>Ga0123335_1000992_pt1 | contig 47439 bp, 47 predicted proteins | sample BiotimSIPDNA_2_FD_89707 | JGI IMG/M metagenome (GOLD analysis project Ga0123335, IMG submission 89707) | Anaerobic biogas reactor microbial communites from Washington, USA - Biogas_R2 time_0 SIP DNA | ecosystem: Engineered > Bioreactor > Anaerobic > Unclassified | place: Washington, USA...
GTCGGGAAAACGGCTTTGAAACTCAAAAATAGTAAGGCTTCTAAATCTATCCTCCATGATTCTAATATTAATTTCCGCTAAGATAAGCATATTCATGGTATTTGCAATGTGCCTAATTCAATAAGTTAAAAGCAGAGTGGTGCAAATCAGGAACAGGCTTAATGCTCTCATATTGAATATTGATTAGTTGGTTTAACGTACTTTCAAACTCAAAAATAATGCATTTGAGTTATAAAGAAGGCACGAATACCGAAATGATTCGGTTTATCATTTATTTAGGTGCGAAAATCTCATGTCTGTATCAAACGGAGTACAGCATTGTGGAAAAAGCTATAACATCAATCCGGACTATTGTTTTTCACCTATTTGATATCCTGGCAGATCCGGCAATTTCCAAATTATACCCATTTGAAAAAACCAATTTGCTTATACTCACTCTTCTTTTTGATTTTTCATGATTTGTTCTGCAATTTGTACAGCGCTTGCAACATAAACAGGGCATTTCGTATTGAAAAGATCATCTGCCAGAATACGCTCTTTGTCCTTTGGATTGTTCATGTCAAGACCATTTAGCAATTCGCGGCAGTTGATTGAGCCGTGTTCTTTTTTAAAGGCATCGCAAAATGCCTGCGTTTTGGCATAAGTAGTCAACTTCTTTTCTTCTGAATCGCCCAGGGCTTTTCCGTATTTCAAGCCCAGTGCCATTAAGGCTCCGGTTACAGCGCCACAGGTATGTTGCTGGCGCCCCATTCCGGCGCCAAAGGCACATGCTACTTTCAGACTTTGGTCGACACCAAGCCCCAAGTCGGGAGCAAAAGCAGTTAACACCGACTGCGAGCAGTTGTAATGGTTGGCAAAAAATTCTTTTGCCCGTTCTGTTCTGTTCATTGTAATTGAGGTTTGATTTGTTCTTCGTATAATTTATAAAAGCCATCGCGTATTTGGTCGCGAACCCTTCGGAATTCTTTCAATACAAACTCCTCTTCACCCCAGGTTTCCGATGGATCGTCGAAGCCAATATGCAGGCGGTGTTTCACCTTGCCCATAAATGCAGGACAACTTTCGTTGGCGCCACCACAAACGGTAATCACATAATCCCACTCCTCTCCCAGATATTTTTGAACCGAATCGGAGGTATGATGGCTAATGTCGATCCCTATCTCTGACATGACCGCAACAGCTTTATTATTCAATTTTCCCGAAGCATTTGTACCTGCAGAAGAAACGGCAATGCGGCTATCGAACGATTGCAAAAAACCATGTGCCATTTGGCTGCGGCAACTGTTTCCGGTACACAGTATTAAAACGTTCATACTTTAATCTTTAATTGTTTGAATATATGTTTATTTTGAAGCTTTAGTACTGCACGACACTTTTGCGTTTTTGATTGTTCCGAAGAAGTTTTCAAAAAGGCCTAGGTACTTGTTTATGTCGGTTGAACAAAGACAGTAGTTGATTTTCAGCCCGTCAATTTCGCCATGAATGAATCCAAGGTTGCGCAATTCTTTCAAATGTTGCGAAACGGTGGTGCGACTCAAAGGCAACTTATCAGAGATGTCGCCCGAAATGCAGCTTTCGGTTTGAGCCAAATATTGCAAAATTGCCAAACGAGCCGGGTGCGAAATAACTTTTCCAAAACGTGCAAGTTCCTGAAGATCATCGGTAAATTTTGCTGAGTTATTCATTCTTTATTGATTTAAGTGAAATATGACGTAAACATACGACATTTGCACTAATGACGCAAACATACGACGTAGTATTTCTAAAAAAAAGCAGCACTAAGACTGCTTACTATATTTTTTACTTGAATTGTTCTGTTATAAAACAGCTTTCATAATTTCGGTAACATTATCGGTTATGCCATACGTGTAGACATGTAGACTTGGTACTCCTTTGGAAATGAGATCTTTTGCCTGATAGATCGCCCATTCTGTCCCAACTTTTTTAGCATCATCGTTATCGCGGCATTTTGCCAACTCATTTGCCAACTCATTTGGAAAATCGATTCTGAAAATTTTAGGAAGCACTGTGAGCTGGTTTTGCACGGCAATAGGTTTAATTCCCGGAATGATAGGAACATTTATGCCCATCTGCCGGCAACGGTCGACAAAACTAAAATATTTCTGATTGTCGAAAAACATCTGGGTTACAATGTAATCGGCTCCTGCATCTACCTTTTGTTTCAGATAACGCAGATCGGTATCGAGGTTTGGTGCTTCGAAGTGTTTTTCAGGATATCCGGCAACCCCAATGCAAAAATCGAGCGATGCTTTATTTTTCAAATCTGGGTCGAGATATTGACCTTTTCCAAGAGAAGCAATTTGCTCGACCAATTCATTGGCGTTTTTGTTGCCATCTTTCTCAGGGATAAACACCGGCTCTTGTTTCAATCCATCACCACGAAGCGCGAGAACATTTTCAATTCCCAGAAAATCGAGGTCGATCAACACATGTTCGGTTTCACTCCTTGAAAATCCTCCGCAGAGAATATGTGGTACAACAGGAATTCCATATTTATGCTGAATAGCTGCAGCAATAGCAACTGTCCCAGGTCTTTTACGCACCACTCTTTTTTCGATAAGACCATCTTCACGGGTTCTGAATTCATACTCGTCGCGATGGGTGGTAATATTGATATATTTTGGGTCAAACTCGAGTAGTTGATCAATAGTGCTATAAAGTTTATCGCCCTTGCTACCTTTCAACGGGGGTAACAACTCAAACGAGAAAAGTGTCTTTTCCGATTTTTTAAGAATATCTATAACTTTCATTCTTCAAACAATTTATCGACTTCTTTAGCTGCTTTATCGAAATCTTTTGTAGCTTTTTTTTCGATCTTGTCCATTGCTTTTTCAAGATCGGATTTCCTGTATTGCTGATCATAGAAATACAACGCTGCAGCAGCAACCAACGCGCCAAGAAGGATTCCAACAACCAATCCTGTTTTAAATTTTTTCTTGTTCATCGTTAATTTTATTGAATACGACGCGAAAATACAAATAATTCGACACCAATTAAAACGCCCAAGCAACGCCAGTCACTCATAATGCAAAACAAAACCCTCAAGAGTCAGAATTTCAGCGCAAATCTAATTCAAAAATCGTTGTGCAACAGAAAGAAACGCAGGCAAGTGCTTATAAATGAAAAATAACTAATGCAACAAAAATATAAACAGTAATTTTACCCACATGAGAAAAGCACATACTTTGAAGCCAAAACCAATAAATGTTACATTTGAATCGTTAACTTTGTTGACTTACATTTATTTCTAAGTAGCTATGGATTCAATACGTCAGAATAAAGTTTCAAGGCTCATACAAAAAGAGTTAGCCGAAATTTTCCAGTACGAAAGCCGAGAACTTTTCCGTGGGAAAATGATTTCGGTTACTGTTGTGCGGGTATCTAAAGATTTATCAGTTGCCAAAATATATCTCAGCATATTTCCGTCGGAGGGAAATGAAGAAATAATGAAACTAATAAAGCAACTTACCCCGCAAATTAGAGGCTTACTAGGCAACAAAGTGGGCAAACAACTGCGAATTATACCTGAATTGGCCTTTTTTGTCGATGATAGCCTGGATTATATCGACAATATTGATAACATACTCAAACATTGATTTTTATGCAATACGATCCAATAAAAAAGAGCTTAGGAAACGTTTTCAACAAATCGCCCTTTCTCCGCAAGCTTTTCTACCGTTTGCTCGATCTGTTATTGTTGCGTTCGTGGCATATACGCCGTGAACTTCGTGCCTGGAAAGCACCCGCAAGTCCGGTAATTCTTGATGCCGGTTCGGGCTTTGGCCAATATAGCTATCGCATGGCAAGGTTATTCCCGAATGCACTAATCAAAGCGGTCGATGTTAAACAGGAACAAATTACCGATTGCAACCAATTTTTTCTGAAAACCGGGCTGAATAACCGGGTTATTTTTGAAAAAGCGGATCTAACAAAATATATTGAAGAAAATCAATTTGACCTCATTCTATCGGTTGATGTTATGGAACACATTGAAGAGGATGTGATGGTTTTCAAGAACTTCTATTCGTCGCTTACCAACTGTGGCATGTTGCTGATTTCGACCCCGAGTGATATAGGCGGTTCCGACTCGCACGACCATGACCAGAATGAAGTTTCAGGCTTTATTGATGAACATGTGCGCGACGGGTACAACATCGAAGACATAAAAGACAAATTGCGGTCGGTTGGGTTCAGTAAAGTTTCGGCGCGTTACCAATATGGTACTGCAGGGAAAATATCGTGGGTGCTTTCTATGAAATTTCCTATTATGATGCTGGGAATGACCAAATTATTCTTTATCATTTTGCCATTTTATTACCTTATTGCCTATCCTATTTCGGCCCTGCTCAACTGGATCGACGTTACAGCAAACCACAAATCGGGTACTGGCTTAATTGTAACAGCTACCAAATAATTGAATATATCGTACTACATAGCACGACGGTACCTCATTTCAAAAAAATCAAAAAATGTGGTGAACATTATTTCGGCTATTGCGCTTGTGGGCGTAGTGGTTGGAACAATGGCACTTGTAGTTGTTCTTTCAATTTTTAATGGGTTCGATGTCCTGATCAAATCATTTTTCAGCGTTTTCGATCCCGAAATAAAAATTACATCGGTTGAAGGAAAAACATTCGATCCAACTCTTGAGGCTTTTCAAAAACTGAAAAACAATGAAAATGTAATCCACTTTTGTGAAGTTGTTGAAGAAATTGCCCATTTCAGGTTCGAAGAACGGCAGCATATTGCCTACATCAAAGGAGTTGAAGACAATTACTTCAAAATGAGCCAACTCGATAGTTTTATGTACGATGGAAAATTACAACTCGTAGAAAACAACATCCCATATACCGTGCTTGGGCATGGGCTGGCCTATAACCTTGGTGCTTCTCCTAATTTTATCCATCCTGTTTTCATTTCTGTTCCCAAAAAAGGCAAAAGCAGCAGTATACTTGCAAATCCCTTCAATCAAAAGTACGTATATACTTCAGGTATTTATTCTGTTGGACAGCAAGAAGTTGACGATATGTTTGCCATTATTCCCCTTGAAATGGCCCGCGAACTGACCAATGCAAAAGGAAAAGTAACATCGATAGAAATCGGCCTCAAGCCTGGAACAAACGCAAAACGTTTTCAACGGGACATTCAAAAAATGGTTGGAAATGGCTTCAAAGTTCAGAATAGGTACCAACAACACGAATCGTATTACAAAGTTACTGAAAGTGAGCGCTTTTTCATCTATATCATTTTATCGTTCATATTGGTCATCGCTTCCTTCAACCTTGTCAGCTCAATAGCTATGCTTATCCTCGACAAACGAAAGGATATCAACATTTTAGTAAGTATGGGGTTAACACGAAAACAACTTTCGCAAGTTTTTCTTATAGAAGGATGGCTCGTTTCGCTGGTTGGCTCCATAATCGGGTTGTTTCTTGGAACCCTCTTTTGCCTTGGACAGATGTACTTTGGCTGGATAAAATTCCCCGGCAATTTTGCTGTTGAGTATTATCCCGTCGACCTTAGGGTTTCAAGTTTGATTATCATCGCAATAACCGTCCTTGTAATTGGCGGTGCTGCCTCGTGGCTTCCTGTCAAATTTTTGCCCGAGAAATTCTTTCAAATGAGGGAAGAATAATTACTTAGTCCCCTCCTTATCCTAATTTATCGTAAAAGGAACGAAAGATCGTCAAACGAAGAAAGTTCTACAGGTAGATTTCCCTTTTTAAATATCCGCAAAGAGCGCTCTCCAATGAGCGTCATCGATTTCCCTTCCACCTTAAGCATACAGCCTTCGCGCAACCCGGCTACGTACACTTCAGGGTTTACCTCGATAAACTCTTCGATTCGCTGTTCCCGAGTTTCCCCAGCATGCCCGTCGGGGTTTGCATCAAGGTAATGCGGGTTTATCTGAAAAGGTATCAAATTGAGGGTTTCAAAACTCAACGGATCAACAATAGGCATATCGTTTGTGGTTCGCAGTGTGGGGCAAGCAACGTTCGACCCGGCACTCCAACCTACATAGGGAGTTCCAAGTTGTACTTTTCGCCGAATAACATCAAACAAACTATTCTGATGCATGAGCTTTACCAGTTGCCATGTGTTTCCACCTCCAACAACAATCGCCTCTGCTTCTTCAATTGCCTCATGCATAGCCATATATCGGTGTATGCTTGTAACAGATTGCCCAATTTCGGCAAAGCGGTTGTTTACTTTTTCTTCGTATGCATCGTACGAAAAGGTTACCGCAGCAAAAGGAATAAAAACAATTTTCAATGGCCTACGACCAAGGAAATTACTGATTTCTAACTTTGGATATTCCAGATAAGGCTCGCCGGCCATGGTTGAATTGCTGATCAACAATAAACGCATTGACATAATTATCTTAATTAATTACTTGTATCATTTGATTTTAACACCGAGAACGAGAATGTACTGCCTTCGCCGGGCTTGCTTTTAACCCAAATCTCACCTCCGTTCAGTGCCAAAAATTCTTTACATAAAACCAACCCAAGACCACTTCCGGTTTCGCCTGAAGTTCCTTGTTTTGAATGAATATTTTCAATTTTGAACAATCTTGCTATTTCTTTTTCATTCATCCCAATCCCCGAATCGGTGATGTTGAAAATTACAGTATCTTGTTTTTCTTCTATAGAAACAATTACCCTGTTTGATGGATAAGAAAATTTTATTGCATTGGTAACCAGGTTTCTAAGCGAAGTCAACAATGTGTTTCTATCGCCAAATACTACCCAATCGACAGAATCGGGAAAAAACAATTCAATATTCTTATTCTCGGCAACAGGCATACAAACATTTAATAAAGAATCAAGTAATTCCTGAACAGGAATTTGTTCCTTATGAATTTCAATCCGGTTGGTTTGTGTTCGTGCCCACATAAGTAAGTCGTCGAGCAGCTCGAGTGTCCCCGCCGAAGCTTTTTTCAAGAACAGGAGATAATTCATCGTTTTATCTCTTGAATCTTCATCGAAACGACTAATAACTAAACCGATAAGCTGGTCAATAGTCGTCACTGGGTTCCGAAGATCGTGGCCAATGATGGAAAAGAATTTATCTTTGGTTTGATTCGCTTGTTCCAGCAAATGATTCTGTTGCTCTATTCGTTCTTTTTGCTGCTGAATTTCAGCCGTTCTTGCTGCCACTTTTTTCTCGAGAACGATCTTAGCAAGAAACAACGACTTATGACGCCATCTTATGTAGAGCATAACCATTGAGGCGATTAAAAGTAAAACTAAAAGAACAAACCAAATTGTTTGCCAAAATGCAGGATGAACAATTATGGTGACTTTAGTATACTCTGAAGATATAACTCCATCGTTATTAGCACTTTTAACTTTAAAATGATATTTCCCCGGATAAAGGTTGGTGTATTGTACAAAGTTTTTTGAAAATGCGGTTTCGTTCCATCCATTCTCGAAACCTTCGAGCCGGTAATAGTATTTGTTCTTTTGAGAGGGATTAAACTCAAGCGAAGAAAAATGAATGGTTATAATCCGGTCTTTCGGATATAGATGAACTTCACCGGCAATATCAATAGGTTTTTTGCTGTGCTTTCTATCGGGAAAAACTTGCTTCCCATTAATCCGAAAATCGGTAATAATAACTTTCTGTGAGGAAGAATCGATTCGGGTAGAATATGGGTTAAAATAGTTAACCCCTTCAACACTTCCTGTATAGATAATGTGATCGATGGTGTCGAGAAACAATGCCGATTTATTCAACTGATTGTTTACTAACCCATTACTTTTGTCGAAATTATGGCAAACATTTGTAATCGGGTTATAACTCGAAACACCCGAAATAGACGCGACCCAAATATTTCCCAAAGAATCGGGAACAACTGATTGTATAACATTGCCCGTAAGCGGTTGATTTTCCGTGATATTAACTATTTTTTCGGTTTTGGGGTTGAAACGGTATAATCCGGCACCATCAGTACAAAGCCAGCAAGTTGTATCGTTTTGAAAGTGGATATCTATAATACGCTCTTCAGGGAAACCTGGATATTCGGGCCCATGCGTATACACCTTTTGAGTGCCTGAAACAGGGTCATATTTTATCAGGCCGATACCCACATTGGCTATCCACAAGGACGAGTCATGTATTTCAATGTCAAAAACACTGTTGCGGTGTTGGTCTTTGTCGTCAAAATTTATCGACACATATTCAAGAGTGTTCTTGTCTACTTTTTTAATACCACCTCCCCAAGTTCCGCACCAAACAAAATGCTCATCTTCAGCAATACAAAAAACAGCGCCGCTCCAATCATCGATTCGGTTTTTAACTTGGATGAAATTTCCCGCATTTTCATCATAACGGTATAGGAAACCTCCATCAGTTCCAATCCAAATCTTATTGTCGAGACCAACTTTAAACGAAAGGTACGAATTGGTAACAAAGCCTTTTTGTTGCCCGACTAAATAGGTTTGATATGTTTTATTGATCAGGTTATACTTAATAAGCCCTTGCCCCCGGCTGCCAAGCCACAAGTTGTTTTTGCGGTCCCGAACTATACTATAGATATTTAGATCGTTCGATATTGGTGAATTAACATCAAGAGTTGTGAACATCTTCTTATCTAATTGTAACATACTGACCCCGTTATCGGTAAATCCAATCCACAGCGTATTAGTTTGGTCTATATATAATGTATTAATAGAATTTGAGCCGATGCTATTAATATTGTTTTTATCTCGCTTTAAATGGCTAATTATGGTATATGAGCTGTCAATGATAAAAAGGCCATTTACCCATGTGCTAACAATTATATTTCCGTTCCGATCGTAAGCCATGTCGGTAAGAAAATTATCTCCAAAAATCTTTTCGCTAAAAGCAAGCTTCATTTTTTCCGGCCGCAATGGGTCGATGTGGTAGATATTCCCGCTACGTCCCGAGATAAGCAATCTCCCGCTATTTTCTTGTATAAATCCTAATATTGCCCCAATATCACGAAACCCGTTGTCGGATCTTGTTAAGCCATGGAAAGTAATTTTTTCTGTCTTTGGATCAATTTTAAAGACCTCGCTTTGGTTCATCCCTACCCAAATGTTTCCTTCGCGATCTCGAAAAAGCTTTGTAACATTCGAGTTTTTCCGATGTTCAGGATCATATTGCTCCATGTTATAGTGTGAAAACACCCCTGTTTTTTTGTTGAACCGGTTAACCCCGTTCCCGTTAGTTCCAATCCATAAATCTCCGTTTAAATCTTCGATTATTTCAGAAATGTTCAGGCTTCCAATTCCTCCGGGCTTATCGGTAGTTACAAACCGCTTGAACCTCCCGGTATTTCGGTCATACATGTTTAGTCCTCCGCCCAGGGTTCCTACCCAAACATTATTTTCTGTATCGACAAAAAGGCTGAGAATAAAATTGCTTGAAATGGAGCTCGAGTCTTCCGGGTCGGAGAGGAAGTTGATCGTTTGATAGCCATCCAGACGGTTTAACCCATAATTGGTACCCACCCACAAATAGCCAAAAGTATCGCGCACAACTGCTTCAACGGTATTGTGCCCGAGTTTTCCGTTTCCGGTATTGAAATTAACAAAATCGGACGGGGAACCAAAAGTGGCCGGTATTACAAAAAATACCAACCAAAAAAATGGAACGATTCTTCCCATTACCTGTTTTCTATCCCTGTTTTTTACCGTACCAATTTAATCAAATTATTGGATAGAAAACCAAAAGAGGCCGCCCTTTTCGACGACCTCTTAAACCTAATTATATTTTTCTGGTTAAAAAGCAAAAGCAAGCCCCACTGTAAAAGGAGTGGCCTCGGGGCCTAACCCTTTCTCGAAAAACTTTGTATTATAGTATGTTGCAAATATTCCAACATCCTCGAAACCAACTCGTGCAGTGTATCCCCAACGAATAGGAGCAACGTTGTAGTTCCCGTTATCGCGTTTCTTTACGCTACCAATCTTGGTTTTTACATGCTCATGAATTTTCACGCCTCCAATTACGCCCCCGGCAATAAAAATCCGTTTATGGTCGTATTGACCAGGTATTTGCACCTCAAGCATAAACGGAGCATGAATGAATGTTGTAGAAAGCTTGCTCAGCCTAAAATCTCCCTCGGGCAACGATTGCGGTTGAATTACTCCGTTATCATCTTTTACCAAGGTATACCGATTTCTAAATTTATAATCATTGAAATTAAGCCCCAAGCCTGTGACCAACCCTACGTATGAAGAAAATCCAAAACTGTATTCAAAGAGATTGACATTCACTTCGAACGATTTTTCGGGTGCAGTAGTCATAAATTCCGGGGTTCCAGCCAGATAAAGAGATTCGGGATAAGTGGTGTTTAGTAGTTGGTTTCCACCAAAATCAATGCCTCCCCAATGTCCGTTGAACCTTTTCTTTTTATGCTTTTCAGCTTTTCGCTCGGCTCTTTCAATTTCCGATTGCTCGATATGTTTACCAAACTCTTCTAGCTTATCAACATCGATTTGGGTACGATCGTCGTCGGTAATAATCTCAATCGCATGTTTTCCAACACGAATATGAACCGTATCGATCTTTTCAGTGCCTGAACCTTTGTTTACCGAATCGGGCTTTAGTACTGCTGCTTCTGCCAAACTATCATTTTCAGAAAGGAGCTCATCCAATGGCAATTGGTCAGCATTGCTCACTACAGAATCAGCCTGTTGGCTAAGGGGCTGATTCTGTGCAAATACAACAGTCGATATACAAACTAGAATTAACGATAAAAGTTGTGTTTTCATCATATCTCTTTTTTAATTGATTCCTTTTTGCTAGTATGACGGAAGCCTTTCCCCAAAAGTTACATTACATGAAAGATTTTTTTCAACTTTGTACCATAGATCAAATGACAGCCATGACCAAAAGCGAACTTGAAGAAATGGTAGCTTCGGCCTATTCGAAAGCCGACTACCAGTATTTGTTTCAGCGGGCAACCCTTGAGCCTGCATTTTTTAAGCTTGTTTGGCAAGTTGCCAGCGAAAAACCAGATAAACAATCGTGGCGTTTTTTGTGGATACTCGACCATGCTACAGAAAAGAGCAACACCAACCTTTTACCCATCTGCAACGACCTTTACAAAATGGTCCTTGCCACAAAAAACAATAGTGTTATCCGTCAAAGCATGAAACTTATCCTTAGGTGCCCCGTTAATGAAGAACATGCCGGAGCTCTCCTCGACCGTTGTATTACATGGATGAACAATCCGAAAGAAACCATTTCGAGCCAGTGCATGGGGCTGGAGTTTTTTTTCCGCTGCTGCGAATTGTATCCCGAAATGAGTTCGGAATTGCTTTCGCACATCGAAGAAAATCTCGACAGGCATCCCTCTGCCGGTTTCAAGTCGAGGCTCAAGTATTTTAGAAAAAAGCTAGTTGACGATTTAACCAAATAAAAAGAGCCCCACAAATGCAGGGCCCTAACAAATTAAATTATACTATATTACTTCTTTACAATTTTCGAAAGTACGTCTTCTTTGCTCAACTTTTTGGTACAGAAGAACCAATCGTAACAAGTCATTTCTTCTTTGCTTTCCATTCGTTGTTTTGCCACCCCACATGAACCTGCTGTTGGAACAATTACGTCATCGCCCGGTCTCCAGTCGGCTGGAGTGGCTACACTAAATTCGTCGGCTGTTTGCAAGGCCACCACAGCACGGTATAGTTCGTCGAAATTGCGACCAAGGCTTAGCGGGTAATAAATAATTGTGCGCACAATACCTTTAGGGTCGATAATAAATACTGCACGAACGGCTTTGGTATTGCTTTCGCCAGGCTGAATCATACCATACTTTTTAGCTACTTCCATGGTAATATCTTCAATTAACGGGAATTTTACTTCCACGTCTTTCATCCCCTTATATTCAATTTTTTCTTTGATTGTACGCAACCATGCAATGTGGCTGTAAAGTCCGTCAACTGAAAGGCCAACCAACTTACAATTTACATTTGCAAATTGCTCTTCCATCGATGCGAAAGTCATAAACTCGGAGGTACAAACCGGTGTAAAATCGGCAGGGTGGCTAAAAAGAATTACCCAGCTTCCGGCATAATCGCCCGGGAATTTGATGTTTCCTTGTGTGGTTACTGCTTCAAACGATGGAGCCTTTTCGCCAATACGTGGCAACGATACTACAGTTACTTCATTATTTTCCATTTCTTCAATATTTATATGGTTAGTTTAAAATTTGCTTTGTTTATACAATAACATTAAAACTTATGATAATGTTGCTCCAAGCATCCATATTCTCTTTTCGGTTGATGCAATTAGCTCACTCGCGAGTGCAACAGTTCCTTCATCACTATTTTCGCTTGCAAGTGAAATAAGTTCACGGTATCCATTAAGCAAATATTGCTGGTTTTCGAGTGCAGTTTTTAAGCTTTCCAATCCTTTGGGAACTTGTGTAACTACTTCAACTTTAGCAACCTTTAAATAATCGGCATAGGTATGAAGTGGAACCTGGCCTAGCATTAATACCCGTTCGGCCACTTCGTCGATAGTCTCGGCGGTTTGGTTATACATTTCTTCATACAACTTATGAAGCTGATGGAATTGCGGGCCTTGTACCAACCAATGCATGGTGCGAAGGTTCTGATATACTACCTGTAAATCGGCCAATACCTGATTTAACTGACTGCTTACTTTATTTGAATTTTTTGTTGTCATGATATTAATTTTTTGGTTATTGTTCTTATTCATTTTGATAGGACAAAGATATTATTGATTATATTTATCGAAACAAATAAACGTATAAGCAGATAGTTATATCATGACACTACTTCAACTAAGCTATGTCCTGGAATTGAGTCGATACAATTCGTTTTCACTTACTGCAAAACGATTACATATTTCGCAACCTGCGCTAAGTTTGCAAATCAGAAAACTTGAAGAAGAGCTGGGCATTCATCTTTTCAAACGCTCACCCACTGCGGTGACCCTAACTGCTGAAGGGGAACTTTTTGTTGACAAGGCCCGTGAGCTGCTGGCATTGGCAGAAAAACTAAAAGACCTGCCCTTCGAGCTGGAAGAAAAACCCGAAGGAACATTGCGGATTGGGGTTATCCCAACATTGGCTCCTTATTGGTTCCCAATGTTTGTGAGCAGTTTCTCGAAAAAATATCCCAAAATCATGCTTACGGTTTCCGAAATGAAGACCGACGACATCATTGCCGAACTAAAAAACGGGCAATTGGATGCCGGGTTTTTATCAACACCTGTGCATGCTCCGGGGATGGAATTCAGAACCTTGTTTTATGAAAAGTTTTTCCTTTATGTGTCTGATAAACACGAGCTTTATGAAAAAGAAACCCTAAACTTAAAAAACATCGACCTGAAAGAACTTTGGTATCTCCAGGAAGGGAACTGCTTTCAAAATCAGGTCGATTCAATTTGCATGTATGCCCATGAACCCAATGAGTTACAAAATGTTGTTTACCTCTCAAATTCAATTGAATCGCTTTGTCGCATGGTAGAAACAAGTGGAGGGATGACTTTTATTCCGGAATTGGCAACCCTATCGGTTAACAGTGATGAGGAAGAAATGATCAAAGAAATTGAGGGCGAAGCACCGCTCCGGGAAATTAGCATGATTACTACACGGATCAGCAAATCGGACCGCCTGCTTGAGCTCTTCCTCGATGTTGCCTTATCGGTTATTCCTCAACGCATGAAAACAATTGAAAACGGGAAAGTTCTTTCCTCAGGAATATAAGTTGAATTTGTTTTATCAGCTCAATTAAAAAAATGCTGATTTATTGCTTTCTGCACAAATCGTTGCCAAAAGTATAGAGCAGCGAAAATTGTTGTTGGTTATCGAGATCGCCGTTGGCTATGTGAAACGACCATCCCAAACGTCCTTTCACATTTTTAAAATTAAGCGGTGTAACATACAGATCAATTCTGTGATAGCTGGTTGTGTTAGAGTAAAACGAATCGCCAAAATAAAAAGAATGCTTGCCACCCATATTAAAAGTTCCGCGAAGCCCAATGCCATTTTTCTCCAGTTGAAGCTGAGTATAAGAACTGTTTGCCAAACGGAAATCCATTCCTTCGCCTCTGTTGCGTGCCAATGAACTCAAAATACCTGTTTTAACATAGGCAATATCGAGAGGTAAAATGCCGGAAAAATCGTACCCAACTAATATGAGTCCCCCCATATAATCTTCAATATACGTGTTTTCATTCCAAACGGCTGTTTTTGCATTATGGAACATATAGCCGTTGAAAGAAACTGTAATCTTCTTAAAATGTGCATCTCCGTTAATTCCTGCCATAAATTGCTCCCTCCTGGTATTGCTCTGCCTGCTTATCCAATCAACATAAGCATTCATGTTTACTGAATTATTGCGGTAACCCACAAAAAGCCCTTCAAGGTTCGGGTTGAAGTAGTCCCAGTCGTCGGCAACAATTGCTAATGGCAAATCCATAACATCTTTACGGGCAAAAGTTCCCATCCGGAAATGCCATCTATGGTTCAAAAATTGGTAATAAAGAATCAAATTGGGCGGCAATTCGCCAAGCCTGCTGCCGTACTCATAAAAATAATCGATGCCAACCCTAACCTGGTGTACTGAGTCTATTTTGCCACCTAATGAAAAAGAAGCCCTTGTTCCAAGAATAGTCTGAGGCTTGTTATAGTTGCTAAAAAACTCGCGGTTATCGCCAATTCCATTGAAACGAAAAGAATAATCGACCGTTTGAGCCAACATCTGGTACGAAAAAAACAAAATCATGGCAAAAAGAAAAAACTTCTTCATGGCAATTATTTAATTGGCATAATATATTGCCAAATGTAGAAAACAAAAACGAAACTCACTCATCGATGCAAATTTTCCCTGATCGGGTATTTTATTCTGTGAAGTACAACCAACTCTTCATTTGTTTTTTTGGTTGTTTCTCTCTGCTTGAATAATCGAAGTAAACTTTGTAGGAAATGCTTGGCATAAAAGCGAATAGTCCAATTTTGTAAAGTTTTAGAGGTCGATTGGTATAGGTTAAATTCCGGCGATCGTTGTCATTATCGTAATAATAGTTGTAGGGGTTAATCCTGTTATAAACGTTATAAATTGAGTAAGTCCATGCAGCTTTATTCCCTCTTTTGGTTGTTTTATTGTGTACAAATCCAATATCCATTCGATGATATGGTTGCATTCTTCCTGAATTCTTTTCACCATAAATGAACTCAACCGATGTGAATTTTTCTGTTTGCTGGTCAATACTATATTGCTTTCCTAAAGCCGGAGTGTAAGGTATTCCTGACTGAAAAATCCAGACAAGGCTCATTGTCCATGCTTTACTTAATTCGCGATTTATTGAAAGATTAACAGAATGAGGCCTGTTAAAATCATACTCGAATGGTTTTCCTTTGTTTATGTTTGCAAACTGGCGCGAAGCATAAGACCAGCTGTATGCGGCTGATCCTCTCCATTTTCCACTGTTTTTTGTAACAGATATTTCTGACCCATAAGCTACACCTTCACCCCCATTTTCAATTTTATTTTCTATGCCTGTAATGCCAAACATATTCTCATACCCTTCTTTTAAGGAAGTAAGGTTCTCCATCTTTTTGTAGTAAACATTTGCTTCAACATTCATTGCCCCGTTGAAAAAAGAGCCATTCCAACCTGCCGAAAACTGAGTTGAAAATTGAGGCGGAATATATGAAGTGGCAGGTAGCCATATTTCTTTCTTAATAATCATCGCTTGAGTAAAAACCAGATGAGATGTCTGACTTACTTTCATGAAATTAAGCGTAATGTTCTGTTCTGGAGAAATTGATATAGTGAAATTTATCCTTGGTTCAATACTAGTATGAATAAAATCGCCATTGGCATAACCCGATATTCTTATTGATGGTTGAAATTTGAACAAAGAACTAATCGTGATTTTATTATCGACAAAAAAAGCTGTCTCAAATGAACGTGATAGTTGACGCAAGCTTGGTGTCTTAGATAAAGAATTATAAATGTAACTGGGCTCAAAAAGAAGATAGCTTGCCTGACCGCCAATATTTGTTTTCCAAAAATCGGAAATGCTATACTTCCAATTTGTGCGGAAAGAATAATCTCGCACCGAAGATCGATTTTCATCAACAACCTCGATTTTAATACTATCGGAATACGTTGATTGTTGTTCGTTTGCATTCCTATATCGGCTGAAAGATAAAATACTCTCGGCATGCAATTTTGAACTTACAACCTTGTTCCACTTGCCCGAAATCAACCAATTTCCCCATTTTTGAACCGCATGGTTACTCTCGCCCTTTGGCAACGACCACGACTTTGCCCAGTAATTCAAGTAATCGTCGCCCTGATAAACATGTAAACTCACATTGTTTTTTTCGTTTGGTCGCCATGTGAATTTTGCATTCAAATCGTGAAAACCATATATCATTACTGAAGTATTTTCTTCTGTTGCTAATGTTGCCAACCCAAGAATCGCATCAACAAATGTTTTTCTGGCCGTTACAATATAGCTCGCTTTTTTATTAATTAACGGGCCTTCAAAAGAAACAGAAACATCGATAAAACCGACGCTAACAGAGCCTTTGTGTTTTGTCATATCGCCTTCTCTCTGCGTAATATCAACTATCGATGACAATTTGCCTCCCTGCCGCGCAGGGAAATTCCCTTTGTAAAAATCAATCGAGTTGATCATATCCGGGTTGAATACCGACATAAAGCCACCCAAATGATTGACATAAATTAATGGTACATTATCAAGAAGATACTGATTTTGACCAGGTTCTCCTCCTCGAACCATCATCAAACTTAATCCTTCCGATTGAGTTTGAACTCCTGGAATTAACTGAAGAGCTTTCATTACATCTGGTTTCCCGGCCAACGAAGGTATCAAGTGAAGTTCTTTTGATGAAAGGCGTTTCCCATCAAAGTGAGTAACTTTTTGAGAATTAATAGTTATTTCTTCTAGAGTGTTGTCCGATTCCATTTCTATAGCCAACAAAGTATCTCGTTTTGAGCCAATATAAACTGAATCATTACTATACCCAACATACGAAACAACCAGCCAGCATGGCGCGTTTACACGCAGGCTAAAATAACCTAGGTTGTCGGTTGATGTTCCTTTCTTATCGTCTAACTGCCAAATATTTGCTCCAATTAATACTTCGTTTGTTTGCTTGTCGCGCACAAAACCTGACAATTGAATCTTTTGAGCTATTGCCGTGCTTGCGTTGAGTAAAACGAAAAACATAAGTAAAAGACATCTCATGTAATTATGGTTTTATATTCCATCGAGTTGCAGAATAGGCAGTAAAAATACCTAACCCATTTGTTACATTCGAATAGAGCGGATAATTTTGCGGCGAACTGCCAATCTGGTCAAAATCAGCAGTATAATATAGATAGTATTGTTTCTGAAATTCATAGTACGATCGGTCTATGCTTCTCAATTCAATATAATTGTCATAACCAGAACGTAACTCTTCTGAATAGTAAAAAGTTATATCATATCTGTTTTCGTCCATCATTTGGTTTGAAAAAATAGTTAACGGACTGGCTTCATTGAGCATAACAATATCCTTTCCAGGTATCATATAAATTGAAAAATAGTTCGAAAAAAACCTTTCTTCCAATTTTTGAGTATCCCAATTAAACATGGTATGTATACCTTCTTCAATCATTCGAACATCCCAGTACATGCTTTGAGCAGTATCGTTGCTAATGGTAACCCGATACGAAGAGATTTTCTCTCCTTCATTCGTCAACCCGGCAAAATCGGTAAATTGAATATTAGAAATTTCTGTTGGCTTAGGAACAATTGTTTCTGCAGAAACGGTATCGTACCCCGGAATTGAAATCACACAGCGGTACAATTGCCCAGCCATTGCGGTTTGATCACTTTTGTACCATCCAACTTTGTCGTGTAAAAGTGTATCGGTCAATCCTTTTGAAAATAAAATAACTATGGCATTTTCGACAGGAAGAGGGGTTGAATCATTCAAGCTAGCTGAAAATGTTACCTGTAAACTTATTGTACTATCCGCAATAAGAACACCATTTAAAACGGGTTTCTTCTCGAATTCCTGAAATTCATCGTCGACAAGGGCATGACAAGACACAATAACAAAAATGATTAAAACATAATAAATCATCGATATGTAGCTTCTCAATGCCATTCTTATCAGAATTTTATAGCCAACCCAATTGTTGCTTTCGATTTTCCTTCGTTATACAATTGCCCCAACGAATATTCTCCAAAGAGTCCACAGAGTCGTGTAATTCTATAACCTACCCCAAGTCCAACATGATACTCAAAAAAAGGCTTAATTCTTACCTTGGTACCGTTCATTTCACCCCAACTTCTTGATATAAGACCCCCAATAGCAATTGGATAAACATCAATCCGCAAGTTGCTTTTCTTAAAAAGAAGAGGCAACAGATGGTAATTAAAATTCACCCCATAATACAACGCATGAGATGGAACTACCTCTGCCGATTCACTAACCACACGGTTATCAACCACCTCAATGTCGTAACTAAGCATGTGCCCAATATTAGAATAGGCCATATATAACCCGGCATCCAGGTTCCTAATTAATTCGTAATTAACAGAAATTCCAACTTGAGCTTTATAGCGAGCCTGAACAATCTTGTTTTCATATTTATATGGTTCAGCATTTACAAAACCCGTATTAATTTTTACAGAATATTTTTCAGGTTTTCCTTTCTGCGTTGCGAAAGATGATTCAACTATGCAAAGAATCAAGAAAAAGGCCAATAATAATCGAGTATGATTTAAAACCTTCATAAATGAATTGAGTCTTCTTTTAAGTAATATAGATTGATAGCTTATTTCGAAAGCAATAACGAAAAAAAATTGATAATAATATAGAACCTAAAATAAATTATTCTCCGACAGGAATTGTAAACGCCAGCAGTTTTGAATTGAACTCGTATTTTTCAACTTTCCCACTTGTTGATGTCGAGTAATTGAACTTTTCTCTTGTGATCTTCCTCAATGTTGTAAGCGCAAATTGTTGTAACCCGGTCATTTTTTCTTCCTTCAACTCATTGGCTTTCATGGCCAAATATTCTTTCGGCGTTAAATAATTCGGGTAATTGTCACGAGATTCCAAATATGGTTCTTTCATTGGTGCCAACGCAAAATCAATTATTTCAGGCTGTTCGGCAAACGCCAGCACCTCTTGCGCCTTCATTGGGTTAATCGATTCGATATATTGGATATCTGTTTCTTCGATATTTTCTTGTTGAACATGCGATGGTTTAACATCTGCATCTTTTTTTACCTCGAGGGGCAATGCTAACTCTGCATCTGTATGTTGTGTTTGATTAATTGCATTTGGCTCTGCCGGTTTACTAACCTGAAGGTTTTGCTCACCTGTTGGCACCATAGCAACTTGGGGTGTACGAATTTCATGAGTTTGGTTTATGCCCAAAAACAGCGCAACGAACAATACCGATGCTGCAACATACCAATAGAAAGGAATTTTTCTGGATACAGTTTTTTTAAGCTCATGATTCTTCGGAAAAACGATTGTCAAATCGGGCTGCAAAATGGTTGCCTTAAAAAGTTCATACTCTCGCTTTGCGGTATGATTTTCTGATAAATACAATTCAAACTGCTCGTTTTCAACCGTTGAAAGCTGGTTCTCAATGGATCGGATACATGTTTCCTCAAAGATATCCAATTTGTCTAAGTCATTTTTCTTCAGGTGGTTAAATGGTAGTTCATTAATCTTTTCCGGTTCAAAAACCATCTGTTCAATTCCTTCAAGTTGTTCCTTTATATCAGGGTTTTGTTCGAGAAAACCGAGCAGAAGGTCAACATCTTCAACAGAAAGGGTTCCATCGAGGTAGTCGACATAAAAAATCTCGTAATTTTCTCTATTTATATTCATTTCAATCAGTTAAATAACATGTTCAATTTGCCCGATATAGTTTTTCAGGAAAAGCCTTGCCCTGAAAATATACACTTTTACTTGCGACTCGCTAAGGTTAGTTATCTGCCCAATTTCCTCGTAAGAGTATCCTTCATAATCGCGGAGCAACACCACCGAACGTTGAATTTCACTAAGCTTTTTCAGTCCTTCGTCTAACACCTCTTTTAAATCGGAATATTGCGATCTGTCAGCAATTACCGGCATATCGGCCACATCGGTAACCACCTGTCGTTTTTCTTTCCGCAACGAATCGATCATCGTATTATGAGCAATGCTGAAAAGGTACGACTTGGCTTTTGAGAACTGGATATCGGCACTTCTTACCCAAAGTTTTTCAAAGCTATCCTGTACCAAATCAGATGCCCGCTCGCTATCCCTAATATTCTTAAGAATATAGCGATAGAGCCCGTTGGCATATTGCTCTACTATTTGATTGTATTCGGCGGTTGTCATCTGTATCTTTCGAACATAGTATATGACGTTGCAGGCAGGCAAATAGTTACAGATTGTTGGCTTTTTTTTGAAAAGATTGTTTGTTTTTGATTACCAAGGTCTTTTGGTTGTTGAATGATTGTTGAATCATCAGATTGACTTTAGTACCAAGGGAGAAAGTGGTAGAAATAAAAAAAGCAGGAAAATCCTGCTTTTTTTAAAAAGATCGTTTATTCGTATCGGTTGTAATCTCCTCCTCTTCTGAAATCACGGCTTCCACCGCCGCGATTGTCGCGATCTCCGCCACGGTTGTAGCCGCCGCCACCGCCACTGTTCCTGTCAAAACGGCCACGGTTTCCATCAGGTCTGCGTCCACCGCCACCACCTCCAAATGAAGGTTTTCTGTCGAATGAACGTTTTTCATTAGCACGGGGTTCCGATTGTTTTACAACAATGTAGTTTCCCATGAAGTTGGTGTCGTTTAGGTGCTCAATAGCAGCAGCACCTTCAGATTCATCTTCCATTTCAACAAAACCATAGCATTTTGACATGCCGGTTTCACGGTCCATAATTAACTTGGTAGAACTCACTTTACCATATTGACCGAATAAATCTTTGATTTGATCAGCAGTTGTGTCTGAGTTCAGCTTTGCAACAAAAATATCCATAAAAGAAAATAAAAAAAATTAATGAAATTGAATAATTAACTCGTTAGAAGATGTGTAGGTTAACAAAACCAAAAAAGATCGTGTTGCAAATTCTATACAAATCCTAATGAGGCAAATCTATTGATTCTTAGCAATAAGTAAAAGGATTTTGAGAAAATTATCTTAAAATGATGAAATTCACCGGTAGAACGCAGTTTTTTTGCCGAATAAACCTTCGAAAAATTTGAAAATTAGTCAGATTACGGGTCGTTACACCTGTTTTTTGGACAATGAGAAAATGAATCGGCTCCCTTTTCCTTCTTCACTATCAACATGTATTTGCCCTTGATGCAGTTCGACAAATTCTTTGCAAAGGATCAAGCCCAAGCCAGAACTTGGTTCTCCCAGGGTTCCTTGCCGGCTGGTTTTCTGGTCCGATTTGAATATCGATTCGGCCATCAAAGCGCTCATTCCTATGCCATTGTCGGACACAATAAACTGCAGCATGTCGTCATTTTCATTCAATAGAGCCACCTCAACCCGGCCTCCGGGGTTGGTGAACTTAATGGCGTTCAAAATCAGGTTTCTTATAATTGTCTGAAACATGTAGCGATCGGCATATACAATGATTTCATCAGGAATATTATTTACAAGGGAAATTTGCTTATTAACTGCAGCATCGTAAAGGGTGGGTAAGGTTTCGCCAACGGCTTCAAAAAAAGTACATTCAACGGGTTGGTAACTAAATCTCTTTCTCCTGATAGCAGCCCAGTTCAATAAGTTGTTCAGTAACTCATTAGTTGACATAGCGTTGCGATGAAGCGACATGATCATTTTTTCTTTTTCTTCTTCTGAAATAATGAATGATTGGTCGGATAATACTTCTGAAAGATTTAAGATTGAACCAAATGGACCTCGAAGATCGTGTGCAAGAATTGAAAAAAAGGTGTCTTTTTCTGCATTAGACTTTTCCAGTTCAAGTGTTTTTTGGGCCAGGTCACTTTCCTTTTTCTTCAAATCGGTAATGTCGCGAATAATAAACAGAACACATTCTTTGTCTCCGATAACTATCGGATTTGCCGAAACAAGACCAATAAGTTCATTTTTATCTTTTCGAAGAAACTCAAATTCCTGAGTAATCATCGGCGATTTTTCTTTCAACTGACTGATAAGCTTTTGCCTGTCGTTCGGGTTTTTCCAAAGGCTAACATCAAAAACCGACCTTCCTTCTACTTCCTTCCTAGAATGACCTGTAACATGGAAAAATTCATCGTTGACATATACAAACTTTCCCGACTTAACTTCGGTCACAGTGGCAATATCGGGAATCGTATTAAATATCAGCTTAAAATGTTGGGCAGTAGTGGTCACCTGAGCATTTAAGCGCTGATTAATAACCAAAATAAAACCAAACGTGAGCATTAAGCCTATCAGCATTGCACCAATGAATGATGGCATTTGAAAGAAATCACCATTGAAAAAATTATGTATTGGGTTAAAAAAAAGCAAATAAAAAAACCGAACAAATAAAAACGCACTACCAATTAGAAATATGACAGAAACAAAAGCTACTGATTTCCTCACCTCAGGGTGCCTTTCTTTAAGAAGAAAAACACCATTGACCAGCAATAAGGCTGATGCTAAAAAAGAGTATAAAATAGCTCTGGTATTAACTTGGTCTTTAATGATGGTATAGTACGAAATGACTAGCAAAAAAACTAAAGACGCCACAATAAGTGGCATAATATTCTTTTCATGGTTGAAAAAATGCTGCGATCCGATATAGAGAAAAATAAACCCTGCAAAATGGGTTAGGTTTCCCAAGATAATGGTAATAACTTCAATCTCTTTATAGGTTCTGAGAAACATACAAACAAATCCCAACGCGATAAGCAAAATGCCTATACCCCAACACTTGATTCCCCTCTGCTCTTTTACAATAACCGATGTGAAAAACAAAACTAAGGACTGAATACTCAGAATAATAAATAACACAAGAATTAACGTTCTGATATCGACTACCATACCCTAAATTTTGATTCCATAATTCACACTCCGTTTGAAAAGTCAAAAGATATGATTTTTTGGATTGACATACAATGTATTATCAATGCATTTTTCATACAAATTGAAAGAAATGGCTCCTGGCAATACTCTTTATGATTCGGCAAAAAACCGTAGTGCTTCCATTATTTGAGCTTTTTCGCAATCAATATTTATTTCAACGTTACCTATTTCTGGGATCAATGTAAAATTAATGCGACCGGCTTCGTTCTTTTTGTCTTTTGTCATTTTTAGATACAACGCTTCAAAATCACTTTCCTGAACTTGAAATTTGCCATACGTTTCATTAATCCAGTTCGTTATGGAAACTACTTTGTTCATAGGAAAACCAACCTTCTTGGCCGAGAGGAAAAGTTCAACAATTAAGCCGTAGGCAACCGCATATCCATGAAGTATTGGCCTATTTTGATGCAAAGCCAGGCTCTCGATTGCATGACCAGCAGTGTGCCCTAGGTTTAACGCTTTGCGAATATTTTTCTCTGTGGGATCTTTCACTACAAAATATTCTTTAATAGCTACTGATTCAGCGATCATTTCATTTAAGTGCTCATAATCTATATTTTGCAAGTCGAAAGCTAAACAATCGTCCCAATGTTTGCGGCTATATATCAGCCCATGTTTAAGCATTTCGGCATACCCCGAAAGTAAATTGGCCCGATTGAGCGACTGCAAAAAACGCGAAGCAATGATTACTGTTTGTGGCTGACTAAAAACACCTATTTCGTTCTTCAGCCCATTAAAATTGATGCCGGTTTTACCACCCACAGAGGCATCGACCTGAGAAAGCAGGGTTGTTGGAATATTGACAAAATGTAAACCCCGTTTAAAACAAGAAGCAGCAAAACCACAAAGGTCGCTAAGCATTCCTCCACCCAGGTTGATCAACAACGATTTACGGTCGGCATTGTTTTCTTCAAGAAAATTCCAAACACGCACCACCGATTCGAGGCTTTTGTTCTCCTCTCCGCTGGCAATTTCCATAACCGGAACCGAAGCAAGACCTTCGCAGTCAAGTATCTGCGGAAGACAATGTTGCTTAGTATTTTCATCAACAACAATAAAAACTTTTCCTGCTGGGTAATGTGCTACAATTGAACCCAGTTCCTGCTCTAGCGCATTGGTTACCCTAATGTCGTTTACAAATATTGGAATGCTCATTTTTTACATTTATTTTTCAGCTCCAAAATTATAATAATTTGTTACTTTGCAGAAAGACTTTTAATTATGGACAAACCAGCCGACAATAAATTTATTTTTCAGCTTAACAACCAGGGCCGCTCTGCAGACTTTTTTGTTTTGTACATTTTTTGTTTTTTTGCTCTTTTAGCTGCAAGTTGCGTCTTCATTTTTACAAACCTGAATTTACTTTTATTTATTTCTATTGTTCTTACCTTGTTGTTTATCACAATATTTCATCTTTATAAGCCATCGTATTTCGAATTGCTTGTGAGTGAAACATCGTTTACGATAAACTACTATTCAGTGGCTACTGCCTTAAAAAATTATCATACCGTAGAAATAGAACACGGTAGCTTTAAAGGTTTTGAAGTCAGGAAACGCTATGCCGGCCTACAAAAACAGCTCATTTTAACCATCGGATCGAAATTGGGGCTGGCCGATTACCCGCCCATAAGCATTTCGATACTCAGGAAAAACGAACTTTCACAAGTAATTACCGTTTTGACTAAAATAAAAAACCAAGAAATATAATCCCTTTTTACATGCCCTCAACGCTACAATATAAAATTGCCCTTTCTCTTTTTCCACGGATAGGTTCGATCAATGCCAGAAAAATTGTGAGCTTGCTTGGAGGCATCGAGGCCGTGTTCGAAATGACTGAAAATGAGCTTCGAGGAATGCCAGACATCGCGAAAAGCCTTATAAGAATACTCATTGACGAGCGCGCAAATGTATTGAGCAAAGCAGATGAAGAAATAAACTTCATTGAAAAATATGGGATCAAAACATTCTTCTATCTCGATAAGGACTACCCTCGCCGATTGGCATTGTGCGAAGATTCACCCGTTATTCTTTTCCAAAAAGGAACGGCAACCCTCAACCAGCAAAAAATTATTAGCATTGTTGGTACCCGAAATGCAACCGACTATGGACGCCAGCAAACCGAAGAACTGATCTCGGGATTGGCCTCTTTGGGAATTAATATCCTCATAGTAAGCGGTTTAGCGTTTGGAATTGATATTGCTGCCCACAAAGCCGCATTAAAGAATAACTTCCAAACGATAGGTGTTGTTGGTCACGGTCTCGACAAAATATACCCATCGATGCATGCCAACATAGCCCGCGAAATGATTGCTTCAGGCGGAGGGGTTCTTTCCGATTTTGTTTCGGGCTCAAAGATCGATCCGGGCAATTTTCCCCGCCGCAACCGCATTGTTGCCGGCCTTGCCGATTGTACCATTGTCATTGAATCGGGAGAAAAAGGGGGTGCACTGGTTACTGCCGATATTGCAAACTCTTATAACCGCGATGTGTTTGCGTACCCCGGGCGAACCAACGATCCGTTTTCGAAAGGCTGTAACAATCTCATAAAACAGAATAAAGCTGCACTCATTGAATCGGCTTCAGACCTGATTCAATTTATGGGATGGGAAACCAATACCCAACCTCAACAGCAAGTGCTTTTTGTAGACTTAAGTAACGAAGAACAACAAATTGTCGACCTATTGAAAAGATCGGAAACAATAACTACCGATATTGCAGCCATAGATTTAAAAATGAACGTTCAAACAATTAATGCACTGATGCTTAGCCTGGAATTTAAAGGGGTGGTTAAGTCACTTCCCGGTAACAGGTTTAAGTTAATTTCGAGGTGTTATTGATTGTTTTTTTGTAATTTGTATAGATAATTTTAAACTAGGCTGTCATGAAACGAATTAGTTTTACAATTCTGATCACTGTATTGTATTTGAGCACAATGGCTCAATTGAAAGTTCCCGGGGTAAATTGGAAAGAATCTTACTCGTTCGACAAATCTAACAAATTTAAAGTTGATTTCTACGATAAGAAAGGCATGCTAATGCGAGCTATGGACTATCAGACCTATTACCAAACTCAAGGTAAAGATTTCGATGTACTTCTTGTTGACGATGGCCGGGGAAACAACACCGAAACCATTTTCGACCTTGAAAATGAAGTAGCCATACAAATATTTAAATCGAAAAATGTTCCCTATATGCACAACGCCGGTAGATTTATTTTTCCCGATAGTGCATCAACAAAAAAGCTTGAATTGATACCAACAAGCGAAACAAAGGATATCTTGGGCTATACCTGCAAAAAATATACCTATACTTATAAAAAAATCTTTGGAGAATGCTGGATATGCCCAGAGATTAGCCTTTCAAACGATTATGGCATTTTCAGGGCCGCAAAAATGGCAGCACTGCACAATACTTTATCCGCAGGAGGTTTTGTAATGGAAATGACAACCGAAGACAAAACTGGAGCTAAAACAGTAATGCGCACAGTATCATTAAACAACAGTGAAAGCTACTCTGCAAACCTTAAAAAAGCCGACATGGGAACGGCTATTAACAAGGTAAGTTATTATACTTTTTAACCTCGAACTGGCCATACCTTTATCAGGATAAAACCGGGGTTACAGTTTTTCGAGTAGTCCTTCAAGTTTTTGGTAAACTTCATTAGCAAGTTCTTGCACTCCGGGTTCATTCATGGCTTGCATTGCAACCAACGGGTTAATTGTAAACACCTCAACATCCTTATTATCTACAACTTGCAAACAAACATTACAAGGCAGCATAACCCCAATCTTGTCGTTGGCAAGCAATGCTTTGTGTGCAAAATGTGGATGACAAGCCCCTAAAATTCGATATGGCCTGAATTCAGCTCCAATTTTCTGATTCAATGTTTTACTAACATCGAGATAAGTAACCACTCCAAAACCTAACTCTTTAAGTTTCTCGGTAAGAAGTTTTTCCGCTTCGTCAATCGTTGTGTTTTTTAATGTTTTCAATAAATAGTAATCCATGATTCCAATAAATTATTTGTCGATACAAAGCAACAAAATAAGCACAACGACCAACGTGACAAAAATTACATTAAGGGCGAAATGCTTTCCAATTGTCACAGGTTGTATACAGCTGATAATCGCTGTTATTGGTTTGTTAAAATACCGTAACAGCTATTTGATAAGGAATATAGTTTACTAATTTCGCAAGGAACTTAAAAAACATACATCGATGAAGGTTATACTAATTGCATTTCTAATTACACTATTCTCAACAACTGGTGCTTTGAGTCAAAAACCAACTGCTTGGCGAGGTGGAACCAATGGTAATTATCCTGATAAAGGGCTACTTAAGACTTGGCCTCAAAATGGACCTGACATACTCTGGGTTGCCGAAGGAATAGGTGAAGGGTTTTCGTCGCCTGTTTTTGCCAATGGTAAAATCTTCGTTTCAACCATGATCGATACAACTGGGTTCATCGTAATTCTCGATCTAAAAGGCAAAGAATTGAAGCGCTACTCATACGGAACTGAATTTTTTGAAAGTTACCCGGGAGCGCGCTCAACTCCTGTAATCGTTGGAGATTGGCTCTACATATATAGCGGACGTGGAACCATTTATGCTTTCGACGCTGAAAAAGGTACGCTGCGCTGGAAAAGAGATTTGATTAAAGAAACAGACGGTGAAAATATCAAGTGGGGAGTTACCGAGACCCTGGTCGTTGATGGAGATAAAATATATTGTTCGCCTGGTGGTAAGAAATTCAATATCGTTGCCCTCAACCGGCTCGATGGCACCTTCGTATGGAATTCGCCCGGAGTTGGCGACTTGTCAGCCTACTGTACTCCTCTGCTGATAGATCTCGGCAATAAAAAAATTCTCGTAACCATGATGGCAAGCCATATTTTGGGTGTTGATGCATCGACCGGAAAAACACTTTGGAGTTACGAACAACCAAACCAATGGAGCGTTCATGCCAATACGCCTATTTATGCCAATGGAATGATTTTCTGTACAAGTGGTTACGGACAAGGAACTGTTGCCCTTAACCTTTCATCCGATGGAAATTCAGTTAGTAAAGCCTGGTTCAACCCAAAATTCGACAGCCGTATGGGCGGAGCCGTGTACATCGACGGTTATCTTTATTCTTCAGGCGATAAAAACCGTGAATGGCAGTGCCTCGATGCCAAAACCGGAACTGAAAAATGGGCGTCAACTGAAATTGGTAAAGGCGATATCATTTCTGCCGACGGCCTTCTTTTCTTATATAGCGAAAAAGGAGAACTTGCTCTTGCCGAGGCCAATCCAAACTCATTCAAACTCTTATCACAAGCGAAGGTTGAAAAAGGAACTGCTCAACATTGGGCTCATCCCGTTATTAACGATGGAACGCTTTATGTGAGACACGGGAATGCCTTAATTGCCTATAAAATAAAATAGTTTACAAACCAAATTATCCCGGGGATAACACTCCGGGATGATTCATTATAATAAGAGTCATGAAAAAATTTGTCGCTATTTTCTTTATTCTTTTTTCTGTTTATGCATGGAGCCAGGTTCCGCAATTCAGGGGTCCAAACCGTGACGGAAAATATCCCGAAAAGGGGCTTTTAAAACAGTGGCCCGAAAACGGACCAAATTTACTCCAGGAAATCAGTGGAATTGGAAACGGCTATTCTTCTGCTTCTGTTTCCAACGATAAAATTTATATTACCGGTATGATCGACACGCTTGACTATTTATCGTGTATCGACTTCTCGGGAAAAATTCTTTGGAAAACTGCTTATGGCTCCTCATGGAACCAGTCGTTTCCTGAAACCCGATCAACACCAACCATAATGAACGGCAAGGCTTACGTAAGTTCCGGAAGGGGAGTGGTTGCCTGTATCGATGCTGAATCAGGGAAGATTATCTGGTCGGTTGATGCATTTAAAAAAGAAGAAGGAGCCTACGGAATCTGGGGAGTTGCCGAATCAATATTATTGGTTGACGGTAAAGCGATCTTCACCACAGGAGGAAACAATACTACCATGGTTGCCCTCGATGCCAACACTGGGAAAGAAGTTTGGAAATCACCATCACTTCAGGATAATTTGGCTTATGTTTCGCCCATATTGATTGAGAAGAATGGTAAAAAGCAGATTATTGGCGTAACAGCCAAATACATTTTCGGTGTAAATCCTGAAAATGGAAATATTGCCTGGAGTTTTGATTACCAAAAAATAGCCCCGCCTGAAAATGATAATTCCAGAGGGTTAATCAACTGTACATCCCCCATTTATCACAATGGAATTTTATATATTACCAGCGGGTACAATCATTTAGGTGCTGAATTCAAACTGAAAGACGACCTTTCGGGTGTTGAATTTCTCTGGAAAGATGGAGTACTCGATAACCATCACGGCGGAGTAGTGCTGGTCGACGGCTACCTTTACGGATCGAACTGGGTCAATAACAATAAAGGAAACTGGTGTTGCATCAGTTTCGACACTGGCGAAAAAAAGTACGAAGAGACCTTTAAAAACAAAGGGAGCATCATTTCTGCCGACGGAATGTTGTACATCTATTCCGAACAGCCTGGTTTTGTTGGGCTTGTAAAACCTTCTCCTGGTAAATTCGAATTAGTTAGCAGTTTCCAGATCACCAAAGGCAACGGGCCACACTGGGCGCATCCTTCAATATTCCAAGGAAAACTATTTATCCGGCATGGAGATTATTTGCTTGTTTACGACATAAAAGAAAAATAATACTTCACCCATCGGAATTAATGAGCAGAAAACCAATACAAACAGGAACGATCATACTTGCCTTAGTAATGGCGGGCCTTTTGGCTTGGTTCATAGTTGATAATCCAACACGCAACTTTTTACCCAGTGAACCAGGAATGGATAATCGGGGAAAAGGTGTGGCCTCGTCTGTAGTCGTGAAAATTGGTGAATTTTTCGAACGTTTTTCAGAAAAAGAGAACAATCTTTCAGAATCATGGCCACGTTTTAGGGGTTCAAACTACGACAACATATATTCTTTGCCACGTAAATTAGCCTCATCATTTGGTGGAGAAACCGGAAACATTTTATGGTCGAAAAAACTAGGAGAAGGACATGCTGGTGCTGCAATTTTCGAGGGCAAGGTTTACCTGCTCGATTATAACGAAGAAGAACGTGCCGATGTGCTGCACTGCTGGGACCTTATCACAGGCGAAGAACTTTGGCGCCGATGGTATAAAGTGCCAGTGAAACGGAACCATGGCATGAGCCGTACAATCCCGGCAGTGACAACCGACTTCATCCTTTCGATAGGGCCGCGTTGCCACACCATGTGCCTCGACCGCAAAACCGGCGATGTTCTATGGACTCTCGACATTGAAAAAGAGTACGAAAGCGAAACACCGCTGTGGTACACCGGGCAATGTCCGCTCATCGACAATGGCATTGCAATTATTGCTACCGGAGGCAAAGCACTTATGGTTGGGATCGACTGCCGAACTGGTCAAAAGTTATGGGAAGTACCCAACCCCGATGGGTGGAAAATGTCGCATTCATCAATTTTGCCCTACACGTTTAATGGCTTCAAAATGTACCTCTATTGTGCTGTTGGCGGGCTAATTGCTGTGGGTGCCGAAGGGCCTCAAACTGGAAAATTGCTTTGGAAAACACCCGAATGGGCAACCAATGTTATTGCCCCATCGCCGTTGGCAATGCCCGACGGAAAAATATTTCTCACAGCGGGTTATGGTGCCGGAAGCATGATAATTCAGCTTAAAGAAAACAACGGAACATTTTCCTACACCATTTTGCAACAGTATAAGCCAGTTTCCGGGTTAGCTTGCGAACAACAGACACCCATTTTCTGGAATGGTAAACTCTTTGGAATAATGCCAAAAGATGGTGGACAAAACCGAAATCGTTTTGTTTGTGTTGATCCTTCAGATTGCACTAAATTCCTATGGACCAGCGAAGAGGCCCGTTTCGGATTAGGGCCGTACATCTTGGCCGATGGAAAATTCTACCTCCTCAACGATGATGGAACGTTGTACATTATCGATGCAAATACAGAACGGTTCAAAATCCTCGATTCAAAACCAATTATCGCCGATGGCCATGACGCCTGGGCACCCATTGCCATCGCCGATGGCTATATGTTACTTCGCGATGCAAACACAATGGCCTGTATTTCAATAGGCAATTAACATTTGTCCTCTATCTTCTAAAAAATCGGACAAAATTGAGAATGAAAATAGAAACACAACATATCGACCAAATCATCTCAGAAAAAGGGACAGCCCGCAACGCGCTGATCCCGATTCTGCAAGCCATTCAGCACAAATACAATTACCTGCCCGAAGAGGCATTGCGCTACGTGTGCGAAAAAACCGACATCACACCGGCACAATTGGTTGGGGTAGCTGGGTTTTATCACCAGTTCCGCATGGAGCCTGCCGGTGAGCACATCATAAAGGTATGTGTGGGAACGGCCTGCCATGTAAAAGGTGCCGGACGGGTACACGATGCTTTTATGCGTGAACTGAAAATAGATTCAGGGAAAAAAACCGACAAAAGTGGGAAATACACGGTTTCGGAAGTGAGCTGTTTGGGTTGCTGCACACTGGCGCCTGTTGTCCAGATCGACGACATCACTTACGGCCACGTTCAACCCGACCAGATTAACCAAGTTCTTAACGACTTCGAAATTCAAAAGAAACGAAAGAGCAAAAGTATTTTCCGAAAACCTTCGGGCGAAGAGATCAAAGGCGAAATTCGCATTGGTCTAGGTTCCTGCTGCCAGGCAAGTGGTAGCGTCGAAATACAGAAAGCAGTGGAGGAAGCCGTTGCCGGTCGCGATATCAACGTACGGCTGAAATCGGTGGGGTGTATCGGCATGTGCCATCAGGTGCCCATTGTCGAAATTGTACCTACCTCGAAAGAGCCGATTCTTTATTCCCATGTGAAACCCGAAGATGTACCTTCTATCATTGATGCTCATTTTAAACCCAGTGGATTTCTGAATAAAGTGGGAACCCGGTTGGGTAAACTGATCGACACCGTTCAGAACGACGACCACTGGCAGGGTGTCGACCGCTACGAGCTCGACGTGCGCGACAAACCCGTTTCGCAGTTCCTGGGAAAACAAATTCCCATTGCTACCGAACACCGCGGGGTTATCAACCCGCTCGATTTTGACGAATATGTTTCGCACGGTGGTTTCGACGGATTAAAACAGGCGCAATCGTTAACCCCGGATGAAGTGATTACCGAAGTGCGCGACAGTGGTTTGGGCGGACGTGGCGGCGCCGGGTTTCCTACCGGAATAAAATGGTCACTCGTAGCCAAACAACACGGCGAAGTTAAATACCTGATTTGCAATGGCGACGAAGGTGATCCCGGAGCATTCATGGATCGTATGCTACTCGAATCGTACCCATTCCGCGTCATCGAGGGAATGATGATTGGGGCGTATGCCGTGGAGGCCACCAAAGGTTATTTTTATATCCGGGCCGAATATCCGCTGGCGGTGAAACGCATTCGCGAAGCCTTACAAATCTGTCGTAACAAAGGATTATTAGGAGGAAATTCTGAAAGAAAGCTCGATTTTGAGGTGTACGAAGGCGCCGGGGCTTTTGTTTGCGGTGAAGAGACGGCCTTGCTCGAATCGATGGAAGGACGGCGCGGGTTTCCGCACATCAAACCGCCATTCCCGGCAGAAAAAGGTCTATTTGAGAAGCCAACCCTGATGAACAATACCGAAACCTGGGCCATGGTACCTTTCATCCTCCGGAATAAGGCAACGGCCTTCAGTTCAATCGGAAACGAAAACAGCAAAGGCACCAAGGTGTTTGCGCTGGCCGGGAAAATTGCCCGCGGCGGGTTAATCGAGGTGCCCATGGGCATTACCATTCGCGAAATTGTGGAAGTGATTGGCGGCGGTGTGGCCGACGGCAAAAAGCTGAAAGCTGTTCAGATTGGCGGTCCTTCGGGTGGTTGTATTCCGCACTGGCTGGCCGATACACCTGTCGACTTTAAATCGCTGACCAAGCTGGGAGGCATGATGGGTTCGGGTGGACTGGTGGTACTCGACGAAACCGACTGCATGGTCGATATTGCCCGCTACTTCCTGTCGTTTACCCAGGCCGAATCGTGTGGAAAATGTACCTTCTGCCGCATTGGTACTAAGCGGATGCTCGATATTCTCGATAAAATTACCCAGGGAAAAGGCACCCATGAAGATCTGGCTGAACTTGAAAAAATAGCTGAATGGACCGAAAAGGGAAGCTTGTGCAACTTGGGGAAAACCGCGCCAAACCCAATCCTCACCACGCTTCGCTATTTCCGCGACGAGTATGAAGCGCACATCAACGGCGTGTGCCCAACCGGAAAATGCAAGGCCATGGTGAAATACACGGTGAACGACAACTGCATCGGCTGCACCCTCTGCTCGCAGAAATGCCCTGTAGGAGCCATTCCGTTTGCGCCGCACGAGAAACACGAGATCAATCAGGAATTGTGTATTAAGTGCGATAGTTGCGTATTGGCCTGCACGGAAGGGGCGATAGACGTGGGGTAAAGCACCCCTAAATTAGCTAGCACTGAACTACGTTTCCCTGAAGGGAAATTAAATAGTATCAATTATTTTGTAACTTTGTGAAAAAGAAAGGATCATGAACGAGATTATTTTCATTGTAGAAGAGTCTGCTGAAGGTGGCTTTGAAGCAAAAGCACTTGGTCATTCCATATTTACTGAAGCCGATACGATTGAAGAATTAAAACAGAACATCCGGGAAGCCATTCATTGCCACTTTGAGGTGAATGCCCCTACTATTGTCAGGTTGCACTATATTAAAGAAGAGGTATTTGCTGCATGAAACGGATACCCCGGGATATTTCAGGTCAAGAGCTTGTAAAGGCTCTTAGCCAATTGGGGTATAGTGTCACCAGACAGGTTGGAAGCCATATCCGTTTATCAACGTTGGAAAATGGAGAACACCATATAACCATCCCTAACCATAATCCGATCCGAATAGGAACATTGTCAAACATCCTCAATGATATAGCTATCCACTTCCAATTTTCAAAAGAAGAGATAATCGAAAAGATTTTTTAAACACGAAATCAACCAGAAACTTTGTATTAAGTGCGATAGTTGTGTAATTGCTTGCCCTGAAGGGGCGATAGATGTGAAGTAGATATTCTATGTTTAAATAAAAAATGATGAACCAAAAATGGATTCTAACAATTTTGTTTGCTTGTGCTCTTTCAATTCCCTCATTTGCACGAGATAAAAAAGAATGGCAGTTGTCTTTTGGGTTAATCCCTGTTGAACAAGTGTTTGCGAAAGCGATTATCGATGGCATAAAACCGGCAAATCCATATCAACTTGATGGTTTTCTACCAATCGGGAATTTTATTGTTTCACGTAAATTCACGCAAAACAGGTTTTCATTTATGATAGAAAGTTTTAGCGGGTTCATGAGAGTTAAATCAAAAGAGATAGCAACACAGCAAACTTATACAACAAATTGCCTGAATTCAGGTCTATTATTTGGTGGTAACTATTGCTGGAGTTCCGGCAAAATGAAAATATACTCCGGTGTTTCTATTGGAGGTCAGCTGCTTTTCTTGTGGGAAAATCAGAATGATAAACGGACATTGATAAAAGTTCCCGCTTTTCATATTCAAACCATTGAATTTAATTTTGGCAAAGAATATGAATGGAAAATTGGGTTGGGATTTGGATCAAAGGGAATCGTAAATGTTGGAATTGTTCTCCCATAAAGAGCTATGAATGAAATTATTTTCACAGTTGAACAATGCAAAAGATTGGATTTTGAAGAATAGTTTTAACAGAAAAATTTGTAGCCATATTATTCTCTATCAGGCTGCATCATTGTCAACTTTCTTTATCTGGTTTAATTCAGCCTGTTTATTTTTTAACGCTTCTTCCAAATCGAAATCATCCTGCAATCCCATCCAAAATTTCGCAGTAGTTCCAAAAAAATACTAAGTCGAAGTGCAGTATCAGCAGTAATGCCCCGATTCCCTTTAATTATGGCAGAAGTCCTTGTTTGCGGAATCCCAATATCCTTCGATAGCTTATAGGCAGAAATATTCATCGGCTTTAAAAATTCTTCTAAAAGAATCTCTCCGGGATGCACATTTGCTAAAGTTTCCATAATTAGTCCTTTTTATTTCAACAATCTTCGGCTTTCAACATCTTGTAAAATTCTCATTTGCTGTATGGCTATTTGATTCAGTTTTATCAATCGTTCTTTTTGAGACATCTGTTCGTTGATAAACAACGCATTCAGGTTTTCCATATTCGATAAGCAAATTAATTCGTTTATTGTGGCATAATCACGAATGTTTCCTATTAGATCGGGATTTACATCTCTCCATTGTTTGGCAGTTATCCCAAACAAGGCAACATTCAACACGTCGGCTTCATTGGCATATATTATTGTTGTTTGTGCTACAGAAAGCTCCTGCGGTATGAGATTTTGCTTAATGGCATCGGTATGAATGTGGTAATTCAATTTAGCCAGCTCCCGCTTTGCTGTCCATCCAAGTTTCTTTTGTTCTTCCTCTTTAAGTCGTTGAAATTCTTTTACAATATACAATTCGAACTCAACCGATATCCAACTTGCAAATTTAAAGGCAATATCTTTGTGGGCAAAAGTACCTCCGTAACGTCCCGACTTTACGACAATACCAACTGCACCAGTTGAATTTATCCATTTCAATGGCGACATAGTAAACGCATTCAATCCTGCTTCTTTTTTAAACCCCTCGAATTCGAGGGGTTTAAAATTGGTATTGTAAAGTGTTTCCCAGATACCTAAAAACTCTAATGTGTTGCGGTTTCGCATCCAGTTTCCGATTACGGCACTCGAATCATCGGTTTTGTGTTTGGCAATGTCTGTAAGCGATATGTAATCAGTGTCATTTAGAGATATTACTACAACGTCGGTATTTTTCACAGTAATTTTTGCCATAATGAATACTTTTTATAATCGGAGTTGTTTATTTGCTCTCATCAAATTCGTTTCAGCCTCTTCAGAAATCTCAAGACGATATGACCACATAGTCAATTTCCCGAATCAGGTTCAGAAAAGAAGTTATATTTTTTTGTCCTTTTATATTAATTGTCAGCTCCACATTTCTAAAATCTATTTCTTCAAAGATACTGGTAAATAATCCATAAACATACCTCTATCTGATCTTTCTTACCATCAGCATCCTTATTGTTTACCTCTTTAACCTTCGGACTTTCAGGCAATCAGTCATCGAATTCTAAATAGCCTTTCAAATATTTTCACCGCTATTTTACTTCCGTTCATCCCATTTTTTTCGGACATTAACACTTTTTATTTATCGTTAGCAAACTGTTTCTCTTATGTTTGCCGAAAATTCTTGTTCAAGTTCAAAAACCAAAAGATTCAACCAATGACTCAAAAGAAAATCGTAATCATAGGCGGCGGTGTTGCCGGCTTGTCGGCAGGTATATATGCTGCCATGAATGGCTTCGATACCGAAATTATTGAAATGCACTCAGTTGCCGGCGGCCAGTGTACTGCCTGGGACCGAAAGAAATACCGTTTCGATTACTGTTTGCACTGGCTGGTAGGGACATCGCACGGGGCTTTTCACGAAATCTGGAAAGAAACGAACGTGCTGAACAATCAAACCGAGGTAATCAACCACGAAATCCATTCGCGCATTTTAGATAAAGATGGAAACGAATTCATTATCTACTCCAACATCGACCGTTGGGAAAAGTACCTTGTTGAATTTGCCCCCGAAGACGAGGCTTCGATCCGCAAAATGTGCAACGACATGCGCAAAAGTGCATTGCTAGAGCCATTTGCAACTCCTCCTGAGTTCCGAAGCCTAATTGAGTACATCACCATACTGCCCAAAATGATGCCGATATTGAATGTCGTTCGTAAATTCGGACGCCTAAGCTGTGAAGATTATTTCGACACATTAAAACTGAAAAACGAAAAGCTGAAGTCTGTTCTGTATGGAATGTATGGCGGCAGTAATTTTTCTGCGCTGGCTTTTATCTTTATGCTGGGTTGGTTCCATCAGAAAAACGCCGGCTACATCAAGGGTGGTTCCTATCCTTTTGCCCAGCGCATGGTAGGAAAATTTGAAAAACTTGGCGGAAAAATCACCTATAAAAAACGGGTAGAAAAAATCATTGTTGAAAATAATAAGGCCAAAGGGGTAATCCTTACCGATGGCACAAAAATAGCTGCCGATTATGTAATTGGCGCAGCCGATGGCTATTCTACCATCTACAAAATGCTGGAAGGTAAATATGTTTCAAAAGAGATTGATCACGCCTATAAGAATTGGGAGTTGTTTACACCGCTGGTACAGGTATCGTTTGGAATCAACAAGCACGTTGAATTTGAAGCACCTAACCTAATTGTTCACAATACAGATCTAAGTATTGGCCAGACAAAACTTGATGCCGGTTTCTCGGTCATGAATTATGCTTTTGATTCAACTATGGCGCCAGAAGGGAAAACCGCCATCGTAATGCGATACGAAAGTCCATGGGAACTCTGGAAAAATATTGATGGCGAAGCCTATCAGAAAGAAAAAATTCAGATTGAAAAAGATGCCATCGAGAAACTTGAAATGGTTTATCCGGGCATATCGGAATTTATTGAAGTAATCGATATCGCCACTCCAAAAACCGATGTTCGGTACACCGGTGTAAAAGATGGTGCTTACGAAGGGTTTATGCCAACCAAGGAAAACATGATGAAGTCGCTGAAAATGACCTTGCCAAAGCTGCAAAATTTTTACATGGCCGGACAATGGTTATCTCCGGGCGGAGGACTTCCACCCGCTGCACAAACCGGAAAATTTTCGGTGATGTTGATTTGCAAAAAAGAGAAACAGAAGTTTGTGGTAAAATAAAAAAAATAAAAGCAGTCTGAAATCAAAAATAAATTTGAAATCAGGTTATTACTCTTCATAAATCATTTTGCGGGTCATGCCCCCGTCAACCACTAGCTGCGTTCCTGTAATAAAATTATTCTCCGGGGAAGAAAGAAAAAAGCAAGCCCTGGCAATATCGTCGGGTTTTCCTACCCGACCCGATAGGTGCTGCGAATGATCGCTTGGCTTTAATGCGTTGTAATCGACGGTTTCAATCCAGCCGGGCAAAATTGCATTAACAGTAACTTTATACTTTGCGAATGAAGCCGCCATAGCATGGGTCAACCCCAAAATCCCCCCTTTCGATGCGGCATAAGCCTCGCTGTTCGGTTCCGACATCAGTGCCCGTGTCGAAGCAATGTTCACAATTGATCCACCTCCGGTTTCTTTCATAAATTTCACCGCTTCACGCGAAGCAAAAAATACCCCTTGTAAATTGGTCGAAAGTACCCGGTTCCATTTTTCCATACTGATTTCAAGAGGGTCATAAAACTCAGAAAGCCCGGCATTATTGATCAGGACATCGATAGAACCATAGGCACCTATCGTTTCTCTCATCAGGTTTTCCAATTCGGGCAACAAAGAAACATCCGTTTTGACAAAAATTGCCTCGTAACCCAGATCACGCAAATACTCAGTAGTCGATATCCCTTCGTTCTTTTTATTATCGGCAACAACAACATTAAAATCCTTTGACGCAAAATATTGAGCAACCGACTTTCCAATGCCCCTGGCAGCTCCAGTAACTATAACCGTACTCCTTTTCATATGTTTTTATTGAAAATGCGCTTCAAATTAGCACAAAAAAAGACGCTGTGGCACTTAATGAGAAATTATTGTTGATAAAAACAGAAAAAGAGATTGACAGACTATTTTCTATCGCCTGTTTAAAAATTTATCTTTGCTGAGCACGAAGAAGTAAAAAATGAGCCAGGAAAGAAAATACGTTGAAACACCGCTTATGAAGCAATATTATGCAGTAAAGGATAAACATCCTGATGCAGTACTGCTTTTTCGTGTAGGCGACTTTTACGAAACTTTTGGCGACGATGCAATAAAAACTTCTGAAATACTGGGCATTACACTTACTCGAAGAGCCAATGGATCGGCAAGCTCCGTTGAATTGGCAGGTTTCCCTTATCATGCACTCGATACTTACCTCCCTAAACTGGTAAGGGCAGGGCAACGGGTTGCCATTTGCGAACAGCTTGAAGACCCCAAACAAACCAAGAATATTGTGAAAAGGGGTATAACCGAGATGGTTACCCCGGGAGTTTCTATCAATGATAATATTCTTAACCACCGCGAAAACAACTTTCTGGCTTCCGTTCACTTCGACCGCAAAATGGCAGGTGCTGCCTTTCTCGATATTTCGACCGGCGAATTTCTAACGGCTGAAGGACCTTTCGAATATATTGATAAGCTGCTGAACTCGTTTCAACCTAAAGAAGTATTGTTTCAACGGGGAAAAAACGACGATTTTGCAGCCCTGTTTGGCCATAAATTTTACACATTCAATCTCGAAGATTGGGTATATACCTCCGAAGCAGCCACCGATCGGTTGCATCGCCACTTCGAAGTTAAGTCACTAAAAGGATTTGGTGTACAGAAGCTTGAATACGGGATTATTGCGGCCGGTGCAATTTTATATTATCTCGATATTACCCAACACCATCATATAAAACACATCTCGAACCTCTCGCGAATAGAAGAGGAACGCTTTGTTTGGCTCGACAGGTTTACCATACGAAACCTTGAGTTAATCAACCCATTGAACGAAGGGGGAAAAACCCTGCTTAGCGTCATCGACAAAACCCTTACACCCATGGGGGCCAGAATGTTGAAGCGATGGATTTCTTTTCCGCTGAAAAACGTAAAAGCAATCAATAACCGCCTCGATATGGTGGAATGCCTCGTTCAAAAAACAGAGCTGAAAGAGCAAATTGAAGAAAACATACGGGTAATTGGTGACTTAGAGCGACTAATATCGAAAGTTGCAGTTCAACGTATTAATCCCCGGGAGGTTGTTCAACTTAAAATTGCCCTGAAAGCCATCGAACCCATCCGCAGGCTTTGCATCGACTCGGGTAACGAAAGCCTTGCCGGTTTGGGAGAACAGCTTAATTCCTGCAAAATAATTGCCGATCGGATTGAGAAAGAACTTTTCCCCGATCCTCCAACCCAAATCATTAGAGGAAACACCATTGCAGAAGGGGTAAGTGCCGAACTTGACGATTTGCGCCAGATAAAATCTCATGGAAAAGACTATCTGCTGAAAATGCAGGAACGTGAAATAACCCAAACCGGCATTACTTCGCTAAAAATCAGCTTCAACAATGTTTTTGGATATTACATTGAAGTACGTAACACACACAAAGATAAAGTTCCTCAGGAATGGATCAGAAAACAGACTCTGGTGGGTGCCGAACGATACATAACCGAAGAACTTAAAGAATACGAAGAAAAAATACTAGGAGCCGAAGAAAAAATACTGGTGCTCGAAACCCGTATTTACAACGATCTGGTAATGGCGCTAACCGAGTATATTCAAGCCATTCAGCTTAACGCCGGGATCCTTTCGCAAATCGATTGTATTGTATCTTTTGCTACTGTTGCTGAACAAAATGAATATATAAAACCTTCGGTCTCTGAAGAAAATTTCCTGCGAATTAAAGAAGGCCGCCACCCTGTGATTGAACAAGAACTGCCCATTGGCGAGAGCTACATATCGAACAGCGTGTACCTCGACCGCGAAGAACAGCAAATCATTATCATTACTGGCCCCAACATGTCGGGTAAATCGGCCTTACTGAGGCAGACTGCGCTTATCGTGCTGATGGCTCAAATTGGGTGTTTTGTTCCGGCAAAAGCTGCTGAAATCGGGTATGTCGACAAGATTTTTACTCGGGTCGGAGCTTCAGATAACATTTCGCTGGGAGAATCTACATTCATGGTTGAAATGAACGAAGCAGCCAGCATTTTGAATAACCTTTCTGACCGGAGCTTAATACTGCTCGACGAACTTGGCCGGGGTACAAGCACTTACGATGGAATTTCAATTGCCTGGTCTATTGTTGAATATATTCACGATCACCCAAAATATAAAGCAAAAACCCTGTTCGCCACTCATTACCACGAGCTGAACGAAATGGAACACCTGTTCGACAGAATAAAAAATTATAATGTTACGGTAAAGGAAATCGATAACAAGGTGATTTTCTTACGCAAGCTGGTGAGAGGCGGAAGCAACCATAGTTTTGGTATCCACGTGGCACGAATGGCCGGCATGCCCAAAAGCTTGATCAAAAGAGCCGAAGAGATTTTGTCGCAACTTGAAGATACCCATCGCAAAGATTCACTGTCGAAACCACTTGAAAACATTGGAAACGAACGGGAAGGACTACAGCTAAGTTTCTTTCAACTTGATGATCCTGTGCTTAAACAAATCAGGGACGAAATTGCGAACCTCGATATAAACAACCTTACTCCCATCGAGGCCTTGAATAAACTCAACGAGATAAAAAAAATCGCCGGGTTAAAATAATTTTTCAAGAAAAGGGCAAAGAAATCCGTCAAAACAAAAACTAGCTTTCAACTGTTCCCAATTTTCGATTCTTTCCAGACAACTACACTTCAAAGTTTATTCCCTACAGATTCAAAATACCCGTTGAAATTTGTTTACAATGTTCTAAATTTGTTTCAACATAAAATCATAATCGAAAACTAAATTTGTTCGCAATGAAAAAAGTAATTCTACTCTCTCTTCTTTTTATCGCTGCCGTGGCAGTGAAAGCACAGGAACCCGTTTTTGTAAAAGGCGATAAAGCCGTTAATGTTGGTATTGGTTTCGACAACTATATCAACTTATCCTTATCGGGCGAAATGGGAATAATGGATGGCATAGCCGACAAAGGAACCATAGGGGCTGGAATTTATGCTGGAGTTGGTTCATACATCAGTTCTTATTACTCAAACTATTATCGTGCAATGGGTGGAGTAAGGGGAACATTCCACTATCCGTTTATTGAAAAGCTAGACACGTATGCAGGTATTGGCCTTGGTCTTGAGTATTATCGATACGATTGGGACGGAATATTTGGTTACGATGACCATTACAGCCACATGGGACTAGATGCAGGTTTCTTCATTGGTGCCCGTTATCCACTCACCGAAAAATTCCTTGTCTTTGGAGAACTTGGTTACGGTATTGGCTACTTAACTGCTGGTATTTCTTTCAAATTCTAAAAATATTCCTTCGGTTGTCTCAAAAGGATTTGTCAGCCTCTCTACTACCATTGAGTGTGTTTCTGAGGAAATAAAATTGCTCAAAATCCTTCTTTGAACCCAATTATTTACCTTTTGAGACAACCTTTTTCTTTTATATAGTAAAAACAATTTTTGCTTGTGTTGTTTAAAAACTAACACAACGTGGTGTTTTCTTGCAATTTATTATTCACTAAAAAACAAAAACCATGAAAACAACATTACTTCTTTTCATTTTTTCTCTCTTTCTAAGTCTGTCTGTTTCGGCAAAACCATCAGAAAAAGTGATGAAAAAAACCCAGTCCATCCACAAAGAACTGCTTGAGTGTAGAAAAAACATTACCACAGACAACTCATTACGTTTTAAAAGTGAAGCAACTATTGTTACTCTCGATAGTATTATTGAAACAAATGGCAAACGAACCTACGTTAAATACGAAAAAAACGGGTGGCCAACCCAAATCGAAAAAATGGCATATAACGAGTGGGATGAATCAAGCTATTACGAAGAAAAAATTGTTTATCAATACGATAACAATGGAAACCCAACCTTATACGAACATTACTCCAGCGATTATGATGGTGGTATTGTTCTCGACAAAAAAGAAGAATCGGTTTGGAACGACAATAATCAACCTTTATCAATAATTTCCTGGGACAAAGACGAAGACACTGGCGAACTTCTGCCCCTTTCAAAATCGACATATGAATATAGTGGCAACACAGCGGTCGCTTCTGTTTATGAATATGATATTGAAAATGAATTATATGTATTAACCGGAAAATTCAACTATTTCTACAGAGGTGATAATCAAGTTGAACGGGCAGACATATTTACTATTGACGAAGAAACGGGCGAATTATTCCAGTATGCAATAATGGAATTCGAATACAACAACAAGAACCTCGAAACCCGCTCTACAATGAAAGTAATTAACAGTGAAACCGGAGAATATGTTGATTTTATGATTGTTGAAGCAAGCTATGATGATAACGGCAACATAATACACACCAAAGATTACATGCTCAATGAAGGAGAAGAATTTTTGCTTTCGGAACAAACCATGAAATATAATAGCGCCGGACAAATAATTGAAGAAAATACTTTTGGAGCAGATCTTTTTTCAAGTGAAGTTTCATTAATAGAACAATCAAGATACAATTACAATAATTCAATCTTGACTGAAAAAATAGATGCAATGACAGACTACGACACCGGCGGACTTATTGATGTTTATAAACATATTTTTACTTTCTCTAATGACAAAAATTCGTTATCCATTGCCCGCCCTGAAACAGATGTTGATTATTGCGAAGATGCCTTTTTTCAATATGGAAGAATCGACAAAATTGCTGAGTATGAACTGGCTGACAATAACCAATTAGAAAAGGCTTCAGAGAAAACCTTCTATTATTCATCAGGCACTACGCCTGAAACAAGCAGTGAATCAATGTTTTCGCAGGTAAAAGTTTTCCCAAATCCATTCATTGATGTATTAACTATCGATCTTGTTTCCGATGAAAAACAATCAGTAAGGATAAGCGACATTTCCGGGAAAGTTGTTTACGAAACCGAAATTAGTAGAAATAGTACGTTGCGCCCCGAAATTTCGAAAAGAGGAATTTACCTGATTGAAGTCGTTGGCAATTCTACAAGTTTCCGCACATCACTAATGAGAAAATAAAAGTTTGAAATACAATCAGAAACAAGTATGCCATTTAAAGCCAATCAATGGAATTTCCGCTCTGAAATAATAGCATGGATCCTTTTAGTTATGCTATTTCAGATTGCGTTCCAACAAAATTCGTTGGCCGATAATGGCATATTTGATCCTGAAAAAAAATTGAACATCGCTGAATTAGAAGCCGCGTTTTCAACCTTCGATACTTACGACAACATACGCACCAAAGAACAACGCGAAGAATATATAAGATATTTACTAAAGCAATCGGAAATAGCAGGTTATAGACTCGGAATTGCGAAGGCTAATAACCTTCTTGGTGTTTTACTCCGTGACCGTTCGGAATACGAAAAAGCCATTGAGTTACATAAACAAGCCCTGACGCTTGCCGGAAACGATACTACCATTATAATTTACTCGTATAATAATCTGGGAGTAGCATACCGGCGTCTCGATAAACCACGAATTGCCCTCGACTATCATTTGAAAGGCCTTGCCTTGGCTGAACAATTTAAAGGGGATATTCTAATTGCTCAGCGAAGTATATGCGTGGCACTCAACAGTATTGGCAACATAAACTTAACCCTTAACCAGCCCGAAAAAGCCCTCGAGGTATTTCAAAAATCATTATCGCTCGAACAAAACCTTTCGAATGACCTTGGTATAGCCATTAACCTGCAAAACATTGGCTACGCCTATCAGGCTATGGGAAAAATCGATACTGCAATTAATTATTTCAGGGAGTCGCTTGAATATAATGAGAAAGTAAATTCCACCACAGGCCGATCTATTTGCCTTAATAGTATTGGAGAATATTATCTTCATAATAATCAACCTCTTGTAGCTCTTGAGAATTTTAAAAAAGCCCTTGTTTTTGCCGAGAAATCGAACGATAGCTATTACATTTCTCAAACCCATGCTAACATAGGCAAAACGTATATGGCGCTTGGCCGGTTTGATTTAGCCCTTCCCGAACTTGAAAAGTATAACCAAATGGCACTTGAGATCAATTCGGGGCTTTTAATAAAAGAGTCACACAACCTCCTTTCTGACTATTACGATAAAAAGGGCATGCCCCAACTTGCCCTTGAAAACATCAAAAAAGCTATTGCCATAAACGACAGTGTCGTAAACGAAAAGAACACGCGCTACCTAAATGAACTTCAAACGATTTACGAAGCACAAAAACAGCAACAACAAATTGAATTGTTAACCGCTGAAAATGAAATTAAGAACCAACGCGCCTTTATCCTTCTGATTTTAATTGGCACCCTGATACTGATCTCTGCTGTTATTTATTTAGCTACCCGTAAAAAAGCAGAGCAACAAAAAACCGAATTGGAGCTCAAATTATTCCGATCGCAAATGGATCCTCACTTCATTTTCAATGCTTTAGGGTCAATTCAAAGTTTTATGTACCAAAATGAACCCATTAAAGCTGCCTCCTATCTGGGTCAATTCTCATCACTTACCCGCTCTGTACTCAAAAATTCTTCGCGCGAGCTCATTACTCTTGAAGAGGAACTTGAAACACTTAAAAATTATATTGAAATTGAACAGATGCGGAAACGTAATTGCTTCAAATACAATATAATCATTGATGAAGATATTGAACCTGATTTCATTTTTGTTCCACCAAGCATGATTCAGCCATTTGTTGAAAATGCAATACTTCACGGTTTCATTAGAAAAGAATGCGATAAAGGGCTAATTACCATTGAAGTAAGAAATGCTCCAGAACAAATTATTGTTAATATTATCGACAACGGGATTGGCATAAATGCCTCGTTGAAAAATAAAACCGATAACAATCATCAATCGATGGGATTGAAAATTTTCAAAGAAAGAATAAAACTTATTGAAAAGAAATACAAAAAAACCACTAAATTCGAAATCGTTGATTTAAGTGAAATCGACCCCGATAGTACAGGGACTAAAGTAACTATTTGTTTTCCTATAATTGAGCCTGATGATAAAAGCCGTAATTATCGACGATGAACCTGAATTGAGAGAACTGAACCGCTCTGTATTATCTTCTAACTTTGACGAAATAGAAATTGTTGGCCTTGCCGGAACTGTAAACGAAGCTGTTGAGTTGATCGACAGGGTTCAGCCACACCTGATTTTGCTCGATATCAGGCTTACCGATGGAACAGGTTTTCAAATTCTGCAAAAAATAAAACCTTACAAATACACGGTAATCTTTATCACCGCATACAGTGAATTCGCTATCAAAGCCATAAAACTAAGCGCTATAGATTACATACTGAAACCAATCAACGAAAAAGAGTTTTGTCAGGCTATTGAACGGGCAATCGAAAACATTAACAGCTCCCGGATTCAGGATCAAGTGGAAACCTTTTTCAATTATTACGAAAGAAGAAACCAAAACCGACGGATCGTTTTAAAAACCACCGAATCTATTTCCATTGTCGAAATTACCGATATCGTATATTGCCGGAGCGATAATACATACACTACGTTCTACCTCAATAATAAAGATAAAATTCTTATTTCGAGACCAATGAAAGAATATGAAGAAATACTGGCCGACTATGGTTTTTTCAGGCCCCATCAGTCTTTTCTGGTCAACCTGCAATACATTTCACGCCTCGACAAATCGGATGGCGGATTTTTGGTTTTGAAAGACAAAACTGAAATTCCTGTTTCTATCCGACGAAAATCAAAACTGGTTCAAGTTCTCGAAAACTTATGACCTTATTCCAGAATTAATATCTCCGCTTTCACCTTGGAAAAACCATTAAAACAGGATCACTTTTTATCAGAAATTTGAGCCCGCTAAGCTGATCCTTTTTGCTGTAAATTCCGCCTCTATTTGTCATAATTACGACAAAAGCGTATTTCAAACGCATTCATGTTAAATTTTAATATAAGCATTTTTGACGTTCGTCAAAGCGAAATGGACGTTCATCAAAAACGGGTTGATTCATAGGGAAGTTCTTAGGATTTTTTGTTCTCTTTGTATTGCATTTAAGACAAAAACAGAACAAAACAGGAAATGAAAACAATTCAACTCATAGTATTTTTTAGCTTGGTTTTTTGCTTGAATGGTTTTTCCCAAACCAAATTACCACTTGAATTCCGCGTTGAAAAGCAGGCCATGTCAACCCCAATGAGCCCTATCGACGAAGCTTTTTTCATGAATTATTACTACTCAAAACCAGTTAACATCAAATTCGATGGTACCGTATTAAATATGACTTTCGACAATGGAACTACTTTTGTTAAGAAAGAAGTTGTTGAAGTTAGCCGCGACAAAGAAATTGAAAACGGACGGGTAGTTCTTGAAACCATTTTGTTTGTAGACAAAACCAACTCTGAAGAAACCCTTTCTTTGGTTATCGACCGCGCAGTAGGTTACGTTCAGCTTATTCTTCCTACAACCAACCAAAAAGGTGAATATGTTGGGTACACTTCATACCGCCAATTTGTGAAAGAAGAACAATTGGCTTACAA
>Ga0123335_1000996_pt1 | contig 47379 bp, 31 predicted proteins | sample BiotimSIPDNA_2_FD_89707 | JGI IMG/M metagenome (GOLD analysis project Ga0123335, IMG submission 89707) | Anaerobic biogas reactor microbial communites from Washington, USA - Biogas_R2 time_0 SIP DNA | ecosystem: Engineered > Bioreactor > Anaerobic > Unclassified | place: Washington, USA...
ACCGGGCTGATTTCATGGCAAGGCTCTCCAGGCTGCGGGTGTTCCGCCGCTTTGTTGTGTTTTCATGAGGAAAGTCTTGCGCTTGATTCAGCCCTTATTCAAATTCCTGTGGGATGACTGTGATTCTCTTTCATGGCTGTTATCCTTCATGTATACATTATCCGGACGTGGCGGCTCCGGCAATACTCCTTTGTGCCAACGTTGCGAAGCCGGGGAGTATTCCCGTATTGCCGGCGCGGGATGGGGGAAAAGGACTTATGCGTTTAGCCGGGTATCCGTCTTCAAGACCCGTGTGCGGGCCGGATCCAGGCCAAGCAGTTCCATGATTTCTTTGGGTTTTGCAAGCCGCCCTTCCTTAATTGCGGTGGTAAAGGATACCGCCAGTGTTTCCGCGCCCTGGATGTTCACCGGCACGCAGCGCAGCCCGGTGACGAGCGGGCGGAGGTCCAGGGAAACCGCTTTACGGCCGTTCTTTCCACCCTTCAGGCGGTCCTTGACCATGCGCTCCATCGGCCATGCTTCCGCCTCATTCAGTTCCAGGAGTTTTGTTTCCAGGCCGTCGGGTACAGGGTCCGCTACCAGCAGGTAAGCGTGTCCGGCGAGTTGCGCCATGAGGGCGGGCTCGTTCAACGCCACTTCCCGGGACTCATACGCGGTCAGGCCGTCCGGTAGTTGGCGTTGCAGGGCCTCCAGGGCTTCGCCGGGGGCACGGCGTTCTTCCAGTACGATGTCCATCAGTTCCGCTTCGCTTTCTTCTCCCACCGGCATGGCGGTGGCGAAGGTGACCTTTGGATGGGCATGAAATCCCTGGGAATAGGCCAGGGGCATTTCTGCCCGCCGCAGCGCCCGTACCCAGGCCTGGGCGGTTTCCAGGTGGCTCAGGAAGCGCAGGCGGCCCTTACGCCCTACACGAAAGCGCAGGCGCTGCACACCCGGACACGGCTCCAGGCGTTTTTCAGCGGGCACCGTCGGGATGTCAGGGTCGGAGTCCAGGGCGGCAAGGCTCCGGGACCGCATGATCGCGCAACTGTCGGCGGTGTGCCGCAAGGCCCCGCATTGATGGCAGGTTCCCTGGCGGCAATCCGGTGTGAAGCATTCCCCGCCGGCTTGCTTCCATTCGGCGAGCAGCGCTTCTGGGCTGACCTGCGCGTCGATGTGATCCCAGGGGAAACGTGTTGTTTCCTTCCGTTCAGCAAATAGTTCCTCTACGGGATACCCCGTTTCTTCGATCGCGGCCTGCCAGGCTCCGAAATTCAGGCGCTCTTCCCAGGTCTCGTAGCCGCCGCCATGGGCCAGCACGGACAGCAGCAACCCGGCGGCGCGGCGGTCGGCGCGGCTGAGCAGTCCTTCAATAAAGGAACTCTCCGGGGCGTGCCGGCCGAAGGTAATACGGCGGTGCGGGCGCAGCAGTCCGGCAAGCCGCCGCTGTTTCTCCATGGTTTCTTCCCTGCTGATCTGCGCCGCCCACTGGAACGGGGTGAAGGGTTTGGGCACAAAGGTGGAGATGCCCGTGCGCAGCTGGGCTCTTGAGTTTGCCCGTTTCCCGGCGTTCAAGGTGCGAATGCACAGGTCCGCGATGGCGTCCACATCTTCTTCAGTTTCCGTGGGCAGCCCGATCATGAAATACAGTTTGATGTGCGTCCAGCCCCGACGGAAGGCTTCGGCGGCCAAATCGAGCAACTGGTCATCCGCCACATCCTTGTTGATGACCGCGCGCAGGCGCCGTGTGCCCGCCTCCGGCGCGAAGGTCAGTCCGCTGCGCCGCATGGAGGCGACATAATCGGCCATCTCGACGGAGAAGCGGTCCATTCGCAGCGAGGGCAGCGCGAGCGCCGCCTGCCGTTCCGAGGCTATCCGCGCCGCCTCGCGGAGCAGGGCGCCCGCTCGGGAGTAATCGCAGGTGGACAATGATACTAGCGTGGCAGCCTCCAGACCGGAGGAAGTCAGCGCCCCTTCCAGCAGGCGGCTGATTTCCGGGATGCCCCGTTCGCGGACCGGGCGCGTCAGCATGCCCGCCTGGCAGAAACGGCAGCCGTGGGTGCAGCCGCGAAGCACTTCTATTCCCGCGCCGTCATGGACCAGCTGCACGTATGGGGTGATGTAGCGTTCCGGAAAGGGCGCATTGTCGAGATCCGCAATGAAGCGCGCCCGTATCAAGCCCTTGGAAGGGTCGGGCAACGACCGCCCGTCGGCGAGCGCTTCCAGCGGATACAGGGAGGGCACATAGACGCCCTCAATGCAGGCTAGCGCTTCCAGCAAAGCCGTCCTGGATTCGCCTTTCCGGCGACGCAGGCAGTAGGCAATCTCCAGGACCGCCTCCTCGCCGTCGCCGATGACAAAAAAATCCATAAATGGCGCCAACGGTTCCGGATTGTAGGCGCCGGGTCCGCCCGCAAAGACCAGCGGCATGGACGCGTCACGCTCGGACGCCAGCAGCGGCAATCCGGCAAGTTGAATGAGTTTGAGGACGTTTACATAGGTGAGCTCGGATTGGAGGGTAAAGCCGATGCCGTGCGCGAGGGTGATGGGCTCCTGAGATTCGAGCATGCGCAGGGGCTGGTCATGGCGCCGCATCAGGGCCTCCATGTCCGGACCGGGCAGGTAGGCCCGCTCCGCCCAGACGCCTTCCAGACCGTTCAGGGCCGTATACAGGATTTGCAGGCCCAGGTTGCCCAGGCCCAGTTCATACAGGTCCGGGAAGACGAGGCACAGGCGCAGATCCACTTCGACTGTGTCCTTGGTGATGGAATTCCACTCGCCGCCGATATAGCGCGCCGGCTTTTCCACCAGCGGGAGCATCCAATCGGATGATAGGTTTTGTGTCATGATATATTCTGTCCCTCGAAGGGGGTAGGGGCTTCAACAGTGTATCAAGGCTTTCGTGCCTCGCCGGTCCGGCGGTATCGCCGTATCCATGCCGGAAAAACGAGATTGTAACAGATACCCGGGAGCGGAAAAAGTTGCGGCATGAGGAAGGCGGAATTTGAAATGGGGTGGTCTCTTTGATTTTTACATCCGGCGAGTTGCAGCGCCGTTGTGGAACCCGTTAAGATGTGAAGAGAGGATGCACAACATGAAAAAGAGACTTTTTATCTGTTGGTTGTTGTTTCTTGCCGGAGTGTGTGCCGCGTCGGAAAAACCGGAAATTGCAGTGGGCATGATTACGGGCCAGGACCTGTTCAACACCACGATGCGGGAAGGCGTGGCCTGTTACCGCATTCCTGCGCTGGTAACGGCGCCAAATGGGGATATCCTTGCCGTCATCGATGAGCGCGTAGCGTCCTGTTCCGATCTGGGGGATAATAAAGACATCAATATTGTCGGGCGACGCAGCGGGGACAACGGCTTGACCTGGTTCGGCATGGAAACCATCGTGGATTATGAATATGGAAAGTCCGCTTCCGATCCTTCCATGATCGTGGACAGGGAGACCGGGGAAATCTTCCTCTTCTATAATTTCATGGACCTGGTCCAGGAACCCGGCATCTATTATTTGCGTGTAGTGAAAAGCGGGGATAACGGGAAGTCGTGGAGTAAACCGGAAGACATCACGTCTCAGATTACCAGGCCCGAATGGCATGACGATTTCAAATTCATTACCTCAGGGCGCGGCATTCAGGCGCGTTCCGGTGACTTGCTGCATACGCTTGTGAACCTGAAAAATGGGCTGCATGTGTTTGGAAGCCGGGATCATGGTAAAATCTGGTTCTTCATCGATGCCCCGATCACGCCGGGAGACGAGTCGAAAATCGTGGAACTCGCCGACGGTTGTTGGATGATCAACAGCCGGGTCAAAGGCAAGGGAATGCGCTATGCTCATGTTTCTCAGGATCAGGGCGCGACCTGGCAGACTTCCCCCGAGCCCGCCCTTATTGACCCGGCGTGCAACGCGAGCTGTATCCGGTACACGAGCACGGAAGACGGATATGACAAGAACCGCCTGCTGTTTTCTAATGCCAAAACGAAAGACCGTCGCGAAAATATGACCGTGCGCGTAAGCTATGACGAGGGAAAGACATGGACCGAGGGCAAGACGATTTATCCCGGGGCTTCGGCCTATTCCTCGCTTACCGTTCTCCAGAACGGCGACATTGGTTTGTTGTTTGAAAAGGACGACCACAAACAGAATATGTTTGTATGTTTTACCTTGGAATGGCTTACGGACGGCGGGGACCGCTACGAAGCGCCGAAAACAAAGTAACTCGGGGGGGGAATCCCTGATGGCGTTTTAAGCCGTTTGTCCGCCGGAACACCGTGATGGTTTCCCGGAAAGAGAATCACTTCAAACGAGGGGTTTTGCCTGATTTCATTTCCGCCATGTGCAAGTGGTATACTCCAAAATTTCGTAAACTAATTTTGTTGCTGACCGCATGCGGGTGAGATTCAAGGAACATCGGGTGGATTCATTGTATTTTGGCGTTGATTTTGGGACCACGAATTCGAGCGTGGCGGTATATGACGGCAGTAAGGCGCGGGCGCTTCCCCTGGACCTGCGGAACGACCTGCCCACTTCGCTGCCGTCCCTGCTGTATATTTCGCGGGAAGGCGACCATATTGTAGGAAGGGGCGCCGCAGACGCCTTTATTGAAAGGAATGTGGACCGCGAAGTCAAAACGCGCCAGGTGGATTTGAATATGGCCGTTGAGGCCTACGTGGGGGCGGAACCGGACAAGAGCGAGGTGTACAACCCCGGCTTGGTGGATCCCGAGGTGCGCCAGGCGATGCGGGTCAGGACAACCATAGAAGTGAACGCCCCGGGCAGGCTGTTTCAGTCCCTGAAGACCCTGCTCCGCCAGCCCCAGTTTAAAAGCACCGAGGTGTTCGGTGCGCAGTACCAGATCGAGGAACTGGTCGCTTTTATTCTCAAACCCATGAAAGAGGCCGCTGACCGGCATGCCGGGTATGACGTCGACACTGCCGTATTCGGGCGTCCTGTGCGTTTTTCCGAGGAGGATGAGGAAAACACCCTCGCCGAGGGACGGCTGCGTACGGCGGCCGCCCTGGCGGGGTTTAAGAACGTGGTGTTCTTTTTCGAGCCGGTGGGCGCGTGCGTGGAATATGCCGTCGAAACCGGCGAGCGGCAGCGGCTCATGGTGGTGGACATCGGCGGCGGCACCTGCGACGTGTGCATCATGGACTTTCAGGGCTGCGTGAACGTGGCGGAGCGGCTGGCGTCCAGCCGTATTCTCGGGGTGGCCGGGCTGCCGGTCGCGGGTGATGCGCTGGACCGCGAAATCATCCGCGACCGCATCTTTCCGCTGCTGGGCAGCCGGGCGCGCTACGGCCCGTCCCACCTGCCCATGCCCCAGTATATTTATAGCCAGATTCTGGACTGGCAGAACATTTACAAGTTCAACACGGAAGAAATGATCAACTGGCTGCTTGCCGCGGAGGTCTACTCGAACCACCCGGAAGGGCTGCGCGCGCTGCGCTGCCTCATACAGAAAAACTATGGTTACCTCGTGGCGCGGGAAGTGGAAGCCGCTAAAAAGCGCCTGTCCGAATCCGAAAGCACCCATATCGTCATCCGCAAAGAAGACATTCAGATTGATGACACCCTTGCCCGCGAGGAATTCGCCCATATCATTGAATACACCATTGAGGAAATGCGCGACTGCATCGTGGAGGCCGAGCGCAATGCCGGTGTCGCTCCCGGAGAAATCGACCTGGTGTTGACCACGGGCGGTACCTGCCTGGTGCCCGCCATCCGCGTCATGCTCGAGAACCGCTATGGACGGGAAAAACTCCGCAGCCGGGATTCTTTCACGAGCGTCGCCACGGGTCTTGCCGTCGTGGCGCGATATGTCTGAGTAGGACGGGTAGGATGGGGGGGAAGAGTAATATTCTTTGGCTGCGTGGGTTTTCCCGCCCGAACATGCCTTCTGGAGGCTCTCTTACCCTTTCCCGAAATAGTGCTTTATTCCTCGTCCTACCTGTCCTACCGGTCCTACTTGTCCTACTCCCCAAAAAAGAAGTTTGAAATTTCTCGCCCGAAACCGTTATGTTCCCCGTAGGATCATTCTGTAAAGTTGGAGGGTATGCCCATGTCCGAACCCCCGGATAAACAACCCCCGCCAAAACGGGACGGTATGTTGCGCCCGAGCGGCGGTTTTCGTTCGTTGCGTTCCTTCCAGATGGCGGAGATTGTGTTTGACGCGACGGTGTCGTTTTGTAAACGTCACAGTGACGACCTGAGCCCGCGCTACCGTGACCAGATGGTGCAGGCGGCGCGTAGCGGTCGTCAGAATATCGCCGAGGGTAGTTGTGCTTCCGCCACTTCCGCCAAGTCGGAAGTGCTGCTGACCAATGTGGCACGGGGCAGCCTGGAAGAACTATTGCTCGACTACGAGGATTACCTGCGCCACCATGGACTGGGCCAGTGGGACAAGGACAGCGCCGAGGCCAGGGCAGTGCGTGAAGTCTGCACAACCCGGGGCGCGAATATCGCTCATTACGCGAAATGGTTCCAGCATAAGGACACCGTAGTGGTGGTAAACGCGCTGATCTGTGTGTGCAACCAGGCGATTTACCTGCTGAAGCGGCAGGTGCAAGCCCTTGAAGCGAGGCATCTGGAAATGGGCGGGTACAGTGAACAACTCTACGCGGCGCGTCTTGCCCGACGTGAGGCGCAACGTACCGCGCCGCAACCACCCGACTGCCCGGAATGCGGCAAGCCCATGGTGCGGCGTGAGGCGCGCCAAGGCGAACGCGCCGGGAAAGCATTCTGGGGGTGTTCAGGATTTCCGGAGTGCCGGGGTACACGAAAAATTGCAGGGGAGGAGTAACAAGCAGGACAAGCGGGAATCCCTGTACCCGAGACAGATCTAAGTCTCGTGCGCCATTGTTAGATTTTTCGCAATCTGGTTTCCCGCAGCCCGACCGTTTCCCTGGATATCTTACTTCTTCTTCCTACGCGTCCTACAAATCCTACCTGTCCTACACTTGATATCACCCTCATATCACACTACATATCACGCTTGTATTTTCACAATATGCTATGTTATGGTTCATCAGGCGGTTGTGATCATTGGTGGAAATGAATAAAGGGGTTTGCGATGAAAGCAATGCGTGCTGTATGGGTTATTTTGAGTGTGGCCCTTTTCGGCGTTGGGTATGGTTATGCGGAGGGTCCCGTAGTCTCCAATGTGCGGGTGACGACGCGTACGGACGGCTCGGGTATGGTGGATATCTACTATGACCTGTACCATCCTCAAGGTTCAGCCTGTACTGTAACGTTGTACTTGTCAAAGGACGGCGGGGCCAGTTATCCCTATGCGGTGACCAGCGCGACGGGCGATCTTGGCGCAGGCGTGGCGCCGGGCGCGAACCGGCATGTCCTATGGGACGCCGAAGCCGACTATCCCGGCGAGCATATCGGTCGTGCTTCGATTCAGGTCGAAGCAACCGGACCGGGCGGGACCGGGGATATCATTCCTGGCGAGATGATCAGCATTCCTGCGGGTGCCTTCCAGATGGGCGATCCTTGGAACGAGGGTTATTCTGATGAAAGACCGCTTCACGCCGTGTATCTTAACGCCTATAAAATCGGCAAGTATGAGGTGACGAACCGGGAATATGCCGAGATATTGAATTGGGCCAAGAGTCGGGGCTACCTGGAGAATAATGGCGGCGGTACGTACACGGGCGGATTGATTTATGCTTATGGCCAACCCCTCGCTGATACCGAGACCAGTTCTGAGTATTCGCAGTTAATGTATACCGAGGGTAGCTTTGGTGTGCGCAGTTGTTTTGGATACGGCGTACAGCTCTTCTCCATGGAGGACCATCCCATGGTTTATGTCAGTTGGTACGGCGCGGTGTGTTACTGCAACTGGCTGAGCGAGCAGCAGGGCTTGCAGGCCTGTTATGACACGGCGACCTGGACGCGTTATGAACCGGTGCGTAATGGGTACCGTCTGCCCACGGAGGCGGAGTGGGAACGGGCCGCCGCTTGGGACGGCAGCAAACACTGGTGCTACGGCATGACCAGTGATACCATTGACATTACTCGGGCGAACTATTATGAAAGCGGTTTTGCGAATCCCCTTGGGCTGACGAGTTATCCCTATACTTCGCCCGTGGGTTGGTATAACGGGGAACACCCCGCCCGGCTGAGTACGCCGGGTACGCTCACGAAAAACGCGCGGAGCCCGGTGGGCGCCTATGACATGAGCGGTAACGTATGGGAGTGGTGTCACGACTGGTATAGTAGTACCTATTACGGATTGAGTCCCTACTTGAATCCCACAGGTCCGACGTCGGGTTCGTACCGGCTGCTTCGCGGCGGGTCTTGGCACGCCGATGCCTCCGACTGCCGGGCGGCCTATCGCGGCGTCTACAGCCCGTACTACCGCTACTACTTCATCGGGTTTCGGTTGGCGTGCGCCTCGGACTGACTTGGGATGTACGCTTTTTTCTTTACCCTTTATTGCGCGCCGCAGGCGCGCAATGCAAAAATTTTTGGATATGAATTATGACGGAGTCCCTTTCCATTATCCAGCATGTATATGACCTGATTCTGTGGTATGTGCCCCGGGTGAACAAGTTTCCCCGGGACCACAAATTCATGATCGGGGACCGTATTCAAAAAACGTTGTACGATCTGCTGGAGCGGTTGATTCGGGCGCGCTACAGCAAAGACTGTGCCGCCCTGCTGGAATCGCTCAATGCCGAAATTGACGTGTTACGCTATCAGACGCGCCTCACGGTGGATTTGAGATTGCTGGATCAGCGGCGGTATGAACACGTAAGCGGATTAATTAATGAAATCGGCCGCGAACTGGGCGGCTGGCGCCGTTACGTCCAGCGGAAAGGGGGCGCCACATCGTGAAACGTCACGGTAATTTGTTTGACCGGATTACGGCATTTGAAAACTTGTCGCACGCTGCTCATTGCGCCATGCGGGGAAAACGGTTCCGTGATGATGTCCTTTTATTTAATTATGATCTGGAGCGTAATTTGCTTACCGTTCAAGATGAATTGCGGGAGCATCGGTATCAGCCGGGGCCCTATAACACGTTTGTAATTTTTGAGCCTAAAAGACGGTATATATCGGCGGCGCCCTACCGGGACCGCGTAGTGCATCATGCCTTATGTTCGATTATTGAACCTCTGTTTGATGCTTCGTTTATCGACAGTTGTTATGCGAACCGGAAGGGATTGGGCACGCATAAGGCGCTAGGGCATTTTCGGTCTTGTGCGCAACGCTACGCCTATTGCCTGCGCGCCGACGTGACCAAGTATTTCCCCAGTATAGACCATGCCGCGTTGAAGATGCGTATACGCCGTAAGATCAAGTGTCCCGACACCTTGTGGTTAATGGATTTAATTCTTGACCACAGCAATATACAGGAACCCACGGGTATATGGTTCGCGGACGATACGCTGTTGACGCCCGCAGAGCGGCGGCACGGGCTCCCGATCGGCAATTTGACCAGTCAGCTGTGGGCGAATGTGTATTTGAGCGGTGTCGATCACCTGATGGCGAATCGCTATGGGGGCCGGCGCTATTTGCGCTATGTGGATGATATCGCCTTGTTTTCTGACTCTCGGGAAGAACTCTACGAAGTGCGCGCATTTCTCGCCGGGGCGCTCGAAGAACTGCGTCTGCAATTGCATCCGGTGAAGACGCAGATTCATGCCATGGTTCATGGCGTCAATTTTCTGGGTTTCCGTTTTTTCTCTAACAGGGTTCGGTTGCGCCAGGAAAACCTGAAACGCGCCCGGCGGCGCATGCGCGCCTTGACGGAAGCCTACGCCATGGGCGTTCGAGAATGGCCGGAGGTGAAACAATCACTGCAAAGTTGGAACGCTCACGCGGCGTGGGGTGATACCTATCGCCTCCGTGAGAAGATATTCGATGCGCTGTCGTTTACCAGACGGGACACTACAGGGCAACGAAGAGGGTACGGGCAGGCCGGCTGCTTCGCGGCGGGAATTGGAACAACAATGCCAACAACTGCCGGGCGGCCAATCGCAACAACAACAACCCGAACAACCGCAACAACAACATCGGGTTTCGGTTGGCGTGCGCCTCGAGCTCCAGAATGTCGGAACCGCGTGATGGGAATTACGCGGGTGTGCCCTGGGGAGTCCAGACCCGTATCCCGCGATGGCGGCGACGCTATCCAAAGATAAATTCCGCCGGGCGGCCTGGTAGCGTACCGCGAAGGGTCGCCCGGACTTGGCTGTGTCGTAGGAGTATTTTGAAAATATGAAGATGCGGAGTAATCCAGATACAAGCGATATCAAGGGAGGTTGACATGAAAACTGCGGGGCTTCTTTACATGGCGCTGGCGGGCTGCTGTTTGGCGGCCTATGGTGCGGATACTCTGGATAAGGAACTGTATACGTCTCGGGCGAATTCAGCGGTGTTTGAACTGGATTTTCGATACACATTGTCCTTATACCCGTCTCAGACCTATGCTTCCTCGACGGGCCTGCTGTCCCTGGAGGCGGTTGCTCGGGATGGCTCGGGAACGGAGATTACTGTGGGTACTTTCACCTGGGCATTGAAAAACGGCGGGGGCGCGCAACTTGCTTCGGGAACGCTGATCTATGTCGGTGATCGATGGCAGGCGTCAGCGTCTTTGGGCGGGTTAGCCACAGGCATGTATACGGTGTCGTACCATCTGGCGACGCCGTCGGGCGATGAGGGCGGCACGGGCCGTTCGCTCCTGGTTGGGGACGCCTTTACGCTTTCCGGCCGCGTGACGGACGCCGTAACGGGACAGGGGATCGCTTCGGCAACGGTAAGCGCAGGCACGCAGACTACCCAGACAGGTGCTCAGGGGTATTACACCTTATCCAATGTGTCCGCATCGGACGGCGAGGTGACGAAGAACGGTTACGCGGTGTATCGCTTTACGGTGAATTCACCCGTGTCGGGGATGACTGTGGTGCGCGATGTCGAACTGGTTTCTGAGGTGGCCGGCCTGCCGGTGATCACGGGTATTGACCCGGAAATCAACGGTATTTTTGTGGCGGGCTTTGAAATGCCGAACCGCTACGACGTTCAGGTGGCGTGGAACGGCACCCCGGGGACGATTGAATTTTATGCCAATAATACCCGTGTGGCCACGGTAAGCGGTACGTCCTCCGGCGGCCAGGCTGTCCTGGATGTGGGTATGCTATTCCCCGGTTCGCTGAGCTCGGGCGCGAACCAGGTGCGCGTGCGCGCACAAAACGGGGAAGGCCAGTGGTCGGCGTTCAGCAGCCGGGAAGTGCGCGTGGCGCCTGCACCGGCCACCTTGCAGGATTTGCTCGATGCCAAAGCGCTGGGCTTGGCGGAAGTGACCGTGAATGTGCAGAAGGCGCCGGGCGAACTGCATCTGGGTTGTGATTTCGCTTTCCCCTCGCCGGGTTGGGGCGCGCAAATCACCCTGCCCGTGCTGGGGAAATATGGCGCCGAGTTTGCCGTGAACGGGAGTTTCGACTATACGGTAACGGACGGCGACTGGGAGGCCTCCTTTGGCGTTGGGGCCGAAGGCAGGCAGGGCAAGCGGGGACGCCGGCCCATCATCCCCGGCATTACGCGGTATCCGAAGACGAAACTATACGTCGGCAACAAGGAAATTGAAGGCAAGATTGATGCTCTGGCACGGGGCCGCCTTGCGCCGGGGGTTGGATTTTCGTTTGATTCGGTAGGCGGCAGCGCGGAAATTAAGGCAAAACTGGAAATCTGGCGGATTGGTTTGCTGGATTTGCTGGGGCCTGGCGTATCGGGCACATTGGGGCGCGTGCCCGGTTTGAAAAAGGCCGTGGAACTGTCCAGCATCGGCATTTTCGCGGAACCCGAGATTGAGGGTTCGCTGGTATTCGATTTGAACCCCGCGTTCGCGTTTGATTCTTTGGAAGTGTCAGGTGTCCTGGGCCTTCTGGGCGCCTATACCTTTAACCCCATCAAAAGCATCAAGGCAGAAGTGGCGGTAGGAGGGCGTCCCGGCGTTGAATTTCAGATTCCTGAGGATCCCCTGCTGCGAGGTATCTTTGAGGCCTTTGCCCGCGCGGAATTCACCGGCCCGAAAATATGGCCGGTGGGAGAAATCAACTTCAAGTTTGAATATGTCTTTTTGAAATATAGCTATCCTTCCCGAAAAGGCGCCGAGGACTATGCATTTATTGCCATTCCCGTACATACGCTGAATCCGCCGATCTGGGAAAAGGAGCGTGGCTATCTTGAAGCGGGAATGCCCGTGTTTGTGGGCAACGGTCCGTACGTGCCGGACGAAAAGTTGGGCGGTTTGTCCCCGCTTGAAGCGTTTAACGCCATGGGCGCTTCCGGAAACAAGGGATTGGGCTTGAAGGAAGCGGCACTACCCTTGATTGAAAATGTATATCCGGAGGCTGCACCCTCCCTGGCGGTGAAAGAGGACGAGATCATCCTGGCCTATGTCACGGACACGGGCGCCGAAAACGAATTGCACCATACGAATATCCAATGGACCCGTTACGACGGGAGCACGTGGCAGGCGCCGGAACTCTTGCAGCCCCGTTCCGGCTTGCAGTGCGGGCCCCAAGTGGCTTTTGACGGCATCGGGGATGTCCTGGCGGTCTGGGCGCAGGCGCCTGATCCGGAACCCGTCTCCAGCACCGATCTGAACACGCTTGATATTGCGGCCGCCCGCTGGGATGCCGGTACGGAAGATTGGGACGCCGGTATGCTGCTTACCGCCGGGGATGCATTTAATCACACACCAATGATGGCGGGACCCATGAGCGACGGTTCCGTGTTGTTGGTTTGGACGGCTTCCGCCGTTAATGTGGAAGAAGGAAAAATATTGGAGGCTAAGGGCGTAAGTGGCGGGTTGTCCGAGGGCGAAGGTGAAGTGCCCGTCGAAGGCGAAGGTGAAGCACCTGCTGAGGGCGAAGGCGAAGCACCTGCCGAGGGCGAAGGTGAAATAATCATTGAAGGCGAGGGTGAAGCGCTTCCTGAAGGTGAAGGTGAAGCTCCTGTTGAAGGCGAAGGCGAAGCACTTGCTGAGGGCGAAGGCGAAGCACCTGTTGAAGGCGAAGGCGAAGCACTTGCTGAGGGCGAAGGCGAAGCACCTGTTGAAGGCGAAGGCGAAGCACTTGCTGAGGGCGAAGGCGAAGCTCCTGTTGAAGGCGAAGGCGAAGCACTTGCTGAGGGCGAAGGCGAAGCACCTGCCGAGGGCGAAGGTGAAGTGCTGCCTGAAGGCGAAGGTGAAGCACCTGCCGAGGGCGAAGGTGAAGTGCCCGTCGAAGGCGAAGGTGAAGCACCTGCTGAGGGCGAAGGCGAAGCTCCTGCCGAGGGTGAGGGCGAATACCTTCCTGAGGGCGAAGGAGAAATCACTGTTGAGGGTGAAGGCGAAGTACCACCTGAAGGAGACAACTTATACTGGGCGCGTTGGGATTCCGTGACGAAACAGTGGAGCCCGCCCCAAATCCTTGCAGCCGTTTTATCTTCACAGATTTCTCAAGCGATGGCTGGCTCGGGAAACATTGGCATCTATGCCTGGACTACCGAGATGGAGGATTGGGAGCGGCTCTTTTATGTCCTTTGGGATGGTTCCGCCTGGACAGAGCCCATTGCCGTGAATGCGGATGGCGATACGGATGATTCCAATGTGCAGGCGGCGGTTGCCGCTGACGGCACGGCCTGCCTGGCCTGGCGAAGGGGCAACGCGCTGCTTTGCGATGTGGGGCTGTCAGGCAACATTGAAACGATCCACGTGAATGACGGGGAGTTGGGGCATTCCGAATTTGGCATGACGGTGGGGCCCCTGGGTCACCTGGTAGTGATCTGGCAGGACGGGAGCGACACGGGTACGGACTTGTATTATGTGGTGCGTGATCCCGTTTCCGGGTTGTGGAGTCAGGCGGAGCGTCTCTTTGAGGACATGCCCCTGGAAAAGGATTTCACGCTTGTTTGGGACGCTGCCGGCAATTTGACCCTGGCTTTTAACCGTGTGGAGGTTGCGCTGGAACCGCGCACGGTAGAGACGGAAGGCGGCGAAACCATACAGATTGAAGACGTGCCCGTGCTGGGACGCAATGATCTGGTCGTGTATAAACGCAGCCTCGTGGTGGATCCTGGATTACGGGAAGATGGGTTTACGGTGGACGGCTTTACCTGGCTGCCGGGGGAGACGCTTCGATTGACGGCATTCCCTGAAAATCTGGGCGACGTATCCCTGCAAAACCTGGAAATCGCCTTTTATGACGGCGATCCGGAAAGCGGCGGTAGCGAGATACAACGTGTCGTCCTGGACGGTTGGTTAACCGGCGGATTCCGCGAAGAGGTTACGGCCGACTTTACGCTGTCTGCGCCTGCGGCGCCGCATACGCTGTATGCGGTGGTGGACCCCGACGGGAAGGTGGCGGATTTTGATCGCACCAACAATGCGCTGATGTTCACGGTTGGCGGTACGGACCTGTCGCCGACACTACGTTACGCCTATGCCGAAGCCGATGGTAGCGCCCGCGTGGTGGTGGCGGTACGTAATAACGGCGCCCCCGCTTCTCCTGAAACAAGCTTGTCACTCGCTTTGGAGGATATGTCCCAAAAGGCGTTGACGGTGATGACTGTGCCCGCTCTTGAACCGGGTGCGTTGACGGAACTGGCGCTTGACCTGCCGGCCGGCAGTTTGCCGGGGGGTGTAACGGGCCTTACGTTGAGCGTTGATCCCGCGAACACCGCTAACGATGCTGACATCGAAAACAACAGTATCGGCTTCTACACTACTGAAAAGAATGTATTGCAGGTAGAAGGCGAGGTTGAAGGCGAGGTTGAAGGCGAAGGCGAAGCGCCTGTCGAAGGTGAAGCCCCTGCTGAAGGTGAAGTCCCTGCTGAAGGTGAAATTCTGCCAGAAGGCGAGGGTGAAGCACCTGCCGAAGGCGAAGTCCAGCTTGAGGGAGAAGGTGAAGTTCCCGTTGAAGGCGAGGGCGAAGTGTCTCTAGAAGGCGAAGTATTGCCCGAGGGCGAAGGAGAAGCGCTTGTCGAAGGCGAAGGCGAAGGTATAGCCGAAGGTGAAATACCTGCTGAAGGTGAAGATGGCGCTTGTGGATGTTGTTCCGAGAAGTCAGCGGCGCCCCTGCTGGGTGACTGGTTATTGCTTGGATTGGCATTGATGATGTTGGTGCTATCAAGCGTCGTCCTAAAAAGATAAAATCAAGCGCTGCTGATTATGTACGCCCTCGTGTCCGAAGGATGCGAGGGCTTACTGTTCTCAGAGAAGATTTTTCAAGGCGATCGCTTCTCGTCAGGCTCACGATTAGGAACGTCCGCCAGGTCCGCCAAGTCCACACCGTCCACAAAGATATAAACAAAGTTTAGGATGCCGGTTACGGCTCAAATCTTTGTGCAGGCATAAAAAAGTGTTTCATCAGCATGACTTCGGGCATGCCGCCGGGGCAGACGTGGGTGGCGGCCTCGAAGCCGTGCCGGGCGGTCATGGCGAAGGGCAGGGCGCAGCAGAGGGGAATGCCGGCGGCGCGGATCGCAATGACGCCGGATTCGCTGTCCTCGAAACCGGCCACGCGGTGAAAGCGTTCCGGGGGAACGCCGAGGGTGTGCAGGGCGATGGAATATAAATCACGGTGGGGTTTCAGGCGGATTTCGCTTGAATCACTTGCGGTGATGCGGGCGTCGTAAAAAGATGCCGGGTCCGCGAAGCCTTCAGAAAGCGTCTCCCGCATGCTCTCAGGGAGTTCCCAGTCGTGGATTTCGGCGGCGATGACGCGGAACACTTCACGCAGCACAAGATTGGCCTCGGTGGCGATAGAAGAGGTAACCAAGGCTAACTTCACAGGATGTCGTTTGAAATACGCGCCGAGTGCGCCCAGATGACGCATACCCTTTTCGACCGCCGCGCGATCGGATTGCAGCGCTTCGGGCAGCAATGACGCGGCCCGTTCCGCCAGCCGTCCGGCGTCTTCGCCCAGCCAGCCCTTCAGCAGGGCCAGGGCGATGCCGATACCCGGCATGGGCTCGATGAGCCGGCGGCTGTCTCGCCGTCCGCCATCCGGCTGGTCCATGTTCGCAAGCAGTTCGTGGTAATGCTGGTAATAGATTTCGATGCCGATACGGGTCAGGTCGGCCACGTTGTTCATAAGTAGCCGGGGGAGACACTCCCCCGCCAGGGTCGTCAGGAGCGGGTCCAGCTCGGATGCGGGCACCGCGGCCATTTGGCGGCACAGTTCCTGAAACCCGCCGGATGCCGGAAGGTCACGAAGCCCCTGGGTCATCAGCGTGGTGCGGGCTTCCGCCGCACGTTTCGGATCGATGCCACAGGCCATGTTCCAGGCTACGGCGCGGATGAAGTGTTTGCAGACCGCCTCCGGCCGAATGTCTTTTTGATAACGGGTTACCAGGTATTCCACGTGGCGTGTGGTGCTGTTGCCGATGATGTGGGGGTAGTCCCGTTCCGGCTGGAGCGCGTTTGCGGCGCCGGCTTTGTCCTTGCCCGTCATGCAGGAGACCATGGTCGCCAGGGATTCAATGCACAACGCTTCCGTGGTGGTTGTGGTGCCGTCCATGTCCATGACAGCGGCTTCCAACCCCTCGTCGAGACAGGTGCGCGGCGCGGCCAGGGGATAGGCCTCATAAGGTGGAAAAACATAGGGCGGATTCTTGACAAGGGCGAAGGTGGCACCCAAGGGGCGTATGTAACGGCACAGCGCCTCATCATCCACAAATTTTGGAATTTCTGTGGTCAACATCTTTGTTGTATCACGAGAGCCCGGCATTTTTACGGGCGCGCAGGCGCAATGCGTTCAGGCGGATGAAGCCCGTGGCGTCGGCCTGGTGATAGGCGCCTTCGTCTTCTTCGAAGGTGGCGATCTTCGGGTCGTAGAGCGTTTTCTCGGCGCGCCGTCCCACTACCGTGCAGTTGCCCTTGTAGAGGCGCACCCGCGCGGTGCCGGTGACATTTTCCTGGCTCTTGTCCACAAATGCGGTCAGCGCCTCCATTTCGGGGGCGAACCAGAAGCCGTTATAAATCAGCTGCGCGATTTTTGGCGACAGCTGGTCGCGCTGCAGCATGACTTCACGGTCCATGGTGAGCGATTCCACGGCGCGATGGGCCACGTACAGGATGGTGCCGCCCGGGGTTTCATAGACGCCCCGAGACTTCATGCCCACGAAGCGGTTCTCGACCATGTCCACGCGGCCGATGCCGTTTGCGCCGCCCAGGGCATTCAGTGTTTCCAGGAGGGCCACGGGCCCCAATCGTTGACCGTCCACCGCGACGGGCGTGCCTTCCTCAAAATCGATTTCCACGTAGGTCGGGATGTCGGGCGCGGCTTGGGGGGACACGCTCAGGAGGAACATGTCTTCGGGCGGTTCGTTCCACGGGTCTTCCAGGATGCCGCCTTCAAAGGAAATGTGGAGCAGGTTGCGGTCGGAAGAATAGGGTTTCGCCTTGGAAACCGGAACCGGAATGCCATGCTGCTTCGCGTAGTCAATCATCTTTTCGCGGCTGTTCAGTTCCCAGTTCGGATTGCGCCAGGGGGCGATGATGCGCACGTTCGGCTCCAGCGCCATATAGGTCAGCTCGAAGCGCACCTGATCGTTGCCTTTGCCCGTGGCGCCGTGGGACACGGCGTCCGCGCCGGTTTCGCGCAACACGTCGATCTGGGCCTTGGCGATGATGGGCCGCGCCACGCTGGTGCCCAGCAGGTAACAGCCTTCGTAGATGGCGTTGGCCCGCATGGCCGGAAAAACGAAGTCGCGCACGAAGGCTTCGCGCAGGTCGCCCACGATGGCCTGGGACGCGCCCGTGTCCAGCGCCTTCTTGCGGGCCGGTTCGGTTTCTTCGCCCTGGCCCACATCCGCGATGTAGGCGATGACTTCCGCCTTGTACGTTTCCTGCAGCCACTTCAGAATGATGGAGGTGTCCAGGCCGCCCGAATAAGCGAGCACAATTTTCTTGACATTGCTCATGCCGCGTAATCCTTGTTTATTTGGTGTGTTTCAGTTCAGAAAACATATTAAGCACCCGGTCGCCACGCAGCAGCGAGGCCAAAACGGCCTTTTGCGCGTGGAGCCGGTTTTCCGCCTGGTCAAAACAAACCGAGTTCGGCCCGTCGATCACGTCGTCGGACACCTCGTGCCCCCGGTGGGCCGGCAGGCAATGCATGAACAAGGCGTCCGGTTTCGCCAGCCCCATGAGTTTTTCGTTTACCTGGTAGGGCGCGAAGATTGTTTCGCGCAGCGCGGTCTCTTCTTCCTGGCCCATGCTGGCCCACACATCCGTATACACGGCGTCCGCATCCTTGAGACCGTCGGCGGGGTCATGGGTGATCACAAAGGCGCCTTTGGCTTCTTTGGCTGCCCGGCGCGTAATTTCCGGGTCCCCTTCGTAGCCTTCCGGGCAGACCAGCGTCAGATTGAGCGGCACGCGCGAGGCGAAGTTCGCCCACGAGTGGAAAACGTTGTTGCCGTCGCCCACAAAGGCAACCTTTAGCGAAGAGAGGTCGGCGCCCTTGTGTTCGCGCAGGGTCTGCACATCCGCCAGAATCTGGCAGGGGTGAAGTTTGTCCGTAAGGGCGTTGATCACCGGAATCGAGGCGCACTGCGCCAGCTGCACTACGTGTTCGTGGCGGTAGGTGCGCGCCATGATGCCGTCCACCCAGCGTTCCAGGTTGCGCGCCACGTCGGGCACGGACTCGCGCTCGCCCAGGCGCATGTCCATGAGCAGCGAGAAACCTCCCAGCTGAAACATGCCCAGCTGAAAGGTAAGCCGCGTGCGCAGGCTGGGCTTCTCAAAAATAAGGGCGAGCGTTTTGCCCTCGAGCAACTTGTGGGGGCGGCCCGTTTTCTGCAGCCGCTTCAACTCGTCGGCCAGGTTCAGAAACGCGATGATCTCCGCGCCCGTGTAATCAGCCAGGGAAATAAAATCTTTTACCATCCCAGTTCCTCCAGGCAGGCTTCCAGCGCCGCTATCACACAATCCACCGCTGGCTTTTCCACGATCAGCGGGGGCAGGAAACGCAATACATTCGGGCCGGCGGGCCCGCAGATGATGCCCGCGTCCAGCAGGGCTTCGATGAGCGGGGCCACGGGCCGGTCAAATTCGACGCCCAGCATCAGGCCGCGCCCGCGCACCTGTCGAATTGCGGCGTGGTCTCCGGCCACCGCGGCCAGCATGCCCAGGAAATAGGCGCCGGTTTCGGCGGCGGCTTCGATGAAACCCGGCGAGGTCAGGACTTCCATGGTCGCAAGGGCCGCCGCCGCGCTGAGCGGGTTGCCGCCGAAGGTGCATGCATGTGCGCCAGGGGCGAATCCCTCCGCTACGGCGTTGGTACATCCAAGCGCCCCGATAGGTACGCCGTTGCCGAGTCCCTTCGCCAGGGTCATGATGTCCGGCGTGACCTGTTCATGTTCCTGGGCAAAGAGTTTTCCGGTGCGCCCGAGTCCGGCCTGCACTTCGTCAAAGGCCAGCAGCACATTCTTTTCCGTGCAGAGATTACGAACGCCCGCCAGGTAGCCCGGGTCGGGCACGCGGACGCCGCCTTCACCCTGGATGGGTTCCAGCAGGACCATGCCGGTGCGGTCGGTTATGGCCGCTTCCAGCGCCTGCAGGTCGTTATAGGGGACATATTTCATGTCCGGAAGAAGCGGTTCGAAACCCTGGTGATACTTGGGCTGGCCGGTGGCGCTGAGCGCGCCCAGCGTGCGCCCGTGAAAAGAATGCTCCGCGGTGATGATTTCCGGCTTGGGTGTGCCTTTTACCGACCAGTAGCGCCGGGCCAGCTTGATGGCCGCCTCATTGGCTTCCGTGCCGCTGTTGCAGAAAAACCACTTGTCCGCAAAGGAATGGTGGCTGAGCAGGGCCGCCAGTTTTACCTGGGGCTCGATGTAATACAGGTTTGAGATGTGCACCAGGGTCTGCGCCTGGCGGCAGATGGCCTCGGTAACCGTGGGATGGCAGTGTCCCAGGTTGCATACGGCGATACCCGCAAAGAAATCCAGGTATTCGCGGCCTTCCGCGTCCCATACACGCGCGCCTTCGCCGCGCACCAGGGCAAGTTTCCGCTGGCCGTAGGTGTTGATAACATGCTGTTCGTTGAGTTGTGTGATTTCTTCCGTGTTCATAATAGTCGTTCCGATCTGCGTTGCGAAGCGCGTTCTCCCGGCGGCTTAGTCCGATTTCGCGGCCGTGGTTTCTTTTTTCTCCGTCTTGGCGGGCTTTTCCGTTGCGGCTTTGCCGTCGTTCTTGGATGCGCTTCCGGCGGTCTCGCCTGACGGGGTTTTGCCCTTCTTCTTGTAATCCGTCTCGTAGAAACCGCTTCCCTTGAAGATGATACCCGCACCGGTGCCCAGCAACTTCATGCAGGGCCCGCCGCACTTGTCACACTTGACAGCGGGTTTGGCGTTCATCCCATGAAAAACATCGTGTATGTGGCTGCATCGCTTACATTGGTATGAGTAAGTCGGCATCGTTGCGCTCCTTAAAATAAAAACACTGCCTGTATGTGAAGTATTGAACCCCAGCCCCGCATGCACGCTCTTGATACTCCAAATAAAGGCACCGGAATACGGTAGCCGCTTCCGGGAGAGAAATAGTCCAAGTTACCTTGTGAATAACTTTATACTCTACCATTTTTCGGCCATATTTTCAAAAGTCTGCTTTCCCACGCCGCATATTGTTGATAATCCACCTCGGAAATGGGTTAAAATAGAAAATACCCATGCTTGACGGTTTATCCTGCCGGCATGCGGTTTGGCGACGTCAACGGCAGCATGCCGGAGAGGAACATTTCAAGTCATGAGCAAGGTTTCAGATGGTATCCGTACCTTCAAGGAACGGGACATGGGCGCTGAAGGGGGGCACTGGCGCGAAACCACCTACGCGGACTTGTCGCATTCACGGGCACACTATTTATTGGCCATAGAAGCGCTGCGAAACGATCTGGGGTATGCCAGGACCACGGATATTGCGGAGATGCTGGAGGTTTCGCGGGGCGCGGCTTCCATGGCGCTGACCCAGCTCAAGAAAAGGGGATGGGTCACCGAGGATCCCAACCGTTTCCTGCTGTTGACCGATGAGGGGCAGCATATTACCGAGCTGATCGCGAAAAACTTTGATAACCTTCTTGCCTTTTTCACCGATGTGTTGGGGATGAGCCACGAGGAGGCCCTTGGGGATGCCTGCAAAATGGAGCATATCATCACGCTGGATACGGGCAGGCGTCTAGTGCGGTTGACCCAGTTGATCAAGGCGAATCCTTCGTTTTTCAATAAGTTGAAAAAGGAGATGGCGGGCCTGTCCGCGGACATACAGCGTTCACGCGGGTGATGTTTCCCCATCCTCAGGCAGCTGCCGGCTTTCCTCGTCCCGCCGGGCAAGCGATTCAAGGCGTTTCATGATTTCCTGTTCATGCCCCCGGTCGGTGGGCGTGTAATAGGCGCCGCGCGGCACCCCGTATTCCTGGGGGACATAACCGTCCTCAAAATCATGGGCATAGCGATAGCCTTCGCCCCGGTGAAGCGCCTTTGCCCCGGGGTAGGACGTGTCCTTGAGGTGGTCGGGCACGGACACGCTTTTCTTTTCCCGCACATCGGACAGGGCCTTGTCAATGGCGTGGTAGGAGGCGTTGCTCTTTGGGGCGCATGCCACGTGGATGGCCGCCTGGGCGAGCATGATTCGCGCCTCGGGAAAGCCCACAAATTCCGCGGCCTGAAACGCGGCGTTGGCCACCACCAGCGCCATGGGGTCGGCGTTGCCCACTTCCTCGGAGGCGGCGATGCAGATGCGACGGGCAATGAAGCGGGGCGTTTCACCGGCCTCTATCATGCGCGCCATCCAGTACAGGGCCGCGTCCGGGTTGCTGCCACGCATGCTCTTGATGAACGCCGAAGCGGCATCGTAGTGGGTGTCGCCTGAACCGTCGTAGTGCAGGATCTTCTGCTGAATGGATTCAGCGGCGATTTCCCGGGTGATATGGAGAATGCCCTCTTCCGCCGTGGTGGTCAACATGGCGATTTCCAGCGCATTGATGGCGCGGCGGGCGTCGCCTTCGGCATACCGCGCGATATGGTCGGCCGCATCCTCGTCCAGGCGCACCTCAACACCGGGGAATCCCCGCCTGGCATGGGACAGGGCGCGGTAGAGCAGATCCCGCAGTTGGTGTTCCTCCAACGGTTTCAGTTCAAATACCTGGGAACGGGAGAGCAGCGGGGCCACCACGGAGAAGTAGGGATTTTCCGTTGTGGCGCCGATCATGATGATGCGTCCGTTTTCCACATGCGGCAGAAGCGCGTCCTGCTGGGAACGGTTGAACCGGTGAATTTCGTCCACGAACACGATGGTCTGTTTCTTGTTGATGACATACCGTTCATCGGCGCTTTTGATGACGGCACGGATGTCTGCGACGCCGGAGAGCACCGCGTTGAGCGCCTCGAAACCGGCCTTGGTGCTGATGGCGATTACCCGCGCCAGGGCGGTTTTACCGCATCCCGGCGGGCCGTACAGTATCAGCGAGGTGATGCGGTCCGCCTCGATGGCGCGGCGCAGCAGTTTGCCCGGCCCGATGATGTGTTCCTGGCCGATGATCTCATCGAGGCTGTGCGGCGCCACGCGGCGCGCAAGGGGCGCTTCCTGCCGGGCTTGGAGTGGCTTGGAGCCGGAATCGTCAAACAGATCGGGCGTCATGAGGCATTTCCTTTGACGGTTTTGCGGGTGCGCCCAGCAGACAGACGAGGAAACACACGGGGCTTACGAAGACCCAGACCCAGGTCCAGCCTATTTTGACGCCCGTAATCGCCGGAAGCATGTAGGGTTGAAGCAGGAGCACGGCGAAAATGCCGATACCCAGGGCGGCATAGACACTCCTGGAATTGCCCCGCCGCGTGAAGAGCGCGGCGCAAAAGACGCCCAGCAGCGGCGCCAGCGCGAAAGCCATTACGCCAAGGGCGAAATCGATGAGGGTCTGGCCGCCGCTCTCCTGCATGTAGATGGCGCCGACGGCGAAGGCCGTCAATAACGCACCCATGAACCCCACGGCCAGTCTGGAATGCTGCAGGTCCGGCAGTGCCTCATCGCGGTCACTGGCCGTCGTTCCCTTGCGCCGGGAATGCCAGGGGGCATAGACATCCGCAATCAGGCAACTTGCCATGGCGGTGATGGCGGAGTCAAAGGTGCTCATGGCGGAGGCGAACAGACCGGCCATGGTCAGGCCGCGCAGGCCGGTCGGAAGGTGATGCAGGACGAATTGCGGAAACACCCGGCGCGTGTCCTCGATGATATCCTGCGGGGCCGCCGCGCCCATCAGGTCCGGGCGTTGATAGAAAACAAAAAGTAAGAGCCCGATGACCAGGAAAAGCAGTACCACGGGGATGGTCAGAATCATGGAACTAATAAGCGCCCAGCCCCCATGCAGGGGAGACTTGGCTGTCATTACCCGTTGCAGCATGTCCTGGTCCACTCCGTGGGTGGAAATGCCGACAATGGTCATGGCGAAAAGCCCGGACCACAGGGTGAAGGGATTACTGATATTGAACGAGGTATTTACCACCCGCAGTTTGTTGACCCCGCCGCTGTTCCGCAGGGCGGCCAGGATATCTTGCCCGGAAGCGGGAATGATCCGCCACAGGTACACCAGCACGAACAGTGCGGCCGCAGTGAAGACGAATAGTTGCAGGACATCGGTCCAGATTACCGCACGTATGCCGCCGAAGATGGTATACAGCGTCCCCACGATGCCGAGAATGATTACGGCGAAGATTAATTCATTCTGTGTCGTGTCCCCGGACAGCATCATGGCAAAGCCTATGGCCGCCATGAACAGCCGCGCCCCGGAAGAGAGGAGGCGTCCCAGCAGGAACATGATCCCGGCTGCTGATTTTGCGCCCGTGCCATAGCGTTGCCCGAGATAGCCGTAAATCGTTATTGTGCCGGCGTTGTAAATGGGCGGCACAAACAGAAAGGCGATGATAAAGGCCGCGATCACGCTGCCGAGATTGGTGATGAGATAGGTCAGGTCGCCCTCGAAGGCGACTTGGGGAACGCCGATGAATGTGGCCGCGCTGATGGCGGTCGCGATGACCGAACAGGCCACCGCCCAGGCGGGAATCGTGCGTCCCCCAAGAAAGAAATAACGGGAGTCCGACTGTTTTCGTGAAATCCAGGCGCCTATGGCCAGGACCACCAGCATATATCCCGCGACCACCGACCAGTCGAGGAAACTGAAATGCGGACTCAAGGGCATACTCTCCTTCACGACGATTGGACACGATCATTCCCGGGAATCAGGCGACTTCGGACGCTGGTTCCGTCAAGGTGCGCAGGCACACGTCCGGTTTGTTGGTGATCAGGGCGTCCACGCCCATCCCGGCGATGCGGCGCATGTCTTCCGGTTCGTCCACCACCCACACGGCACAGCTGTAGCCGCCGTCACGGAACCGCCTGAGACGTGGTTCGTCCAGGGATTCCTTGTTGATATTAAACCCGGCCACGCCGGTCTTTTCACCGAACAGGACATAATCGCGCCAGATGTTGGGCGGTTCTGGTAGGTCCATGCCCAGGAACTCAAAGCGGATATCGGGGGCCTCGCGCAGGAAGACCAGTGCAATGATGGGCGAGAAGGCCTGGGCCACCACCCGGCATGTATCCGTGTAGGGTCGTATGACATCGATCGCCCGCCGCGCCATGATGATGCTTTCCGCGCTGATACGGTAGGCCGCGTCATAGAGATACTGCCAGTCACTGCTGGTCAGGCTTTTTGACTCGAAGATGACTTCGAGCATGTCGGGGATTCGCGGGGTTTCATCCACGGCGCTCTTCAACTCGACATAGACACCGATCTTATCACCGGCCAGTTCCAGCGCCTGTTCCAGGCTAACCACGCGCTGGTCCTCGAATTCCGGGGCGAACCAGGATCCCACGTCGATCTGGCGCATGTCGCTCATCAGCGTGTTTACCACCGGTACATGCTTGATGCAGAAGCGGCTTACGTCCCGGTCATGGAACACCGCCAGCGCGCCGTCGCGTGTCAGTTGTACGTCCAGTTCAAAATAGTCAGCCTGCATGTCTATCGCCTTCTGAAATGCAGCGAGGGTGTTTTCCGGGGCATAGGCGCTGGCGCCCCGGTGGGCGATGATCGCTGGGCGTTGTTCAGGGTAAGAGGTTGAAATGTTGTCCATATATAAGTCCTTGAATCGGGTTGAATACACAACATTATACAGAATGTTTTCTGAGGGACATAACAACCATGTGCGTAAAAAGGTGTTATTCGGGCCGACGCATGCGCCAGCCTTGCAGCCATAGGTGAAATGCCGGCTGTTCCAGGGGATTTTCCCGGGAGAAGAATAAATGGCTTTCACAGCGGCAGTCACCGCAGCCGAAGCCCGGGGACGTCCGGGGCATCAGTGCGCCCAGGTCGTCCGCAAGGATACATTCCTGACGGTCCGAGGCGCGTATGGGCAGGACGTCTACCACGTTGGCCGCGGCGCGCAGGTAATCTATGTGCCAGTGCATCCGCTTGCGCCTGCGGCGGTGCCGGGCGATACGCGCCGCCAAACCGCGCATGGCGGAGCCGACATACACATAGTACCCGGCTTTGAAAACAAGCGTGCCCAGGCCGCCCACCGGTATTCGGGAGGATTCCGGCAGTTTGAGAACAACGAGATAAGCGCCCCGGTCTTCAGATTCCCGTCGGATATACTCCCAGGGAATGGTCAGCAGGGACGTACCGGGCTTATACCGGAGTTTAGGAGACCAGGACACGGGCAGCGCCATGAACCGCACCCGATCCCGAACCTCCAACATGGTCTGTGCGAACGCAATATCCGTGTGGTAATCGGGCATAAAAAATCGAGCCCGGTCCGTTTGTACAACGAATAAGACCCGGCAGCGCTTCCCGGATTCGGCGAGTTCCGCCAGTTCCAGCAGATGGCGCCTGCCCCGTTCGGTCACAGCGTCCGGGAACATGGCAACGCCGTTTCCGAACAGGGTACACGATTTGACTTCAAGAAATATCTCGCCGTGTTCATCTTCCAGCAGGAAATCAAAACGGCTGCGGCCCATCTTGACTTCCCGGCGCAGGACGCGTACCTGCTCCAATTCCGGCACCGCATGGTCGGCGAGCAGTTTCGCGGCCATTTCGTTACACCAATGGGTGTGCAACATGACCGGCGCGCCGTCACGCTCGACGGCAACAACCGTATAGTTCGTGGCGCGGGTGCCGGCGTCTTCGGAATGGTCCAGCACGTACAACCGCACCCCGGGGAAGAACAGCTCTGACAAACGACCGGGATTCGGCAGGAAGGCCTGAATGACACCCCGGCGGTTGTCTTCACACCGGACCAGAAAACGGTTCGGCCTAGAAAGAAAAAACGCCGTGAAGAGAGGAGATTTTCCTATAGGAAGGGCGTAGCTCATGAATGGGGAGTATACCAAAGCAGGCGCGCGAATGGGAGGGGAAGGCGCCAGGAATCATCAGAAAGGATAGTCGTTTAAAACGCGACTGCAGGATTCCTGTTCAGCGAAGGATTCAAGAAAACGATCTACCCCGATGGCACAGTGCCATGTTTCCCGTCCTACGTGTCCTACAGGTCCTACCCGTCCTACCCTTGCCCCCCCGCAAATTCTTGCACCCCCCCGATTAAACACATATCATCCTTAATCGTTATAAGGGATAGAAGCGTTCGCGAATGGCTTTCTGAAAGGAAGGATAAAAGAAAGTGGAACCAACATCTCATACAGACTGGGTTCGGGAGGCGCTGGCGCGGTTTGAACGGCCGCTGCTGCGGTATGCCCTTCGAATTACCGGCGACGTGGAAACCGCCCAGGACGTGGTGCAGGACACCTTCCTGAAATTATGCCAGGCGGACCGCGCCCAGATAGAGGGATACCTGGCGCCGTGGTTGTACCGCGTCTGCCGGAACCGGGCCCTGGATGTGAGAAAAAAGGAGCAGCGCATGCAATCGGTAGACCCCGTCATATTGGCGGAACATCCCAGTTCCCAGCCGCCGCCCGGCGCGGTGGCCCAGGGACGGGAAACGGAATCGCTGGCGCGCGAAGCCTTCGCGGAACTTCCGGAAAATCAGCAGGAGGTGTTCCGGCTTAAGTTTCAGGAACACCTCAGTTATAAGGAAATCAGCGCGGTAACGGGCTTTCCCGTCACGAACGTCCGCTACCTGATACACATTTCCTTAAAACGGGTGAGGGAGCGGTTACGAGAGCAATTGGAACTCGCGCCCCCGACCCTTAAGGAGACCGTACAATGAATACGCCTATTGATATCAATGATCCCCGCCTCATCGATTTTGTGCTGGGTGAACTGGAGCCTGAAGAGGCCCGGAAACTGGGCGAAGCCCTGCAACTGCCCGAAAACCGGGCCGCCCTTCAGGAAGCGGAAGCGCTTCGGGCCGCCATGCACATTTCCGAGTCGGCTTTGAAAGAAGACCCTGTCCCTGAAATTCAGGGCCTGAATGACACGCGGCGTCAGGCGGTTCTGGACAAGGCGCGCTCCATGGAGCGTCCCCGTAAAACCCGGTCCACCGGCTGGGGGACGCGCCTTCTCGCGGCGGCGGCCATGCTGGTGCTCTGTGTGGGTATCGCATTCTATTATGTGTTTGAACTGCGGCCGCAGGTCAGTGAAATGATAGCCATGAATGAACCTCCGGCCGGCGTGGCGTCTACGGAAAGCGCCCTAAACGATGCACAGTCTGTACGTGAAACGCCACAGGCGGTACCGCGTGACGCCGCGCTCGTTGTTTCGGAAACCATTGCGGAGGCAAAACCGGATGCAGCCGTGACCGCGCAGGAAGCCGCGGTCTCCACGGTGGGAACGGAACAGGGCGTTGTTGCCGCGGAACCAGCGGAAGCCGCGGACGCTTCCGTGCCATTACCTGCACCTGAAAGGGTTATCCCCGACGCTGCGGTTGCGACCTCCGAACCCGAATCGGAACCTATGCCCGAGCCGGCGCCTGAACCTGCCATTGTAGAGACGCCTTCCGCACAACCCGAACCCGCAAAAGAAACAGATATTGCTGAATCGCCTGCGCCTGTTCCTGAACCGGTAGAGGAACCGGTTGTTGCCGAGGCGCCTGCCCCCGTTCCAGAACCAGCGCCTGAACCGGTGATTGAAGAAAAGGCTGTGTCCGTTCCCGAACCAACCCGGGACTCGGTTGTTGCCGAAGCCCCTGCGCCAGTTCCTGAACCGGCACAAGAAGCGGTTGCCGCCGAAGCGCCTCTACCCGCTCCAGAACCAGAGCCTGAACCGGTTGTTGCCGAAATGCCCGCGCCCGCTCCTGAACCAGCGCCGGAACAGATTGTCCTACAGGCTGCGCCCATGTCTGATGAGGAAGGAACGAAAGATTCCGACGCTAATGAACTCGTGCCGATTCAGACGGAGTTGCCGGAGCCCTTTTTCGGCGGCACCCCGATCGACTATTGGGGCCCGAACCTTGAGCCCGAAGACTATGCCGATCCGCCTTATGCCCGGCCAAAGAATCAGGGAACATCCACGCCGCAGACCCGGGAAGACAGGTCCGTATCCCGACGTGACCGCAGGAAGATGGTAACCGCACCAGGAGGCAGTCTGCCTAAAAACACGGTTTTGGGTGAAATGTCGAGGGGTATCCGAGGTATAAACAGGACCGAAGGACATGCCGATATCAACGGTCGTCCTGAAGAAGTCGCTGGTGCACGTTTAAACGCTGAAATGCGTCCTCCGCGCAAGGGCAAGGATGAGCGGGTGGAGGCCTATATCGTTCCCCGGCCACCGTTACGCTACCCGGGCGGTGAGACGTATTCAGAGATCAAGGAGCAAGCCTTCCGGCGCACGGATGAAGAGCCGCTGAGTACCTTCAGCCTCCATCCGGACACGGCGGCGTACACGAACATCAAGCGCTTCCTGGAACAGGGCCAGCTACCGCCGGCCAATGCCGTGCGCATCGAAGAAATGATCAATTACTTCTCCTACAACTATCCCCGGCCCACGGGTAAGCACCCCTTCTCGGTGAATATTGAAGTCGGCCCCTGTCCTTGGGCTTCCGGCCATCTGCTTGCGAAGATTGGCCTGCAAGGCAGGGAACTGCCTCGGGAAGAACGGCCCGCGGCCAACCTGGTCTTTCTTGTGGACACCTCCGGCTCCATGGAAGGATCGAACCGCCTGCCCCTGGTCAAGGAGTCCCTGAAGGCCTTGGTTGAAATGCTGAAACCCGAAGACCGGGTCGGTATTGTCACCTATGCGGGCGAGAGCAAGACGGCCCTCAAATCCACGCCTGTTTCCAAGCGCGAACGCATTCTCAGTGCGATTGAAGAACTGAGCGCGGGTGGCTCGACCCACGGCAGCGCGGGCATCCAGGACGCCTACAAGATGGCCGAAAAGAACATGATTGACGGCGGCATCAACCGGGTGATCCTGGCCACCGATGGCGATTTTAATGTAGGCGTTACCAGTCGGGACGGCCTGCTTTCGCTGATCGAGAAAAAGCGTCGCGGCGGGGTGTTTCTTACTGTGTTGGGCTACGGCATGGGCAACCTGAAAGACGCCAATCTGGAGACCCTCGCCACCAAGGGCAACGGGAACTACGCTTACATCGACTCCTACAGCGAGGCGCGTCGCGTGCTGGTGGAACAACTTACCGGCACGCTCATGACCATCGCCAAGGACGCCAAGATACAGGTGGAATTCAATCCTGCGCGGGTGCGCTCCTATCGGTTGATTGGCTTTGAGAACCGGCAACTCGCCCACCGGGATTTCAATGACGACACCAAGGATGCCGGCGAAATCGGCGCGGGCCATTCCGTCACCGCTCTTTACCAGATTGTGCCCGTCGGCGCGTCCGCTGAGCCGGGTGTGGACGACCTCCGCTACGGGGACAGGGAAAGTAAGCCCGCCCCGGAGCCCGGCGATGACGGGGAACTCATGTTTGTAAAACTGCGCTACAAACAGCCGGACAGCGATACAAGCAATTTGATCGAGGTTCCGGTTGCCGCCGGGTCTGCGGCACTGGAAGAAAGTACGGACGATTTCCGTTTCGCTGCCGCCGTGGCAGCCTTCGGGCTTGTTCTGCGGGATTCTGAACACAAGGGCGCGGCTACCTGCGAGATGGCGCGGGAACTCGCCCGCGCCGCGTTGGCGGGCGACCACAATCGAGAGGAATTCCTGGACCTGGTGGTTACCGCGAAAACGGTGCAGAGTTCTTAACTTGAGGTTGCAGGGGACCCTGGTGCCCCGCGGGCATGGTCGTGCGCCATGTTACCGCGGGGCATTCCTCATCCCGGGGCCCGGGCGCCTCATCGTGCCCTTACGGTGCGTGCCGACTGTCTTGCGCGGCTTTGATTATGGGGGACGCTTCTTGTATCATGATGGCATTGTGTCGTAAAAGCCATAAGGACAGGTAAACCATGCATAGAGTCGAAGGAGAAGACCGCAGGCGGTACCCGCGCAGCCAACGCCGCCTGCAGATGTTGTTTGAGGATGGCGGGCCCGGTATTCTGAATCACGTGGACAACATAAGTGAATCTGGGGTGCTCTGCCATACCATCAAACCTGTCGCGCTTATGACGAAAATCGGCGTAGTCATGAATTTACCCAAACCGATTGATTACCGTGTTGAAACGGAAGGCGTTGTGGTGCGCTGTGAACCGGATGAATTCGGCGACGACCACTTCAAGGTGGCCATTTTCTTCCCCAAACTGACGGAGACGGACAAAGACGCGATTCGGGCATTTCTTCTTGCGGAAGTCATTGAGGAGGAAATGCGGAATCAATAGCAGAATGACAGTCTTCCTATGTATAGGGATTCCTGCCGGAATGGCTGTGGACAGCGACAGTTTTCAGTGTCACACACCGACAAGAACGTGTCTGCCGGTGTAAGGGTGCAGGATGTGCATTGGACTTAACATTTCAAGGAAAAACGGATGAAAACGCAAGGATGGACAAGGCGCGCCTTCTTGGCTGCAGCAACCACCGCGTCGGCGGTGGGGATGATCAGACCGCTACGGGTGAATGCCGCCCGGGTGATACCGCGAAAGCTTTCCCCCAACGAGAAAATCAACGTGGCCGGTATCGGTGTAGGCGGCAAGGGACTCGATGACATCATGTCCTGCCGCAGGGAAAATATTGTGGCCCTCTGCGACCCGGATTCCGAGCGCGCGGGAGAAGCGGTTTACAGGAACAAGAACGCGAAGCAGTACGCCGATTACCGGAAAATGTTCGACGAAATAGCCGATGAAATCGACGCCTGCACCATCAGCACGCCGGACCATACTCACGCCCCCGCGGCGTACCTGGCCATGAATCTCGGCAAGCATGTCTACGTGCAGAAACCGCTGGCCCATACGGTGGCAGAGGTGAGGCTGCTGACCAAAACAGCCGCGGAAAAGGGTATCGTGTCTCAACTGGGAAATCAGGGACACTGCGGCAACGGCGTTCGTGAACTGTGCGAAATGGTCTGGGCGGGCGCCATTGGCAATATCACCGAGGCCCACATCTGGACAAACCGGCCCATCTGGGCGCAGGGCATGGCCGAGGTCCCGCCGGAAGAACCGGTTCCTGCAACCCTCGACTGGGACCTGTGGCTCGGCACAGCGGCCATGCGGCCCTATAACAAGGCCTATGTGCCCTGGGTCTGGCGCGGTTGGTGGGATTTCGGTTGCGGCGCCATCGGAGACATGGCCTGCCATATCATGGACCCGGCCTTCTGGGCGCTGAAGCTGTACGAGGCGGAATCGTACACCGTCGAAGTGGTCAGCCAGGAAGGCATGACGCCCCTTTCGCCGCCCGTGAAGTCGGTAATAAAATATGAGTTTCCCGCCCGCGGCGACATGGCGCCCGTTACCGTCTATTGGCGTGATGGCGGTGAAATGCCCCCGCGCCCCGAGGGGGTTCCGGAAGGGCAGCAACTTGGCGATGGTGATAATGGGTCGCTGTTTATCGGTTCGGACGGTTTCCTTACGGCGGGCGAATACGGCGGCAAGGCACGCCTGTTGCCCGATGAAAAAATGGCCGATTATAAAAAACCGGATCAGACTATTCCGCGCATTCCCGGCGAAAATCCCTATCGCCATTGGCTGCAATGCATCCGGGAAGGCAAGCAGTCCGTTTCCAGCTTTTCCTATGGCGGGCCGTTGACCGAAGTGGCCAACATGGGCAATGTCGCCCTGCAGGCCCAGGGTAAAAAACTGGAAATAGATGTCAAGGAACTAAAAGTCGTCAATGACGCTGATGCCAACCGCCTGTTGACCAAGGAATACCGAAAAGGCTGGGAACTTCCCTGCTGATAAAAGTATACCAAGTGTATAGTTGAAGTTTTAACAGAACAACCCGCGCTCCCATAAGTTGCGTATCATTTATGGGAGCACTTTTTATGCTATATATTTATACTGTATGTTTATATTAAAAATGTATATGGATAAGGGGCGCTATAAAGAAGGGTGAACAATTTATTTACAAAGAACGGTTTCTTTGGAAATATAACGCATAATGGCATGGAAAAATCCCATATCAGAACAGTAAATTTCATGGTTTGTTCCAAAATAAAACAGAAAGCAGTCGGCTAAGTAAGCTATTGACTTTTTTCAAAAGTTAGGATATAATGTGCCCATCTTGCCCTAAGTACAGATGCTAGTGCAAGATAAGATTTTCTCTTAAGGCTCTTTGGAGGTATGTCGATTCAGGGGTAATAAACGTTATATGGGTTATAACGATAGTTTATGCCTGTAGACGTGCCTGCAGTGCAGGGAAAATAATTTCTTTACAAATCAAAGAATTTTCTGAAGGAGATAAGGTTTATGACCTTAAAATTAGCCACTGGCGTGTGGGTATATTCGGGAGCGCAAGACCGTTTTTGCGTGGAAGGTTATCGGGAAATTCCCCGGATGCAGGATATTATTCCGGCCATTGCCAAGTTAAAGGGCATAAAAGCGGTTGAAATTCGGCAAACGGATATAACGCCGGAAATGCCAGTAAAAGAGGTTAAACGTCTTTTGAAGGAAAACGGGCTTGCCTGCAGTGCGGTTTCAACCACATTGAGCCATTCCAGGCGTTTTTCATTGGCGGGTTTCGCGCAGCAACATCAAAAAACCCGTAATGCCGCCATCGATGAAGGCCGTAAAGCGGTGGAGATTGCCCGGGCACTGGGTACCACCGAGGTGACGCTTCGTCTTTACACGGATGGTTTTGATTATCCTTTCCATGTTGATTATACCAGCCACTGGAACACCGTCATTTCTTCCATTAAAACCATTGCCAAATTCGCTTCTCCTGATGTAAATATTGCCGTAGCCTATAAGCCGCGCGATCCCCGCAAGTACCTTACCGTTTCCTCGGTGGGCAAGGCTTTGTCCATGTGCCAGGAAATCGCCATGAAAAATGTGGGCGTTGCCCTCAATTTTTCCCATGCCCTGATGGCTGGTGAAAACCCGGCGGAAAGCATTGCATTTCTCAACCGGGCGGGCAAACTGTTTCAGATGTATGTCAGTGATTCCTACGCGTTTTGGGATGACATGATGATACCCGGCAGCCTGCATCTTTGGGAAACACTTGAAGCCTTATATTATCTTAAGATGGCCAAGCATCGCGGCTACGTGACGATCGACATTCAGCCGCAGCGTTTGGATCCCACCCATGCCCTCCAAATAGCCATCGGCAACCTCGCTATTCTGTGGAAGAAACTCGAAAAACTTGATGCGACGGAACTCCGTAAAGCCCAGCGGACCTTGGATGCCACGGAAAGTCAGCGTATTATCCGGCGCATTTTGTTGCAGGGATAAGCACGCTTCCTTCCCGGGTGGGTGTCGGTCCGCCTGACCGGATGTAAGCAGAAAAGAATTACGGAGGGCCAGTCACGCTGTTAACGGGCAATTTGCATGGATTGAAAGCCGCCCAGTTGAAGGCGCTTGAGCGTCTGTCAAAGCGTGCCGCGCGGACCCAGGTAATCATCTCCGTCGAACTCGCCAGGGAATTGGCGGCCATTTCCTTTGAAATTCAGCGACAGGTCGGGGTGATCATTGATCGCGGGGGCCATGTCACCGATATCATTGTGGGTGACGCGCGCAGTTTGTTTCTTCCTGAAATACAACGACGCGGCAGGGACCGCCTCTCCGGTCTGCGTTTTGTTCATACCCATCTTGCAGGGGAGCGGCTTACAGAAGAGGATCTGACGGATCTCGCCCTGTTGCGCTTTGATCTTGTCGCCGCCCTGTTGCTGTGCAAGGACGGCGCGATCGACGGCATTCACATCGCCCACCTAAAACCCGACAATGCCGCTGAAAGCCCCTGGGAAGTGCTGCCGCCGCAATCCATTTTCAGCCTGAAAGAGGATTTCCCCGAGTTTATCGCCGCTCTTGAAGAGGAGTTTGCCCGGACGCGGCGTCCCAGAAACGCGAACGACACGCGCGAACGCGCCATCCTGATTCATGTTTCCACCCTGCCGCCCACCCTTGCGCGGGATTCTCTGGATGAACTTGAAGAACTCGCGCGCAGCGCGGGCCTTGAAGTGGTGCATACCCTCATGCAGCGCCGGCCCCTTGATCCCCGGTTTATTCTCGGCCGGGGAAAACTGCAGTCGGCCGTGATCACCGCCATGCAAAAAGGGGCCGGGATGCTTGTCTTCGACCTGAACATCACCCCTTCACAGATACGTTCCCTTGGTGATTTCACGGATCTGAAGATCCTGGATCGCACCCAGGTGATTCTCGATATTTTCGCCCAGCACGCGGTGACCCGGGAGGGCAAACTGCAGGTGGAATTGGCCCAGTTGCGCTACCTGCTGCCCTTTCTGAATATCCGGCAGCAGGCGCTTTCACGGTTGACCGGCGGTATCGGTGGCCGCGGCCCCGGCGAGACCCGCCTGGAAGAAGACCGGCGCCGCGCCCGGGACCGGATTGCCAGGCTTGAACGTGAAGTGGAACAACTGGGAAAACGCCGCCGCCTGCGCCGGCATGCCCGCACGGTGCGGGAAGTGCCGACGGTCGCCGTGATCGGTTATACGAACGCCGGAAAGTCTACCCTGCTCAATCACCTGACCGACAGCGATGTCATTGCCAAGGATTTCCTTTTCGCCACCTTGAACCCGGTATCCCGCCGGCTGCGTTTTCCCCGCGAACGCGAGATTATCATCACAGATACCGTCGGTTTCATTAAAAATCTTCCCAAGGATCTACTCGCCTCCTTTAGAACCACCTTTGAGGAGTTGCATGAAGCCGACCTGTTGCTGCATATTGTGGATGCAGGAAGTCATGACCTGAACCAGAAAATGGAAACCGTTCTGGATACCGTGCGGAACCTGGAACTGAACGGCAAGCCCATGCTCACCGTGTTTAACAAAGTGGACACCTGTCATCCGGCGGAAGTGGAAGGCTTGACGCGCCAGTATGCCGGCATTCCGATTTGCGCGCTTGATCGCGGGACGTTCGCGCCGTTGTTGAATGCCATGGAAGAACTGTTATGGCCGCTCGAAGAAAAACCAGTCATAGAATCCTGATGCCGTTGTGGATCGTCTTGTGCGGCGCCGCGGCATGGGGACAATTGCTTGAACCCGGTCGGGCTGCGGCGGACGGCGCGGCCTCGCGGGAACAACTCCTCGGCCGTCTTCGGGAGTTTGAATCTATGGGCGATCCCTGTCTCGGCGGATCCGACGGAGGCGGCGCCTATCGTGAAACATTGAGATCGCTCGGATACCACGACCTGCTCGCCGAATGCCTTGAAAACCTGGCGTGGACCAGGCGGGCAACCGGCACCGACCGGCCGGAGGACTGGCGCGCGCTGGGGGAGGCATGGATGCTGTCCGGGCCCCAAGGGAGGCAACCGGCGTTCGATGCTTTTAAACAGGCGTTGAAACTAAACCCGGATGACGGGGAAACCCTAAGTCTTCAGGCCTATCTGTTTCACCGGGAGGGATTATACGAGCAGGCCGCCTCCGGTTATGAAAGAGCCCTGGCAGTTGACCCGAAGAACGTGCGCGCAAAACTGGGCAGGGAGGTATTGAGGGTTCGTGAAGGATCTATAGCCGATGCTTCCGCTGCGATTGACGCCCTGGGAGCGGATGCCCAACCCTATGATGTCATCACGCGGGTAATGCTGCGAAAGGCCCTGCATGATTTTGAACGATACGGGGGCTGGTTTGAGGATGCGGCCGCGAACCATGCCGCCTATGCGCGCCTGCTCTATCGTGCGGGACGTATTTCGGATGCCCTGGTCGCCGCGCGCGGCGCGGTGGCGCTGGAGCCGGAAAACGCTGCCACATGGAATTTTATTGCCGCGATGCAACTGCAGCTGGGTAATCTGGAACAAGGGAGGCACGCCTACGACAAATCCCTGGAAGCTGATCCGAACCAGCCGCGTATTCGGGAAGCACGGGATCGTTTGATCAGGCAATCAGTGCCCAAAAACAGCGTTGAACTGCCTTAAGTCCTTAAGAAGTCAGGCGCAGGAGCGGAAATACAGGCTAAACGTATTGTGTTTTAATAATCGCAAGGGCCGGACGAGTGGTTTGTTCGGTTGCTTGCCAAAATAATGGAGGTGCGAGATGAAAAGAAAACTATTATTAGCATCACTGGTTATGGTCGTGCTGCTTGGCGCTTCGGGTTGCCGGTTACCGCTTATTGATCCGCCCATCGTGGGTAAATGGCTGGTTATCAGCGACATTATGATTGGCACCCATTACTGGACCTTTAACCGCGACAATACCGGTGAGGATTATGTCGAAATCGGCGGCAACTTCTCTTACCGGGATGCCTTCAACTGGTCGTACAAGCGTTTCGACCACATACTGACCAAGGATGGCAGAAGCTACAATGTCGAGTATAATTTTTTCCGCACGCACGCGGTGTTGTATGACCCTGATGATAACAGCAAAGTTCTGGAACTTGAACTGGTATCGACGCCGATTTTTCGCATCTAAACGCCATGCGTTTTAGAGGCTGGTAAGCGGTTCCGGCGGCGGGAGGTGAGCGCCGCACATACGATGTTACGCTGGCGCAGGTCGGTCCTGTTTACGGTCCGGCCTGCATTGTTATTCCTTCACGCGGCGGCATTCGCCGCAAGAAAAGAATGTTAAGCGGTTATGCTGAAAAAAAAAAGGTTGGCCCTGTTGGCGTGTGCCCTGCTTCTCGGTTGGGTCGGTTGGCGGGCAGGTTTCTTAGTTGCGCTTGCCTGTCTGGCCGGCGCCGTGGCACTGTTGTTGTTCATCAAGGCGGCGCATATTGTCCGTGACCGCTTTGGAATGGACAAACTCACCGGCTGTGAAAGGCATCGCTTTGAGGTGCTGCAGGCGGCGCTTCCGGAACCGCCCCGGAGGCGTCCCTGGAACTTCATTGTTCTCGGAGATACGCGAAACAACACGAAAATCGCCTCTGCCCTGTATCGGCACGCACGCGTCCAGGATCCGGTCATGGCCTTTCACACAGGCGACATCGTCCGCGGCGGTACAGCCTCGGAACTGTTGCGCAATCATGTTCACCCGGTAGAGGAACACCTGCAGACGGTGCCCCTGTTTTGCGTGCCAGGCAACCATGAGCGGGGGCCCCGACGTGATTACGCCGCCTTCAAGACGCTTTACGGGGATGATAAATTTAGCTTCTCCCATGACGGGTGCCTTTTTGTGGGCTTTAATAACTGCACCTCAAAGGGTGTGACTGACGAGGACCTGGCGTTCCTGGAAAAGGAACTGGGCGGCGCGTATGAACACAAGTTTGTGTTTACCCATATTCCTCCCGCTTTCTTTGAGGCGGAATTCGTTGGGGACACCCGGCGCAGGGGATTTAAGAGAAATGCGGAAGCTTTTCATCAACTTATGTGCGACCACGCGGTGGATGAGGTATTCATGGCCCACATCCACGGGTATGCCTCCGCCAAAATTGGCTCGGTGCGGTATACCCTTACCGCTGGCGGCGGCGCGCCGCTGAGCCGCCGGATCGCCGAGGAGAACAGGCACTTCCATCTTATCCGCATGGAGGTGCTGCCGGAAGGGATCAAACGCACCCTGATGTTATACCAGGGAGGGGAGTGGTCCTCCAGGCTTTTGGAGGGTTGAAGGCGGCTTTTAGGGTAATTCGACCAACTTTCCGGGGTTCATGGTGGCCTTTGGGTCCAAGGTCGTTTTGACGGACTGCAACATGCTGAGACCGAGGGGGCCTTTCTCCTGTGAAAGCCAGGGCAGGTGATCCGTACCTGTGCCATGGTGGTGGGATATGGTGCCGCCATTCAGGACGATCGCATCCGTGACCGCCTTTTTTATGGCCAACCATTGCTCGATGTCGGCGTCGCGTTTACGGGGAAAAACGACAGTGAAATAAAGACTGGCTCCGTTACGGTAGCTGTGGCTGACATGGGCCATGGCAATCCCGGGCGAACCGGGATTGGGGTTGTATTTGGACAGGGCATCCTCCATCGCCGCGCTGACATTGGCATGCAGCTGCGGCAGGCGTTTCCAGTCGGTCGCCGTTTCCATGGTGTCCACGCCAAGACCGTGGTCAAGCATCGGATCGCGCAAATAGGGCGTTTCAAAGCGGGTGCTTAGCCAGAGTTCGCCCATGCCGCCGCCCATGTCGGCGCCGCCGCAATCCGCAAGAATCGTGTGTGCCCGCGTGCGCTCGCGGGCCACTTCATCGGCTCCACCTTCAAAGCCCACCAACATAAGACAGAAGCCCATGGGCCCGTTTTCAGCCACCTCGGCGCCGCCGTGCATGACGCTGTAGAAAAACGTTTCGTTGGCGTCGGAAAGGCGTACCATGGCCGTTCGCACTTCAGCCTGGAGCAGCGAGCGCACCCCCTTCAGACCGGATTCAAAGTCGGAAAAAAAGTACGCGCGGTATTCCTTCTTCTCCGGAACGGCATGCAGGTGAACCCAGGCGTCCGTAATGATGCCGAAGGCCCCTTCGGAGCCGGGAGTCAAGTCGCGCATCTGGGGGCCTGCCGCCGATTTGGGGAAATGTTCCGTGTCCCAGACGCCCCGGGGTGTAACGATGCGGGCTGAAACCAGCCAGTCCTCGGCCTTACCATAACGGTTGGACTGATGCCCTGCGCCGCGCGCGGCGATCCAGCCGCCCAGTGTGGAATACTCGAAAGATTGCGGGTAGTGCCCGAGAGTCACGCCGTTTTCCTGGAGATGCTTTTCCAGGGCCGGGCCGTAAATGCCTGCCTGGATATGGGCCGTCATGGTCATCATGTCTATCTCGAGGACCTTGTCCATGAGCGCCATATCTACCGTGATGGCGCCTTGCTGGCCCGGCCGTAGCAAGGGCGTCACTCCGCCCACGACGCTGGATCCGCCGCCGTAGGGGATAACTGCCAGGGCGTTTTGATCGGCATAAGTGACAAGCGCCTCCACCTCTTCGGTTGACTGGGGATAAATCACGGCGTCGGGCGCGTGTTCCAGCCGACCGGCCCGAAGATACAGCATGTCATGGTAACTGCGGCCGCGCGCGTGATAGGCCCGTTCATAGGTGTCGGTTTTCACCCGTTCTTCCGAGGTGATTGCACGCAGGTCGCCCAGTTGGTTGTCTGTCAACCGTATAGGCGGCAGCGATACCTGTTCCAGCGGCAGTGCGGGCGTGTTCGGGAGCGTGCCCAGCCCCGTATAGGCGCCCAGCCATTTCCAAATGCCTTCCGCCTTGTCGCCCAGTGTGTCCGGGGCGTCGTGGCGCCCCCATCCGTTCCAGCGTAACTCTTGCTTGTTCATGATACCTTTCAAATAATGCGGGCGGGTTGCCGCCCTTTGTATTCCTGGTGTAGCCGGGTCCCGGCGGTCCATTAATATCGCAGAAGGAGACCCCTGGGAACAATCTCGAACGTGGCCGGCAGCCTTCCCGGCGCTTCACCGTCCACATCCAGCAGCACTTCATCGGCGGGGTCAGCGGGTTCGGCGGTAATCTTGCGGCCGCGAAGCATGAATACATACCGCGTGTTCTCGAGGTGTCGGCCTTTATAAAGCGCTGGGAATCCTTTCAAAAACTGTAACAGCGAGGCCCGGCGGACCACGATGATGTCAAACAAGCCATCATCCGTTTTGGCTTCCGGGGCGATTTTCATTCCACCCCCGAAGTAGCATCCGTTGCACACGGCCACAGTGTTGATGTCGAGAACCTCGTCAAAATGATCGTCGACCCGCAACCGCACCCGCTGGCCGTTGTAACTCAACAGCGCCTTGAGGGTGCCCCACTGGAAGGCGAATTTGCCGCCGAAGTTTTTCGCGAAGGTGAGTTGGTTGACCGCCTTGTCCGCGACGCCGCTGAGCCCGAAACTGGCCACATTATCGAAGTACCGCTGGCGCATGCCTCCGGTGGCGTCATCCCGGTAGGTCAGCAGGCCCACGTCTATGGCATGGGTTTCCCCTTCCACCACATGCCTGACCTGTTCCGACATTTCCACGGGTAATTCGAAGGTGCGCCGGAAATCCGCGCCGGTGCCGCTGGTGATCATGCTGAGTGCCGCCTGTGGGTTTATCGGCCGTCCCTTGTCGAAGAAGCCGTTCACGACTTCATTGATCGTGCCGTCGCCGCCCACGGCGATGATATGGTCCACACCGTCTTTCAAGGCGGAGGCGGTCAGGCGCAAGGCCGCCATGGGGCCGTCGGTGAAGACGGTGTCAAAAGAGCCCAGGGCTTCCGTGACCCGCTTAGAGAGTTCCGGCCAGCGTTCCGCGGTGTGCCCGCCGGAAGAGCGGGGGTTGACGATCGCGCGGACACGGGAGGAGGGACGATAACGCATCAATACCCGTTCCCGCTGCACGCGTTGTTCCTCCTCCGACAATTCGAGTTCCGGCGTCATCAACTCAGCGACCTGGTCGAGAACGGCGGGCACCGGTTGTCCGCAGGCGCCCATGCCGGTACGACGGAAGAGGACGTCCTCCAGGGTAAGCGCCATCTCGTGGCGCACCGCATGGACGACCTCCACCGCAATGTTGGGCAGGGAGGAATCCAGCCTGCGATAAAGAGCGGGGTTTTCTTCGGCCAGGCGGAGGACATCGTTCATATGGCTGCCGTAGTTGGCCGCAAGATGTTCCACAATATCGGGTTCAAGGGAACTGTAGCGTTCCCGGGCACGATCGAGAAATTCCGCGAAGATGCCCGTGTCGCCGCCGAACACGGGAACGCTGTCGCTTCGGCAGGGCGTTGGCGGCGCGCCAAGTTTCACGCTGATCAGATCCACCACCTGTTCCGCCAGGGCGCGGGACGTGGTCCATTTGCCGCCGATGGCCGTGATGATGCCCGCGAGTCCGTTTTCCGTTTCATGGTCCACGATTTCCGCCGCCCGGCTGGCGCTGTAAGAATCCTTGTCCGATTCCCCGTCGTCGGTGACGTTTGCCGTCTGGTCCACAATCGGGCGTAATCCGCCGTAGAAGAACAACACATCGGAGCGCTTCAACTGTGCGGAAGGATAGGCCTCGTTGATATCTTTGATAAAGTCCGTGATGTCTTTTTCCGTGACCCGGAAACCATCGGGGTCGCCCCGGTACACGGTGTCCGTGGTGCCGATCAGGGAATAGCCGTGCCAGGGGAGAATGAAGAAATGACCCTTGGCGGTCTGTGCGGCAACGGCGTGGCCCTGGGTCAGCGGTTTCGTCAGAATGTGGATGCCTTTGGAACGGATCAGCCGTTTTGCGCTTCGTTTTCCCAGCAGGTTGTCCATAAGCAAATCCGACCAGGGACCGGTGGCATTGACCGTAATTCGAGCCTGCAGATTGAAATCCATGCCGTTCCGCCAGTTGTTGCGCAGCCTGGCGCCAACCACCTGGTTTTCCTCGCGCAGAAACTCGCGGGCTTCCACGTAATTGGCCGCCTGCGCGCCCGCTTCCACCGCGTTCTGCAGGCAGGCAAGGGCGAGACGTTCCGGGGAATGCATCTGGTAGTCGTAAAAGATAATACCGCCGCTTAGCTGGGGCGTTTCCACGCCAGGTTCCAGGGCGATGGCTTCGGCGCGGTTTAAGGTCCGGTGCGCCGGTATGGACTTTTCCGGGTCATCCAGGCGGTTTCGGTCGTAGGCCAGCAGATCATAGGCCGTCAGGCCAAGCGCCAGGGTCAGCTTCTTGCGAATGCCCTTTCCATACAATGGCATCAAAAATGTAAGGGGGTATACCATGTGCGGTGCGATATTCGACCATACCCGCCGTTCCCGAAGAGATTCCCGGACCAGTCCAAGTTCCAGGTTTTGAAGATATCGAAGACCTCCGTGTATTAGTTTGGAGGACGCGGAGGTTGTGGCCGCCGTGAAATCCCCCTTGTCCACCAACGCCACTGAAAGACCCCGCAACGCCGCATCGCGCGCAATGCTGATCCCCGCTACGCCGCCGCCAATAACCAGAACATCATAGTGTTTTGCTGCCAATGCCGCCAGGTCTCGCTGCATATTCGGCAAACTCCTTTTAGGCCGCCCTCATCATATTGCAAACTTAGCTCGCACAAAAGATATGGTAGGGCATTTCAGCACTGAGAATAAAATAATTGCCGTTTTTGAAGCTGGAATGCAGTCTTAACACCAAAATTCGGATCATGATTTTCAGTGACAAAATGCGTTGGATGGAGAACAGGATCTGCTGGCTGGCGGGGCAGTAGGCCGTTAAAAACTATATATTGTGTTGCCTCTTTTAAGAAGTTATCCACAACCTGTCCCCATCCGGCTGAGACCATTTCAGGAGAATAACTAGAATCCATAAAATCTCCGCATTTGTACTCTTTTGAATGCATGTTGTTTGGAATAAAGAAGATAGGCGGGTAAATGTAAACCTTTTCCACAGGGGTGGCATAGTGACGACCATTAAAGGAGATCATTTCAACGGGTTTTCAAGAAAGTTATCCACAGCCTCTTTCCGGGAGCCCGGATGTATCTACCCCAAGATATGGGGCCGTTGAAGAACATTCGGTAGCCCCGTTTTGTATGTGCCAGGCAGTTGGTGCTCCTATCATAGCGTTGGGCGAAAGCGTGGCGGGAATCGTGCATTTGCGAACACCGGGTGTCCGGGGTGGATAGCGTGTCCTTGGAGCGCGGAAACGTCCGAAAAAGTCGCATTCAGACGCGGGCATGTTTTATCATTGCTTTTCTCTTAGGTGTTGAGAAACCTGTACAGGAGAGGTCTTCCATGCAATATTTGAGCGGTATTGACTATGTCGTAATTCTTCTTTACGCGGGGGCGCTTGTCGGCCTGTCACTGTATCTAAAACGGCGTGCCTCGGAAAGTATAGAGGATTATTTTATCGGGGGGCGTCAATTGCCCTGGTGGGCTTTGGGCGTTTCCGGAATGGCCTCCTTCCTGGATGTGACCGGAACGATGATCATTACTTCGTTTTTATTCATGCTGGGACCCCGCGGCCTGTTTATTGAGTTTCGTGGGGGGGCGGTGCTGGTCTTGGTGTTTATGATGCTGTGGGCCGGCAAATGGCACCGGCGTTCGAAATGCCTCACCGGTGCGGAATGGATGGTATTCCGCTTTGGTGATGGGGCCGGTGGACGGTTTGCCCAGTTGATGTCGGTAATCAGCGGTGTTGTGAGCACGGTAGGCATGCTGGCCTATCTTATTAAGGGCATTGGATTGTTTCTCTCCATGTTTCTTCCTTTCTCACCCTTTCAATGCGCCTTGTTGCTGGTCGGCGTTGCCACCGTTTACACGATGATCTCAGGATTTTACGGGGTTGTTTACACGGATATGTTTCAATCGGCCATCATTCTTATCGCTGTTATCGGCGTGACGATTATGGCCGTTGCCAAAGTGGCCACCGTGCCGGACCTTGGCGCTTTTGCCGCGGAAATCACGGGTAACGGCCAATGGATGTCCTCTGCGCCTCATTGGAATACCGCCATGCCCAAGGGGTATGAGGTATATCGGCATTTGATGCTTTTCGCCATGTTTTATCTTATGCGCAACGTATTCTTTGGAGTCGCTTCCGGAAATGACCCCAAGTATTTTGGCGCCCGCAGCGACCGGGAATGCGGCCAGCTTACGTTTATGTGGACGATTCTCATGACGGTGCGTTGGCCCATGATGATGGGATTCGCGGTGCTGGGCATCTTCCTGGTGCGCGATTTGTTTCCAGACCAGGGGGTTATCGTTGAATGCGTCCGCCTGTTGCGTGATGCTTATCCGGCAATTACCGAGGCGCAATGGGGCGAATTCATATCCTCTATTGCCAACGCGCCCGGGAAATTTTCTCCCGAACTTATTGCGCAAATCGAGGATTTGTTGGGCGCGGATTGGTCGAAGAAGTTGCTGTTGATCAGTTTTCACGGCACCATCAATCCCGAACGCATACTTCCAGCCGTGCTTCTTTATGACATTGCCAAAGGACTGCGCGGCATTTTCCTGGTGGCGCTTATTGCAGCCTCAATGTCCACTTTTGATTCGACAGTCAATATGACCACGGGTTTGCTTACCCGGGATATTTACCAGAAGCATCTTAGGCCAAACGCGAAGACGAAAGAACTGATTTATATCAGCTGGTTTTTTGTCGCGTTGCTGGTCGGCATCGCGTTTTTGTTCGCCTATTCCGTAAAAAGCATTAATGATATCTGGGGCTGGATCATCATGGGTTTGGGCGGCGGCCTGATGCTGCCCAATTTCCTCAGGCTTTACTGGTGGCGTTTCAACGGCAGCGGCTTTGCCGTGGGCACCCTGGTTGGTCTCACGGCCGCCGTACTGCAGCGCTTTTTCTTTCCCGGGCTGGACGAACGCCTGCAATTTCTCATTATCGGGGTTATCGGCCTTGCCGCCTCGATACTCGGGGCGTATATCTCACCGCCGACGGATGCCGGCGTGTTGCGCCGTTTCTATCGCGCCACTCGGCCCTTCGGCGTCTGGGGGCCTTTGCGGTCCTCGCTAAACGACGAAGAAGAGCGCAACATGCGAACTGAACACAGGCGTGATATCCTTGCATCGCCCTTTGCGCTACTCTGGCAGGTGACCATGTTCCTGATCCCCATGCAACTGGTTATCGGCGCCTGGCGCGCCGCAGCCATTACGGCTGTTTTCTGGGTGCTCGGCCTGTTGGGCCTTTATTTCATCTGGTATCGCCATATGCCCAAGGATAACTATTTCGAGGATGAAATTCAGGTATGAGACCTATATTTCCGACAGCGTTGTTTTGGACGCAAGTCCTTAAGGGGCGTTTGTGCCATTGCTCAGGGTCGCTTCACGTCATAGGCGATGAGAGCATCGCCATGGCGGATGTATAATCTTCCTTTTGCCAGGGTGGGGTGCGCCCAGTGTTTGCCGGTTCCCTGGCTAATGCTGACACCTCCTGTTCGCTCAAAGCCGTCTGGACTTGCCTTTACCAGGTTGAGCACACCCTTGCGCGGTCCTTCGTAAATGTAGAGCATGCTGTCCGCGGCAATCAGGGCGCCTTCCCGGATATCCCGGGTTTCCCATGCCACTCTCCCCGTGGCCATTTCCAGGCACACCAGTTTGCCTCCGCTTTTGTATCCGGTGCCGTACAAATACCCGTCAATCAGCACCACACCGCTGTGCAGGCTGTCCAGAGAGGTGTCTGTCCATTTGGAGGTTACGGAATCACCATTGTCTCCTATCTCCAGCGCTCCACCACCAATACCGTCTCCGGCTGTGTAATAGACAAGGCCATTGTGATACACGGGAGTGACGCCGTGTATGTCGTAATTGGCCTTGTGATAAAAGGACCAGCGCAACACGCCGCTGTCCGGATCCACGCCGATAATAGTACTTCCCGTGGCATTCAGCAACAGGCGGCTGTCTTTGTGTTGGACGATGATGGGGGAGCAATAGGAGGTGGTATCATCCAAACCGCCGGTGGTCCAGACGGTCTCGCCGGTATGCTTGTCAAGGGCAGCTGTCAGCGCATCCGGCCCGCCGGGCGTGCATAAGACGCGCTCTCCGTCTATCAGCAATGATTCTGCGTAGTCCCAGAGAATCTTGCGGGCGCCAAAGCGTTCCACCATGTCCACCGACCATAGGATCTTACCGCTTGCCGCTTCCATGCAGCAGATGACGCCCAACCCGGAAAGGAAATATAACTTGCCGTCGTCCCATGTTGGAGTGGACCTCGGGCCTTGTGCCTGATCATTTAAGGTTTCGGGGCCGTAAGGAAAGGTGTTTATCAGGGCCCCGTCCGTTTCATTGATGACGAAGAGGTGTCCTTCGTCTTTTCCCAGCATACCGGTGATATATATCTTTCCTCCCACGACAATCGCCGATGAAAACCCGGCGCCGATACCTTGCGTGGTCCAGGAGATCGGGGGGCCATCCTCAGGCCATGTCTGCAGCAGATTGGTTTCAGGAAAGACCCCGGTTCGGTCCGGACCGCGGAATTGGGGGGAATCGGCGGCGAAAGCAAAGAGACCGGTCAGGGATACAAACAGGATAAACGGTAAAAAGGGTTTCATGCGGTGCTTTCTCCTTCAGTCAATGCCTATAGCGGAGGATTCATATCCTTAGGATGAAGTATTTTATCACGCAAATGCCGGGACCACAATACGAAATCTTATTTAAGGGCGGTGTTTGAAGAGCAGGATGCAACGAAGAGGCCATAAGGCTTCGCTTCCCAATAAATGATGAGAATAAGGTATGTCGTCCACACTTCAGTGTGTCGAGTATAAGGCGTCCGGCATCGGTTTCGTTTGTAAGCCCGTCAGGCTAAAGCATGAACAACCTGCAACTTTCAAGAGTAGTGCCCGCAGGTTTTCCAGGGAAAGGGTTTCGGCGTCTCCCGATTATCCTGCATATCCTGGTCTTGCGTCCACTACAAAAGGTGCGTCAAGCATGATGTGCCTTATTGGAATTTGTACTGCGGCACCTTCATTAATTCTCCGTCCTTAAGCGCGGAGGCGTGGGCGACAATGCCCGCGACGGTCATGTTGAGCGACCAGGCGATGTCTATCAGGGGCTTGCGCTCCTGGAGAATGGCGTTTACAAATTCTTCGCATAGGTAACCATGGGAACCGCCATGACCGCCGGCGGATACCGTGTCCGGCAGGGGCGGCTTCGCCAAATCGATGGCCGTGATGTCTTCGAGGCCGTCGTAAGTCATGCCGCTCATGGAACCTTTAGTACCCCGCACGCGCCCGATTTCACCGCACAATCCCGGCGTGTCCTTGCTCATGGTCATGCGCGACATGCCGCCTTCACTGGTGCGTAAAAGGGCCACTTCGGTGCCAAAGGGGTTGTTATAGGGATTATTGCCGGGTTCCAGATAGTCCATGGTTCCTTTCATGCCCAGGCAGGACACTTCGGTAAAACTGCCGCCGGAAACGCACACATGGTAGGCCGTGGAATGGGTCGGATACCAGAGCGGGGGCGAACCTTTGCGCCAGCCCTTGTAAGAATCCAGCGGCTTGTCCAGATAGTGGTAATATTCGCCTTCCGAGTACACGAGTGTGCCCAATGCCCCCGCGTTGAACAGGGTGCGCATGGCATAGCAGTCGTCCCGGAAAGCGCTCGTTTCGAACATCATGTAATTCAGCCCGGAAGCCTTGACCGCTTCGAAAAGTGTATCGGCGTCT
>Ga0123335_1000999_pt1 | contig 47307 bp, 46 predicted proteins | sample BiotimSIPDNA_2_FD_89707 | JGI IMG/M metagenome (GOLD analysis project Ga0123335, IMG submission 89707) | Anaerobic biogas reactor microbial communites from Washington, USA - Biogas_R2 time_0 SIP DNA | ecosystem: Engineered > Bioreactor > Anaerobic > Unclassified | place: Washington, USA...
AGTATCAATGATTGTATTACCAAATTCCAACCATCAACCAGAACAAAGAGCAAAATTTTAAAGGGCAGCGATATCATCATAGGCGGGAGCATCATCATACCCATAGACATCAAAGCACTTGCGATTACCATGTCAATTACCAGGAAAGGAACAAATATGATAAAACCGATTTGGAAAGCGGTCTTGAGTTCGCTGATTACAAAGGCAGGAATCAATACGTAATTAGGTATATCGGCAAAGTTTTTCGGTCTTTTAAGGTCTGATAGTTTAACAAAGAGTGCCAGATCCTTCTCCCGGACTTGCTTGAACATAAACTCGCGCATGGGTTTCATCCCCCGGTTTAAAAAAACCTCCTGGTTGATGTCACCTTTTAGGTATGGCTGCAAGGCCTGAGAATTGACCTGTTGAAGGGTAGGTGCCATAACGAAAAAAGTCAGAAATAAAGCCAATCCGATCAAGACTTGATTCGGCGGCATTTGTTGGGTAGCCAGAGAACTCCTGACGAAACCCAGCACTACTACAATACGGATGAAAGATGTCATCAGAATCATTATAGCCGGTGCCAGAGATAATACGGTCAATAGGATTATTAATTGGAGGGTATTTGATAGATTCTGGGGATTATCGGCAGTATCCCCTATCTGAAGGTTCACACCAGGTATTTGAAGAGGTGCGGCCGCAGCCGATGATGGGTGGAATACTAAAATCGCCAGTGACAAGGCAACCATCATGGTAAATATGTATCGGTGAGACTGTTTACACTTATTCATAATCACCACTTCTTCCACCACGATCTGTATCGTTGGGGCTAGATTGAGCAAGATTATCAAGCCGACGGGCTTGTTCCTCAATCAGCCAATGAAACTCCTTTCTATGCTGGCTGTAGGTTTGACGTGGTTTAAAAATACTGTTCACGGCATTTTTCCACGAATATGGCTCGCTTGGGAGAGCACTCTGATCTACCAGGAATTTATCAATCTGCCGGCCTATATCCTTATCGTCAACCTTAAACAGCAAAGATATATTATGATCGGTGACACCAATGCCGTATACGACATTTCCTGCCTTACACAACACTATGCTGCGGTGTTGATCCAGGAAAATCTCATCTACTACCTTTAACCATTTACCCTGCATCCTGGCAGTGCTTCGTTGGCCAAAAAACCGAACAACTGTCCAAGCCGCTCCCATGATTACCGCCATAATCAGGATCAGTTTAATCATATCCACCCAGATACTGCCGCCAGTGTTTACCGGCTTTTGCTGCTGATCCAGGGCCTGGTTGACCTGATCAAAATTGTCTACAGCAACCACATTGATAACCAGCAGAGGAATCAACGCCACAGCTAACAATATCGCGATACTTGCTTTTTTTCGGGAGATTCTAAGCATGATTCCCTACACCCGAATTATTCCAGGGCCTTGCTAACAGCTTCGATTACTCTCTCCGGCTGAAAAGGTTTGACTATGAAATCCTTGGCGCCAGCTTGTATAGCATCGATAACCATAGCTTGTTGTCCCATAGCACTGCACATAATAATACGGGCAGTGGTATCAAAAGACTTGATAGCCTTAACGGCAGCAATACCATCCATGTCGGGCATGGTGATGTCCATAGTAACCAGGTCAGGCATAAGTTCTTTGTACCTGTCGACGGCGACGACTCCGTTTTCAGCTTCGCCCACAACGTTGAAGCCATTCTTGGTTAGGATATCCTTGATCATCATACGCATGAAGGCGGCATCGTCGACAACCAAAATAGATTTACTCATCTTTATCCTCCTAACAAATTATTGAAGCTTGTTCATTCTATCCATAGGACTAATAATAGCCGTAATACGAATTCCATAATTCTCGTCGATAACTACTACCTCACCCTTGGCAATAAGCTTTCCATTTACCAGCATATCTACAGGTTCACCAGCTAACTTGTCGAGCTGAACAATGGCTCCTTGATGTAACTCCAAGATGTCCTTAATGGTCTTTTTGGTCTTGCCTAATTCTACAGCAATATCCAACGGAACATCCATAATCAGGCCAATATTTTGAGGTGTATTCATGTATTCCACCTCCCGCAAAGGTGCAAACTGAGCCGGCTGGATATATTGCTGACCCTTTTTAACACCTGATGGAATACCGTTATATGCAGCCTGGGACCACATATCTGGTGCCGAGTAGCTGGGCTGGACCGGAGGTTCCTGGTATTGGGGAACTGGATCCATTCTGGGCGGTGGCGGCGGAGCGGCAGCCTGTGGCACTGGCTGGGCAGCCATAATCCCTTCTATATTTGACTCTTCTACCGTATTTCCCATTAGAATGTCGATCATATTTTTTACTGCTTCCAGCGGAATAATCTGCATTATTTCGCTGTTGATCAGGTCTTCGATCTCCATCTTGAACTGAATCCTGACTAATTCATTATAGGCACTGGCCAAGCTCAATCTCTCTTTGCCAAAGTCCATGAGCGTCAGGCGGGGCGGAGCAATGTCTATACGCTGATTAAACATCGATGATAAGCTGGTGGTAGCTGAACCCATCATCTGATTCATGGCTTCCCCTACCGCACTCAGCTTGATTTCATCTAGAGAACCCGGCGTACCAATACCGTCTCCCCCCATCATCAGGTCGGCGATGATACAGGCGTCCTCTTCTTTGATGACTAAAACATTAGTGCCCGCCAGGCCAACTGTATACTCTACCTCGGCCACCACATATGGCATCGGATAGTCGTCCTGCAGCTGATGGGTAGATACGATTGCTACGTCAGGAGTGGTTATCGATACCTTTTTATGAAGCAACGTAGACAGGGTAGTGGCCGCCGTACCCATGCTGATATTGCCAATCTCACCCAGGGTATCCTTTTCAAAATCACTTAACTGGGTGGATGAACCATCACTTGATGGTTGATCATCATTGTCCTGTACCTTTAACAGGGCATCAATCTCTTCCTGAGACAATATCCCATCATTCATCTTCATTCCCCTCCTCTATAATATGGGAGATCTGTACAGCAAATTTATTGTCATAAACACCGGGACGCCCCAAAAACTTTGTATACTGCCCGATGACAACCTCCAGATCATTCTTGATGCTGCGTTCCAGTGGCACGATGTCACCAGGAGACAACTCAAGCAGGTCTTTGACCGTTATAATAGTTCTCCCCAGCAGCACCTTAACCGGAACAAAAGCATTCTCTAATTTGGTCCGTATAGCCACGGTATCTTCCGGTGTTGACCGCGAACTGGTTGAAGAGTAATAGTAATGAACGTTAAGTTTATCCATAATAGGTTCCAACATTAAAAATGGAATACAGATGTTGACCATTCCTACAACATCGCCCATCTGGGTCTCCAGGGAAACAATCATCATTATTTCTGCGGGAGATACCAATTGAGTAAACTGTGGATTGGTCTCCACCCGGTCCAACGAGGGAGACATTTCGATAATGCCTTCCCATGGCTCCTGCAGGTAATCCAACATGCGCTGGGCTATCTTTTCCATTACGGTGAGTTCTATTTCTGTCAGGGGGCGGGTCTTGGTCGGCGCATAACCGGGCCCACCCAGCAAACGATCCAGGAAAGCAAATCCCAGATTGGGGTTGATCTCCATGATCGCACTGCCTTCCAAAGGATATAGCGAAAAAATATTCATAATCGTAGGATTGGGGATGGAACGAATAAATTCCTCGTATGTCAATTGCTCAACTGACAGCACTTCCATGGTTACCGGAGCCCGCAACTGGGCGGAAAGATATGTACCCAAAGAGCGAGAATAGTTTTCATATATCACCTGCAAGGTATGGATCTGGTCTTTAGAAAACTTACTGGGCCGACGAAAATCGTAAACCTTAACCTTCTTGCGGGTTTGCTCCTCTTTTAGTTCATTAGCATCAACCGAACCACTGCTGAGAGCGGATAATAAGGCATCAATCTCGTTCTGTGAAAGGACCTCACTCAATTATCTCCCCCCCTTCGTCCCTCGCGGGGTTATTGCATTATAAAGGTCGTAAAGTAGACGCTCTTGACCACTTCACCACCCAATTTTGCATTGATCTTCTTTTTCATCTCAGCCTTAAGGGATTTCTGATTGCTGACCTCGAGATCAGCCACTGATTTAGACGTCAAAGTACTCAAAATGGTATCCTTGATAACTGGCATAAAGGCGGTGATCTCTTCGGCCACCTTTTCGTTCTCTACTTCTACATATACTTCAACTTTGAGGAAGCGAGTTCCTCCTTGGTCATTAATATTTGTGGTAAATTCGCCAGCAGAAACCAAATTTCCCGTCAATGTTTCAGCCGCCTTTTCTTTTTGCGGAACCAGGGGAGCAATCAAGCTACGCAGCATAAAATATGACGCCCCAATGGTAATCAGGAATACCACCAATCCAATAATAACAATTTTAAAATCAAACCCAACTGCTTTTTTTTCTTGAACCGCCTCGGTGTTTTTTTCCTCAGCCAACACAATCCCCCCTGGAATCATTTTTTGATCTTGGTTAATGACCTTTTCCGGAAACTTATAATATCCTCCCGGATTTTGTGCATTGACTCCCTGACTACCAGTTTCTTGCCGGTAGTCAAGGTGATGACCGTATCCGGGGTCTCCTCCATCTGTTCTATTATATCAATATTCAGAGCGAGACGCTCTCCATTCAAACGGGTCACATAGATCATAACAAACCTCAAATCATTCTATCCAGGGGGCCAAGCCCCCCGGATAAAACTATTACTACCTCTTAAGGTTGACCAGTTCCTGCAGCATCTCATCCGAAGTGGTGATAACGCGGGAATTAGCCTGAAAACCACGCTGCGTCACTATCATATCGGTGAATTCTTCCGAAAGGTCAACATTGGACATTTCGAGCGCACTGGCTATTATGGTACCCCTGCCATCGTTTCCGGGCTGACCCACTATGGGGTTGCCGGAGTTGACCGAGGTCTGCCACATGGTTCCTCCCACCTGCTGCAAGCCGGAAGGATTATCAAAGATGGCTACGGCAACCCGGGCCAAGCTCTTGGTCTGGCCGTTGTCATATACGCCCGTGATAGTCCCGTCGGTTCCTACAGAATATTTTACCATGTTGCCTTTGCCATAGCCATCCTGGGAATCGCAGCGCACGTCTGAATTACCATCGTATTGTGTCAATTTGGTGAAATCCAGGGTGGCGACAATATTGGCAGCGTCAGCCTCTTGGGTGTCCTGCACCGGGAGAGTGCCGCCATCGACATCTACCGCCCCATAGGAACCCAGCCCGAGGATAGCTGTGCAGTCGTCAGTATTACCAGCAGTGATCCTTACCTGTGAATTAGAACTGGAAGTTCCGGAAGTAACAGTATATCTGCTTGTAGCAGCATCGTAAGCTACCGTTACAGCAGCATAGGCTCCCCCAAGCGATTGGATCTTGGTCTGCATATCAGCAGCTATATCTGCTCCTGTAGCGTTATCGGCTAGAGTTATGAGATGTGCCGTTGCATCACCGTCTACCTGAATGTTGAAATTATGCCCGGTATTAGCTGATATAATAGTGCCAGCATTGGCCGCACCTCTTTCATAACCAGTTCCGGTTGAAGCCCCGGTATTCCGGTCAACCGTCAGTCTTACCTGAGCCAGCCAGGGCTGTTGACTCGGGTTTTGTCCGGCAATGACACCGTTCTTGTCAAATTGCAGGTTATAGACCCGCACTATCTGATTGGCGGTGGTGCCTTCACCACCCAGCGTAACGGCCGCCGGAGCGGCCTGGGTGGAGGTAGATAAATCTACCGGGGCAACCGCGAAATCGGTGGCCGCATTAAACCCACTAGCCCTATCAAATTGAGGGTTTAAGGACATATCGCAAGCCCAATTGGTAGTGTCGGTACCGGTGCCGCCGGACGCGCTGGTCTTGAAAAAGCGTAGATAGACCGTAGTTTTCCTACCGGTGCTGTCGTAAACCTCAGTTTGAGTTATCTTTACATCATCAGTTTCGGCAGGGAATTGAGCCGTTCCATTGGTAGCAACCGCACCGCTGGCAACGGTAAGTCCAAGGGCAACCGCAGCGTCATCATGAGTAGCATCAACAGTACCAGAGGTAATTGTTATCTGGGATCTAGCGCCAGTTGTGCCCGATGTAATGACGTACTTGCCGCCGGTGTAATCTACTGTCACATTAGCATAGGCTCCCCCTAACGCCCGAATCTGCGTCTCCATATCAGCAGCTATAGCTGCTCCCGTAGCGCTGGCAGTAGAAAGGGCTATATTGTGGGCAGTTGCATCACCGTCTACCTGAATGTTGAAATTAGGCCCGGTCATAGCAGAAACTCCAGGAGTGTCAGTTGCTCCATTTGCTGCACCAATTCCGAGGACAGCTGTACAGTCATTCGAAGTACCAGCGGTGATCGCTACCGCAGAAGAAGGCCCAGTAGTACCGGAGGTAATGACATAATGGTCGGCTACGTATGATACTGTTACAGCAGCATACGCTCCCCCAAGGGCTTGAATACCGGTCTGCATAGCATTAGCTATAGCAGCACCCGAAGTCAATCCTGCAGGATTCATAACCACATTCTGAGCAGCCCCTCCGTCAATAGCAATGTTAAAATCAGGTAAGGTTAGACCAGAGATGTCATCGTTGCCAGCAACGGCAGCACCGATTTCAGAGCCGGCAGTTGCTGCTCCAAAATCAGTGGCAGCACCGGCGGCACTGGTTAAATAGCCGGCAGCTACTGCCGGGGTTATATCAGCCGTAACGCCGGCCACGGTCGTCTGAGGGATATCAAAGGTTGCGTCCAGGTTACCCGAAAAATCTGCTTTCGTGGTAGCCCGAGCCGCGATCTGCTTAAGTGCGCTTAAATTTATGGGAACGGTATCTCCCGAGGTGTTTATTTGAAAATCCCCGTCAGCGGTAGCCTGGGCCGGGTCGGTATTGGCCATCCAGCCTTGTACGAAATAACCATTGGAATTGACCAGATTGTAGGTATCATCCCAGTCAAAGGCGCCGGACCTGGTGTAGAAGGCTTCACCGCCATTATTAACTATAAAATAACCATTGCCGCTTATCGCCATATCGGTCGGTTTGTTGGTGGTAGTAGTAGGTGACGAGGTGTGAATCTGGTCCACACTGGCCACTTGTGACCCCAGCCCTACTCCCATGGGATTGGTACCGCCCCGGTTATCTGCCGGAGCGGTGCCATAGCGCATATTCTGATACAGGGTATCCGCGAAAACTACCCGGCTCTTCTTGAATCCGTTGGTATTGACATTGGCAATATTATTGCCGATAACATCCATCCGTGTCTGGTGAGCTTTCAACCCGGACACGCCGGAATACATTGATCTCATCATCTTTACATGACCTCCTCAAATTCTTGGTCTGCGGACGCATCGCTCATTCAGCGTCCGGGGGCTTCCTCCCAGAGGTCCAGCCCTACACTATCACTGCACTGTCGATGTTGGTAAAAACATTTTCCTTAAGGCTCTGTCCATCTACCGCTGTTATTACGGTATTGTTCTTGACACTGACCAATAGGGCCAGATTGTCCATCAGAACCAGCGAATCCCTGGAACCCTTTGCCCGGGCTTTGCTTACAGCTTGGTTCAGCTTATCCAGATCATCCTGGCTAAACTCAATATTCCGGTCCGCTAATCTTTGCTGAGCGTGCTGGGAAAACTTTAATTCCGTCCCCAACTTCTGCGCCAGCACCTGATCGAACTTGCCCTTGGTTCCGACAGCTTGTTTGCTGCTGTCTTTGGCTGGTACTACCGGTTGAACCGGCTGTTGGGGAAAATAAACTTGTTTAGTTGTCATCTTACGCACCCTCTTCCGGTACCAGAATACTCATGACAATATCCAGTTTATCGATCAACTCACCGATCTGATTGTTAGAAAAGATTCCGATCTCAGTAATCAGACTAGGATCAACCTGTTTGCCATTAATAACACAATAGGGCTTGCCTTCTGAGAACACTACCTTCTCAACGGTTCCAGTCAGATTGATCTCTTTCCCATTTTTATCAGTGCTGGGATAGCTAACCTCAAGACCGATTAGGTTGGTGGTCTGCTGCATCAACAAATTGGGCATCAGAGTGTTGTTAATGGTATTCTGCAACGCAGTAAACCCAGTGTTCATGTTCTGCATCTGCTCCAGGGAACTGAAACTGGCCATCTGGGAAATAAACTCCCGGTCCTTCATGGGATCAGTCGGATCCTGGTTTTGCAGTTCGGTTATCAGCAGGCGTAAAAATGCATCCTTGCCTAAATAACTGGCAGCATTAGTCGTTTTTTCTGTTTTACTGGCAGTAGAAGCGGCGGATTGCAGCCAGGGAACAGTGCTGTAATTAGCATTAGTAGCTGTGGTCGCCATTCAAGTCACCTCCTTATATAATAAAATTCATGCTTCCATCGGCTTGTACTCCATAATACTCCGTTGGAACGAATGCAGGCTCTGCTAATTCTTCGTCACTTCTCAGCGAATAAGTGCCGGTATCCAGGTTCCCGCTATTCTGATAGCCAGGATTTTCTGGACGCTGCCACATCTCCTGCCGGCCTTCCTGATAACCTCCGAAGGTCCCACCGCTTTCGAGCTGGACATTGACTTCGGTCTTTTCCACTCTGATGCCCTGAGCTTCCAGTGACTGGCGCAGGGAAGCCATATTGTTCTCCAACAGATGTTTGACCTGATGATTCTCCGTGATAAAGCGAGCCGTCAAAAGCCCGTCTTCCAGAGCGATCTTTATGGTCATCTTGCCTAAGAATTCCGGTTCCAATTGGATTTTCATCTCTGACGAATTAGCCTTTACAATTAATTCGGCTTTTTGGACCACCTGGTCAATTATTGACTTTACATCCACCGGGGTTTTGCCAGTAAATTCGGCAGTAAGTGCTTTACTGAATTCGCCAGTGATCTTCACTTCAGCCGTCTGGGCAGAGGTGATGGCATCTCCGTTGTCAGATGTGGTACCGGAAAGCTGGGAATCAGTAGCCTTGGTCTCAGTGATTTCAGGATTCAGGCGCGATGCCTGCAGGCGACCATTCTCAAATTCCATGATTTTTTTCAGCGCCCCATCGCTCTTGCTATCACTAATATCCGCTGTCTTTTCCACCGGGGTACTCTTTTTCCCGTTGGATTCATTCAATTTTCCCGCCAGGGCCTTGAGAACTTCCAGACTGACCTTCGAATCGGCTTTGTCGTTCCCGGCTGCTGCTGAGGCTTTGCTATCTGCCAATTCTGCCTGGGCACTGCCTGTGCTCGAATCATGGCTCTCACTTGCGGTCAAAACTGCCCCTGCGGATTTATCAGCTACCGGTTTTATCCCTGACTGATTATTCTCCCCCGAAGGTACCTGTGCGGCATTCAAGTGAGCGATCGCCTCTGCATCTTCCACCACGGGCATAGCTGCAACAGGATCTGAATTAAGCGAAGCCGGGGGTTCCTGCTCGGTCAATGCGCTAAGCGTCAGAGGTAACTTTTCAAGTACGGTCGGGGACTCGTCACCTGACGATGATACGGTTTGATCAGCGGCAACCTGGGTTTCAGTCACCTGGGGATGCTTCTCTGCTGGTGCGGGCAATGCCTCTGCCGTCACCTGAAGAGCTTCAAGAGATACTTCAGGCTTCGACTGAATAGATTGAATCTGAACAGGGTTAGTCTCCAGCGGTAAAGTCATCTCGTGCTCAACCAGGGGTACATCAAGAAGATTTTGCTGCACTACTGCTGTAGACGTGTCAAGCAGAGCCTGACCAGTTTCGCCGGTGGTCATGGTTTCATCTAATCCGGGCTGAGTGATCGTGTTGACTGATAACTCTATTTCTTGCTGCGGTTTACTTTGCTCGGCTACATTGACCATGGATAGCAGAATTTCTAGAGCTGGCAATGCTTCATCCGCCCATGTGCTGCCCGAATCGTACGCCTGGTCTGCCGTCGGGATGCTGATGCCTGGAGTAAGTGTATCAGCTCTATCACCGGTCTGCTCATCGCCTGGCTTCTGACCGGAAGCTTCGCTTGGCTGGATCTCGGACACTGTATTTAATACAAGTGTGTCAACATCCTGGGCTTCCCGTTCCAATTTTTGCTCAGAAAGCCTGGTTGAATCCGGTGATCTTAACAGCGCACTGCGGTCTAATTTAGCCGGTTTACCCTCGGTCTGCCCGTTACTAGTGGAAGACTGCCCATAGGATTGATCCATGTCCCTGGTCTGCTTTCTAAGGCAATTCTTGAATAAATCACGGTTTGATGCCGGAGTGCTATTGGAGAACAAACTGTGGCTGCTATCATTATCAACTGGCTTGCTAGCTGCTAATAAGCTTGCACCTTGCAATTTTTCACCTCCTTTCGTTCTTGATCCCCTGTTTAAGGGGTCAGTGCCGAGAAACGCCTTATTGCTAACGATTCCCGCCGCTCACCCCTTATTCTAAGGGCTATTAGTGGTAACCAGCATCTTACGGGTTACTGAGGCAGCCTTATCACGGTCCATGTTCTGCAGGATCTCGGCTGCCGTATCGGCTTCCATCTCACCTAGAATACCGATAACATCTTCATCCTTCAGTCGCCCGAGGATATCAGCTCCATCCTTCACCTTCATTTCACTGAAGTATTGTGCTATGTCCTTGTAGGCGTCTGCCTTTTCTGTGCCGCTGGCAGCGCTATTAGTATTCTGTAGCTCCAATAGTTGCTTAGAGACCTTATCTAGATTTTCTTTCGCTTGGTTTTGCGTTTGTTTACTATTTTTAAGCTGACCCTGCAGGCTCTTCATCTCAGCCTGTAGCTGCTTTAGTTCTGCTTCCTTCTGAGTGACGGTATTTTGAAGTCTCGTTTTTTCCTCATTGGCTCTTTGCAAGGCCGGATCGATTTGCTCTGCTTCCGGGTCAGCAAAAAACTGACCGATAACCGGCAGTGACGGTAAAAACCGGGGTGCTTCTAAAATCCCTGAACGAAACAGAACGTAAATGGCTCCGGCCATAACTAGTAATATCAAAATTATTAGAATTATAGCTTTTAATGCCTTCTTCATCGCTATCCCCTGTTTTAAGAATTTCTTCTGACCAATATCCCGACTACCGGCTCTCTTCAATCTGATGGCTACGGTAATGTGCTGTATTAGCCACCTCATCAATCAACTTTTGCTCTTCTAACTGCAGCTCATGCAAATAACGTTGCCAGGCTTTTTCCTTCAGTTTCTCCATGGTCCGGGTCTCCTTTTTCTTCTCCAGGAGGTCTAGACGACACTCTTCTACTCTTTTTTCAGCCTGAATCAGCTTCAATTCCAGTTCTTGAATCGAAGCCGATACTATAGGTATATATTCTCTTACTATGAGTATTTTTTCAAAATGCTCCGAGTCCTGGATCATATTTCGGATCGAAGCGTGCAAATTACCCAAACGCTCTATCATCTCGGCCAACTCATCAGCTATTTGATCACGCACAAAGCTTGCACGCTGGAGTTCCTCCCGTGCAAGTTGTTCTTGACGCAGTGCAATGGTCAATTTAGTCTGAAGCCTGAATTGAAAGGCCTTCATATACTACCTCATCGGCTTATTGCCCGGTCTAGTTGGTTGATGGTATCAGCATATGTAAGTTCCTCATAGATACCCTGCCGCAAAAAACTATGGCAGTTGTCGATCAATGATATCGATTCATCAATACGGGGATTCGATCCCTTTTTATAAGCACCGATGTCTATCAGATCGCGGGCTTCCTCATATGTAGCCAGTAAACTGCGAAACCGATTGGCACTGGTCAAGTGTTCAGCTGCTACAACATCGATCATAACCCTGCTTATGCTATTTAAAACGTCAATGGCCGGATACATGTTTTGCGCCGCCATGCTTCGATTGAGCGCAATGTGACCATCAACAATTCCTCTTACTGCATCGGTAACCGGTTCGTTCATGTCATCACCTTCCACCAGTACCGAATACAATCCGGTTATACTACCGCGGTCTGAAGTCCCGGCCCGCTCCAACAGCTTGGGTAATAAGGCAAATACTGATGGTGTATAACCTCTGGTCGCAGGTGGTTCCCCAATCGCCAGACCCACCTCACGTTGGGCCAGCGCAAATCTGGTAAGTGAATCCATTAGAAGAAGTACATCCAGCCCCTGATCCCGAAAATACTCAGCAATACTGGTAGCCACAAAAGCACCCTTCAACCTCACCAAGGCTGGTTGGTCGGAGGTGGCCACAATCACCACTGATTTCGCCAGTCCTTCTTCCCCCAGGTCTCTTTCTAAAAACTCGCGTACCTCGCGGCCACGTTCACCCACCAGAGCTATAACATTGATATCTGCCTCGGTATTCCTGGCTATCATACCTATTAAAGTACTTTTTCCGACACCACTGCCGGCCAGGATACCCATGCGTTGTCCCTTGCCCAGGGTAATTAGCCCGTCTATGGCCCTTACCCCCACCGACAATACTTCACTTATCCGCTTGCGAGTGAGGGGATTGGGTGGTGTATTCATTACCGGATAAGTCAATTCAGATTTAATCCTACCTTTATTATCGATAATTTCACCCAAACCATTTAGGACTCTTCCTTTAAGCTCCATTCCAACTTGAACCCGCAGAGTACTGCCAGATGCTAGCAGTTCGCTACCCGGGCCGATTCCTTCCAGGTTGCCCAACGGCATTAATAAAATTTTTCTGTCTTTGAAGCCGACGACCTCGGCGGGAATCATCTGGCGATCAGCATAATTGCTTTTTACATAGCACAATTCACCCAGACGGACCTTGGGTCCAGTCGCCTCCAGTGTCAACCCAATGGCTTGTGAAATCTTGCCCTTCAGTTGACATACTGGAGTCCTGGAGATAGTATCCATGTACTTTTCCATGGGCAGAAAACTATGTTGCTCACTCATCTCCGCTCACTTCCCACAGGGCTTGTTCAATACCACTTATCCTGGTTTCTAGTCTAGTATCTACAGAACCACCCTGACTCTCCAGAGAACATCCCCCCGGGGATATTCTGTTGTCAGCACGGAAATCCAGGTTCACGTCGGGACTGCCGATTTCAAAAAAGGAATCGCTTTGAGTGATGGCAAGGATCTTATCAAGATCCTGGGGGTTTACATAAACAGTTATGTTATCTGGATGATCCAGAAAATCGATGGCTTCTCGTAAAACATTAACGATAAAATAGGGATTAGTAGTCAATTCGCTGGCAATCACCTTCTTGGCTATGGCCATTACCAGTCGCATCATATCTGATTCAGATGATCTCATCATCTGGATTTTTAGTTGGCGGGCTTCTTCAAGTAATTCCTGACTTTGTTGAAATGCGGCCAGGCGGTCGGTTTCGATATCTTCTTCAGCCTTCTTCAAGCCTTCTTCATAACCCTGTTTCTGGTTGCTGGTTTTTAGCTCAGTCGCTTCCGTTTCAGCCTGGGAGCGTATCAAATCAGCTTGTTCCTGGGCATTGGCAATAATTGCCCTGGCTTCATCACGGGCCTTCTGCAGCAGATCCAGAACCATTGTTTCGGTTTCTTCAATAACCTTCTGACTCTCTATCTTAAGCTGCTCCAATTCCTGTCTTTCAAGTTCCAACTGAGTTGGCTGTTGTGGCTCTTCCAGAGCTACAACATCAGGTTCTTCTGTCAGTTCAGGATCCTCTACTTCAGGTTCGAAGTCATGTAGTATTAAAGATTCAATGACGATCGGTTGCGATAATATCGCGTCATCATTTTTTATAATCCTAGACAATTACTTCATCTCCTCCACCGCGGGCTATGACTATTTCCCCTGTCTCTTCCAGGCGGCGGATTATATTGACTATACGCTGCTGAGCCTCTTCTACATCACGTAACCTGACCGGGCCCATGAACTCAATATCTTCACGCAGCATATCTGATGCACGGCTGGACATGTTGCGGAATATCTTCTGGCCCACTTCGTTGCTGGCACCCTTCAATGCGAGACCCAGATCCTGAGTTTCTACCTCACGCAGCACTCTTTGTACTGAGCGGTCGTCGATCATTACGATATCCTCGAATACGAACATCAGCTTCTTTATCTCTTCGGCCAACTCTGGATCTTGTACCTCCAGGGCTTCCATGATGGTTTTCTCTGTTCCGCGGTCTACACGATTGATAATCTCGACCACTGACTTGATTCCTCCGGCTGCAGTAAGCTCCTGCGGGGCAATGGACGATAATTTGCGTTCCAATACCTTCTCCACCTCTTTGATAACCTCAGGTGAGGTGGTATCCATGATGGCGATACGTTTGGCCACCTCTGCCTGTCTTTCTGGGGGCAGGGCCGATAAAATCAATGAAGCCTTTTCTGGTTCCAGGTAGGCCAGGATAAGAGCAATCGTTTGCGGATGCTCGGACTGAATAAAGTTTATCAACTGTGAAGGTTCGGTCTTGCGCATAAAGTCGAAAGGCCGTACCTGTAAAGAGGCTGAGATCCGGCCAATTATTTCGGCGGTCTTCTGTTCACCATAGGCTCTCTCCAAGACATCTTTGGCATAACCAATTCCGCCCTGACCAATAAATTTGCTAGCCAAACACATCTCATAGAATTCCAGGAATATCTCATCCATCTTGTCCATGGATACCTGCCTTACATTGGCAATCTCCAGGGTCAATTGTTCGATTTCATCATCACTTAGGTGTTTGAACAATCTGGCTGATTTCTCTGGTCCAATAAATATTAAGAAATTGGCGGCCTTCTGCTTTCCCGACATTCCTTTTTTTCTTGCTTCAGTTGCTGGATTTGCCATTGCCTCACCTCAAATCTTCGATCAGCCAGGTCTTAAGCACCTGAGCAGCATTTTCGGGATTATCCTCAATCAGTTTATCAATCTCCTGACGTACACGCTGCTTCTCTCTCTCTTCTGGTGTCATATCTCTTTCGATGATTTCTTCGAGCGAAATCTCTTCTTCGGCTGTTTCTTCGAAAGCATGCTCCTGAGCCTGCTGGAGTGCCAATAGTTCTTCTGCCTCGCGTTCCTGTCTGTCTCTTCTTTGTTTTAACAGCCAGACCAACACTATAATAACCAGAGCCAGGAAGACCAGTAGCCACGGTGCAGCCGGGGTACCCATGAACCTCTGGAAGGCACCCTGGGGAACAGCTTCCGGTACCGGCTCGGTATAGAAGTCTATAAAGGCAACTGAAATGCTATCGGCCAGACGTACATTTTCATCCTGGCGATTCTCCCTTAGTCCGCAGGCAGTTGCTACCATGCTGCGGACCTTGTCTTCTTTTTGTTGTTGAGTTGTTCCCATGGTAGCATTTTTTACTGCAGCATTATTAATAAAGACTGAAACAGTCAAATAATCATATTTGACATCTCCTATTTGAAAGTCGGTAACTGTCTCCGTCTTATTGAGGTCATAGTTGCGGGTTTTTTCACTTTTGTCGTAGGTAGAAGTACCGCCCTCGGTAGTAGGCTGAGTGTATTGAGGGATATTGGTGTCGGTGCCAGGCACATTGGCAATATTGTTAGTGGTCTCGGTCCCGGATTCTTTCTTGATATTTTCACTTACTACAAATGGCCCATCGGGATCATGGGTATACTTCTCATCAAACTGTTCACGATCATTAAAGTTTAGTTCAGCATTGACTCGTACTACTGAATTATTTTTGCCCAGCGCTTTATCCAACATGGTCTGAACGGCTTCCTGTTTGTCCTTCTCAAATTGTTTCTTCATTGCCAGCTGGGTCCGGACTATCTCACTGACCGACTTCTGCTCCTCTTCTTCCGGCATATTCTCGGAAACCAGATTACCATCCTGATCCACGATAACTACGTTATCAGGTGACAGCCTTTCAACGCTGTTCGCGACCAGGTTTACTATTGCCTTGACCTCTTTGGGGGTCAGCTTTTCATCTTCTTTAGTATTTATTACTACTGATGCCTTGGGGTCTTCCTGAGTTTCAGAAAACAGTGATTCCTCCGGCAAGGCCAAATTGACCTTGGCGGCCTTAATCTTATCAAGGCTCTGGATAGTGCGAGCCAGTTCCCCCTGCAAAGCCCTCTGATATTTTACTTTCTTGTCGGTCTGAGTTTCTCCAAAATTGGTAGCGGAAAACAGTTCAAATCCGGCTTCTCCGCTGGGTAGGTTTTCTGCGGCTAGTTTCAGACGTGTAGAATCCTTTACATCAGGTGCTACCATGATGGTAGTTCCGTTATTCTCTAACTCGTAGGGAACCTTTAATTCATCCAGTTTTGCGGTGACCGCAGAGGCATCCTTCTGATCGAGTTCGGCATATAAGACTTCGTATGGAGTAGTTGTGTTGCTGCTAAGGATCAAGAAAACTATTGCTATGATTAGACCTACAGCAATTGCAGAAAATAATAGCTTGCGGTTTAAGGAAAGTTCTTTCCACTTTTCCCCTGCTTGCTGGCTTGATTGCCGAGCTCTATCCAACCATGTCTCCATATATCAATAACTCCCCAAATAAACTACATCTGAATCCGCATGATTTCTTGATAGGCTTCCACTATTTTATCTCTAACCTGAATAGTGAGTTGTAGCGCAAGGTAGGCCTTCTCATAAGCTATCACCGTATTATGTAAATATTCCTCGTCACCCAGTGCAACTCTTTGACCGCTGGCGGCTGCTTCCTTCTGAAGATCATCTACCTCTTGCAGGGCATCTTTAAGGTAGGAAAGGAAACTCTCCCCTGATTCTGTTTTCTGAGAGGTATTATCGCTAAATATCTGCGAATCTGCACTAGCTACTTTTAACCCCAGGCTACTGATATCGCCAGCCTTCATTTACCTCTCCTCCTTGTTATCTTCCAATCTCTAATGCCTTGCCGGCCATGGCCTTGGCAGCCTCAATCACTTTAGCATTGGCTTCGTAAGACCTGGTTGCAGAAATCATGTTGGTCATTTCTTCGACTATGTTTACATTGGGATAGTTAACATAACCCTGAGCATCAGCGTCAGCATGACTGGGATCATATACCTTTCGGTAGGGAGAATCTTCTTCACTAAGCTCCCGGATCTCCTTAACCCTCACTCCATAGCCAGTTGCTGTAACCTTCTGCTGTTCCTTCAACAGATTAGCAAACTTGCTGATGACCGGGTTCCGACTAGTCCTCTGATTCTCAATATCATTCCTGGCTTCAAAAACCACTACCTGTCGGCGGTAAGGGCCGGTGCCGTTTGCTCTTCGGGTAGTCTCGACATTAGCCATGTTGCTGGATATGGTATCCATCCTCAATCTCTGTGCTGTCATACCAGAAGCGCTTATGTCCATACTATCCAGAAAACGCACCTAATTACCCCCTTCCGGTAATGGCCAGTCTCAGCAGGGTCAGTTCTTTGCTCATGCTCTGCGATACGGCATCATACATAATTTTATTCTTGGCCAGTTTAGCAGATTCGACATCAATATCAACATTATTCTCATCATTGCGATAAGACAAGTCTTCCATTACTCTGATTTCGGGCACAGGAATATTGGCTGATTCTTCGATCAGAGGATAATGGCGGGTATCATTTACCTTCAATTTTGCCTCATTGCTGTAATCAAACTGCATGGCTTTTTTGAGGTTTTCCTCAAAAATTACTTCTCTTCTCTTAAACCTAGGCGTATCTACATTCGCAATATTATCGGCAATAACCTCGTTTCTCAGAGAGGCTACATCCATAGACTTGTTTAACATCCACTGCGTAGGAGAATTAAATAACTTTTCCAGCATGTAATCACCCCCAGGGTTCTAAACCCATCAGTATTTCTTCTACTTAAGTTGTCGATTTCCTGCATTGGATAAAAATATTTATGTCTTTTTGTAATTTTTTACAAATGAGTAATTAAAAACTCCCTCTAGCCCGCTGTGTTATTTTCTGTCTAAAAGAATGCCTGTTTATCTAATTCGGTTTCTTAAGCTCGGCAAACAGATAATCATTTAGTACCCGAATATAAGTTCCCTTCATACCCAGAGACCGGGATTCAATCACACCCGCACTCTCAAACTTTCTCAGGGCGCTGACTATAACAGATCGAGTTATCCCAACCTTGTCAGCAATACGGCTGGCTACCAGCAAACCTTCTTGGCCATTTAGCTCGGCCAATATATGTTCAATAGCCTCTTTCTCAGAATAAGACAACGTAGCCAAAGCTATCTGAACTGACGCCTTTTTCCGTGCTTCCTCTTCAACCCGGTCTGAACGCATACGCATGATCTCATTGGCAACTACGATGGCTCCGTATTCCGCCAACACAGTGTCCTCGTCGCAGAATTTCCGATCCTCCCGCATCAATATCAAGGTGCCGATCCGCCTGGCCCCCCCAAATACCGGGCTGATGGACCATATATGCAGGGAACAGTCACAACTTACGTTGTTGGGATTGAAAACGCATTTCCTGCCTTCTTCCAAAACAATATTGGTCTTGGTCTCCTGCAGATTCAGTAGTTCCTGATTAAAACTCTCCGGAAAGCGTTCAGCATGGTTCATCAGGTACTCGATCTCTGTGCAGGTAGCATTGGGCATAAAGGCATAACCACCGATTTGCCCTCTCCGTCCCACTATGAATACACTGCATTCAAGGTTTTGGGATAGTACCTCGGCAATCTCCATGAAGTTAACCGGATTGCCTCCAATTTTCTGGAGTATCTTGTTGATTGCCCTCGATTTTTCCAATAATGTCTTGCTCATTTTTTTCCCCCCATATCTCTATAATATATATCGACTCAAGTCCTCATCCGCTACAATTTGATTTAACCTCTGGCCAACATACTCCGCATCGATCACTATCTCTTGTCCCTGCATATCCGCTGCATTGAACATGAGCTCCTCGAGGACCTTTTCCATTACCGTATGCAGACGCCGGGCACCTATGTTTTCAGTGCTGGCGTTTACCTCATAGGCGATCCGTGCCAATTCCTCAATGGCTTCTTCGGTAAAGGTGGTCCGAACGTTCTCTGTTCCCAAAAGGGCTGAGTACTGTTTAATCAAAGAGTTATAGGGTTCTACCAGAATGCGTTTCAGGTCACCCCGGGTCAACGCTTCCAGTTCCACCCGAATCGGGAAACGTCCCTGCAGTTCGGGAATTAGATCTGATGGTTTACTAATATGAAAAGCCCCGGCAGCAATGAATAAAACATGGTCGGTTTTGACCGGTCCGTATTTGGTCACTACAGTCGAGCCTTCAACAATTGGCAGGATGTCCCGCTGAACGCCGCCGCGGGATACATCAGGCCCGTACGAACTCTCTTTCCCAGCAATCTTATCTATTTCATCCAAGAAGATAATTCCATCTTCTTCTACCCGTTTAATGGATTCGCGGTATACCTCATCCAAGTCGATCAGGCGCTGAGCCTCTTCATGACTAAGTATCTTTCTGGCTTCCTCCACGGTAAGCTTACGCTTTTTCTTGGTCTTGGGAACCAAATTGCCAAACATATCCTGGATATTGATCCCCATCTCTTCTACTCCTGAACCAGATATGATCTCCATGAAGGAGGTATTCCTCTCCTCCACCTCAATCTCGATCATCTCATCCTCTAATTCCATGCGAGCCAGTTTTTGGCGAAGAATCTCACGTTTCTCCTCTATAGCTCGGCCTCTGGCCTCTTGGTCGGCATCACTTTCCTGGTCCTCTCCGCCCTGGCCTAATAAGAATTCCAAGGGGTTACGGGTATTGCGCGATTTCTTTCGGGGCAACGGCATCAAATAATCTATTATTCGATCATCGGCCAACTGGCGTCCTTTATCGGCAACCTCCTCCAGCTTCTCCTGTTTAACCATGCGTATCGAGGTCTCCACCAGGTCCCGTATCATGGAATCTACATCCCGACCCACGTAGCCGACTTCAGTAAATTTGCTGGCCTCTACCTTAATAAAGGGGGCTTTCACCATTCTGGCCAGCCGCCGTGCAATTTCGGTTTTCCCGACCCCGGTAGCTCCAATCATGATAATGTTCTTGGGGTATATCTCTTCCTGCAGTTCAGGTGACAATTTCTTGCGCCGATAGCGGTTACGTAAAGCAATCGCTACCGCTTTTTTCGCTTCCTGCTGCCCCACAATAAATCTATCCAGTTCCTCCACGATCTCTCGTGGTGTAAGATTATGCAATCTCAACGCTCCTTTAAGTAATTCTTAATTTTTAATTCTTAATTCTAAATTAAGGAAATAATGCCCGTGAGGCATTACCATAATTACAAAGTTCACATGCAATAATCCGGAAAGCTACAGCTTTCCATCCTGAATTCAAAACTCAAAATTAATAATTTAAAATTACCCTTCCACCACTTCAACCGAAATGTTCTCGTTGGTGTAGATACATATCTCGGCGGCTATTTTCAACGATTCTACAGCAATATCCCTGGCATCCAAATCAGTAAACCTGGCTAAAGCACGAGCAGCAGCCAGGGCATACGACCCACCTGATCCGATGGCAGTGATTCCGTCATCAGGTTCTATCAATTCACCATTTCCCGATATAATAAACATTTTCTCCTGGTCCGCCACGATAAGCAGGGCTTCCAGCTTGCGAAGAACCCGATCTGACCGCCACTCCTTGGCGATGTCTACTGCGGCACGGGTAAGATTGCCCCCAGCTTGCTTCAATTTTTCTTCAAATTTGGCAAACAGGGTGAAAGCATCGGCAACCGCTCCCGCAAAACCGGCGATGACCTTGCCGTCATAAAGTCTCCTGATCTTGCAGGCATTGCTTTTCATAATCGTGTTCTGACCAAAGGTGACTTGACCATCCCCGGCTAACGCTGTCATAGAGCCTTTCTTTACTGCAACTATAGTGGTTGCTTCAAACATTATCTACCTCCGTGGATGTGTATCATTATATATGGCTTTCAGATTATCCCTGGTGAGATGTGTGTAAATCTGGGTGGTGGACAGTTTTATGTGCCCCAGTAATTCCTGTACCGAACGAAGATCCGCTCCGTTATTCAGCATGTGCGTGGCAAAAGAATGCCGCAGTGTATGAGGACTGATAGCCTGGTTTAAAGCTATCTCCTCCATATATTTATCAATAATATTCCTAATACTGCGGGAAGAAATGCGCTGCCCCGACTTGTTTAGAAAAATAGCCTGGCTGGTATGACTGGATTTCCTGGCCATAATCGGGCGTCCTAGATTTATATAGTTATGCAGTGCCTGTCTGGCCTGCTTGCCAATCGGTACTATTCTTTCTTTGTTGCCCTTGCCTCTAACCTTAATTAGTTCCTCATCCCAGTTTATATCATCCAGATCCGCTCCCACCAATTCACTGACTCGCAGTCCGCAGGCATATAAGACCTCCAGGATTGCGGTATCCCGTTTGCCAGCGGGGGTAGATTGGTCTGGAGCATTTAGAAGCAATTCCACTTCGGCAGGATAAAGAAATCGCGGTAGTTTCTTATCCTGGCGGGGGGTACTGACCGCAGCGATTGGATTGTTGGGCAGAACGTTCTCTCGACAGAGATACTTGACAAAGGACCTAAGGGCGGCCAGTTTTCTCGACATAGTAGCTCGGCTTAACCCTTGCTGCTGGAGAAAACTCAGGTATTCCCTGATTGATTTGTGGTTGAGGTTGTCGCTGGTCACATTTTTGATAGCAATCCCATTGTTATCGGCAAGAAAACTAAAACACTGGTTCAAATCGCTTTTATAGCTGACCAGAGTCATGCGCGAAGCACTCTTTTCCACCCGCAAATGTTCTAGAAAACTATCAATATATGTAAAAAGCATATATCCCCCTGAATTTTCTATATCTACGGAAAATCCTAACACAAGGGAATTAATATTTCAACTCTTTTAGCAACAATTCTGAAAATTTATCCAGGGCATATCTTGCACGCTCAACATAGGCAAAATAGCGCTCGCCCTTGTTTTTTATCATTGGCTCCAGTGGTGGCAAGATACCAAAATTGGCGTTTACTGGTTGAAATAGGCTAGGACGTGCAGAGGTGATAAAGGCGACCAGTGACCCAAGCATAGTGTAATCACTGATGATCAGAGGCATTCTTCCTTTCAACAAACACCAGGCATTGATCCCCGCCAATATTCCGGTTGCTGCAGATTCCATATAGCCCTCTACCCCGGTTATCTGACCGGCAAACAATATCCTGGGCCGGCTCTTCATCTGCAGGGTAGGTTCCAATAGGAACGGGCTGTTGATATAGGTGTTTCGATGCATCGATCCATAACGAACAAAGGCAGCTTCTTCGAGGCCAGGAATCAGGCGGAAGATGCGATCTTGTTCTCCCCATTTGATGCGGGTTTGAAACCCTACTAATCCAAATATCCGTCCCTCCTGGTCCTCCTGCCGTAATTGCAGTACCGCATAAGGCCTGGTCCCGTCAGGGCGGTTGAGACCAACCGGCCGCATGGGGCCATATCTTAAGGTGTCAACACCCCGCCGGGCGATCACCTCTACCGGCATACAAGAATCGAAATAGTGAGTGCGATCTACGTCGTGTCCTTCTTTTATATCAGCCGCAATTAGTTCTTCATAAAAACGTTGGTACTCTTCCTTATCCATGGGACAATTATAATAATCATCACCACCCTTGCCGTAACGGGAGGCCTTGTACACCTTGTCCATGTTAAGGCTTTCCAGGGTGAGGCTGGGAGCTATAGCGTCGAAAAAATAAAGGCTTTCTTCTCCAGTCACAGTCCTCAAGTAAGCAGCAAAGTCATCCGACGTGAGCGGACCGGTAGCCACTATACATATCTCATCATCGGGCAGCCTTACTGCCTCTTGCCGGATAATTTCAATGCCAGATTGCTTCTCGATTCGCTCAGTGACCAGTGCCGCAAATCGGTCACGATCAACGGCCAGGGCTGAACCAGCTGGTACCCGAGCCATCTCTGCACATTCCAGCAAAAGAGAACCCAGGCGCCGCATCTCGATTTTCAGCAAGCCCTGGGCTGTGGTTTCTATTTCTGATTTTAACGAGTTGCTGCAGACCAATTCTGCCAATCGATCCGTTTGATGAACCGGAGTGTTATTGGTCGGCCGCATTTCCCACAGCTTGACTGGTGCGCCGTGCCGGGCGAGGAAATAGGCAGCTTCACATCCGGCCAATCCACCGCCGATAACGTTAATGTACTCCAGTGCTATTCCCTCATTTCCTCAACATACTTGCATTCAGCATTATTGCATACCAGCTGGCCCTTGGATGAGCGGCCAACCTTCTCCAATAAGGCCTCACCGCAAACCGGACAATTCTTTCCCGATGGCTTATTCCAGGAACGAAACTCGCAAGTTGGATAATTGGCACATCCATAAAATCTTCGTCCCTTCTTGCTCTTTAATGCCAGGACCTCTCCCCCGCAACGGGGACACGCCACCCCCACTTCTTCATTGATTGATTCCGTATGTCGGCAATCAGGGAAGCCGGAACAGGCCAGGAATTTGCCGAAGCGTCCATATTTAACGAGAAGGGGCTTGCCACATTGCGGGCAGTCTTTGCCGGCTTCTTCCGGTTTGAGTTCAACCTTTTCTACCAGGGCAGCGGCTTTTTCTAGATCCTCGGCAAAAGGTGCATAAAAATCACGCACTACCTTCTTCCATTCCATGGTTCCCTCTTCGATCCGATCCAGATTCTCTTCCATACGGGCGGTAAAATCCACCTCAACTATGTTGGAAAAGTTATCCTTGAGCAGATCAACAACAATGAAACCCAGTTCAGTGGGCACAAATTGTTTATTCTGGCGTTCTACATAATTTCTCTTGAGTATAGTATCGATTATTGGCGCATAGGTACTGGGCCTTCCTATGTTATATTCCTCCAGCAGCTTCACCAGGCTAGCCTCAGAATATCGCGGAGGCGGTTGGGTAAAGTGCTGTTCCGGATCTAGACCAATCAGTTCAAGTTTTTGCCCCTGTAACAATTCAGGCAAGGTGTTCTTGGTGGACTCTTCTTCCTGGTCATTATAGATCTTCAGATATCCAGCAAATCTCAAGCGGGATGAACTGGCCCGAAAGCCATATTCTCCAGCTGATATTTCGGCAGTAACTGTATCAAATATCGCCGCCGCCATCTGGCTGGCCACAAAGCGTTCCCAAATCAGCTTATACAGGCGGTGTTGGTCCCGGCTTAGAGTCCCTTTAACACTATCCGGAGTTCTTTCCACGGAAGTAGGCCTAATACATTCATGGGCATCCTGGGCTGTTTTTCTGGTCTTATGCTGGTTAGGGGTTACCGGTACGAACTTGGGACCATAATGGTGGCGGATATAATCCAGGGCTTCTTCCTGGGCTACGGCAGCTACCCGGGTAGAATCAGTTCTCAGATAAGTTATTAATCCAACAGTGCCTTCCCGGCCAAGATCCAAACCCTCGTATAATTCCTGTGCTACTTTCATGGTGCGTTTAGAATAGAAATTAAGTCTTTTGGATGCCTCCTGCTGAAGAGTACTGGTAATAAAGGGTGGCGGACTTTTACGGGTGCGTTCCTTTTTTTCAACGCGGGATACCTTGAAGGAAGCCTTTTTTAACTCCTTCATAACCAGGTTTTTCTCCGTTTCGTTATGGATCTCAAGCTTGGCTTTGCCGTGATTGATTAGGCGAGCTGTAAATATTGCGTTATCTCCGCCGGACAGCCTGGCCTCAATAGTCCAGTATTCCTCGCTCTGAAATCCTTCGATCTCCTTTTCCCGCTCACATATGAGGCGTACAACGACCGATTGGACACGGCCCGCACTCAAGCCCTTCCTTATTTTGCTCCACAGCAAAGGGCTCAGATTGTAACCGACCAGCCGATCCAATACCCTTCTGGCCTGCTGTGCATTGACCCTTTTGTTGTCAACTGGACGTGCCTTTTTAATGGCTCCCCTGACAGCATCCCGGGTTATTTCATTAAACTCGATCCGGCATTTGCTCCCGGCGGGAATACGCATGGCATTTTGCAGATGCCATGCAATAGCTTCACCCTCACGATCAGGGTCAGTTGCCAGCAGAACGCGGTCTGCCTTCTGTGCCTCATCTTTGATCTCTTTGAGCAGGTTCCCTTTGCCCCGGATAGTTATATATTGAGGCTCGAAGTCATTACTCACATCAATGCCCAGCTTACTCTTGGGCAGATCCTTGATATGTCCTACCGATGCCTTAATCTTGTAGCCTTTACCCAGAAACTTTCCCAGCGTCTTGGCTTTGGCTGCAGACTCTACGATCACCAGGGTGTTTTCCGCCAATAATCTCACCTCTCCAAAATACTAATGGGCACTTGAGGAAAATCCTCATGACTGTTTTATGTAATAATTGCCGGGCAGTGCCGTAATTATTCCTCGCAGTTCCAACTGTAGGAGCAATGTGCTCAGTTGACCAATATTTAATCCTGTCCGGTCCAGCAGGTAATCAAAGTGCCCGGGATCATTCTCAATAGACTCAAGAATCTGGTTCTCTTCCCTGCTAAGCAGCGGAAGAACTGGCTGTGCCAGTTCTCCAGAAAGCGTGCTGGCAACATCTTCATATTCCTCTATTATATCCTCCAGAGATGAAACTAGCTTAGCTCCCTGTTTGATAAGATTATTGGTGCCTACACTGCTCTTGCTATTAATAGGTCCTGGTACGGCAAATACGTCACGACCCTGTTCCAGAGCAAAATCAGCGGTTATCAGCGCTCCGCTCTTTTCCTGGGCTTCTATTACAACCACGCCGCGACACAAGCCAGAAATAATCCGGTTACGCATAGGGAAGTTTCCTGGCTCCGGTCCAATATGACAGGGGAATTCACTTACAACAGCACCATTGTCAGCTATTTCCGAATATAGCTTCTTGTTTTCCGGTGGATACACCACATCCAGGCCGCAACCCAATACAGCTACAGTCTGGCCCGTCTCCAAAGCTCCGCGATGAGCCTCACTGTCTATTCCTCGGGCCAAACCGCTGACTACCACTATTCCGCGGGCAGCCAGCTCACGGCCCAGTTTTCGTGCAGTATTCTTGCCATAATAGCTGGCCAAGCGTGATCCCACCAAAGCTATGGCGGTCCCAGCCAGGCAGTCTATTTGCCCCCGGTAATATAAAACATACGGCGGGTTGTGGATATGTCTTAACATAGCAGGGTAGGCTTCCTCATCCCAGGTAACCACCCGGATACCGGCTGCCGTCATCTGGTCGAAACGAGTCTCCGGATCATGGTTTTTTACGTTAATAATACTTTCAACCACATCTTTTGCAAAAAATGATGCCTGAAGCCGCTTTTCACTTGACTCATAGCAGGCCTGAAAGCTACCAAAGCTCTCAATAATTTTCCAAATGCTTTTTGTGCCTATGCCATTTATCGAATGAAGACTGCACAAACAAGCCTTTTCCTTACGATCCATTTCTACCTCAAGAACAATAGTTTATGGTATTAAAGTCTAAAGGTATTGATAACATAAAAACAATTGCATTGCAAGAGCATTTTGTTGGTTATGTAATTTATGTATAAATATTCCTTTGGGAGGCCGTTAATAACTATGCCAAAATTTTCGTTTCTAAGTCTTTCTTTGAGCGGGCAATATAAGAATAATCCATAAGATTTCATAGGAAAGGAGTTTTGCCTTATGCTAGATTTTCTTGATCATAAAAACTCAATCGGAAAAAAAATCATCGGCGAGGACAGGATTGACCCGGGTACCTTCAGTTTTATGGAAACAGGCTGGTGGATATTTCATGCCGCTGCGATTGCCGGCATTTACGTACTGGGCAGCAAGGTATCCCGCCATATGGACCGGCTTCATTAAGCCCCGGAGGAGTATTATGCGCATCTATAGCAGCGAACCGTTGAAATATGTCAATCGCCGCCTGGGGTTTCCTGCCGATGAGGAACCCTTTCCCGGTGGAGATATCTACGAAGAGGTTTGGCTCCCCGTCGGGGACGAAAAGGAAGCAGATATAATGCATCTGCTCCAACAAAACCGTTTATAAAGATTATTCTAGATATAATACTTCGATGCAGCGCGACAGACCGGGCATTTTATAAAGTATACTCCGGTCTGTCCATTATTATTTTACCTCGACACTTCTGATAGTTTCCCGGCCAAATATATCATGGATCCTCACCGCTATACTGCCCGAGGTCCCGCCGGGCAGGGGAATCCTGACCCGGGTTGGTATATTGGAATCATAGCAGCGATGCTGCTGTCGAATCACTTGCCAGTTGGAATGAAAAAAACCCTCCTGGTAATCTGTATCTATCTCCCAAAAATCCAACAAAACTGACCAGGGCCAGGGGTTTTCCAGCCTGGCTCTATCATCTCTCGCAGGTGAGTAATCTTCAATGCCTATCTCCAGCCACAACGATTCCCGGCTCTCGTTTCTTACATAAGGTCCATAAAGTTTTAGCCTTGGTTGATCGTCCACCGGACTATCAATCTCGAATGTATCCAGTCTGAAATCCCGGCTCTTCATTTCTATCAAACGGTACAGCGTCGTTCCCAATGCTATATCATTATTGTCACAGTTAATCCAATCACGACCGCTAGTTTCAGCAGCTTCGGCTAGAGTACCAGATCCGGCATAAAAATCAGCCACCAGATCCCCCGGGTTGGAAGCGCACTCGATCAGTCGGCGAAGCAACGCTACCGGCTTCTGGGTAGGAAACTTAAGATTCTCGTACGCTGTTGGGCTGAGTATCTTATTAATATCTGCCCACCAATCCTGTAGCATTGCACCTTCCTCATGTAGTTGAAAGCGATCTCCTTTTACTCTGGTCAACCCACGCTGTAAGGTAGCCTCGCTGTAACTGCGGAATTGGGGATTAAAGGTATATTTTTCACCCTTGCTGTACCAGAGAATGGTGTCATGCTTACGATGGAAATGACGCCGGGTCCCTGAACCTCCTGAATAACACCAGATAATCTCGTTAATGAAGTGGTTATTACCAAAAATCTCATCCAGCAAAATTTTTACGTAATGGCAAGCATGCCAATCCAGGTGAACAAATATACTGCCATTCTCTGCTAGCAACTCACGCATCAGGATAAAACGCTTATACAATCCGTCGAGATAGGTGGACATGCCCGGGTTTCCGTCATCTTGGAAAACTCTGCGCTGCAGCCATTCCTTCCGAGTCCCGTCGACCAGAAGTATCCGTGAATGATAATTACTCTGGCTAAGATAAGGCGGGTCTATATAAATTAGATCTATTTTGCCGCTGTAGCCTGAACTAAGCAGCCAGCTCATAACTGCCAGGTTATCCCCCATAATGGCCCGCGGGCGGGGATTGGGTTTATACTCTTCTTCGCCTAACCAGGGACCAAAGAGATTATCAGTATCCAATATTGGATTAGGATGAATCAGACTACTGGCTACCTTCCCGATCGCAACGTCTGATCGCCATTCCTGATGTTTGCCTGGCCAGTCTAAAATTACTTTACTGTCAAATACCATCCCGCCACCACCCCTCTATGTCCAAGCAAATATTAACATAAAAAGGCCCGGTTCCATAGAATTATTCAGCCTGCATCATTTTATCAGGCTAAAATTCTAAATCCGGGCCTTAATATATTACTGGTAGTCTATCTATAAAAATGGTGACAATTCTGAGATCTCAATCAGGTTATTGGCCGTAAAGGCCGGCTCACTCTGATAGGTCATACTAGCCAAATATGCTGTTAAAGCGAGTATTACTGCAATTAGCGCCATGGTGAATATGCTGCGGGCCATATTAATCCCCCGTTCATATATACTTTCTCAGTTGTTTCAGGGCTGCCTTCTCCAAACGTGATACCTGCGCCTGGGATATGCCAATCTCATCGGCCACCTCCATTTGGGTCTTGCCGGCAAAGAAACGCAGAGCCACTATGTTTTTTTCGCGATCATTCAGCTTTTTCAACGCTTCCTTGATACATATTTCCTCCAGCCACAGGCCGTCCGTGTTCTTGTCGTCACTGATTTGATCCATAACCAGTATAGGGTCGCCGCCATCATTGTAGATGGGTTCGAATAGTGAAACAGGTTCCTGAATGGCATCGAGGGCAAATACTACTTCTTCACGCGGCAATTCTAGAGCTTGTGCAATATCTGCCACACTGGGTTCAGCTGCCTTGTCAGAGACCAGTTTTTCTCTTACCTGTAATGCCTTATAAGCTATATCCCGCAGGGAGCGAGAAACCCTTACCGCATTATTGTCGCGCAGGTATCGGCGTATTTCACCAATGATCATCGGTACCGCATAAGTAGAAAACCTGACATTCTGGCCCAGGTCGAAATTATCTATCGCCTTGATCAAGCCTATACATCCGACCTGAAATAGATCATCCACGCATTCTCCGCGATTGCTGAATCGCTGGATCACACTTAGAACCAGGCGTAGATTGCCCTGAATAAGTTTTTCGCGAGCACTGATTTCACCTGACTGCATGACCTGGAATAGTTTTCGCATCTCTTCATTCTTGAGAACTGGGAGCTTGGAAGTGTTTACGCCGCAGATTTCTACTTTGTTTATCAAATAGTCTAAGCCCCTTCCCCTTGAAGTTTATTATAAATTATTTACTTTTTTTCTAATTTATATTCGGCAAAGAAAGGGGGTTGGCAAGTTATTTAGTCACAGATTGATACGAGCATAATGATGCCCGGAGCGGGCGACATTTATTCGGTGCAAAAACAAAACCCCCGCACTATCTGCTGAGGGCAGCTTGTCAAAGAAGTAGCAGACCGAACAAAAATGGCGAAGGTCGAGGCACAAGCAAGCCCGCAATTGAGGCGTACTTAGCGTACGTCGATTGAGCGGGCTTGTGAAGTAACGATGATATTCGTCTTTTTTGACGGTCTGACCCCGCATTTTCTGCGGAGGTTGATGTAAACAATCCTTCCCCTACTCTATTTTACGGATCTCACGCTGCAGTCGACGAAGTATGCGCTTTTCCAGTCGAGAGATGTAGGACTGCGAAATCCCTAGTATATCGGCGACCTCCTTCTGGGTCTTTTCCCCTTCATTGTCTAGCCCGAAACGCAATTGGATTATTGTCTTTTCACGGTTCGTTAACTTATGCATGGCCTGGTGCAAAAGGCTGCGTTCAACTTCACTCTCGATCTTCTTATATATCATATCGGTTTCGGTTCCCAATACATCTGATAAAAGAAGTTCATTACCATCCCAATCCACATTAAGGGGTTCATCCAGAGATACTTCGGCCCGGTTTTTCAGGTTCCGTCGCAGATACATCAGTATTTCATTTTCAATACAGCGCGAAGCATAAGTAGCCAGTTTGATATTTTTGCTGGGCTCAAAAGTATTGACCGCTTTGATTAGACCTATGGTGCCGATAGAAACCAGATCTTCGATATTGATGCCGGTATTCTCGAATTTTTTAGCGATATACACTACCAGCCGTAAATTGTGCTCGATCAATGTGGCTTTTACAGTCATGTCTCCCTGCGCCAGGCGTGATATTAACATCGATTCTTCTGGTTCACGCAAGGGAGGGGGTAAAACCTCAGTAGAACCTATATAGTGAATATACTTCGGCATGCTACGGGCAAGATATCTCTTAATCAACTGCAGTTTCCATTTGTTTAGCCAGTGGCTAATATTAAACATCTCTCAACCCCCCTTTATTTCTCCACAACTTCTGCCGGTATCAACATCCGATAGCTGTCATCAGCACTGAGGCGACCCAGGTACAGTGCCACTACCAGCCCATAATGAGAAATGCTCTTCCGGGCGGCATAGACCAACACCTCATCTGCCCTGATACCTAATAAGATTCCGTTTGTTTGGCCAATAGATTGATATGGTATTAGGCGCAGGCGACTTGCCCACCCACTTCCACTGAGGCGTTCAAAAACCTCATTCTCATTGGTGCCTGCTTCGATTGCCTGCTGGAAATCCTGGGGCAGACAATCCTTGAGCAGGCTGTATTCAGCCACCAAAACCGGTCGGTTGGTCAACGGGTCCCTGAGTGAATTGCCGGTATCCAAGAAACCGCAGCCGGTGCAGCGCAGGTCATCGAAACACATCTCAACATCAAAGGTGAGGATTCCCGGCACGATCCGTGCAGCCAGGTATTTGCCTCCAGTCAGACCCAGCACGATTACCAGAAAAGCAGCTCCTGCCAGCCACAGAAAAGAGGACGAAGCGCCCCCTCCCGAGGTGCTGACCAGATTGGGTAAAGCTATCGCCGCGCCAGCTGCAAAGAGACTGATGCAATAGAAATATATCAACTGCTTAATAAAGCGATGACACTCACTCGGATAAAAAGCAATAAAAACCAACAAGAGGGAAAACCCCAGCTTAACTGGCATACTGTACGCCAGGGAACTATGCCAGAGCATGCTGGCACAGGCATAGACTGCACCTAAACTGGCTGATACAATTATCCGCGGATAATGGATGATACTGCCCGACAAACGCCCCGCCGCCAGCAGAATAACAAAATCCATTATGAAATTGACCATAAAGGTGATATCGAGGTATACCTTTGCTTTCGGCAATTTCCCCACCACTTCCGGGTTGTCTGCAAAAACATTCAAAGAAGGATATTTAGCAAATGTACTAGCTTCAGAATGCAAGTAGTTTTCCCAAATTATACCTCGCCAGCTAGCAGTTAATTTGTCTGAATAATAGATGGCAGTGAACTTTTTATAGGCAGGAAATAACAAGAAAGGTGTGCTTCCGAGCAATAAAAAAGACCGGAATCGAAAGATTCCAGTCTTTAATCTAGCTATTGATAATAAGCTTTATCTCCCCCGGCGCAGGAATGGCGGAATATCCATGTCGGTAGCCCGCTCATCACCACGATTGAGGAAGGTAGGCGGTGATTCCATAACCCTCGATGATCTGGTGCTGCGGGTGTCACTGGCGGAAGCGGTCCGCGGCGGCGGATTGAAACCGGTAGCAATCACTGTAAATCTAATTTCATCCTGCATATCCTCGTCGATCGCCGCTCCAAAAATAATATGGGCTTCAGGGTCGGCAGCCTGATGGATAATATCAGCAGCCTCCTGAATTTCATACAGGGTAAGGTCATTGCCGCCGGTGATGTTATACAATACTCCCCGGGCTCCTTCAATTGAGGTTTCCAGCAAGGGACTGGATATAGCCATACGGGCAGCTTCAGCAGCCCTATTTTCACCAGAGGCCCGACCTATACCCATCAAGGCTGATCCGGTATTCTTCATGATAGTTTCCACATCAGCAAAGTCACAATTTATCATGGCATGAACAGAGATAATGTCGGATATGCCCTGTACTCCCTGTCGCAGTATTTCATCAGCTATTTTAAAAGCTTCGTTAAAACCGGTATGTTTATCGACTACCTGGAAAAGGCGGTCATTGGGTATAATAATGAGACTGTCAACTTCATCCCGCAGCAATTGGATGCCGGAATCTGCTTGTTGCCGTCTCTTATGTCCTTCAAAGGTAAAAGGCCTGGTAACCACTCCCACCGTCAGCGCGCCAAGTTCGCGAGCAATCCTGGCTATTATAGGTGCCCCTCCGGTCCCAGTCCCACCGCCCATACCGGCAGTAACAAATACCATATTAGCTCCCTGCAGGGCCTTCTTTATCTCGTCAGAAGTCTCTTCGGCAGCTTTCATTCCCTTTTCGGGATCAGCCCCTGCGCCTAGACCCTTGGTCAACTTTTCGCCTACCTGAATCTTGGTTTCAGCCCGGGACAGGTACAGAGCCTGGGCGTCGGTATTTACCGCTATGAAATCCACTCCCTTGAGCCCCGCTTCAATCATGCGATTAATTGCGTTATTTCCGCCCCCACCTACTCCGATTACCTTGATAACAGCAAATTGCTGCATTTCTACGTCAAAGTCCAACGGCATGTCCTAACCTCCTTAAGCCTATTACCTGAAAAGATCTTTAATCCAGTCGCTGATACTATTTCTTATTCCCGATACACCTTTTTCCTTCACCTGGTAACGAGCTCCTGAATTGCTGGCAGCGTAGATAAGCCCCCCCAAGACTGCAGCATTTTGGGGACTGTTAAAATCCGCCCCCATGCCTCGTATATTATCAGGTACACCTATCCTAACTGGCATATTGAAGTATTCTTGCATTACCTCACAAATTCCTGCCAGTTGTGCTGCTCCTCCACTGATCACGATTCCTCCGGGAATCCGATCCCAGGAGGCCAACTGGGCCAATTCGGAGTATATGATCTCCATCATTTCATTGACCCGTGCCGAAACTATTTCTGCCACCATCCTTTGCGAAACCTGCTGGGCATCCTTCCCCTGCAAGTTCTTAACATTTATGGACACCTCATCTTTTGCCATTTCAACATGGGCTACCCCATATCTCTCCTTGATACGAGCCGCTTCTTCCGGAGAAGTCCTTAGAATAATGGCCAAATCTTTAGTAATATACTCATCCCCCAGGGGCAGAACCGCAGTATGTGTGATGGTCCCTTCCTGAAAAAGGCTGATTTCAGTAGTTCCTGCGCCGATGTCTATCAAAAGAACGCCCATGTCCTTTTCGGTCGGTGATAGAACGGCTTCTCCGGTTAGCATTGGATTATAGATTATCTGATTGATGTGCAGGTTGATGCGGTTGGCAGTGCGTTGCATGTTTTGAACTGCCGCAGTAGCTGCGATTATTATAGTTACTTCCGCTTCCAGTCTCCCGCCGACCATACCAACGGGATCGCGGACACCATCGAAACCATCCACTATGTATTGTCGCTCAATAGTCTGCAGTATTGTCTTGTCCGGAGGCAAAGCAATACTCCGTGCCGAATGCAGCACCCTTTCCTTGTCTTCCAGAGCAATTTCATAATTAGGATTACCAACTGCTACCATGGCGTGATTACTGACTGCTCCGATGCTGATTCCCGAGAACCCCAGCAAGGTACTCAGGACCTCGACCCCGGTGAGGCGTTCCAGTTCATTCAGGCATTCATTAATAGTACGCGCGGTACTTTCGATATCAACTATCTGGCCCTTGCGCACGCCGGCCGAAGGTATCCGGGCTAATCCCAGCACATTCAGATCCTGGCCATAATATACTTCGGCTAGGGCAGCTTTAATCGCGCTTGTCCCGATATCGAGAGCAACTATTGTATTTCGTTTCTTAATAACAACGCACTCCCTACCTGATACTCCTTCTCTAAAAATACCACATTCATAGAATTTTTCCTGTTAGTTTTCCATAAATATCTTTAGTATTTTTTCAAGAGATATCGACGAATAATTCCCAGGTTCTGGAATATACGCACTCCAAAAACTACAACAGCTGCCATATAAAGTTCTACGCCAAGTCGGTCTCCCAAGTAAGCCAGTCCCGCTGCCAGCAGGGTATTGACGATAAACCCGCTTATGAATACGATGTTATCAAAACCATCCTCCATGTAGCCGCGAATGCCGCCAAATACCGAGTCCAAAGCTGCCAGTACCGCTATCGACATATATTTGGCATATAGCAGAGGAATCAGAAAAGGCATCTTGAGTCCAATAACCAATCCTATCAGTAAACTGAATAAAACTACCAGCCACATATTATCGACCCGCCTTTTCTTCATGTTCTACCGGGGTCATATATGAAAATTTTACCTTTCCGTTATAGGCATTTATCTCAATTTCGCTCGATTTTTGCATATGGGTAGGATACCCCAACAACTTCATGGTGGCCAGCCATCCGCCTTGCAGTTCCATACCTGAGACCAGCATATCAGGATTGCCTATGGCCTTGATCACAAAAGGCGGTGCAATGCGATTGGTATTGACCAGTATCATAGTACCGGCACAACGAATCTCTGACATGGCCGTTATTCTTTCGCCATTGATGGAAATTGCCTCAGCACCGGATGCTTTCAATTCGTTGACCAGAAACAATAGATCCTGATCGTGGACTATAAAATTGTTAGGGTTGTCCCCATTTTGCATATTACGGGGAATATCATTGATGGTAAGCGTGATCCCCGTTCCCTTTACCGGGAGTAAGCCAGCAAATTGACTGTTTTTCTGTAGTTCATCCTGCAAATCGGCCATGGCCCGGTTGTTTTCTCTGACATTTTTCAACTGGCTTCGCAGGGACAAGACCTCTTCTGCCATTACGTCACGCTCAGAACTTGCTGTTTTAAGCTTTTCCGCCAGGACCTCTACCCTTTCCTGGGGATATTGATCATTATAGGTACTTGTGGTCTTAAACTGAATCGCTAACATAATTCCCAGCACCAGGCATACCACCGCTATCGAAGCCTGAGCTCCCCTGGTTCGCATCTCCATCACCTTCTATATAAAATATGTAACTTAATATGCAACCCCTGTTTTGATTACCGGTTGTCCTTTAAATCGCAGGTCAACATACTCCAAAGTGTCCTTGCCCTTGCTATACATGTCACGCTCCAGTTTAAAAGTCTGTTCCAAAAAATTAACCTTCTCTGCCAAACGGCTATTGTCTCCCCACCTTATCTCCGTTCCGAATGTGGTATAAAGTGTAAGCTCATCTGTTTTATCATTATAATGGAATTCAGAAATTTCCTTTCTCTGTTCGGCTGATATAGAATCCCAAATCGCCGTCATTCTTGTTATCCCCCGGGGATATACTGCCTGTCCCAAATTAATATAAGTAGGCAGGCGGTTAAAGGTCACAATAGGATAGCTGACCATAGATAGTTCTGAATCCTTGTCGATGCAGATTCCTTCACGGTCAACGCAAATCAGAGAACCTTTGAAGGGAACCAGTCCCCAGACCGTTCTCTCGGCTACCTTGATTTCGATCGTGCGGGGTAGATGACGTACAATACTGGCCTCTCTAACCAGATGATGAAGCCTGACCGCTCGGGCAGCCTCCGTCTCATCAAGCAGGAAAATGTTCACCCCTTTTACTATTCCCGACATATGGATTATGTCACTCGACTGAACTTTGTCAATTCCAGTAACATAGATCTTATTGACCTGAAAAAAAGAACTGTGTAAGAACAAATATAAGCAAAGCACCAATAATAGCACGAACAGGGAGGTTTTAAAGAAAAAACGACGACGTGAAGCAGTAGTCATGTCCATCTCCCATCCCCATAATAACTGTCACGATTATAGCAAAAAAAAAAGATTAACGCATTATTATATTTGGCAATAATTATCAACCTTAAGTTTTGATCTTGGTGCACTATACCCGGACGATATCCGCGCCTATTTCCAGTAATTTTTGGTGTATTTTATCATATCCCCGGTCAATGTGTTCAACTCGGGAAATAGTGGTCTCTCCTTCAGCATACAAACCGGCTAATATAAGTGCAGCACCTGCCCGTAAATCAGTAGCTTCCACTTTACAACCCTGCAGTCTCTTCTTCCCCTTTACAATAGCTACCCGGCCTTCGTTTTTGATATCAGCTCCCATCCGTCTCAACTCCTGAACGTGCATGAACCTGTTTTCAAAAATGGTCTCGACGATTACACTGGTGCCGCTAACGGTAGCCAACAGGGTCATCATTTGCGCCTGCATATCAGTGGGAAACCCTGGATATGGCATAGTTTTTAGATCAGTCGGACGCAGATGGTCATTGCCAATGATCCTAATTCCTGAAGTCCACGTGCTTATTTCCACCCCTATCTCTCTTAGCTTAGCAATTAGTGGCTGGATATGTTCAGGAACCACATTATCAAGCCAGAGATCACCGCGACTTATAGCCGCTGCAGCCATAAAAGTACCTGCTTCGATCCGGTCTGGTATTACACTATGCTCTACCCCATCAAGTTTCTTAACTCCTTCGATACGGATCGTATCCAGACCCGCCCCGCGTATCCTTGCTCCCATGCGGTTTAGAAAGTTTTGCAGATCCACTATCTCCGGCTCCCGTGCTGCATTTCTAATTATGGTGACACCAGGGGTTAGACTGGCTGCCATCATTATATTCTCAGTAGCTCCTACGCTGGGAAAATCGAGCAAGATTTCATTGCCGGCAATTTTACCACCTTTGCCTTCCATAATTCCATACTCTTCATCAATTTCATAACCCAGATTACGAAAACCCTTAAGATGCAAATCCATGGGACGACTACCGATAGCACAGCCGCCAGGATAAGCTACTCTGGCCTGGGCGAACCGGGCCAACAGTGCACCCATAACCAGGTTGGAAGCTCGCATGCGACGGGTAATATTCTCAGGTACTTCAATAGAGTTTATGGTGCTTGCGTTGATGACCATGGTATCATGGTCCCGGTAGACTTTGGCTCCGAGGATACGCAGGACTTCGGCCATAACTGCTATGTCATCCAGTTCCGGTACCCCCGATAATGTAACCTCTCCTGTGGATAGCAGGCTGGCTGCCATGATAGGAAGAGTAGCGTTCTTTGAGCCGCTTACCTTGACCTGCCCTTGCAAGGGTTTAGCTCCGCAAATAACCAGAGTATCCAAAAAGACACCTCCGTCTGGATTATCAATACTCCTGCTCTACATCTTCTCCAGCAAGCCAGGCCCCAGTTTCCATACATCCCCGGCTCCCATGGTTATGACCAGATCACCCGGTTGGACGGCACCAAGCAGCCAGGATTCGACCTGATCCAAAGAAGGAAGATACCTACACTCTATACCAGCATCCCGGGCTGCTTCGAAAACCATTTCTCCGCTTATACCAGGGATGGTAGGTTCTCCGGCGGAATAAACATCGGTGATCACAACCAGATCACCCATTTTTAGTGACCTACCCAACTGCTTTCCCAAGAGCTGTGTCCGGCTATAACGATGCGGTTGGAAAACCACCAACAATCTCCCCTGAGAGTGAAACCCTTTGGCTGCTGCCAGCGTGGCTTCGATCTCGGTAGGGTGATGAGCATAATCATCCACTATCAGGATATCCTTTTTACTGCCTATAATCTGAAACCTTCGTTTGGTTCCGGTAAACTGCTTGATGCCCTGTTGAATTTCCCTGAAGTTTAGCCCCATTTCCAGGGCACAGGCTATAGCCGCTGTTGCGTTAAGGGCATTGTGCCTGCCCGGGACCGATATCTGGATCTGCCCCATCAATTCACCCCGGCGGTAGAGATTAAACCGGGAGCCCAAGCCTTCGGCCTGCCAGTCTTTTATATAATAATCATCAGTTTCGTCATCACCGTAAGTGATAAGCCGGGTACTGATTCCACCTCTAATAGCCTGGATCGAGACATCCTCGCCGTAAACCAGTGCAAATCCACCTTTTTGCACACCTTCTATGTATTGGCGGAAGGCCTGGCGTATGTTATCGAGAGATCTGTAATAGTCCAGATGATCATCTTCAATATTAGTAACTATTGCGGCATAAGGCTGCAAATCCAGGAAGGAACCATCACTTTCATCAGCTTCTACAATTGCATATTCGCTGTTGCCTAATCGAGCGCTGAGTTGCGTTCCCTGCAATTCTCCGCCTACAATAAATGTAGGATCACATTTACAATGAGAAAAGATGCAATAGGTCATAGAAGTAGTCGTCGTTTTTCCATGTGCACCAGCTATAGCAATGCCCCTTTTGTCGTTAAAAAGATGTGCCAGCATTTGACCACGTTTTAGAACCGGTATCCCCCGTGATCTAGCACAAAGTAACTCAGGATTATCAAAGGGGATAGCAGAAGAGATGACCAGCATCTGCACACCATCTTCAACATTGGATGCAGCATGGCCAAGGTATATGATAACCCCCATCTCTTTTAGCGCTTGGGTGGCATTGCTTTCCTGTAGGTCAGAACCAGTTACTCTGCAGCCTCTTTCAGCCAAAACCCGAGCAATGCCACTCATACCAGCTCCGCCGATGCCTACCATATGAATCCGTTGCCCTGCAGCTACGACCATTTCTTCATCTCCTCGTTTGGTGATTTCTTATACGCATTGTATAGTATGCATTATTAACAAAAGTGGTTACATCATTACCAGCCTGTCCTGAAAAATGGAAGAAGTAGGAGGCCGATTGGCTGTAATAGACTACTGCAAAATGATATCGAGTATATCATTTAAAGCGTTGGGATGACTTTCCCTCTTCAGACTGCAGCTCATCTCAGCAAGCCGATCCGGACATCGTTTTAATTCCATAACCTTCTTATAAAGAGTATCCCCATTCAGGAACTCATCGATAATCATTTCTACCGCTTTTTTACCCGCCAGGGTTCTCGCATTATGCTCTTGGTGACTTTCCGCGGCATAGGGGTACGGTATCAGAATAGCCGGCAAGCCAAGTATGGCCAATTCGCTTATGGTGCTAGCCCCAGCCCGGCAAACCGCCAGATCGGCCGCAGCCATAATGTCCGGCATATTGTGGATATACGGTAAAAGTTGCAGCTGGCAACGCATCCGGTTCAAATCGACCTTATCACGAAGTTTACCCTCTATCTCTTCAATATTGCCCGGCCCTGCCATCCATATGATCAACATCTCATCATTCTGACATCTTTCCAAAAATTCGACCATAGCATGGTTAATGCTGGCGGCCCCCTGGCTGCCTCCAAAAACCAGCAGTGTAAAGAGGTCCGCCTCAATACCTAACGCTTTCCTGGCCTGGCTGCGGTCAGCCTGCAAAATATCCTGTCGGACCGGGAGACCGGTGACCTTAACCAGTGGTGTCTTGAGCCCGGCGGCGGCCTCCGAAAAAGTCAGCATGACCCCATCGACCCGGCGGGCCAGGTTTCTGTTAGCCAGTCCTAATACTGCATTCTGCTCATGGATATAGGTGCGACAGAACGGGATAATTGTACCGGCTAGAACTACCGGAAACGAAACATACCCTCCGGTACCCAGAACAATGTCAGGACGAAATTCCCGCACTACCTCCCATCCTTGAAAAAAACTACGGGGAAGTTTAGCAAGTGAGCGGGAAGCTTTTAACATCGAAGTGCGATCAATACCAGAAACATCTATCGTTTTAAACTGGATTCCGGTGCGCGGTACAATAGTGTTTTCCATACCCTGTTCAGTACCCACATAAAGCAGATCCACTTCCGGCATACGCTCCCTGAGGCCTTGAGCAACAGCAAGTGCGGGATAGATATGCCCTCCAGTACCTCCACCAGTTAGTATTACTTTCATTTCAAATTACCTCGTTATAGTCAATATGCCATTTTTTAATCGCAGTACCTTGATATATTAAGTAATAGCCCTATTTCAGACATAGTAAACAGAAGAGATGAACCTCCGTAGCTTATGAAAGGCAGAGTGATGCCCGTCACTGGCAGCGCCCCACAAACGACTCCGATGTTAATAGCGGCCTGAAAAGCTATAGAGGCGGTGAGTCCGGCTGCGAGCAAAGTGCCGAAGGTATCTGGAGCCTTGATTGCAATCCTAAAACCGCGCCACACAAACAGTAGGAAAAGACCGATCACCAGAGAAACTCCGATGAAGCCCAATTCCTCGCCGAGAATGGCAAATATAAAATCGGTGTGCTGTTCCGGCAGGTAAAAAAACTTTTGGCGGCTGAGTCCCAACCCCATGCCAAAAAGTCCTCCTGAGCCTAGCGCATAGAGTGATTGTACGGTTTGGTATCCTTCATCTTTGGCATATTTGAACGGATTGATCCAGGCCATCAATCTCTCAGCACGGTAGGCAGCTGTAAATATTGCTGCTAATACTGCGGCCATTCCCACACCGGCAATCCCCAGCAGATGCGACCATTTTGCCCCCGCCACAATCAGCATGAAAAATATAGTGGCCGCCACAACAAAGGAAGTGCCCAAATCAGGTTGAGCCATAATCAGTCCGCACACTACCGCCAGAATGCCCAGGAAGGGCAGCACCCCCCTGAAAAAAGACTTTATTTTGTCAAGATGGATCTCCAGAGTCTTGGCCATAAACATACAGATCGCCAGTTTGACGAGTTCAGAAGGAGCAAACAGTCTAAGTCCCCCTATTCCCAGCCAGCGTTCTGAACCCTTGGCACCGATGCCCAGCGGGGTCTTGACCAGGATCAGACAGATAATTGCTGTAACCATAATCGGTACGGCAAAAGCCTTCAAACGGACATAGTTTATCTTCATTATAATAATCATGAAGGCTATACTGATTGCGGCCCAGAGTAATTGTCGTTTGAAAAAGTAATAGCGGTCATTATAGTCGACATAAGAGGTAATTGCACTGGAACTGAAAACCATGATAAGCCCAATGCCCAGCAAGCCCATGACTGTTATAAACAGCACAAAATCCGGCGGCCCCTTCTTAAGTCTCATACTAACCCTCCCATAAAGGACTTCTAATTAAACACAGATGGACACGGTTATATGTTTTATTATTAATCTGTGTCCATCACTCCAGAGTGCAACCCATGCACCCTAACGGGTGCTATTAATGACGCTGTGTTAAATTTCGTTCCCCTTACAAGCTCTTGACCAACTCACAGAACAGATCTCCGCGTTGCTCATAGTTGTCAAATTGATCCCAGCTGGCACAGGCCGGTGACAAAAGGACTACATCGCCATTTTTCGCTATTTGGGCGGCTTCCTTTACCGCTTCTCCCAGATCGTTGACGACCAGCACCGGACCAGAAAACCCAACCTCTTTGAGCGCTTGGTTAATCTCATCCCTAGCTTCCCCCAGCAAGACCACTGCCTTAGCATACTCCTTGACATAATTGGCTAATACTAAAAAATTGGATCCTTTGTTTCTACCCCCGGCGATTAGGATCAAGTCCTGTTCAAAGGATTGCAGAGCTTTGATAGCCGAGTCAGGATTGGTAGCCTTGGAATCGTTGACAAACATTATTCCGTTTTTGACCCCGGCCTCTTCCATGCGATGCCGAACACCAGAAAAGGATGCCAGAGCGCTGGCTATCACCGTGGAATGGATCCCGGCCGACCAGGCCATACCTACCGCACAGAGTACGTTTTCCAGATTATGTTTACCCCGCAGCTGTAAACTGCTCACCGGGCAAATCTCCTGTATGCCCGCAGGACCCGACGCACAGATCATGCCCTGGTAAACAGATATTCCCTGTTCCAGGGGCTGCTCAACCGAAAAGAAAACCACCTGAGCCGGACAATACTCTGCAAAACCCCTGACCAAAGGATCCTCAAAATTAAGAATCGCAAAATCATCTGCCTGTTGATTGGCAAAGATCCTGCCTTTGACTTCTTGATATGACTCCAATGTCTTATGCCGGTCAAGATGATCGGGCGTTATGTTGAGTATTCCGCAGATATGCGGCCGAAAATCCCGGATGCTCTCCAATTGAAAACTCGATACCTCCACTGCAATTACACCTGCATTCATTTGGTCTACAACTGCAGAAAGCGGCACCCCTATGTTGCCGCCCACTGATGAATTAATTCCGGCTGCTTCCATAATACAATGCAGCAATGAAACAGTAGTGGTCTTGCCGTTAGTTCCGGTTACAGCTATGATTTCCACTTCGGGACCCTTAATGGCATAAGCCAGCTCAAGTTCTCCAATAACGGGAATCCCAGCAACCCGTGCCTGCACAAAAGGTTCGACATCAGCAGGGATTCCCGGGCTGGCTATCACCAGATCAAATTTTTGTTTGCTTACGGCGGGATACTCTCCGGCGTATATTTCTATCCCCAGATTGTTTAGATCGTTCAGCAGCTCTTCTGCCAACTGCTCCATGTTCTTGCGATCACATATGGTAACCTTAGCACCTCGTTTAACCAGTACCCGGGCAGCAGCAAGGCCGCTACGCGCGATACCAGTAACCAGCACCTTTTTTCCCTCAAACATCATCGTCAACACTTCCCAGCTTAAATGTTATGTACTATTACTGCCAAATACGCAGGTAACCTACAACGCCAGCTATAGCAAACAAGAATGACCATATCCAGAAAAAACGTACCACCTTGGTTTCACGCCAGCCCTTCAGTTCATAATGGTGATGCAGAGGCGCCATTAGAAAGGGCCTTTTGCCTGTAGTCTGGAAACAAGCCACCTGAATGATCACGGACAGGGTTTCGATGACATATACTCCAGCAATGATTATCAATGCCAGCTCAGATTTGGTCAGTGCAGCAATTGCCGCCACGCCTCCGCCGAGAGCCATAGACCCGGTGTCTCCCATAAATACTCGGGCTGGATAGTGGTTAAAAACCAGGAAGCCCAGACACCCACCCGCCAGAGCGCCACAGAATATCCCCAAAGGGTAGTGTAATGTTATGAGTGATATAAATGCAAATGCCACGCTTATAAAAAAAGTCACTCCTGCAGCCAGACCATCGAGCCCATCGGTCAGATTAGCGCCATTGGAACTGCTCATCAATACGATGATAAGAAAAACCAGATATAGATAGGGCCCAGGGTCGAAGCTAATGGCCGTAAACGGTACCGTAATACTGCTCCCTCTCCCCAGGTAAAACTCCAGGAGAAGCCAAAAAACGGTGGCGGCTATTAACTGCAGGAACAGTTTATCCCGAGCTCTGAGCCCCAGCGATCTCTTGAGTACTACCTTAATGTAATCATCCCAAAAACCTATGGCTCCAAAAGTAAGCATGACCAAGACAGCGCACAGCACCTCCCCGCTTCTGCCCCCCAATAGAAACCCGGTCAGCATAACGGCGGTTATAAACATGATGCCGCCCATTGTAGGTGTACCAGCCTTTTTAAAATGAGCTTGCGGACCTTCTTCCCGAATGGTCTGGCCGAACTTTAATTTAGTCAAAACAGGAATCATCAACGGGCCCATTAGTATCGTGATAACCAGCGATATCCCCGTCGCTAACAGGACCATCATTATATGTTCCGGCACAAACTATTCCCCCTGTGCAGATAGGCTATATCTGTATTTCACTTAGAATCCTGGCCGCTACCTTGCGGTCGTCAAATTCCAATACCTTACCTTTTACCAGCTGGTAGGTTTCATGACCTTTGCCGGCAATGACTACAAAATCCCCTTCCCGGGCCAGATAAAGCGCATGTCTTATCGCTTCACAGCGATCAATGATAATGGCATAACGTGAATTGACGACTTTATCCAGACCGGGTACGATATCAGCAATTATTGCCTCGGGCTCTTCACTGCGGGGATTATCTGAAGTGACCACACAAAAATCACTCAATCTAGCCGCGATTTCCCCCATCAAGGGACGCTTGCCCCGGTCGCGGTCACCGCCACAGCCGAAGACTGTAATCAAGCGGTTGCTGCAAAGCTCCCGAGCAGTGGTAAGGATATTCTCCAAACCATCCGGGGTATGTGCATAATCAACAATAACCGTGAAGGGCTGTCCGCAAGTGACCTGTTCAAAACGCCCGGCTACCCCCGTAACCTTTTCCAGGGCTACCTGGATAACGGGTATTTCAACTCCTTCATTTAGGGCAACGCTGATAGCAGCCAGCGCATTGTATACGTTGAACATCCCGATGATCTTCATGTTCACCGCAAACCTATCACATCCGTTGATTACCGTAAAGTGCGTGCCCTTTACCCCGGTCTCAATATCCACCGCTTTAAGCTCGGCTTCGCTCATTACTCCGTAGGTATGACTTTTCCCGCCACTGCCCTCTACGAATATTGCTCCCTGGGGATCATCGCCATTGACCACCGTGAAAAACGATTCGTCCCGTCTGGGAGCATCAAATAGCTTCAATTTGGAATCCCGGTATTGCTCCATATTATGATGATAATCCAGATGATCCTGAGTCAGATTAGTAAATACTGCCGCATGAAAATTAATCCGGTCTACCCGGCACAGGTCCAGGGCATGCGAAGAAACCTCCATAACTGCATACTCACAACCAGCATTGCGGCTGATCTGTAGGAACTCTTCGATGGCCGGGGCTTCGGGAGTTGTATGATCCATGTCGAGCATGGTCTCTCCGATTTTCGCATATATGGTCCCCATAATGCTGGTGGGATGCCCAGCCTCTTCAAGAATGGCCTTGATAAGATGTGTCGTTGTCGTTTTGCCGTTGGTACCTGTAACCCCGATCACCTTAATATAACGGGATGGCTCCCGATAAAAATTGCTGGCAGCATCCGCTAGCGCCTTTCGAGTATTCTCAGTAATAATATAACAGATGCCAGGCTCAAGCTCAGTAATACGCTCTCCAAGTATAGCAATGGCACCATTCTGAAGCGCATCTTTTATATATAGATGACCGTCTGTCTTCAGCCCGCTTATACAAACAAAAAGAAACCCCTTTTTTACTTCTTTTGAATCATGAGCAATGCCCTGGATTTGTAATTCTGAATCACCCGATAGTACACGATAGTCGATACCTCGTAATATTTCCGCCAACTTCAACGTGTATCTACCTCCTTTGCCACCATTTCGTATCATTGACTGATGGGTGTGAACTGTACTTTTATCCTGGAGCCCGTACTGACCACCTTGCCTGGAACTGGTGACTGCGAACTGGCTAGACCGTGCCCTTCTGGTACGAGATACAAGCCAAGACTGGACAATATACGGACTACTTCCTTCATCGATTTACCCCTTAGATCGGGTATGGTTACCTGGTTTTCCTTGTTTTTCGGGGCATAGGGTGACAGATTTACTATCACCTCGGTCCCCGTTTGCACACGAGTCAGGGCCTGAGGAGTCTGCTGGTAAACTACCATACCAGAACCTTCAACTCTGACCTTTAAGCCACGCTGAACCAATGCAGAAGAAGCTTCCGATGGTGTCAGATTAATCAAATCCGGGACTAGAACAGTTTGAACTTCTTCAACCGGTTCAGTCGGCTGGATTCCATTAGCTGCTGGTATCTGCAGATATCGCAGAGAGTCCTGCACAATCTCCTTAAACGGAGGAGCAGCTACCCACGCGCCAAAATAGGGATATCCCTTAGGTGAATCGACCACAAATATACAGAGCAGCTTAGGATTATCCACCGGAGCGAAACCTACAAAAGAAGAAACATATGAATTGGGCAAGTATCCCCCACCCGGAGCTATTTTTTGTGCTGTTCCTGTTTTCCCGCCTACCCGGTAGCCTTCAATCGCCGCATTGGTTCCGGTGCCTCTAATAACCTCGCCCTCCAATATTAATGACAACTGCCGGGCTGTATTCTCGGATAGAACTCTTCTAACCGTCACCGGCTTGAATTCCTTAACAACCTTACCCTTATTATCTATCACCTGTTTTACCAGGTGGGGCTGTATTAGCTTGCCCCCATTGGCCACTGCAGAAACAGCAGCAGCCAATTGTATTGTAGTGACCGCATTGGCTTGCCCCATTGCCATGGTTGCCAGGTCAATCTGTTTGCAGCGGCCTTCGGGCACAATAATGCCGGCAGCTTCACCCGGCAGGTCAATACCGGTTTTCTTCCCGAAACCAAAATCATAGATATGGTCATAGTATTTATCAACGCCTAGAGCCAATCCAACCGCTACAAAACCAACATTACATGAATTCTCAACGATCTCCGCAAAGCTCTGACTTCCATGCGCTTTGCCCTGTGCACAATTGATGGTCTCTTTGCCTACTTTTACATAGCCTGGGCAGAAGAAGCGGCTTTGCGCATCAACTACATTCTCTGCCATAGCTATGGACGAGGTCACGATTTTCATGGTCGAACCTGGTTCATAGGCGTCATTTATGGCAGGGTTGCGGCGATAAGCTGCCGGGTAATTTTCGTATTGATTGGGATTATAGGTGGGTCGGCAGGCTAGCGCCAGGATTTCTCCTGTATTAGGGTCCATTACGATAGCGGAAGCACTTTTTGCATCACGCTCTTTGTAAGCCTTCTCAAGTTCCCGCTCAGTTATATATTGTATGGTCTGATCAATGGTCAGGACCAGATTTGCCCCTTCCACTGGAGGAATATAGCGATGCGTGGCTTCAGGGATGGGACGGTTGGCGGCATCCTTTTCGATCACTATTCGTCCGGCGGTTCCCCCCACTAGTTTGTCGTAGTAATTATCTATTCCCTCCAAGCCGGTGTTATCTACTCCAGAAATACCTAGAACATGACTAGCCAGCGTGCCATTAGGATACTGACGGTGGCTCTCTTCGGCGAGCCTAATACCTGGAAGCTCCAAATCTCGAATCTTCTTGGCCTGGGCTGGCTTGATCTGACGCTTGATCCATTCATAGGAACTGGCCCTGGTTATTCTTTTCAGCAGCTTTTCTTCGTCCATGTCCAATATTTCGGCTAGTTGGTGAGCAGTCTCCCGTTCCTTTTTCCCCGCTCTCACTTCGATAGGACAGGCATAAACCGAATCAGCACTAACCGAAATAGCCAGTTCCTGACCGTTCCGATCATAAATGATTCCACGCTTGGCTGCTACCGGAACATCCCTCATGCGGTTGTTTTCTGCCATGGAAGAAAGCTTCTTACCATCAATAAACTGTACCCAGAATATCCTGCCGGAGAGTCCCAGGAAGCCGATGATAAATAACAAAAAAAGCGTGATTATACGCTTTTTAATTAGCAAACTGTTGGTTTGCATATCACAATACCCCTATATTAGTATCAGTTTTTTATGGCTAACCGCCTGAGGTTTTTATAAATATTCAGCAGAGTCCCATTTTCCGATTGAGCAACCTGACTGGCCATGTTGCTATTATCAGCAACTTTCACTTGATTGGGTACATCCATACAGACGGTGGCTGCCACAACATTGCTGCGATGCATCCCCAGGTCTCGGGTAGC
>Ga0123335_1001000_pt1 | contig 47288 bp, 38 predicted proteins | sample BiotimSIPDNA_2_FD_89707 | JGI IMG/M metagenome (GOLD analysis project Ga0123335, IMG submission 89707) | Anaerobic biogas reactor microbial communites from Washington, USA - Biogas_R2 time_0 SIP DNA | ecosystem: Engineered > Bioreactor > Anaerobic > Unclassified | place: Washington, USA...
AATCGTTGATACGTGATTGTAAGGGCAGGTCTTAATTACCGCGGACAGGCATTGAGCACCAAAAATTAACCATGATTCCGATGGGGGGGGTAGCTGATTAAATAATTTCAGCTTTGCTCACGATCTGAAGCCACTCCTATAGGCTTCATGCAGGTTTGGGGGCGGTTGCCATGCCGTCCCGTGAGAGACTCGAGGGTAGCTCGTAGGGCGTGATTGGAGGTGCCGCTAATTCCATTGGCAAGAACGTGTTGCGCCTCCAATCCGCCGATGCGTGTGTGATTATTGATATCGGCGGATTGAGGAGGGACAATATCACCGGTATACCAACGCCACAACCTCCTCAATCTCGCCCTACAGGACAGCCTGCAGTGTATGCGGTTATTGATTTCTTGTGAGGGACGGTTGTCACGCTGTCCCGTTTTAATACTTGCTGCCCGTATCATTTATAATACTCATCATCGAGGAAGCATGAAGAGCTGGTTCAAAATCTTTCTTATCCTTGCTGCGGTTAGCCTTCTGTCTGCCTGCAGCAGCGCCACGCCGAGCCCAACTCCGGTCGATCAGTCTGAACAGATCCACACAGCTGCCGCAATGACCATCGAAGCGATGTCCACTTCAATCGTCGCCACCGATTGGGCAGCCAGCACCGCCACAAAGCTGGCGCAACCGCAGGCTACCCCGACACTTACAATCACCATTGAACCGATTTTAAGCCCTACTCCGGAGCCAAGCCAGCCGCCTGCAGCTACCATGACGCTCACTCCGCCTCCGGGTGGTGACCCCAACTGCAACCTGGCAGCTTTCGTAGACGAAACCATTCCGGATGGCAGCCAGTTTTCCCCCGGCACCGTCTTTACCAAAACCTGGACGCTCAGAAACGAAGGCTCGTGTACCTGGACCACAGACTATGAGGTTGTTTTTGTGTCCGGTAATTCGATGGGCGCGCATGCAAGCCAGGCAATAGCAGGCAAAGCAATCGCGCCTGGCGAAACGGTGGTTATCTCGATGCCGCTTACCGCCCCCAACGGCGCCGGCGCCTACAAGGCTGAGTTTCGGCTGCGCACTGCCGAAGGGGTTATTTTCGCTTTTCGTAATGCAGATACTACTTTTTGGGCGGAAATCCAGGTCAGTGGTGAAGCCATCAACCTGGCTGACTCTTATTGTTCAGCGACCTGGACAAGCCCAACAGGCAAGCTGCATTGCCCCGGGCAACCAGGCGACAGCGGAGGTTTCGTTTACTCCGACAACCGTCCAATCCTCGAAAATGGCGCGCAGGACGATGAAACCGCGCTATGGATGGGCCTTTACAATGCCAATGACTCCTGGCTGGAAGGGCGCTTCCCGGCGATGAGCATGCCGGCAAACGCGCGTTTCACGGCAATCTTAGGCTGCCGCAGGGGTAACAATAATTGCGATGTCAAGTTTAGCCTGAATTATGAAGACACCATTGGCGGCTTGGTGGAAATCAAAAGCTGGAATGAGGTTTATGACCAAAAATTCCAACAACTGGATGTCGACCTGGGAGCGTTGGCAGGTAAGCAGGTCAAAATCGTGTTGCGATTGAGTGCCAACGGTTCGCCTGCTGAAGATGTGATCCACCTGCTCCAACCGATGATCAAGCCCTGATTTTCTTCAACTTGACAAATCGATAAGTTGACATCACAATTACTAAAGTATCTATCGGTCTCGTGAAAGGCAGAATGATGGAATCAAAAAAGATGAAAATGCTCCTTTTGATAGGGCTTGTACTAATGCTCGCGCTGGTAGGTTGCCGACCGAAGGAAGACCCGATGGCGGAGGAAATGCGCCAAACCAACGTGGCGCAAACAGTTGCCGCCCAGTTTACCAAGACGGCAATTGCCCGCCCAACTGACACACCGGTGCCCACCGCCACATCCGCGCCGACGGCAACAGCAATCAGCTTACCTACCACCAGCGTGCCAACCGCGGCGATAGGTGTCACACCCTCTCCGCAGGTGACCACAACTTCGGCAGCTCCAACCGCTTCCGGCGGTGTCGATGCCGGTGTTTGGGCTCGCAGCGCCCCTGCTGATGATTCTGTCATTGCTGCCGGGGCTAAGTTCCAGGTTGTGGTTACACTGATGAACACTGGTACAACCACCTGGACAACTGATTATTACATCCAGTTTGTTGATGGTGCCAATTTTGGCTTAACTGAACGATCATTCAAGATGCCGATTGACGTTCCACCGACCATGAGTGTCCAGTTCACCCTGGATTTCACTGCTCCGCAAACCGCCGGGGTCGCCAAGAGCGACTGGAACATCGTCAACGCCAGCAACGTACCCTTTGGATACTTTTACTTCCAATACACCATCGATTAATTCTTATCGCAAGTCGCATGTCTCTCAAAGCGAAGATCAAAGCCGGGGCACTTAGCCTCGGTTTTGCCGATTGTGGCTTTAGCAATGTTGTACCGGTTCCGGGTATAGAACAATATCAGGGCTGGCTCGCGCGCGGTCAGCACGCCGCAATGGCGTACCTCGCTGATGAACGTGCCATGACAGCCCGCTCAGATCCGAGGGTTTTGCTGCCTTCTTGTCGGACGGTAATTAGCCTGATAACGGCTTATCCACCACCGAGCAGCGCGTCACCGCGGGCGAAACCAAGCGAGTTCAGCGCTACAGGCAGGATCGCTGCCTTCGCCTTGCTACCCGATTATCATAATGCTATTAAAGAGCGGCTTGTTGAGTTGGCAAAAATGATCAATGAGTTGGCTGGTTGTGAAATTGAATCGTATGCCTGCGTAGACAGTGCCCCGATCCTCGAGGGCGGCTATGCTCAGCAGGCAGGCTTGGGTTGGACTGGGCGAAACTCGCTGTTACTGCACCAAAAACACGGATCCTGGACGAATTTGTCTGAGTTGCTGGTCAACCTGGAGCTCGAACCGGATCTCCCCTTTGAAGAGGAGGGCTGCGGGGCTTGCCAGATCTGTGTGCTTGCCTGCCCCACCAACGCGATTCAACCCGATCGAAGCATTGATGCCCGCCGCTGCCTGAGTTACCTGACTATTGAAAACCGAAACGAGATCCCGCCTGAGTTTCGAAGAGCAATGGGAGCCCGAATTTTCGGCTGCGATACCTGCCAGAGCGTATGCCCGGTAAATAAGAAAGCTGAGACAGCTGCGCTGGTACCTGCGATCGAAGAATCCCCTGATTTGGCAGAAAGCTTCAGGCTAACTGAAGGGGAGTTCAAACAAACCTATCGCCGCACACCAGTCTGGCGGGCGAAGTATTCCGGCTTCCGCCGCAATGTCGCCAACGCAATGGGAAACAGCGGGCGGCAAAATTTTGTCCCAATATTGGAAGCAGCACTAAAGACCGAATCTGACACGATCGTTGCGGATTCAATTGATTGGGCGTTATCGAAATTAACAGGTAATCTTTGATATCAACAATACAGAATGCACGGTTAATCGGACCCAACAACGGTTAGGGTGGGTTCAGAATGTGAGCAGGAAGCAGGGACGGCATGGCAACAGTCCCCGATCGTGCCTGTAGGGCGAGATTGAGGATGTTGTGGCGTTGGTATACCGGTGATACTGTCCCTCCTCAATCCGCCGATATCAATGATCACACACGCATCGGCGGATTGGAGGCGCGACACGCTTTTGCCAATTGAATTAGCGGCACCTCCAATCACGCCCTACGGCTGCTCGCGGGACGGCGTGGCAACCGTCCCCTACCTATATCTGTAGACAATTGCTGGGATCGGTTACCCAACAAGGGCTTCCAACCTTTTTGTGGCATAATTAGCCCAGCCAATAAACACCAAGGAGAAACGCCGTGCAAACACTTCACATCGTCTCGCACACACACTGGGATCGAGAGTGGTACAAGACCTTCCAACAATTCCGGCTGCAGCTCGTGCACCTGATCGACAACCTGTTGGTGATCCTTGAACAAGACCCTGAATATCTGCATTTTATGCTCGACGGGCAGACGATCGTCCTGGAGGATTACCTGCAAATGCGCATGGCAAACCTGCCAATTCTGCAAAACTACATCCAAGAAAACCGTCTTTTGATCGGTCCCTGGTACATCCTTCCAGATGAATACCTGGTTTCTCCTGAAGCAACCATTCGCAACCTGCTGATTGGCAAAAATATTTGTTCGTTGTTTGGTCAGCGCATGCTGATTGGTTACTTACCGGATCCTTTCGGTCACATTGGGCAGATGCCACAAATTTTGAACGGTTTTCACATGGACACCGCCTGCCTGTGGCGCGGTGTCCCCAAAGGTTTGCCTACCCTGCTGCGCTGGCAAGCTCCCGACGGCAGCAGCGTTTTGTTGACTCACTTGATTGAAGGGTATGGGAATATCGCTGATTGGCCTGCCGCCGATCCCGACCAGAGCGTTATGGACCTCGATCGCGAGACTGATAAGCTTGAGCCGCTTAATCTAACCAGCCACTACCTGATGATGCGCGGTACCGACCATCTCGAGCCGCGCCCTGAACTGCCTGAACACATTCGCTATTACAACCAACACGAAACCACCAGTAGAAAAGCGATTCACTCGACCTTGCCCGCCTACCTGGCAGCGGCAACCAAAGAATTGGAAGAAAATGAAGTGAAACTAATCACCCTTCAGGGTGAATTGCGCGACCCGCAAAAAGCGCACATGCTGCCAGGTGTGCTTTCAGCAAGAATGTGGATCAAACAGCGTAATCAACACAGCCAAACTTTGCTGGAACGCTGGGTCGAGCCCTTCACTACCTGGGCTGAACTGCTCAAGCGCGGCGATGATGCTTTCCTGCCATTGAAAGAGCATGAGAAAACCGCCCGGATCAACGATCCCGGACCATTGATTCATCAAACCTGGAAGCTGCTGATCGCCAATCACCCTCACGATTCGATCTGCGGCTGCTCAATTGACGAAACACATAACGATATGGTCAGCCGTTTCGACCAGGTCGACCAGACAAGCGAGGTGCTGACAAAGCACAGCCTGGCTGCCATCCTTTCAGAAACAAACACTATCGGTCCAGACCTTGACAACAAGTATGTCGCTGTAACGGTTTTCAATGCTTCTCCCTATTCAAAGACCGACCTTATTTCGGTCGATATCGACCACCCTGGCATGCCTTGTGACTTCAAGGTCGTCGATCAGGATGGCAAGCTTGTGCTCAGCGACTGGGCGTGGGAAGACCGCGAATTCCTCGAATCGAATACTTATAAGGTGCAAAACCTGATGGGTTTGCTGACCGATGCCGGCAAAGATGGGCATAACAACAAGAAGCTTATTCGCGCTGACATTGGGCAGGATGCCGATATGGCTTGCATCAATGCTGAGTTTTCCAGCTTCCTCGAACCCGACAGCCAAAACCTTGAGCAAACCTTCGCAGATATTATCACTCTGATCGCCAGCAGCGACCCTAATAGCATGATTAGAGTAAAAGTCTTCAACGTGCCTACCGCACGCCTCTCGTTTGTCGCCAAAGAGGTGCCTGCGCTAGGATACCGGACGTGGTGGGTGCAACACGAAGCGGGCGAACCGCTTGTGCGTGATCAATGGCTGGAGGATGAAGAAGAAGCAAAAGAGAGTATCTCGAACGAATTCTTCAAACTGACCCTCACCGGTGACGACGGAAGCTTTAGCCTGTATGATAAGGTCAACGATGTGCTCTACGAAGATATGAACACTTTTTATGACGGCGGCGACCGGGGCGATGAATACAATTTCACACCGCCCGAGAACGACACGGTTTTCTCCCCGGAACTGGTGAGCGTCGAGAGTAACAAAGACGAACTTTCAGAGATGTTGATCCTTCAAATGAACCTGAGGATTCCAATCGGGCTGAGCAACGAACGTGATTCTCGCAGCCGGGAACGTATCACCTGCCCGATGGGCGTCGCGATCGGTTTAACACGCGGGGTGCCGCAGGTGGACGTGCAGGTAGTATTCGACAACCACGCGCTGGACCATCGCCTGGAAGTGCGTTTCCCAACCGGGCTTGCAGTAGACACAGCCCGCTTTGACGGTCATTTCGAGATTGTTAAAAGAGCGATCGATCTGCCGAAAACCGACCACACCTGGCGAGAATTGCCACGACCGGAAGTGCCACAGCGCGCATTTACAGATGTCAGCACCGCCAGCCACGGGCTGACCCTGGCGAACCGCGGCTTGCCAGAGGTGGCTGTTTTGAGAGACGAAGATGGCAAGGCACAGATTGCCCTGACTTTGCTGCGCTGTGTCGGCTGGCTCTCGCGCGATGATATGTGGAACCGCGAAGGTCAGGCTGGTCCACCGCTGCCGACCATGGGCGCGCAGGAACAGGCAACTTATTTGTTTAATTATGCCCTCATTCCCCACGGAGCTGATGCGGCAAGGGCGATGCAAATGGCGCACTCGTACCAAACCGACCTGGACGCGTCGGTTGTTATCCTCAAAGAGGGCAGCTTGCCTGCCGAGACGGCAATGGTAGAAGTAAGCCCGGCAGAGTTTATGATCACCACGCTCAAGGAAGCCGAAAACGAAGCTGGCTGGATTCTGCGCGGAGTAAACCTTGCAGACAAAACCATCGAACTGAAAATAAAAGCCAACCTGCCATATGAGTCGGTTGAGCTTGTATACCTGGATGAAAGCCACCTTTCTGATCTGGAACTCAGCCAGTCTGGTGAGATCGAAATGCCGGTTGGCGCACACAAAATTGTGACCTTTTTCTTCAGGATCGCGGATTAAGATGGAGCCGGCAGAACTCGAACCCACCTTCATGATCGGTGATATTCCGATCTATGGGCAACTGGTATTGGCGCCGATGGACGGGCTTTCTGATGCCAGTTTTCGCTGGATCACACGGAGATTGGGCTCGGCTTATTCGGTTTCAGAATTTGTTAACACGCTCGATTATGCCAACCAGAAGAGCTATGAAAAGAAACGAATGCTCTACCGGGATAAGGAACGCCCCTTTGCCGTGCAGCTGCTGGACAATGATGCCGTGCGCATGGCGGAGAGCGCTGCCCGGATCGAAGAGGAGTTTCACCCTGATATCATCGACATTAACATGGGCTGCTCGGCAAAAAGCGTGGCGGGGCGCGGCGCCGGCATCGGTGTAATGTGCCAGCCAGAACTCGTTCGGGATATGTTCAGGTTGGTAACCCAGGCTGTGAATGTGCCTGTGACTGGTAAAATGCGCCTGGGTCTGGACGAGACCAGTCACAATTTCATCGAGCTTTCCGAACTGGCTGTAGAGAATGGGGCGAAGTTGATCGCGCTTCACGGTCGCACAAAGAAAAATTCCTTCAACAAGCCTGCCCGCTGGGCACCGATTGGGGAATTGAAACGCCGAATGACCGTGCCGGTGATCGGTAATGGCGATGTCAGAACGGTTTCAGATGCCAAAAGAATGCTCGAAGAGACCGGCTGCGACGCGGTTATGGTCGGGCGGGCAGCCAAAGCCAACCCTTGGATCTTCAGTTGGCGAGACCGTGAGGAGATCTCTGTACAGGAGGTCTACCAGACAGCTCGTTTCCAGCTCGAGGATATGGTCAGCTTGCAGCCGGAACGTGGCGTCATGCCCTTCCGGAAGTACCTGAAAGCATACCTGGACCCATATGAGCTACCGCGACCACAAATGAAAGCCTTACTAACAACCTATGACCCCAACGATTTGTTGGGGTTGATCGATGAAACATTTTTAGCGCTCGGTGCGGAGGTTGACGCGCCGCCAATCATTGATAATTCAATCATTTACAGGTGAAAATATGCAGAAAGTAGAAGTTATCGAGATCGAGTCAGAAGAAAAAGAAAAAGAGAACAAAAAAAGCATTTGGGCTTGGACCATGTATGACTGGGCGAATTCCGCCTTCGCCACCACGGTGATGGGCGTCGTTTTGCCTACTTATTTCGCCACCTATATCGCCCAGGGCGCATCTGTCCCGATTTGGGGAAATGCTGTCGCGATTGGCAGCCTGATTGCCGCCTTGATGAGCCCGATTTTAGGCGCGATCGCCGATTTTAAAGCCAGTAAAAAGAAATTTATGGCTTTTTTCGTTGCGCTCGGTGTCATCAGCACAGCCCTGCTCTGGTTTGTGGTCGAGCCTGCAGACCAGGCACTGTGTATCTTGCTGTATATTTTGGGGACAGTCGGTTTTGCTGGCTCGCTGGTCTTTTATGATAGCTTGCTGCCGCACATTGCCAAAGAAGACGAGATCGACCAGGTTTCTTCACGCGGTTATGCCCTGGGTTATATCGGCGGAGGCTTGCTGTTGCTGATCAACGCGATTATGATCTTTGTGGGACCGCGCTTGCTACCTGGCATGCCTGAGGCGGAAGCTGCTGCTTTGATGATGCGCCTGAGTTTGGTCAGTGTGGCAATCTGGTGGGCAGTTTTCTCGATTCCGATTTTCAGACATGTTTCCGAACCGGCAGCCAGGGGAGAAGCTCATGAAATTGGTCAAAATGTTGTCACAGTTGGCTTCAGTCGCCTGGGTAAGGCTCTGAAAGACATTCGCGGTTACCAGGACCTTTTCCTGTTCCTGATCACCTTTTTTGTCTATGCCAATGGGATCGGCACAATCATTACAATGGCGGCTGCTTATGCGTCTGACCTGAATTTCAGCACCATGACCATTTTGGGAACTTTCCTGATGGTCCAGTTCGTGGCGGCACCATTTTCTATTTTGTTTGGTAATCTTGCCACCAAGCTCGGAAACAAGAAAGCAATCAGCCTGTCGCTTGGCATTTATGCGCTCATTGCGGTTTTTGGTTTCTTTATGCAGCAAGAATGGCACATGTTCGTGCTCGGCTTTGGCGTGGCAATGGTGCAAGGCGGCAGCCAGGCGCTGAGCCGGTCGCTGATTGGCAAGTTGATGCCCAGAAGCAAGAGCGCCGAATTTTACGGCTTTTTCAGCGTCTCCGAGAAGTTTAACACCGTGGTTGGTCCGGCACTGATGGCATTCATCACCGCCCGAACCGGCGACCCACGATTGGGCATCGTCTCGCTGGTGGTCTTCTTTGTGGCTGGAATCATTATGTTGCGGTTTGTAAACGTGGAACGCGGCATCGCCAAGGCAGAATCCGTTGATGCGCAGATGGTTGAGTTGTAGGAAGGTCGAGAGATAGCAGGCTTGTAACTGAACAGAGCTTTATTGGACGAGACGAAGCGCCCGAAGTGTAACCTTCACACTCTGCTTGTATCCAGCGTCCCTCTGTTTGGATAAAAAGCCATTATTTATTACTGTTATTGCAAGATAGGTCGATATCTTGCAATAACAATTCATTTTTTACGTGCTTGTTTCAATTTAAGAGCTTATCTTGCGATAAGGTTTTATTTGTAATCACCTTGTTTCATGTTCACGCGACAATCAACCACGTAACCAGCGATTCTCAATGTGAGAATGAACTATGGTTTGTTGCCCAATAATTCTGCGAAACCAGTAGTTACATAATCGCAGCATAGGGGGAGGTCCCAATTGTGAGCGCTCCCCAGCCCAAGAAATGCGGACAGGCATTGAAATCCGAAAATTAACCGTACTTCCAATTGGGTGGGTTTCGTTGATTAAAAACATCCCCTTTACTCACGTTTTGAACCCACCCCTGCCGTTGTTACAAATTTATATACTATAGAATTGCTGACAATGTAACAACTCTCTTCAATATTTCACGAAAGATACTATAATATCGCGTTGTGCAGTTTCAATAACCCCAGGAGATGCAGTTAGAAATGAAAAGTTTTCGTGTCGCCGTTCTGGCAAATCTTAAGGACAACGCGCCTGTTTTCGAAGGCATGGGTGAAGACCAGTGGGATGATCTGGACTCCGGATCCACCGTGCTTTCGCTGGTTAACGCCATTCGTGAGGGTGGGCACCAGGCAGAGTTCCTGGAAGCTGACAACAGCATCATCGACACAATACGCCAATATAAACCGGACATCTGCTTCAATATCGCCGAAAGCCACTTTGGCGACTCGCGTGAAGCCCAGATACCAGCGCTCCTTGAGAAACTGCAAATCCCTTACACCGGATCAAAGATCCTCACCCTGGCACTGACGCTGGACAAACCGATGACCAAGCGAATCCTCGCATGGCACAACCTGCCCACACCCGAGTTTCAAAGTTTTGAGCGGGTGGACGAACCGCTGGAAGAAGGCATGGATTTTCCGCTGTTCATTAAGCCCAGCCATGAGGGCACGGGCATGGGCATCAGCTATGAAAGCATTTTGCACAACGAAAAAGAGCTGCGCACACAACTCGAGTATATTTTAAAGAAATACAAGCAGAGCGCCCTGGTCGAACGCTACATTGAAGGGCGCGAGGTGACAGTTGGGCTGGTTGGCAACCTGATCGGTCCGGTCGCCAGGCGCATCCCCAAAGATGAGAACGCCCACCGCATCCAGGCAGGGCTGCAGTTTTTGCCCGCCATGGAGGTCAACCTGGCACCCTGGAGCGAAGCTGGCGGGGTCTATGGTAACCTCTTGAAAACCGCCCATGCTGCCGACCTTGAATATCTTTGCCCAGCACCGCTGGACGATGACATGGTAGATGATCTCAACTGGCTGGCTGCTGCGGTTTTCCGCGTGACCGGCGCGCTGGATGTTGCCAGAATTGATTTTCGTCTCGATGTAAACGACAATCTGAAACCTTATATTCTGGAGATAAACCCTCTTCCGGGCTTGATGCCAAAACTTTCCGACATCGTCATTGAAGCCGAGGCGGATGGCATCAGCCACACCGAATTGGTCAATATGATCCTCAATACCGCCTTGCACCGGTATGGACTGATCTGATCCAAAATAGACCTCACGATCTGACCGCTCTACGATAGTGTTGGATTTATGGAAGAGCCTCCTCAGATCCACCCTCCGATGAATTTGGTTTTGTGGTCAGACCCGGATATACCGCTGTGATAAGATTTAGATAATTTAGTTCGTATTCAGCTGGTTACCCGATTGGAGGTATCGATTGTCTTTTGCAGAAGTCAAAATTTTCCAGGTTTTGCCCGACAAGGTTGAAGCATTTGAAGAATTGGTGGTTGGGATGAGCAAATTCCAGGCGTCTTGCACTGGCTGCCGGTCAATCCGCTATCTCAAACGTTTTTATACCTACGATGACGGAATCCAGCATCCCCCCCGACCACTTAAACGGGTTGTCGGGGTAGTAAAATATTATTCTTATTGGGAATTCGATATGCTCGAAGAGTATCACGCTGCGACACAGGTGTATTTTGTCGAATTTGAAAAGCCACTGCGGAAATTGCTCAAGGCACCTTTCGATATCAACTGCGGCTACATTCTCGGGGAGGAGCAAGATAACTGAACTGGCTGGTACTGTCAAGTATTTTTCGCGCATTCAGGAATCACTTGGTTGGTAATCCCCAATTTAGGTATTCATAGGAAACAGTTCTGAATGCTTCGCCCCTCGCAGTCACAGGCTTACAATAACGGGCTAGCGTGGTCTTCACTCTGGAGCAAAAAAAGGGTGAGGTTGGAGCCTCACCCTGATTCAAAATCTAAACACTAATTTCTTGGTGGGCGGCGATCGCCGCCACCACTGCGTCTGTCTCCGCTTGACCGACGGTCACCGCTTGAGCGCCTGTCTCCACCGGATCGGCGGTCACCACCAGAGCGCTGTCCGCCGCGACTGTTGCCGCCAGATTTGCGCGGGCTATCGTGCTCGCGGGCTTCTTCTGCTGACCAGCCTTCAAGTAATGCCTTTCGGGAAAGGCGGATTTTGCCTTCAGAAGAGATATCGATCACCATCACAGTCAGTTCGTCACCAACGTTAACAACATCTTCAACTTTTTCAACCCGTTCAGAGGCAAGTTGCGAAACATGCACCAGTCCGTCGATGCCGGGCAGGATTTCGATAAAGGCACCAAAATCGGCTACGCGCACACACTTACCAGTATAAATTTTGCCGATTTCAGCTGTTTCTGTCAGGGCGAGAATGCGGTCACGGGCTTCCTCAAAACCGACACCACTGGTTGACGCGATGAATACGTTTCCATCATCATCGATGTCAATCTTCGTGTTGGTTTCTTCTTGCAGGGCGCGAATGTTCTTTCCACCGGGTCCAATAATCGCGCCAATTTTGTCAATCGGCACCTTGATCGATTCGATCCGAGGTACGTGCGCCTTCAAGCTCGGGCGAGGCTCATTGATCGTCTCCATCATCTTGGAGAGGATGTAGAGGCGGGCGTCTTGTGCCCGTTTGAGGGCTTCTGCCATAATCTCAGAGGTGATTCCGGAGATTTTCATATCCATTTGCAGGGCAGTAATACCATTGCGTGTTCCTGCGACCTTGAAATCCATATCACCGAGGTGGTCTTCCGTTCCGAGAATATCGGTCAGAATGGCATAGCGGTCGCCTTCCTTTATCAGCCCCATGGCAACGCCAGAGACAGGGTTTGTGATCGGCACGCCGGTATCCATCAGCGCCAGTGTGGAAGCACATACTGATGCCATCGAAGAAGAGCCATTTGAAGCCATCACTTCAGAAACTAGGCGAATAGTGTAGGGGAATTCGACCTCATCCGGAATGACCGGCTCCAAAGCCCGTTCCGCCAGGGCACCATGCCCAATCTCTCGGCGACTCTGACCGCCTACGCGGCGGGTTTCGCCGGTTGAGAAAGGCGGGAAATTATAGTGGTGCATATAGCGCTTTGAGTCCTGGCTGTTCAGGTTGTCAAGCTCCTGGGCTTCCTTGGGCGTGCCAAGCGTGGCAAAGGTTAACACCTGGGTCTCGCCTCGTGTGAAAAGGGCTGAGCCGTGAGCACGGGGAGAAACGTCGGTTTCTGAGTAGATTTCACGGACCTCGAAAACCTTGCGGTTGTCGGGGCGTTTGCCTTCGTTGAGAATGCGTTCGCGGATGATGGTGCGTTCTGCTTCGCCAAAAGCCTGGCTTAGTTCAGCGGTTCGCTCATTAGTTAATTCTTCACCGGCAGCCATTTCCTCGAGGAAGGCGGCTTTGAGCTCGTCCATACCACCATACAGATTTTCTTTACTATAGGGCTGGTCAAGCAGTGCGGTGATACGGGAACCCATTCGCTGGTTTGACAGTTCTACCAGGTTTTTGTCAAGCTGTTCGTACTTGATTTCGCGTTTAGGTTTGCCGATTTCGGCAGCCATGCGTTCCTGTGTCTCGATAATCGGTTGAATAGATTCATGCGCCAGCTGCAGCGCTTCGACCATCAAGATCTCGGTGACTTCGTTGGCACCGGCTTCAACCATCAGGATGGCTTCCTTGGTTCCTGCCACTCGCAAATCGAGGCTAGATTCTGCCATTTCAGCAAATGTGGGGTTGACAACCAGGTTGCCATCAACAAAACCAATGCGCACCGCGCCGACAGGACCATCAAAAGGGATGTCGGAGATCATCAGGGCAGCCGAGGCTGCGTTGATGGCGAGCATGTCAAGGGGGTTTTCATCATCAGCCGAGAACGACATCAAGATGACCTGGACTTCATTGCGCATCCCATCAGGGAAGAGGGGGCGCAGCGGGCGATCTGTCAACCGAGCCACCAGGGTGGCGTCAGTGGAGGGGCGACCCTCGCGACGGAAGAAAGAACCGGGGATCTTGCCGCCGGCATACATCCGCTCTTCGTAAGAGACGGTCAGTGGGAAGAAGTCGATGCCATCACGGGCTTCGCCGAGCGTGGCAGCTGCGAACATCATGGTATCGCCCTGGCGGACGATAACAGAACCGCCAGCCAACCTGGCGACGCGCCCTGTTTCGAAGCTGACTTCTTTGTTTCCAAGCATGGTGGAAAAATGCTTTGCTTCAGGTTTCATTTTGTCCTTTCACCTGTAGCCAGATCAGGGACTGAAAACCGTTGACCAGTGTTCGATCAGCGCTTTTCAATTCCCGTCTGGCTGATTAAAATCCGCAAAGACCTCGCCAGTTAAGGTGAGGTCAGGCGGTTGATTACTGTTTTACTGAAATTTACCTTCTGCGGATGCCCAGTGACTCGGTGATGGTCATGAAGCGTTCGTAGTCTTTTTGGCGCAGATATGCCAGCAAACGACGACGCTGACCGACAAGTTTAAGCAGACCACGGCGTGAACTTTCATCGTGCTTGTTTGCACGCAGGTGATCTGTCAATTGGGCAATTCTTTTTGAAAGCAACGCAATTTGAACTTCGGGTGACCCAGTGTCTCCCTTTTTGGTCGCATATTGTTCAATTAATTCAGTTTTTTCAGTTTTTGTTAAAGCCATGACGTATGCTCCTATACATATTTTTTTTGCAGGTCTCCCTGATAGCAGCCGAAAAACGGACCGCACACCGGACCAGTCATTGGCAGGAATTATAACAGCATTCGGGTTGAACGCAATGACCAAAATATTACAGGCTTCAGAAATCAGGCTATTCTTTACCTGGACAATCCCGGTTAATCAAACCGCGCCTAAGACTTCAGCTATTCTCAATATGAAAATCGCTTTTACCCCTTTGCCCTAATAAAGTGCCAAACCGAGATTTATACAAGCGCAGGGGCAGGTCCCAATCGTGAGCGCTCAATGACCGCTGACTTAACGACACCTCCCCTGCTCAAGAACTGAGGACAGACAATGAAAACCGAAGGATTAACCGTGATTCCATCGGGGTGGGTTGCACTGTTTAAAAAAATCACATTTTCTCACGTTCTGAACCCACCCCACCATTTTGAAGTCCGATTAGCCGTGCATTCTATATTTTAAATTTAAAAAAATTCCATCCTTAGAATTACTGTAAAACTCGACTTGTTTTATGAACAACTGGACACTCAATTGACCAAGCTCACCAAAGGTTTTCAATAAACCATGACCAAGACCGTTTTGGAAGTGGCTGGGCAGTCCATGACCAATAAAAAGAAAATACTAATGGCTGTTAAACCTCACAAGACAGCCCCTGCTCCATTGTAGTCATTTCCAGTATCACTTTTTTTAGCCTGACTGATGTTACAATAGTCTCGCATTCAAGCCCTACTCACTCATTGGGCTAAAAAACATTTAAGGAGATTAAATGACCGAGGAAATCCCCCGCATTGAAAAATTGAAGGCTATGCGTGCCAAGTCCAGGTTAGGTGGTGGGCAGGAGCGCATCGACAAGCAACATGCCAAGGGCAGCCTTACTGCCCGTGAACGCATCGACCTGCTGCTCGACAAGGGCAGCTTCCGTGAAATCGGAGCAATGACAACCGCGCTCGACGACCCAAATGGCGATTCGGGGCTGGGAGACGGCGTTGTCACCGGTTACGGGCTGGTAGACGGACGGACAATCTACGTCTACGCGCAGGATTTTACCGTGCAGGGCGGCTCGCTGGGAAAAATGCACGCAGACAAGATCTGCCGTGTAATGGACCTGGCAGTAAAAACCGGCTCACCGATCATCGGCATGATCGATTCTGGCGGCGCGCGTATCCAGGAAGGCGTTTATAGCCTGGGTGGCTACGCCGAAATTTTCCGCCGCAATGCGATCTACTCTGGTGTGGTTCCTCAGATCAGCCTGATAATGGGACCATGCGCTGGCGGAGCTTCCTACTCCCCGGCAGTGACCGACCTGATTATCATGGTGCGAAAGCAATCTTACATGTTCCTGACCGGACCAGCAGTGATTAAAACCGTCACTGGTGAAGACGTCGACTTCGAGACCCTCGGAGGAGCCGATGTGCACCTGACAACCAGCGGCACCTGTCATATGGTTGGCGCGGACGAAAAAGAAGCCATCGCCCTGGCACGCCAGGCTTTGTCTTACTTCCCTTCGAACAACGCTGAAAAACCACCCCTTGCAGAGACGAACGATAAAATCAACCGCCGCTCCGAAATGCTCAACACGATCGTTCCAGAAGACCCCAACCAGCCTTATAGCATGAAAGACGCGATCAACCAAATTATGGACACCGGCTCTTTCCTTGAGATTCAGGCTGGCTATGCCCCCAACGCGATCGTTGGGCTGGCGCGCCTGGCTGGGCGGCCGGTTGGCGTGGTTTCGCAGGAACCTGCCATGATGGCAGGCGTGATGGACATCAACTCGGCTGACAAAATTGCCCGTTTGGTACGCATGTGCGACGCCTTCAACATCCCTGTTGTTACTTTTGTTGACTCCCCAGGCTTTTTGCCTGGCGTTCACCAGGAACACGGGGGCGTAATCCGTCATGGCGCCAAGGTGCTTTTTGCGTATTCTGAAGCGACCGTTCCAAAAGTCAGCGTTGTAACGCGCAAGGCTTATGGCGGCGCTTACGTTGTTATGAGCAGCAAATATTTGGGCACAGATATCACCTACGCCTGGCCCTCCGCTGAAATCGCGGTGATGGGCGCTGAAGGTGCCGCCAACATCCTCTATGGTCGCCAGATCAAAGCTGCCGATGACCCACAGGCTGAACGCGAGCGCCTCACCCAGCAATATCAGGAAGAATTCCTGAACCCCTACGCGGCAGCCAAGGCTGGCTATGTCGATGAAGTGATTGAGCCAGCTGAAACCCGGCAAAAATTGATTGAAGCATTGCAGGCAATTGAAAACAAGGTTGAAATCAACCCTGCCCGCAAGCATGGCAACATGCCAGTATAGGCGGCGATGATGACTGTATTCAATCAAGGATTGATCATAACCGCGATCGGCATGGCGCTGGTCTTCGTTATGATTTTGGCACTTTGGGGCATCATGGCTTTGCTGGTCAAGTTGACCACCAGAGCAGAAAATGACGAGGAGCCGCCTGAGGAAATTACTGTAGTCGTTGCCGAAACGAAACCTGCCGAAGACACAAATGCTCGCTTGGCTGCTGCCATCGCCGTTGCTTACGCAATAGAATCAGAAACAGAGTCTTACGCCTTTCAATCCAGCACTGGCGCTGCTGCGAGCATGGAAAACGCCTGGTGGACAGCCGGACGAACCCAACAACTTTACACAAATACCATCAGAGGACGGAACAGATGAAAGTCAATCTCACTATTGAAGGAAAACAATACCAGGTAACCCTGAAGGATTTGACCGCCAGACCAATCATCGCTGAAGTGGACGGAAAAACTTACGAGGTTTGGCCCGAAGACGAACAGGTGCCTACCCAAACAACTGTACCCAGCACCCCCACCGCGGTCGCCCCCGCTGCCACTGCTGCAGCACCTGTAGCAGCTGGCGCGTTGACCCTGACCGCCCCTCTGCCGGGTGTGATTATCTCGATCGACGTAAAAGAAGGTCAGACCGTCAGCCCTGGGCAGGAATTGTATGTGCTGGAAGCAATGAAGATGAAAAACTCGATCAAGGCTGATCGCAGCGGCAAAATCGCTGCCATCCACGTGAATCCAACCGATTTGGTGAAGCACAACCAGCCGATCCTGACTTTTGAAGGTTAGGAGGAGGTTGATGGACTTTACCCAACTGATACAAGACCTGAGCAAAGGTTTCAACGCTTTCACCTGGGGCAACGCCCTGATGATGCTCTTGGGGTTGGTATTGATCTACCTGGCAATCTGGAAAGAATATGAACCGGTTTTGCTTCTGCCGATCGGCTTTGGTTGTCTGCTTGCCAATTTGGGCATGTCGAACGAAGTTGGTTTTATGAAGGTGATTTACGATGCCGGCATCAAAACCGAATTATTCCCCCTGTTAATTTTCGTCGGTGTCGGCGCGATGATCGACTTCAGCCCATTGCTCTCACAACCCAGCCTGGTTTTACTGGGGGCAGCCGGGCAATTTGGAATCTATTTCGCGCTGCTCCTGGCAATTCTGCTCGGTTTCCCGCTGAGCGAAGCTGCTGCAATCGGCAGCATTGGCGCCATTGACGGTCCAACCGCTATTTTCGTCGGTGAGCGGCTGGCGCCAAACCTGATCGCCCCGATCGCGGTGGCTGCCTACTCTTATATGAGCCTGATTCCGATCATTCAGCCGCCAATCATGAAGCTGATGACCACCCGCAAAGAGCGGCTGATCCGCATGGAGTATTCTCCCAAACCGGTCTCGCGCCTGACGCTGGTGCTCTTCCCCATCCTGGTCACTTTTTTGGTCGCGTTGGTTGCGCCTGATGCGGCACCGCTGATGGCAGCGCTGATGCTCGGCAACCTGCTGCGTGAAGCGCTGGTGGTTGACCGCCTGAGCAAAACTGCTCAAAATGAACTGATCAACATCGCAACGCTCTTCCTGGGGCTGGCGATCGGCTCGACCATGACCGCACAGAGCTTCCTGAACCTGGACACGATCCTGATCCTGGTGTTGGGTCTGCTCGCTTTTATCGTTGACACTATAGCCGGTTTGCTTTTTGGCAAACTGATGGCAGTGATCACCAAGGGCAAGGTCAACCCCCTTATTGGTGCCTGCGGTATTTCTGCTTTCCCGATGGCAGGGCGTTTGTCTGCCAAGATGGCGCTGGAGGAAGACCCAACCAACTTCATCCTCATGCATGCAATGGGCTCGAATACCGCCGGTCAACTCGGCAGCGTTATCGCTGGTGGTGTGCTGCTGGCGTTGGTGATGGGTATTGGTTAATAGATTTTAGGATTTCTTTTGAGAAACGCCTGCGGCTGCAGGCGTTTTTCTATTCATAGTTTTTACGATACAGATTGTAGGCGTGACACCTGCCCCAACCGTCGTGGCTTTAAAGGTTGAGGAACAGGCAGTCCAGTTCCCAACAAGATCACACAAGCGGAACAGTCAATCACCCCCCGGCTTCGCCGCCCCCCTCTCAAGAGGGGGTCGTGATGTTCATGCTCTGCGCCTGAGATTGCTTCGCTGCGCTCGCAATGACAGATGCGGCGAGGAAACAGGAAAAGATCCTTCGCTGCGCTCAGGATGACAAGATCAGGCTGTAGGGCGAGATTGAGGGCACCGTGAGTTTTGTGTAATTCGTATGTATTGTGCCCTCTATCCGCCATTTTATAGTGACCAGGGGAAAAGATGGCTTCACACGGCGGATTGGAAGCACGACAAGATTCTCGTTGGTCAAAGTTTCCGGTGCTTCCAATCACGCCCTACTTGAACGTAATCGGAACAGGCAGTCACCCCCCGGCTTCGCCGCCCCCCTCTCAAGAGGGGGTGGGAAGAACAAAAGCTCCTTCTCCCGCAAGATCACACAACCGGAACAGGCAGGCGCCAGTTCCCTACAATGCGTTGACCACCGAATGATTACTCTGGCGATCTTTGCCGGAGTATTATTCGTATCTTAATGCATCCACCGGTTCAAGGTTTGCAGCTTGCCTGGCGGGGTACCAGCCAAAGAAAACACCAACCAGTGTCGCAAACAGGGTCGCAAGCAACACGGCTTCAAGCTGCACAACCGGTACCAGCGGCGCGCCGGTGTTGCGGGCAACCGCTCCCACTATCAAAGCGAGAACCCAACCCAAACCGATGCCCAACACCCCACCAATAAGGCTGAGCAGTGCGGATTCGGTCAAAAACTGCTGCAAGATATCTGCTTTTCGGGCACCAAGCGCTTTACGTAAGCCAATTTCGTTTGTCCGCTCGGTCACCGTCACCAGCATAATGTTCATAATGCCGATCCCACCAACCAACAGCGAAATGCCGGCGATCCCTGCCAAAAGAATCGTCAAAATATTAGTAATCGAGTTGGCAATATCGAGGATATCTTCCTGGTTTGTCAGGGTGAAATCATTAGCTTGCCTGGGCGTCAGACGATGGGTTTCCCGCAAAACTTGCTGGGCTTCGTCGATCGCCAGTTGGATCGACTGGGCATCCTGTGCCTGGATGATGATATATTGAACAGAGTCGGGCACGGTCTGCCGCACAACACGCATTTGCATGGTAGTGATCGGCATATATGCCTGCATATCTGGATTACTGAACTGTGTGCCGCCTACTGCCTTGGTGACACCAACCACGCGATAGGGAAAGTCGTTGAGCCTGATCATGCTGCCAACCACCCCGCTGCTGCGCCCGAGCAGTCGCTCTGCCAGGTCGGGACCGATCACAACTACTGCCGAGCGAGTGTTTACATCAGTATCGCTAATATAATTTCCTTCAGCCATTTCGACACCAGTAACATCGGCATATCCGGAATAGCTTCCGAAAACCGAGGTTTGCAGGCTGTTATCGCCCAGTGTAAACGATGCCTGGCTCGTCATCACTGGCGAAACCCGCAAAATATGGGGCGCGCGCAATCGATTCGACAGGGCTTCCGCATCCGTGAGCGTCAGGTGTTTTGGGGTGCCGCCATCATCCTGTCCACCACGCATAACGTAAATAGAATTGGTGCCGATCGATTCAATTTGACCCAAAATACTTTCCGACGCTCCAGCGCCAATAGAGAGCATACCAATAACCGCGCCAACACCAATAACAATGCCCAAAACGGTCAAAAACGAACGCAATTTATTTGAGAAAATGCTGGTCAGCGCTTCTTTAAGAACCCGTAAAAATGGCATCAACCCACCTCTCCCTCAACGATTTTGCCGTCGAACAGACGGATGGTGCGCTGTGCCTGGTTGGCAACATCCTGATCATGGGTGACAACCACGATGGTGGTGCCTTTATCGTGGTTCAATTTTAAGAGCAAATCCATAACTTCTTGTCCGGAAACCGAGTCAAGATTGCCGGTGGGCTCATCTGCCAAAATGATGGCAGGGTGGTTGACCAGGGCACGGGCGACGGCAACACGCTGCTGCTGACCGCCCGAAAGTTCGTTGGGCTTATGGTCAAGCCGGTCGCTCAACCCAACCAGGTCAAGCATTTCTTTGGCGCGTTCGGTCATGTTGCTGGGGTCATCGCTGTATCGCAACGGTAATTCCACATTCTCGACCGCGTTAGCCCGGGCAAGCAGATTGTATTTTTGAAAGATGAAGCCGATTTTCTTGTTGCGTACTACAGCAAGCTCATCATCCACAAGGTCTGAAACCTTGATCCCATCCAGATAGTAATCTCCGCCTGTAGGCGAATCGAGACAGCCAATGATATTCATTAATGTTGATTTACCTGAGCCGCTAGGACCCATAATAGCGACCAGCTCTCCCGGGAAGATGTCGAGACTCACTCTCCGCAGAGCGTGCACATCGTTATCTCCTCCGAGGTGGAAAACCTTGGTGAGATCACGAATTTTGATAACAGGTCCGGCGTTTTCTTCTGTCACTTAGGGAATCCTCGAACCCGGAACCATGCCAAAGTTGGAGATGATGTCTATTGGTGGGGTAATGACGATCAATTCGCCTTCGGCGATATCGGTATTTAATACTTCAATCAACCTGTTGGAATAAGCGCCGACGGTTACCTGCTCCATCTCCGGGTTACCGTTGCGCAAGACGTAAACATAATTGAGACCGTCGCGAGAGAAAATCGAATCGGTCGGAATTACGAGCGCGTCAGGCTTCTCAGAAGTAAGGATGCTGACCCCTGCGGTCATCCCGGGTTTGATCCGCCCGGATGGCTCATCCATCTTGACGGTAACCAAATAATTAACGATACCCGTGCTACGATCACCGCTCTCAGAAATATCGGTTACGGTTGCAGAAAATTCTTCATCGAAATAGGCATCAAAAAATAAAATGACCGACTGCCCGAGCTGGATTGCCGGGATATCAACCTCAGAAACAGGGACCTCGATGAACAACTCGCTCAGGTCAGCCACCCGCGCTGCAAGCGTTCCGGGAGTAACCTGGTCGCCTGGTTCCTGATTAAGACTAAGAATTGTGCCATCAAAGGGAGCAGTTACATACTGGTTTTCGAGCTGTTTGTCTGCCAGCTCAATCTGCAATTCCAGTTTTTCAACCTCAGCAGGATCAGGACCGAATTGTATTTTGTCGAGCTCGTGCTGCCAAATTTCCTGGTTTTGATTGTTTAAGTCAACCTGGCTTTGCAAGGCAGATGCTTGCTGCGTTATTACATCAGGGTCACAATAATCCATCGCCACTTTAGCGGATTGGACGCGAAACCAGGCTGACTCGCTAGGCCAGTTTTGATAGTTTTCCAGCGCGGTTTCATAGTCGTTACGCAAATTATCGAGCCGCCAGCTTTCACACTCGCGCGCTTGCAAATTAAGCAACTGAACCTCTAACTCCGCGAGGGCATTCCGACTGGATTCGATGTTGTTGTTCAAGGTAGCGCGCTGCAACAAGGTGTTGGCGTCCAGGTTTTCGAGCGCCTGGGTAGCGGTAAGCTTGTTCAGTGAAGCCTGAATAATTTCAGCAGACAGATTGTTTTCGTCCAGGCTCATCAAAATCTGCCCTGATTCAACCGCAGCACCCGTCTGAACATCGACGTCCGCGACAGTGCCGCTGGTTTGCCACATCAGGGTAACCTCCTGGCGCGGGCGAACACTGCCGGTTCCGCTGATTGTTGTTTGCAGAGTTTCACGGGTGAAGGGCGTGGTACGAAGATCGGTAATAGCTGCTTCACGGGCTTGCTGTTGTCGATAGGTATTAAACAAAAATGCTGCCCCGGCTATTAGCAGGACAATCAGGATTGTTAACCACAATCGGGATTTTCGCCTGGTTTTCTTGGTTGAGGGTTCAGTGGTCATAGGTTCTCCAAAAAGTTATTAAATGGAATAATAGTACCCGATTGTAAGAATTTTGTTTATGCCACCTGTTTAGCGGATAATTTTCGAAATTGTCCTGAAAGACGGATGACTGGCATCACCCAAGAGCGAAAATAATGCCGATTCAACACTGGCAAGGTGGATGCCCTCGGCACGCAGTTCTGCAAGGGCAAGTTCTTTATTGATTAGAGAGCGCGAGGAGATCGCATCGGCAACGATCCAGACATCGTATCCATCGCGCTTCAGATCGATGGCACTCTGATAAAGGCAAATGTGGCTTTCAAAACCGCAGAGCAGGGCTTGCTTCCTGCTGATTTTTTGAAGCGCTTCCCTCATTGATTGGTCAGCCCAGATGCTAAATGAGGTTCGCGGAAATTGAAAATGGTCTGGCAGGATTTCACGTAATTCAGGGGTAGTGTCTCCGATTTTTTCCGGCGCCTGGGCGGTAAGAAACACCGGAATATCCAGTTCAAGCCCGCCCCGCACCAGTTTGTGTACGTTCTGGTTGGCAAGCTCTGATTCAGCGACAACTTTTGCCAGGTTGCCCTGTACGTCGATGACCACGATGAAACAATTTTCAGTTTTGAGCACAATTCCTCCATTCTCGGATACCCATTATAATTTGGGGAGAAGGTGATTATGCGTCCGGCACAAGCTTTTGATGTAATAGTAGACTCACTGAAACTCTGGTGGCAGGATTGGGGCAACCAGGTGGTGGTTTCGCTGGTGGCGATATTGTTGAGCCTGACAGTGGTGTTGTTCCCGGCCGCCTTGTTTGGGATCTACCAGGAAAGCCTCGACTTAACCCACCGTGAACGCAGCGGTTTACTTGGTTTTTGGAGAGGGTTCAAGCAATATCTGGGCAAGAGCCTCGCCTGGGGCGGTGTCAACCTGGTTGTAATCTTCATTTTGGTGACGAACGTTTGGTTTTATTACAACTCGCTCCTTGAGATCGCCCCGTTTTTGGCAGTTTTGACCATTATCATGGCTTCACTTTGGTTGATCTGGCAATTGTTTAGCCTGCCGTGCCTCTTCTTGCAGGAAGATAAGACGCTCAAGCTGGCATGGAAAAACGGTTTTGCGATTATCGTACAGCAGCCGTTGTACGCACTGATTATCGCCCTGGTGATGCTGGCACTGCTGACGTTATCGTTTTTTTACTACATACCCCTTGTTTTGGGCAGCATCCCTTTGGTAGCAATATTGGGGCTAAGAGCCGTCCAGGCAACAATAGAATAGAGCGCCACACGAATTCTCCCATATGGTTATGAAAATTTTAGATCTAAGATACAGAATGCCCGGTCAATCGGACACCGAATTTTCGGTTTTCAATGCATTTTCGCGGTTATTGACCAGGGGAGGTCTGACTATGTAAGCGTTGGTTGAGTGCTCACGATTGGGACCTCCCCGTACGCTTATGTTTATATAATATTTATAATTTATACTGATTTATCATGACAAAACCATGGTTAATTTCATATTGAGAATCGCTGAATTCGCGTTGCATGTTACACCAACTTATCAATAAGCTCTGCTATACTTAAACGATCCTTTTATATGATTTTGGAGGAAGAATGGCAAGGAAAGTACTCGGATATATCGAATTAGTCTGGACCTGTGACAGCTGCGGCACGCGCAACCCGGGCGCGATCAAATCCTGCACGGCTTGCGGAGCGCCCCAGCCGATTGGCGTCAAATTCGAAAAGGTCGACCCGGATACTTTCAACTTTATCAAAGACGAAGCCCTGGTACGCCAGGCTCAGGCTGGTCCTGATAAGCATTGCCCCTATTGCGGCACCCGCAACCTGGCTGAAGCAGAGACCTGCATCAAATGCGGCGGCGATCTGACCGTCGGCGCGACCTCGCGACCTTCCGGTGTTATCCTGGAAGACGATGCGGTCCCGCCCCAGCCACAAAAAACAGCAACTCAGCCCGAAGTAGCACCCCAGCGGAAACCTCTGCCGAAATGGGCTTTGATTGTTATCGCCCTGGTTTTGTTGGCGTGCTGTGTTTCTGGCGTGGTTTATTTCACCCGGATGAGCCAGACCGATCAGCTGGATGCTACCGTAACGCAGACCTACTGGCAGCGGCAGGTGGCGCTGGAGGCTTACCAGCTGGTCAAGGCAAACGACTGGGAAGACCTGATTCCGCCCAATGCTAACATTTACGATTGCCAACTGCGGCACCGTTATAATTCTGACACGCCTGTTCAAGACGCCACCGAGGTTTGCGGCGAGCCGTACACCGTTGATACAGGCACTGGCTTTGGCGAAGTGGCGCAAGATTGTTATTATGAGGTCTATGAGTATTATTGCACGTACGATACGATGCAATGGGTGGTCATCAACACCCTGGTGGAGGATGGCTACGGCACGAACGCGATCTGGCCCAGCACGAGCCTGGGGATGAGCCAACGCCTTGGCACCCCGACCGAGCGCTATACGATTACGTTTACGACAAACTCCGGGGAATATGACTACAGCACGACTGATTACAACCTGTTCCAGCAAGCTTCCCAAGGTAGTGACTGGGTGATTGAGGTGAATGGATTTGGAGATGTCACCTCAATCAGCAGGGAACCGTAGGTCGGGTTCAGTTTTTGAACCCGACATGCCCGGTTAGCCGAGTTTTGATTCGCTAAAACGCGTCGATTTCAACCCAGCGGTCGCCATCTTTGAAGGCATACACAGGTGCCCAGGCGAGACCAAAATACTCTACCGCCACGTCTTTCTTCAGCGGTTTTACAAAGACTTCCTCGATCCCGGCTGATTTCCCTTCGGCATTACGTTTGTATTCTTCAATATCTTGTTGCATTTTGGCATTCAGCTCAGCTAAATCTGACTTGTATTTCTCGATCAGTGCTTCCGATTCTTCCACGTTTGCCTTGGCAGTGGCAGTCATGCGGCGCTTGGTCAGCGAGGTATTGATGCTGCGTTTTTTACCCCCAAACAGTCCGATAACCGTCTGCAAACCAGAGCCCGCCTCTTCAAGCCGACGGTGATTCAAGGTTTGCTTGTCCTTTTCAAGCGCCATCTCTTCTTTTTCCAGCCGGTTTTGGATGGTTTTGCTTTGTTTGGCGTATTTTTCTTTGATCTTATCGATCTCGCTATCAAGATTGGTTGTCCCAGCCTGATGGATGCGGGCGGCAAAATCTTCCTTGCTCTCGCCCACCTCCGAAACCAATTTTAAATCAGGGTTCCGATAAAGGGTCAGCTGGTAATTGCGGTAAAGCCAGTCTGCAAAATCGCTGGAAAGGCTGCTGACATTCTTTTCATCATCAAATGGGTAACTGAGGTCAGCAAAAGTTGCCCCAGGGAGGGGTTGTGCGTCAAATTCACTGACCGGCATTTCATCGACCTGATATTCCGCCCAAGGCACCAGACCGCGGCGATCAAGTTCAGACAATAGAACGGTCACCTTTTGCTGGGTGTTAACGTTGTAAGTGCGGTTTGCGAACCAGATTTGTCCCTGCCCGATCAGTGTTGGTCGATAATGGTACAGGGGCTGAGTGGTTGGTGCAATGCCGCGATCAGCGGCGGCTTTATAGGCATCGCCCAGGCTGGTTTTGACCGGCAGGTAATAAACAACAACTTTCGATCCCAAGACTGGCTCGGTTTGCCTGCCAGGTAAGTTTGCATTTTTGCTGCCAACCACAGCTTCCGCGTTGATCGCCTGACTGGAGCCGTCCATCGCGGCTGCCACCATGCGCACATCGGCGCTGACCAGGCGATTGAGGTCATCGAGTTTATTGCGGGTGATTGGACCAGGCAGGTAATTCATCGCCCAACGTGTGGTGAAAATTTCGGGACGCTTGGCATGCACGTTATGCATCAGGAACACACGCTTGCCGAGTGAGGAGATGGTGTTATCGAAATAAGGCCGGTCAAAGGTGCCTGCCACATTGGTGAGCCCGTCCAGCAGGCGCTGCTTGTCCTGGTCGGTCTGCAGTTTGCCGATAATCCAGGTGCCGGCATTGGAAAGCGCCTTGTAGTCCAGGTCGATCGGGTTTTGGGTGGAAAGTACCAAACCCACCCCAAAAGCCCTTGCCATTTTGAGCATACGCAGAATGATCGGCTTGCTGGGGGGATTGGCAACCGGCGGCAAATAGCCAACGATTTCGTCAAAATAAACCAGGGCACGCAAATCGCTGGTGCCGGATTGCGCACGCATCCAGGTTTCGATGGCGGAATAAAGCAGGGTCACAAAGAACATGCGCTCGGCATCTGCCAGGTGTGCCAGGTAAAACACGCTGTGCCTCGCTCTGCCATCGGGCGCGTAGAGAATACTCTGGATATCGAGCGGCTGCCCCTCCAACCAGCTTTCAAATGAAGGCGCGGCAATGAAATTATTGAGCAACATCGCCAGTTCAAAACGATCTTTTTCAGGGTAAAACTTGGAAATCGAGAAAACACCCAGTTTTTCGAAGGGCGGGTTTTGCACCTGCATAATTAGGGTTTCAAGGTCCAGGTCTTCATCTTTGCTCCAGGCTTGTTCGAAAATATTTGCCAACAAGATGTGCTCCCGGGAGCGCACCGGATCAACATTTCTGAAGCCAACCAGCTCCAATAAGGCGGTCACGGTGCTGCCAATCGCCTCGCGCAGCATTTCTTTGTTATCTTCCCAGTTGATATCCGGTGCTTTCAGCGATGAGAGAATGCTCACTGGTATGGCGGAGTCGGAGCCGGGGGTATAGACAGCATAGTCAACGGCCTTAGAGAGCCTTTCCATGCGCTCACGGTCAATCCCTGAGTTTTCGGTGCCCTTTTTCCAGGAAGCAGCAGCAGCTTCAGCTGCCTGCTCAATACTCTGCCCTTCGCGTTTCGCGGCGTCGGCATCCACCCATGGAGCAAAATCGGAGGGCAGGAAATCCGGAAAATGGAGGAGGTGATTGGTGAGATCGCCCTTGGGGTCGATCAGGATGGCGGGGATGCCTTTGAGCGCAGCTTCCTCGAGCAGGATGATGCCCATGCCAGTCTTGCCCGAGCCAGTCATGCCGGTGATGACAGCGTGGGTGGTCAGGTCTTGCGGGTCGTAATAGGTCAGTTTGTCGGGGATGATCGCCTGGACTTTGAGGTCATAGGCGTTGCCAAAATAAAATTCAGAAGGATCAATTTCCATGATTAATACACCCTTTCTTGGTTGTCAGGTATGTAAATTATAGTACAAGAAATCGGTCTTCCTGGGATTCTGTCATCTGCAATTCTCAATGTGAAAATAGACTATGGTTCTTTGTACTATTAAATTCTTAAAATCTATCTGTTCACGAATGTAGGGGGAGGTCCCAATCGTGAGTGATCAATAACAGCATACATAGTCAGACCTCTCCAGCTCAAGAACTGCGGACAGGCATTGAAATCCAAAATTCGAATTGCGTTACAGTCATCCTCAATTCGCATTGGATGGCAGAGAAGGCAATTTTAAAAATACAAATCAGGGTTGAAATGCGCCAGTGAGGGCACAATCGCGGCAGCGAGCGAGAAATCCTGCCCTTTCGTGATCGGATTGGGCACGGCAATGGCGCGGATTCCAGCACGATGAGCAGCGAGCACCCCGTTATTAGAGTCCTCGAGAACGAGGGCGTCTTCTGGCGGAATGCTCAAATTCTCTAAAACCTTTAAAAAGATATCTGGCTGCGGCTTCGCGTTTTCGACATCTTCTGAAGAAACGATCGTGTCAAATTCATCAATCAATCCAAGACGTGTCAGATGGGTTTCGAGCCACCAATGCGCAGCACTGGAGCCAACCGCGACCAGGTAGCCATCTGCCTTCGCCCCGCGGATCAGTTCAGCCGCGCCCTCCATTGGGTTCAGCTTTTCACAGTATCGAAGCGCGGTCTGCAGAAAATCTTTGCGGATCTCAGCAACACTGCGGGTCTCACCCTCACGATCTACCAGGGGTTGAGCAGGGTCAAAGCCCCGTGCGCCGCTTGACCCAATCACACCCTGATATGCCTCCATATCAAAGGTCATGCCGTATTGCGCGTAAATCTCGGTCCAAATCTCGACTTCCACGGTTTCCGTATCAAGGATAAGACCGTCAAAATCGAAGATTAAAGCCCTTCGCCGCTTATCTGCGGACATTATGCCTGCCCCAATAGCCAGCCCGAAGCGGGGTGACGTCTTCTATGGTGATGAATGCGTTCGGGTCAGTCTCAAGCACAAGCTTCTCAACAGCAGTCGCATCTTTACGGCGCACAGACAATTCGTTGATCAAAACCGGACCGTCCTTACCCAATGCGGGGATCTCGGTGACCGCAAAATCGCTTTCCCGCAGCACCGCGGCAATTTCATCGCCGAGGGTTTTGCTGATCACGCTGATGTGTGAATAACCCATCGCCAGTTTCCGCTCGATATACATGCCAACCACATTGCCCGTGGCAAAACCAGCAGCATAGGCGATGATGTAGAGGAAGTTGGACATGTCGTTCAACACCGCGCCAACGGTTAACAAAAACAGCACTGATTCGAAAAAACCCAAAACCCAGGCGATCGCTCTCTTCCCACGCATCGTCAGCATAAAGCGCAGGGTATCCATTGTAATTGATAGCACCCTGACCAGAAAAATCAACAGCGCGGTGCCAATCACCTGCCAGGTAAACAAATCCGACATCGTAAACCTCCGTCAAAAACAACAAACCGCCTGCGGCGCCTTGGCACTACAGACGTTAAATGATTCCTGGGCGAGCCTGGGGCACATGAGATAAGTGCCCCAGACACCCGAAGAATACTCTTACTTATCTTCCAGAGAAAGCTCTTCCCTGGTTGCAAGAACCGCGGGGTGGTAGAGCTTGGTCGTATATTCTTTCACCATACGCGCCATTGAAAATTCGGGAGAGATGGAGCGGATCCCTTCTTTCATCCGTTCAATCCAGGGACCAGGCAAACCGTCGGCGGAACGCTTTGTGTAATAGAGCGGCACAATCTCATTTTCGAGTGTGTCGTAGAAACTCAAGGCGTCAGCTTCATCCTGTAAATCGAGGTTGTCGTAGACAGTTTCGTCGCCGATCGCCCAGCCATTCTTGCCGTTGTAACCTTCTGCCCACCAGCCATCAAGGACCGAAAAATTCAAAACACCATTCATGCCAGCTTTCATGCCGCTGGTGCCGGAGGCTTCACGCGGTCGCCGGGGAGTGTTCAGCCAAATATCGACGCCCTGGACCATATGGCGTGCCATGTCCATGTCATAGTCGTCCAAAAAGACCAGGCGACCACCATTGCGGGAGTTCTTGACATGTCGATAAACTTCCTGGATCAGGCGTTTGCCAGGCTCGTCGGCGGGGTGTGCTTTGCCGGCAAAGATGATTTGAACCGGAGTTTCTTGATTGGTGACGATTCTCATCAACCGCTCGTAGTCTCTGAAGACCAGGTTGGCTCGTTTGTAGGTGGCGAAACGACGGGCAAAGCCAATGGTCAGAGCAAGCGGATCGAGCAAGACACCGCTCGCCACGGTTTGAACCGGATGAACGTTGTCGCTCTTCCATTCATCCCTTGCCCGCGCGACCATATAGCTAACCAGTTTGCGCTTCAGATGAATGCGTACCTGCCATAGTTCACTATCAGGGATGGCGTCAATACGCTCCCACATACTGGTATCGTCCAGGCGGTCTTTCCAGTCAATACCCAGATACTGGTTGTAAAGGTCAGACAAGCGACGGGCGAGCCAGGTGCCAGTGTGAACACCATTGGTGATGTAACTGATCGGCACTTCCTCATCACTCTTGCCGGGCCAAAGGTATTGCCACATGTTACGGGAAACCTCGCCGTGCAATTTGGAGACACCGTTACGATAGTTCGAGAGCCGTAAAGCCAAAACCGGCATGCTGAAGGCTTCGTCTGCCCAATCAGTCTGAGTTTTTGCCAGGTCCATGAATTGATCGCGGTTCAGCCCGAGGCAGCCCCAATAGTGCGCGAAGTATTTGTCGATCAGCCAGGTGGGGAATTCGTCATTGCCGGCAGGAACTGGTGTGTGTGTGGTGAATATGCTCGAACGCTTCACAAGTTCCCTGGCTTCTTCCAGAGTATGCCCTCTTTCGTTCATGAGCTGGTTCATGCGTTCCAGTGCCAGGAAAGCAGAATGCCCTTCATTCATATGATAAATGGCGGGGTCATGCCCGAGGCGCTGAAGCGCCCGCAGACCGCCGATGCCCAGCAGCATTTCCTGCGAGATACGCAGCTCGGGGTCGCTGATATACAGTTTGTCAGTCATCTGGCGGTCCTGAGGATTGTTTTCGGGAATATTGGTATGCAGCAGGATTAGGGGCACACGTCCGACCTGGATTTCATAGAGCCTCGCCCAGAGTGTTCTGCCAGGAAGCTCAATCGAGATTTTGATCGGTTCATGGTTCTCGTCGTAAAGGTTGACAATCGGCATGTCGTTGAAATTGATTTCCACATTATGGGCTTCCTGCCAGCCATCTTCAGTAATGTGTTGGGAAAAGTATCCATAGGTGTAGACAAAGCCAACAGCAACCAGGGGCAGACCGAGATCACTGGCTTCTTTGAGGTGGTCACCAGAGAGGATGCCAAGACCGCCGGCATAGACCATCAGCGATTCGTGCAGCCCATATTCAAAGGAGAAGTAGCCGACAGATTCACCAGCGTTGTTGGGGTATTTGCGATTGTACCAGGTGTCTTTCCGGCTCATGTAGTGATCGAAATCACGCACGATCTGATCATAGCGGTCGAGAAAATAGCGGTCTTTGATCAGGTCTTCGAACACTGACCGGTCGACAGAGCGCAGTAGCACTATTGGGTTGTGGTTGGATTGCCGCCACTTGAGCGCGTCGATGCCCTTAAACAGCCGGGCAACTTCGGGGTTGCCGACCCACCAAAGGTTATGGGCAATATCGCCCAAACGCTTAATTCGATAGGGTAAATCAAAGCTGTTGGGGTATTCCCGAATTATCTTGGTTTCCATTGATTAGCTCCTGTATCGCGGTGGTTTAACCGCGTTAGTATTTATTTCACAAATGCCCATTATACCCACAAACACGTTCAACGGGCGAAAAGCAAAAGCTTGCCGTCCTGAATTCGATCCGTGTTAACTGCCGGTAAAACCAGGCGTGCTGATGATCTGAATCTTACAAAGGCGTCGGTCAGCCATGCGGCTATAGAGGCGCTGGTCGAGCTCGTCTGGCAAGGAAGATGAGGTAATCACCGTTGGCAATTCGGCGTTATAACGATAGTTAAAAAGCTGATATAGCTTTTCACGCGCCCAGGGCGTCGCCGATTGCGTGCCAAGGTCATCGAGAATCAACAGTTGTGCAGTGCGCACTTCATTGAAGCGCTTGTCCAGGCTGATGCCGCTATTGGGCGCGAAGGCAGCGCGCAGGTAATCGAGCAAATCTGGAACAACAATGAAAAGGGGCGGGCAGCCTTTGGCAGCCTGGTAATTGCCAATCGCAGCTGCCAGGTGAGTTTTGCCGCTGCCATAGGTGCCGTGAAAGCTAAGCCAGCCTTTTGGTTTCTCGGCAAACGCCTGGGCAGCCTCAAAAGCCTCACGCAGCGAGTTGAGATCCTCTTTGCGTAAACCTTCATCCTTGCGAAAACTAAAGACTCCAAAAGTTTGACGGGAGTGCAGGTGCAGACTGGAAAGTTCCGGATGACCAAATTCATCGGTCGGATTGCGAAAATCGGGCGCGAGAATACGAACATGCGTAACCAGGTCAGGGTCCAATAAACGCGAATGGATGCGCCCTTCAAATTCGGAGAGCTCCTGGTTACTGGTAATCACGGTTGGCAAGCGATTGATATAGCGCGAATTGATAATCTGGAAAAGTTTTTCCTGCGCCCATGGGGTCGAACTCTGGGTGCCAAAATCGTCCATTACCAGCAGCGGCGTATTACGAATCTCATCGAAGCGTTCTTCAAAAGAGCTGTCACCAGAGCCGGCAAAAGACGCTCTGAGCCAGTCGAGCAGGTCGGGGACGGTCAAAAATGTTGTCGGTGTACCCATCGAGACGGCGTGGTTGGCAATTGCCGCTGCCAGGTGGGTTTTCCCGCAGCCGTAGCCGCCGGTCAGAAGCAGCCAGCCTTTTTGTGTGCCGGAAAAGTTCTGGGCGGTGTTGAAAGCCTGTTCCAGCGAGTTCGCCTGGGTGACCCCCAGTCCAACACGACCACGAGGGAGGAAGTTCGCGAAGGTCAATTCAGTGAGCGAGCCAAGATTGCTAAGTCGATAGAGGGTCTGCTGCTTGGCAGACTGGACTGAATTCAACCGGCAAACACAAATCTCGCTCTTGCCAAAGCGAGGGTCATCGACGGGGACATCGTAACCGACGAAGCCGATTCCAAAACAGATAGGGCACTCCGGGTCACCAGGACCATTGACAACGACCTCGGGCTGTTCCGGTGTCGCCGCTTCAGCCTCCGTTGTAGTCTCTTTTTTGTTCAAGATAGAGTTTCCTAAACTGGTCGTGATCTCGTTTAGTTTCTTCATTGCTTCTTTTGCGTCCTTTTTCTTGCCAGTTGCGCAGGATCGCCTGCACATATTTCCAGTTGCGGGCATTATACGTGACCGCTTCTTTCATGGCATCTTCAATCCATTCCAGTGGGTAAAGCTGCATGTCCGCTTTGAGGGTTTCAGCAATCATCGGTGTAAGTGCGCCGATGTTTTCTTCATATAGCTTAAAAATGTTTGGTCGCTCCAACGTGGGGAGCTGCCTGGCGAGTTTGTATAACATTATTTGCTCGGGGTCCTGGCATAATTGTTCATAAATCGCCGTCCCTGAGGGGGTGCCCGCAACCAGGTAGGTTTTCTGCATGTTCGTGGGATCATTCAGGGAGTAGAGCAGGTGGGCGTTGTGCAGTTCGGTTAATGCCGCTACCAGGCGGTCTTCATTTTTGCGAAGGTGACCAGGCAGCGCCTGGCGCAGGTCAAACGCCAGCGCGATCTGGCTTTCCTCTTCCTGCTGGCTCATCATCTGGAAAAACGCTAGCAAAGTCAGCAGCGCATCCGGGCTGATTTCTTGAACACACTCCAAAAAATTGACTGGCAATGCTACCTTGGTGGTGTTATCGGAAAACCGGGTTTGTTCCTCGGGTGTCATACGACCTCAGCTCTTGAAAGCCTTGTCTTTAAACTGCGCCAGTTTGTCCAGGAAGACCAGTTCGATTCCCGAGTGAACCGGACCGTTACGGTGTTTGGCGATAGCCAGTTTGGCGATACCGTGCTTCTCGTGGAATTTGTCGTCCATATGGGGGCGGTTGATAAACATGACAATATCGGCATCCTGCTCCAGGGAGCCAGATTCACGCAGATCAGACAGAATTGGTGTCTTGTCTGGTCGGTTTTCAACCGCGCGTGAAAGCTGGGCGGCAGCCAGCACCGGCACGTCCAGCTCTCGTGCCAGAATCTTCAATTGGCGTGATATATACGAGACTTCCTGCACCCGGTTTTCAGAGCGCTTTTCCCCGGACATAAGCTGCAGATAGTCGATGATCACCATATCGAGCGTGTGTTCATCTTTTAGCCGGCGGCATTTTGCGCTCAGCTGCATGGGCGTGATTCCCGGTGTGTCATCGATAAAGATGTTAACATTCTCAAATTTTGTTATTCCGGCGGTGAAGCGGTTCGCTTCATCGTCAGTGAATTGACCAGAGCGCAATTTTTGAGAGTCGATGCCAGTTTCCTGGGCAAGCATACGCTGGAGCAGTTGTTCAGCCGACATTTCGAGCGAAAACATGGCGACATTGCGCCTCAAAACCATCCCAACGTGCTTGGCAATGCCAATAAGAAAGCCCGTCTTCCCCATTCCAGGTCGCCCGGCAACGATAATGAAGTCTGAACGGTGTAACCCGTCCATAAATTTATCGACCTCGATCAGCCCGGTTTTCAACCCGCCAATCTCTCCATCAGTGGCACTGGCTTCGGTAATACGGGAAAGATAGTTACTGGCAATATAACCGATCGGCACCAGGTCTCGCTTGAAACGGTTTTCGCTGACGTTGTAAATGGAGCTGGTTGCCTGGTCAAGCACTTTCTCGAGTTCCAAATCCTTTTTGTAAGCCAATTGAGCTACGTCAGTGGCGGCTTTGACCAGTCTGCGGCGTGTGCTCAACTCACTGATCGCGCGGGCGTACGAAACGGCATGCAATGAAGATGGCACCCGGTTGCTGAGCTGCAGCAGATAAGCCAGACCGCCAACATCCTCGAGCTGTCCGCGTGATTCCAAAACATCCTGTATTGTCAGAACGTCAATGTAGTGCTTAGCCCGCTCCAGTGTAATAAACGCATCCCAGATCCATTGATGACGGGTTTGATAAAAATCGTCAACTTCAAGAAAAGAGAGGACGTCGATGAGGACATCCGGGTTGATTAATACAGCCCCGATCAGGGCTTCTTCAAGGTCCCTGTCGTGCAGTTTATTCTCACTGATCGAAACATTCGTATCAGCCTGTTGGTAATAATCGTCCACGGTTACTCCTGTATGCTGGCTTATTCCGGTTTGCCCGGGGCAGGACCATCCGGCTCTGAATCAGAAGGTTGGTCTGTAGAATCCCCTTTTTGCAAGTCATCCAAAAATTCTTCAAATACCGAAATGTCCCCTTCCGAATGGTGTTCTTCTTCCGGTTCGCTTTCTTCGAAAATCAGGACATCTTCGGGCTGGATACCGACTTCGTCAAGAATTTCTTCGTCAACGAAAATGGGAGCGCCGGTTCGTACCACCAATGCCAGGGCATCGGAAGGGCGGCAGTCGATGAACATGGTTTTGTCGGTTTCAATCACCAGGTTGGCATAGTAAGTTTCGCTGACCAGCCCGGTGATTTCGACCCTAAGCAGCCGACCGCCGAGTTGTTGCAAAACGGAAAGGATCAGGTCATGAGTAAGCGGACGGGCGACGGCGATGTTTTGCAGCGCGATTGTGATCGATTCAGCCTCAAAAAGACCGATCCAAATGGGCACATAGCGGTCATTATTCTTATCTTTTAGTACGATAATACGATCCTGGTTGGTAAGACTGACTCTGACGCTGTCAATCTGACATTCGATCATTTTTCCCATAATCCACCAATCATAAGTTAGAAAATTATACTCTTTGATTCTAACATGTTTGCTATTGATTCACCTTAAAATAGAGCCACCACACCAAAAGCGCTGTTCGTTAATAATTCATCCTCAAAATGGAAGGTTTCGGATATAATGAAACCAGTTAACCAGCTTATCAAAATAATTGCGGGCGAAATGAGGTAAGATCGGGACGTATCAGTTCAGAAGGAGGTCGGATTGGCAGAGCCACAGCAGAGTTTGTTATTAGTAGAAAAGCCCAGAAAGCAAGAAATCTGCTTTAATGATGCTCTGATTAATAAAGGCTATTCCGTATTACAAGTGAGCAGCGGCGGTGACGGGCTTGTCAGGTTGAGCAGTTTCAGACCAGACGTAATCGTAATCAACGCCGCTTCTTTGCGCACAAATGGCTTACGGATTTGCTCGTGGTATCGAAATCGCCTGCCCCTGGTTCCCTTGATCTTGATCGTAGCGGAAGACGAGCTGATGGCTGAAGCTGAAACTGTCGATGTAGTTTTGCATTTACCCTTCACCGTGCAGAAACTGGTTAATCGCTTAAAGGCTTTTGATGATGGCTTTGCACAGGATGTTTTGGCGCATGGTCCACTGCAGCTGAATCTCAAGACCCGCATGGTCTCATATTATAAGAAGAATGTTTACCTGACGCCACGCTTGGCAAAACTTCTGCAGGTGTTCCTGGAAAGTCCCGGTCAACCCTTGGGTCGCGAAGAAATTTTTATGAATGTCTGGGATACAACCTATACCGGTGATACCCGCACGCTGGATGTGCATATCAGCTGGCTGCGGAAAGAGTTGGAAGAAGACAGCACCAGACCCAAACTGATCAAAACCGTCCGCGGCGTTGGCTACATGCTCGATTTGAAATAGATCAGATCGATTGAATTGAGCAGGGCAAAACCCCCTACAAAAATACCCCGGTTGCCTGTTCCCTGTCAATCCGTAATAATTCCAGATTCAACCCCTAAACAAGTGCCCACCTGGATTGCTCCTCGCAGCCAGCCATGGTCCATTGGAACGGGCTTGTTCTTGCCGGCGACATCCTGCAGCGGCACACTGCTCATGGAACCATCCTGCCGACAAGCCATTCTGCCAAAATTTCCTTCCAGGACTAATTTTAAACTCCATTCAGCCAGTTGGGTTGCAAGCAAGCGGTCGGCTGCTGTCGGTACACCACCGCGAACCAGTGAGCCCAGGATGGTCATGTGCGTATCAATTCCTGTGGCTGCACCCAGGCGGTTGGCGAGCAGCAGGGTTTGGGCAGAGTAATTGTTTTCAATTTTTTCGAAAGTTTTCTCTTTTTCTTCGATAGTTCCGCCCTTTTTCTGGGCAGCCATTTCCATGAAATCGACCAATTCCCGCGATCGCGCTTTTTCGGCGACCGTTACCAGGGAGAAAATTCTGCCGGCTTTTTTGCGTTCCATGATCGCTTCGATGATCACATCAAAATGATAGGGAATTTCAGGAACCAGGATCACATCCGCGCCGGCTGCCATTCCAGAACCCAGTGTGAGCCAACCCGAGGAATTGCCAATGATCTCGACGATCATGATGCGATGGGTGGCGTTGGCGGTTGTGTGCAGACGGTCGATTGCCTGGGTGGCAATTTCACGAGCGCTGTCAAACCCGATGCACTTATCGGTAAAAGGAACGTCATTCTCAGCTGACCGCGGTATGGTGACCACATTCAGCCCCTGCTGGCTGAGCTTGTAGGCTGCCAACTGGCTGGATTTATCGCCGATGCAAACCAGGGCATCGAGATTATGCTTTCTGTAGGTTTCAATAGCCTGTTGGCTGCGATCGACTTCTGCTTCGCCTTCTTTCATGGCATGGGGAACCTGGAGGCTGGTGCCGATAATCGTCCCGCCAGCAGTCAAAATGCCTGACAGCTTACCTTCCTGCAGCAGATTAACGCTGCGGTCCTCAACCAACCCTGAAAATCCATCCCGGAAGCCGATCAGATCGATTTCAGGGAGGTTTGAGACAGCTTTACCAAAACCGCGGATGGCGGCGTTTACACCCGGGCTGTCGCTTCCGGCAGTGAGAAGACCAATTTTCATGAGACACACTCCTTCTTTCAGGTAATTGTATTATAGCCGTAATGGAGCAGTTTTAAAGTTGGGTAAGGTTAATATTCTCTTTGTGATAATACTTTCGTTATTGCCTTGATCTTGATTCACAACCGTAGGGGGAGGTCCCAATCGTGAGCGCTCAATCACTAATTAAATAGAGAGACCTCCCCTGCTCAATAAATTCGGAGTGCGATTAACTGTACTTTCTGCATTTTAAATCAAACAGTTGTGATATCAGCATTGCTGAAAAGGTTAAACGTTCAATATATGGATAAACGGTTGTTGGTATGATTAAAAAAAAAGGAGTTAGCCATGGAACATGACAACACTTTATTGCATGAATTGAGCCTTCTGCGAGAAGCTATCGAACGGATTGCTGACGCGCTGGAAGCGATCGATGATAAGCTGGACGATCTGATCGAACCAGAGGAATACGATTACACCGCCGTGTCTGAGCTGCTCGGACTGGATGAAGACGATTTCGATGATGACGACGAATTTGAAGATGACGATTTTGATGAGGATGAGGACGACCTGCTGATTTAATGCTCCTGATCACAGCACAGCTCAGCGGTTAAGAAAACAACCACCCATGGAGTGGTTGTTTGTGCCGAGTCACAGACTCGAACTGTGGACCCTTCAATTTTCAGTCGAATGCTCTACCAACTGAGCTAACTCGGCGTAGGCAAAGATTCTAATCGTTGAATGGACGGCTGTCAAGCAAAACGCCGGCAATGGATGCAAAAATGGCAAGATAAAACCATGTCGGCAGTTGGCTCCACCCAAACTTTTCCGCTGTGCCCCTCAACAGTCGCCTTTACTTTGCACAGATCATGGGCGATGTCAGCCGCCGAGCGCTTGTCTTTCTTGAGAAACAGCTCGGTTCGCAGCCTGCCAGCATTTTTAAATTTGGGAACTTTTAGATCCAAAACGTAGAATGCATGGTTAATTGCACTAAGAAATTAAGACAACAAAACTAAAGTGAATGAAATTTTTATAACCGTAGGGGAGGTCTGACTATGTAAGCTGTCATTGAGCGGTCATGTTCGGGACCTCCCCCTACAATCATGTACATCATAGTTTGTTTTCAGATTGAGAATTGCTGGCAGCCAGCGCCTCGAAAACACGACTACTTCTTTTTCCGTTACAATAATCACACTCTTGAACATTATCTGAATTATTGGAGGACCTTATGGACCCTTTAACTATCCTTCTGATTACCCTCGGACTGCTCGTTGCAGTTGTTGCCGCGGTTGTTTTGATCAGAACTTTTCAATATCCCACCCCCACACCAAAACCCGAGCCAATTGTGCTCACCGAGGTTGACGGCGAAGAAGTTGCCCGCCATATTGGCTTGGCAATCCAGATGAAAACCATCAATCAGCTTGACCCCAAACAGGTCGACCCAACCCCTTTTAAGGGTTTACACAACCTGATTAGCACGCTTTATCCGGAGGTTGAAGAATATCTGGAGCGCGAGATCATCGGAGACTATTCGCTGCTTTACACCTGGCAGGGGTCAGACCCGCATCTCGACCCGATCGCGCTGACCGCGCACATGGATGTCGTGCCCGCCAATGAAGCGCCAGACTCTGGCTGGAGCTACCCGCCCTTCAGCGGCACTATTGCTGAGGGTCACGTCTGGGGGCGCGGCGCCATTGATTGCAAGGGTGTCATGATTGGCATACTTGAAGCGGTCAACTACCTTCTGAAAATTGGTTTTACGCCAAAACGTACCGTTTATCTTGCCTTTGGAGAAGATGAGGAAATATCGGGGGCACGCGGGGCTGTCCAAATTGTGAACACATTAAAACAGCGCGGCGTGCACCTATCGTTTTTGCTCGATGAAGGCGGCATAATCTCTCATGGCTCTGTTCCGGGCGTGGAGGCACCGGTAGGGCTGATTGGAGTAGCCGAAAAGGGTCACTTAACGCTGGAACTGCGCGCGACGACCGAGCCGGGGCACGCCTCAGCCCCCGGAGATACCACGGCCATCGGCGCGCTGGCGCTGGCAATTGCCACGCTGGAAAACAATCCCTTTCCGCAAGACCTGGAATTCGCAGAGTTTATGATGAGTTTTCTGGCCGACGAATTGCCTTTCACCCAAAGAATGTCACTGGCAAACCGCTGGCTCTTTGGCAAAACGGTTGCCAAACGCTTCGCTTCACAGGCGGTCACCAATGCCAGCACCCGCACAACGATTGCCCCGACAGTGATCAAGGGGGGGCACACCGAAAACGTCTTACCGGCAACCGCCGAGGCTTTGGTCAACCTGCGCCTGATGCCTGGGGATACCCTGGTAGATGTTTACAAATATGTCAACGAACTGGTAGGGGATGATCTGTTGGAGGTTATGCCTGCTCACAACGAGAGCCTTTATGGAGATCATTCCTGGGACCCAACCGATATTTCGGATGTCGATTCACCTCAGTTCCATATTTTGCTTGACCTGATTAAAGCAACCGTGCCAGGGGCGGTGGCAGCACCCTATTTGATGACCGGCGCCACCGACGCACGCCACTATATGCAAATTTGTGAGCGGGTATACCGTTTTTCACCCTATGTTCTCACTGCTGAGGAAACCAAGAGTGTCCATGGGATTAACGAGCGATTGTCTTTTGAAAACGCCGCGAGGATGGTTGGCTTTATGATCGAGGTAATCGAATGTATGTCCAGCATCCCGACCGATTTTTATGGCGAAGAAGAAATCGAAGATACCCGCCTGGCAGACGATGAAAGCGCGGAAACACTCGCCATCAGACAATTGGAAGAACCCCTGACAACCCGACCAATGCGTGCTCCTGAAGTCGAAGAGATTGCAATGCAAACCTTTCCCGAGGAGGAGGAATAGCCTGATTCCCTGTTATTATTAACAATTATGAAAAGAAAAAGCATCGTTTTGCTCGCCCTGATTGGGGTAATCATCTTAGCTGTGGGCACTTTCTTTGTTGTCAAACTTGCGCGTGACACGATTTTTGTTTACGAGGAGCCTCTCATACCTGCACCTACCGAGACGCTTCCCTCTGGTGCTGACCCGTCAATCACGGCAAATATGGATGAAATTGAAGCCCAGGTAAGTCAACTGCGTGGGCTGGAGATCGACACTCAGATTTCGCGCCGACTGATGACCCGCGATGAGCTTGAGCAGGTGGTTATTGAGCAGTTTCTTGCAGAATATGACTCCGAGCAAGGTGAGCATGATGCCGCTGTGATGAATTTGTTTGGCTTGCTGCCTGCTGATTTTGACTTGTACAACTTTTATTTGGAGATGTACAGCGAACAAATTGCTGGCTATTACGATTCGAAGGAAACAGCCATGTACGTCATTACAGAAAGCGGTTTTGGCGGGATGGAACGCTCCACCTACGCGCATGAATTTGTGCACGCCTTGCAGGATTTTCACTTCGATTTTGAAGGTAAGCTGGGATACACCGATGACCTCTGTAAGCTGGATTCTGAACGTTGTGCGGCGCTGCAATCGCTGATTGAAGGCGACGCGACACTGACTCAGCAGTTATGGTTCCAGGAATATGGCACGCAAGAAGATCTGCGCGACCTGCAAGAATTCGCGACCACCTATCAAAGTCCGGTCTTTGATTCTGCCCCACTCGCTTTGACGGAGGCGCTGACTTTTCCGTATCTTTATGGCGCTACCTTCATCCAAACGCTTTACGCGCAAGGCGGTATTACGGCTGTGGATGCTGCTTTCACCAGCGTTCAGCCGCTTTCTTCAGAGCAGATTATGCACCCGAATACCTATCCTGAAGATGTTCCGCAATATCCGACCCTCCCTAACCTGGAAGCAGCGCTCGGTCAGGGCTGGACGCAGATCGATACAGGCAACCTGGGAGAGTATTACGTCTACCTGGTGTTAGCAAAAGGGTACAACCCGCAGTTTCGCTTGTTTGACAGCCTGGCGCAAGGGGCGGCAGAGGGATGGGGCGGTGATACTTACTCGGTTTTAAGAAACGAACAGACTGGAGAATTGGCTGGCATGGTTGCCCTAAATTGGGACACTTCTGCTGATGCCAAAGAGGCTTTCGAGGCTTTTAGCTCCTACAGCAACCTGCGTTTTGGCGCCAAGGCGGGTGGCTATTGGGCTGGCGAAAGTTTCTTCAGCAGCTTGCTGCAAACCAGCGACAACAGTTTTGTGTGGTTAATTTCACAAGACCTGGTTACGCTGGAAGCGCTCCAGGAAGCTGCGCGATAGCAGGGGAAGATAAGATGCCCGATCGAAAACTGGACGTACCGCGCGTAAAAGCACTGATCTTCGATGTGGATGGCACCCTGTCTGACAGTGATGACCGTATGGTTGAGAGAGCGTTCGAGCTTCTGCGGTTTCTATCACCGCTGCTGGATGAAGAGAAGATCCAACGATTTTCGCGGAAGTTGATCCATGCTGCTGAGGGTCCCGGCAACTGGCTTTTGGAAATGGCAGACCGCGCGGGTTTGGACCACCTGGTAGCAAAGTTTTTTGACTGGAGAGAGTCTTCCCGAGAACGCCAGGCACATCATTTCCCCGTCATTCCAGGTGTTTTGCCGATGCTGCAGTTACTAAGCAACCGCTATCCCTTCTCGATCGTGACGGCAAGGAACGAACTGACCACGTACCAATTTCTGAACCTCAACGCGTTGATTGATTTCTTCCCGATTGTGATTAGCTCGCAAACCTGCAGGCACACCAAACCGTTCCCTGACCCGCTCTTGCGGGCGGCAGAAGAGATGGGCGTGTCTATCGAGAATTGTCTGATGATTGGCGACACAATCACTGATGTTCGCGCCGCCAGGGCTGCCGGGGCGCAGTCGCTGTCGGTGTTGTGTGGCTTTGGCACGGAAAAGGAGCTGCGAAAAGCAGGAACGCACGCCGTAATATCTTCGACCAGCCTGCTCGCGACCTACCTGTCTGCAGCCAGCCTGGGGCAGTCGGAAGATTAATTTTCAGGGTTTATATTATGCAAGTCGGGCTCTGAGACGGGGGTAATCAACTGACCACCGGGAAGCTGCTGTTCGAGCGTGACCAGGCGCTTTTCGAGAAATCCATAAATCACAACCAGCACACCGACGATCCCACCGACCACTAAAGCAGCTTGTACACCGAACCGCTCTGCGATCGGCGCGCCCAAAAACAATCCGATTGGCATCAAGCCTATGCTCATGCTGGAAAGCACTGTGAAAACGCGACCTTGCATCTCGGAAGGAACCTTGGTCTGTAGCAAAGGACCCAGGGCACCATTGGCAAGAGCCATCATAATTCCAGTGAAACCCATGAAGACGACGGCGCCAATATAACCAGACTGCGGCACTAATCCGATGCCGAGAATCCCCAGGCTGATACCAAGTATGCCGATCAGAACGGTATAGATTTTGCGTTTAAAGCCGCCCCAGACACTAAGCAAAACGCCGCCAATGATCGCGCCAACGCCGGAGGCAACCTGCAGCCAGGCTAATTCCTGGGCACCTTTCTGGAAGAATTCTGTCACCATCAGGGGCATCAGGTTTCCTGCTGGAGCCAGGAAGAGGTTGATCGAACTGGCAATCAAAATAATAATCAACAAGCCAGGCCATGAGAAGATATAACTGAAGCCAAACTTCACATCAGTCAGTAACGTTTTAGGGGTTACTTTTTCTTTCCCGATTGTTGCCGCTGGCTGTGGCACTTTGACGAAGAAAAGCATCAGCAAAATCGCGATGGCAGCGGTGACAATATCCACAGCCAAAACTCCCTGGATGGGCAATAGTTCCATCAATAGTGCCCCCAGTGCCGGCGAAAAGGTGTCGATCAAGCCTGAAACTGCCTGGTTGATGCCTCCGAGTCTGATCAGGCTTTCTTTCGGCACCATCAGGCTGATCGATGCGGTTTTTGCCGGTCCCTGAAAGATACCAGCCAGTGAACGGATGAACAGGATAGCGATGATGTGCCATATTTGCACCAGGTTGAAAGCGAACAGGGCTGCCAGCACGGCAGTAGCAAGCGCAACAGCCAGATCCGCAAAAATCATAACCCGCTTGCGGTTCCAGCGGTCAACCAATGCACCGACGAAAGGACCGAGCAAAATTTGGGGGAGCAAGGCAGCGGTGGTGGTGGCAGCCAAAACAGTAGCAGAGCCGGTTTGCCTGGTGACGTACCAAACCAGGGCAAACTGCACCAGGCTGCTGCCTAATAGGGAGACAACCTGCCCGATGAACATTGGTAGAAAGTTCCTCAGCCAGTTGGCTGGGATTTCCGGTTCTTCCATCACGGGTTTGGCTTGTTCTGTTGTGCTGGGCTTACCTTGTTCTGTCATTCTCAACTTCTCTTTTTCAGACATCCTGAGATTTTTTTTGTTACCTTTGAGCGCAAAGGGGCTGAAAATTGCTCGTCTGTGATTATACTCCTGTTAAGTTTTCGTATAAGCACAAGAATCATGACTTAACATAACCGTAAATGATCGAGCCGCTTCTGCTGGCTCTCTGAAGGTTAACCATAAACTTCCGATTATCACACCAAATTGGTAATATTCAGTATGAATGCAAAACTCTTCCTGACAACAATCCTTTTACTGGCGGTTTTGACTGCCTGTGCAAACACGCTCACGCCTGAACCGGTCGGCACCGATATTGCCAATTTGCCTGTGGTGGTCACAACCCAATCCCCCACGGCGACAGAGCCACCTCTGGTCCCATCGGAACAATCGCCGCAAGAGACGACTGAATACGAGCCTACTGCACTAATTCCAACAGAAGTGATTCCAGCAGAACCAATCTCTATTGCCGCCTATAACCTGGGCACGCCCTGGGAGATCGCATTCCTACCAGATGGTCGTTTCCTGATCACAGAACGCAGCGGTACGCTTGCACTGGTGGACGGTGATGAAACTGTGCGCATCCCGATTGCTGATGTTTTCGAGCAAGGCGAGAGCGGCTTGCTGGGCATGACGCTACACCACGATTTTGAAACCAACCAGTGGATTTACCTTTACCTGACTTACCAGGAAGCCGGAGAATTGGTCAACCGTGTAGAGCGGCACCGCCTGGAGAATGACACCCTGGCTGATACCATGGTCATAATCGATGGCATTCCCGGTTCCAGCAACCACAACGGTGGTCGCCTCGAGTTTGGACCAGATGGTATGCTTTATATCACAACAGGCGACGCGCAAACGTCATCACAATCTCAGGATATCAATTCGTTAGCTGGCAAGATCCTGCGTCTGCAAGATGATGGCAGCATTCCGGAAGATAACCCCTTTGGTAATGCGGTTTACAGCTATGGTCATCGCAACCCGCAAGGGCTTGCCTGGGACGAACACGGCAGGTTGTGGTCAACCGAACACGGACCCAGCGGACTGGGCAGTGGCTACGATGAACTCAATTTGATCGAGATCGGTGGAATTTATGGCTGGCCCGAAATCCAGGGCGACCAAACCCGGGAAGGCATGATCATTCCGCTGCTGCAGTCTGGCTCAAATGAAACCTGGGCTCCGGGTGATCTCGAGATCGTAGATGGCACAGCCTATTTTGTTGGCTTACGTGGCTCAACTCTTTACACGGTGCCGCTAAACAACCTTACCCCCGAATCGCTGGAACGTCACTTTGTGCAGGAATTTGGTCGACTTCGGGCGCTTAGGTTGGGACCCGATGGTCTGCTTTATATGGGCACCTCGAACACTGATGGTCGCGGCAGACTTCGCGAAAACGATGACAAGGTTTTTCGTATTGATTGGCGGCAGTTACCTTAAGAAAATCGTGTCAGTTCCTTGCGGTGTCAAGCGAAAAAATCAAGTTTGTTTGCCCTGTGACACGACAGTAAGGCTAAACGTGAAACTTTCATAACGACAGGGGTGGGTTCAAGACGTCAACAAAGCTGAAACCTTTAATCAGCTAGACCCATCCCGCTGGAATCATGGTTGTTTTCGGTTTCAATGCCTGTCCGCAGTGCTTAAGCTGGGCAAAATTCCATGGTTAGTTGTCAAATCGAGCATTGCTGGTGACACAAAGGATGGCTCTATTCCTCTGAGCCTTAATGGTAGAATATGAGCGATAACTCCACAGGAGAAAGCATGGCAAGATCCCGTAGAAAATCTGAATATCAAAAGAAATATCCCTACCCCCGCAATCGTACCCGTCGAGCCTTGTTGCGAGCTGGAATTTACGGAGCAGCCAAGTTGCTGCTCAATTACCGCGTTGAAGGCTTGGAAAATCTACCAAAAACCGGACCTTTGATGATCGTTGCAAACCATTTTCATTTTCTCGACACGATCTGCCCAATCCACGTAACCAAGTACTCGCTCGAACTCATCAGTGACGCGGAAATGCCTATGGCACCTGGGCTCGTTAAATTCTTGCCAGGGGTATGGGGCACCTTAAAAATTATGCAAGGTCGCCCAAACCTCGAGGCGATCCGGGCAGCGGAAGCGATCCTGGAGCAAGACGGGGTCCTGGCGATCTTTCCGGAAGGTCATGTTCACAAACCTCCGCTGGGAAAACCACTGCCCGGAGCAGCATTTTTGGCGCTTCGGCTGGGCGTACCGATCATCGCGATCGGTTCATACAGCGAAGACAATTGGGACTTGGTTGGCACCATCAGCAAACAACGGCGCCGCGTCCGGGTGGTTACGCGAATCGGAGAACCGTTTGGTCCACTGGTAGCTGCTGACCCGGATTGTGTTCCAAACCGTGAAGACGTGCGAAGAGCTGGTCAGGAGATCATGGAGCAAATCGCCAGGATGCTGCCGAAATCTGCGCGCGGCAACTACCAGATAGCCTGATTTTCAGTTTTGTGGAAGCCTGTTAACGAGAAATCAACAGATTAAGGCTAAAATACAATCATTGATTTAAGTGATTGGGAATTATGGAATACAAAGATTACTACAACACGCTTGGTGTCAGTAAAACTGCGGCGGATGATGAGATTAAGAGCGCTTATCGCAACCTGGCGCGTCAATATCACCCGGATGTAAACAAAGAACCTGGCGCGGAAGAAAAGTTCAAGGAAATCAACGAAGCCTATCAGGTGCTCTCTGACAAAGAAAAACGCACAAAATACGACCAGTTTGGCTCTGAATGGCAGCGTTATCAGCACTCAGGCGGTCAGCCTGGCGGCTTCAATTGGGGTCCCTGGCAGCAAGAACAAGGCGCGCGCACCAGCTATCGCACCGTTTCGCCGGAAGAATTCAGCGAGATGTTTGGCGGCATGGGCGGTGGCTCTGGCAGCATGGGTGGGCTGGGAGGTTTCTCCGATTTCTTCGAAACGCTCTTTGGCGGTGGTGGATTTGGCGGCGGTTTCTCCCAGCAGACACGCCAGCAGCCGCTCAAGCAAAACGTTGAATACGAAATTGATTTGAGTCTGCACGAGGCTTATACAGGCACAAAACGAACGCTTCAATTTGAAGACGGTCGCAAAATTGAAGCAACGATCCCACCTGGGGTTAAATCTGGCTCGAAGGTGCGCCTCGGTGGTCAGGCTGGCGGGGCAGATTTGTTCCTGAAGGTTAATATCCTGCCAGACCCGGTTTTCAAGCGCAAGGGTGATGACCTCACCATGGATTTGGATGTCGATCTCTTTACCGCGCTTCTAGGCGGGGAGGTTGGCGTTAACACCATGACCAAAGCAGTACGACTGACGATTCCTGAAGGCAGTGACAGCGGCAAGCGCTTCAGGCTGACCGGGCTTGGTATGCCAAACCTGAAAAATCCGAAGCAATTTGGTGATCTTTATGTCACCATTCGTGTCACCGTGCCCAAGCATCTGACTCCGGCAGAAAAAGACAAATTCCGCGAAATCCGCAACATGCGCGTCGCCCG
>Ga0123335_1001001_pt1 | contig 47234 bp, 44 predicted proteins | sample BiotimSIPDNA_2_FD_89707 | JGI IMG/M metagenome (GOLD analysis project Ga0123335, IMG submission 89707) | Anaerobic biogas reactor microbial communites from Washington, USA - Biogas_R2 time_0 SIP DNA | ecosystem: Engineered > Bioreactor > Anaerobic > Unclassified | place: Washington, USA...
CTTTAATCTTTGCCAGAACCGCCGAAGCCTCAGCCCGTTTCTTTTCCTGTACTGCTTTAGCGGTGTCTGATGGAAAGAAAATCTGGCTTACCCTTGATCTGGGAGGGTTGAGATATCTGGCCTTGTTCTGGTCATAAAAACTTCTGCACTCCTCATCCTTTACAGAATCACACTCGTTCAGTATGATTTTCAGAAGCGTATCAACAAGCGCTCCGCTCTGCATCTCCCGTCTGACACTTTCTTCTGTCTGTCCCATCATTGTCAATTCCCGTTCAAAAGTGGCCTGATCACCAAACCTGCTTTTAAACTGCGAGAATGCGCTGTCGACCATGGCCGTATCAAATGAAAGATTTCTCTTCCTGGCTTCCTTCAGCATTAGTTCATTGGCTATAAGCTGTCTGGCGGCGCCTTTAAGCAGCTCAGGCGAAACCCCTTCCAGCGCTTTTTGTGGAAACATGCTGACCATGCTTCTGTGAATCATTTCAGCAGCTTCTTCTACCTGTTTACGGGTTATCTCTTTCTCTTCCACTATTATTGCAGCATCTTTGCCTGCTTGCTCTCCACAGAAAATCAAAAGGCAGCAGACTGCCGGTAAAAAGACGCGCTTTGACATTTGAATCCTCTCTGAAACCGGGATTTAAACCTGGGTATCTTCAGGGTTGGTGCGGGTTGTATTATGTATACGTACTAATCAGATCCGGGTGACTGAAAATCTGATCTTCTGATATTTCTGGTTTACTGCTCCTGTGACGCCTCAGTCACTTCAAATGACGAATTTTCGTCAAGCCAGTTCTTTCGTGAAGCGACCTGCAGAAATGCTTTAATCACCTGAGGGTCGAACTGCTTTCCACTTCCTTCAACGAGTCGTTTTATTGCCTCTTTTTTGCCTAGGCTGTCCCTATATGGTCGATTAGAGGTCATCGCCTCGAATGCATCAGCCACATGAAGAATCCGGGCTCCTACAGGGATCTGATCTTCCTTGAGATTATCAGGATATCCTCCGCCATTAAAATGCTCATGATGATGAAGAATAAGATCATGAAGATCGTGCAGAAACGGGACATCCTTGACTATATTGGCGCCCAGGGTACTATGGGTTTTCATGATCCCGTTAAACTCTTCATAAGTCAGAGGCCCGGGTTTGTTGAGGATGTATCCCGGTATTCCGATTTTACCTATATCATGAAGCAGTCCGGCATCACGGATAATCCCCACATTCTTTTCGTCAATTTTCATCTCACGGGCAATCTCTTCGGCAATATTCATCACGTTTTCGGAATGACCGTGTGTGTATGTGTCTTTTGCATCAACAGCGATAGCCAGAGCCTTTATTGTACGGATATAGTTCTCTTTCATATCGCTATAAAGCTTGGAGTTGGTCAGAGCTATCCTGGTCTGACTGACTAAACTTGACAAGAGGGCTTTTTTCTCAGGCTCATTGGACATTTCCCTTGATGCCCCGAAGATCATGGCGCCAAACTTCAGGTCCTCCCACACAACAGGAATTACATACTTGAACGCAAGCGGCAGTTTAATATGCCCGGATACTCTGGTCGATGAAAGTTGAACTTTTCTGATAAATACTTTACGCTCGCTTATATGCCCTGAAACTGTTTCATTGAATTTATCTATTACTTCTCTGCGGATCTCCCTCACTACCTCATCTTCCACTTCTCCGCGTGACCAGTACATAAACTCATGCGTCCTGCGCTGTACCACCAAAAAGCCCATAAAATCAACCGGAAAGTTGCGTAGTGCTGTTTCGTAAAGACACTTTATCACGTCGTGTTTGTCTACCAAACCCATGAGCTGCTCTGAATAATTCGAAATCAGCATCAGCTCATCAAGCTTCTGATTTATGGAATGATAGAGGTTGGCATTATTAATGGCTACTCCGGCCTGCGATGCCAGAACATCTATTACGCTCTTGTTGAAGAGTGTAAACGGTGGAGAGTTTAAAGTACGGTTCAGGTTTACTACACCGATAGTTTCACCTGAGACCTTGAGTGGAACCGAAAGCGCAGAGCTGATGTCTGTCCTGGAAAAATTCAGGCCCGTTTCCGGAGTTGTTCTGCCGTCAGCCAGCAACAGTGATTTGCTGTTTTTGAAAACCCATTTTGAAATCGACCACTCGGAAAGATCGGCCATTGATGAGCGCACGCTCGAAGAATTAATTCCCTTCTGCCTCACCATGACAAGCTCCTGATTCTCCTTGTCAATAAGCTGAAGAGATCCGCTTTCGGCCTCAGAAACTTCAAGACAGAACTGAAACGTGATATCAAGAAGCTCGTCAAGGTTTTGCGTAGTGGTGAGTTTTGTTGTGATATCGTAAAGGGAAACCATCTCGTTTAGCATGAAATTTTCACGCATCAGTCGAGTGGCCTTTATTGCCTGATTAATCTTCTGACAGAGCAACTCAAACTGGTAGGGTTTAAGAATGTAGTCGTAGGCGCCGCTTTGAACCGTCTTCACTGCAACATCAAGATCTGGATCCAGAGCTGTGATTATGACCGGTGTTGTAGTAAGCATCTTCCCGGCACTTTTCAGAAACTCAAACCCGTCAAGTTTTGGCATTTTCAGGTCTGCTACAACAACATGGGGCCTGATCTGCTCAAGCATCTCCATAGCCTGCAACCCATCAAATGCCAGTGCAGTCTTGAATCCGACTGAGGTAAGATAATCTGATACAGCAGTACAAAGGCTCTGATCATTATCGGCCAGCAAAACGAGACATTCTTCTTGAAGGCTCATTCAGATTCTCAGAAAAACAATGCGTTTACATGTCTACCAGCGGTATGTCAGACTCACCTGACTTGTGCCTGCAAGCGCTGCAGCCGAGTAAGAATAATCCAACCCGGCCCTCCCGCCAAACAGCAAAATCCCCGCTCCAAAACTGAATTTACCCTGAGTCAACCCGCCTCTAAGGGCAAACCGGCTCATGATAGTATACTCAAGTCCATATTTACCTGCGGTAATCAGCAACGACGGTTTCCTGTACAACTTGAAGTATTCAGGTTTCTCGATGCTGACACCATCTCCCAATTCATCTTCTCCAATATAGTTTATTCCCTCATTAGACAGTAGATCAGGCGTTGTATACCCTATTCTCAACCTGCCATAAATATAAGGAAACTCTTTTTCCCAGCCCAGACCAACCCGCAGATGAGGATAAGCCACCTCTTCATATGCATCACTCCATATCACCACATCTGATATCAGGTTCTCAGCCGAAACCGCTATAGAGACCCCGGGCTTGCTCAAAAGCATCTTTGCCCCCAGATCCATTCCTATCCTGTACCCCCGGTAATCAGGAAGTCGGGTGCGACGACCGTTAAGGGCACCCCCCAAAGCTACATGCATCGATTCACGGATCCTGGTTTTCCAGCCCAAACCAATTCTGAAAAAAATACTTGAACAGGAAACAATTTCAGGATCATAAACCGGCTCACCGCTTCCATTTGTATCAGCATGCTCAGTTATCTCAATCTGAGGCAGATACACATAACCGGCAGTTATTCCGTAGCCCAGATTTTCTCCGGCACTGGTTGTGAAGGAAAGCAGTGAGGTACTGAATGCATTATGAAAGTAATTGGCGTAGGAGAGCGAGATGGTACTTAATGAATCAAATGCCAGATTCGCAGGGGTGCTGGATGGTGAGGCTCCGGAACTCATGCTCAAATCAGAGCCGGCCATAGCTTCAGAATGCGATGAGTTCATCAGTTCATCATTGATATCTGAATACATACCACCTCTGGAACCAGCGTATCCTGATGAAATCAGCACTGAAAGAGCAATGGCGATCCATGAACAGATAATTTTTTCCATCTTATTTTCCTGAAATTATTCAGTGTACCCGATTACATTAAAATAACTTCTTAATCTCTTAATTTCCACAGGTTTGCTTTATTCTGGAAATACTCCATTCATTTAACGCTGAGAAATGATACTACTTTGATCTGAAAAGAGTTGACTCTAAAGGTATTCAGTTCTATTTTATGCAATTCTAAGGGGCGCATGGCTCAGTTGGTTAGAGCGCCGCGTTCACATCGCGGAGATCGCTGGTTCGAGTCCAGCTGCGCCCATTTTCCTCATAGCTAAGATCTCCTGAATAGATCAGCTGGATTTGTTTTTCATAATACTTCCCGAGTTCAAAATGCACTAATTATTTTTATTTTTATTCTCTTGCCCTTTTCACGAGGAATAAACAGATGAATTCCGGTCTGATCATCAGATATAATCTTCTACCTATTTTTTTAATTCTGTTCACGTCAACAGTACTCTCTCAGGAATGCAAGCCCGAGTTCTCTTTGCCTGCACAAGGTGCTCTGATAACTTCACCTTCCTGTACGCTCGAAGTAAAGGCCCCCTGCAACATAAAACGGGTTTTATTCAAGGCCCGTTACACTGGTTCAAAACCGGACTCATCGGTCATTGTGAACCTCGGCACAGTCTCTAAAGCCCCGTTTAAGGTCATCTGGGATATTTCAAAAATCCCAAACCAGCTCATCTCGGGGGTCTCATTTCTCGCTGAAGTTACTTTGGCGAACTGGAGCATTAAAGAGATTAACCGGGAAGGTGTATTTTTCCTTCATCAAAACACTGAAAGATCCGTCAAAATAATACCTTATGATCACCAGGGTACCCAGAGCTTCAATCCGGATACATTTACATTCAAGTATCCCCGCTCTCCCGGATCCATTACCGCTTCAATGTACTGGAACGAGAAAGATCTATCGGTACTGATGGAAGTCAATGACCCATTGTTTTATGACAATATACCCCGTGACATTCTGGCAGGAATGGGTCTGGAAGTGTTGTTAGACCCGACATTAAGCAGAAAGCCTTATCCTCATAAGGATATTATGGCTTACTCTATACCCCTTTACGGTAAACCATACAGGATTATCTATCAGCCGGTGTTCGACTCAAGTGGAAGCTTTAAACTGAACTCTCAAGTTCTGGCCTGTGATTTTAAATACAAGGTGACAAAAGTAAACTTCAAAGGTTATAAGATCTACTTCTCTATTCCTCTCCAGAGCATCTCAAATACTCTCCCAAAAGAAATCGCCTGCAATTTAATAGTTAAAAGTGCTATCAGCGAAAATATTGTCAGAAGCCCCTGGATAAATTATGGAGCCCTTGAATCCTACAGCCCCTATGTCTGGGGATCGATTCAGTTCCAGCCAAAACCATTTTTGAAAAACCGCCTTACGGTCTGGATCATCTTTTTTGTACTCGGACTCCTTTTGATGCTGCTGATTCAGCTGCTGATCCGTTCCATCAGCAAGAGTTCCAGAACTGATGTTCCAGGAAGATCTGAAGCGGAAGAAAAGATATTTGAGAAAATAAAAGAGGCTATGGAACGGCGGATCACTCAGAAGGATTCTACAAAAAATGATGTCGCCCGGGACTTGAAGATATCACCAAAGAAACTAAACAGCCTTATAAAAAGATTCACAGGCTTGTCATTTCAGAATTACATGATGCTCAACCGCACCGAAATCGCCAAAGAACGGCTGCGTTCCTCTCATTGCAATGAGGCCACAGTGGCAGAGGCGTGCGGTTTCCAGAATGCCCCGGAAATGGAAAAATATTTCCTGAAATTCCACCAAATCACACCGGGGAAGTTCCGTTCTGAACAACAGGTAGCCTGAACAGGGTTAATGCAGATACTGAATATACCAAGCAACCGCTAATCTGGCTACTTCATCCAGTGCTCCTGGTTCCTCAAACAGATGTGAAGCCCCTGGCACTATCTCCAGCTTTTTTGCAGGAATACGAATCGACTCAAATGCTCTCTTATTAAGCTCAATCACCTGATAGTCATCACCGCCCGCAATCAGGAGAATTGGTGTTTTAATCCTCTCAAGATTAAGCCCTGCCATATCTGGCCTTCCCCCTCTGGATACTATAGCCTTGACATCACCGCGATCCACCGAGGCACAAATCGCCGCTGCGGCACCTGTACTGGCCCCGAAATAGCCGACAGGAAGATTTTTTAAATCAAGCTGAGAGGATATCCAGTCGGTTGCCGCACCCAATCTTCTGGAAAGCAGATCTATATCAAAACGCAAATTTGCACTTATCAGATCTGCAGCTTCCTCGGAACGGGTCAGAAGATCAAAAAGAAGTGTCCCGATACCACCGCTATTAAGATACTGGGCGACAAACCTGTTTCTCGGACTGAACCTGCTGCTTCCGGATCCGTGTACAAACAGCACTAACCCCAGGGCATTATCAGGTATGTATAAATTACCACTCAGATTCACATCATCAGATAATACCGGAATATGGACCTCGTGCTCCTTTTCTCTCTCATAAATCATAAAACAGTCCTCTTTGAAAAAACCAGTTTAAATGTCGAGTACAACCATTGCCTCCCAACCAAAATCTGTCTTTCTGACACTGAACAGATGCAGCGTTACAGCCTTTACATCTACAGCCAAATGGTGCTTTGTGTTGTCGATCCTCTCCCCTGCAGCTTCACCCCTGAATATAAAGAGCCCGTCTTTTTTTTCGATTGAAGCCTTCTGAAGACGAAGAAATAGACAAAAAGTATCTTTTAGATAAATGAGCTCCTGAAGAATCTGAAAAAGAAGCATCTCCTCAGAGCGATCGTTGACTTCTATTACTCTGACCTCTTTTTTTGTAATAGATTCAAGATCATCAACCATTAAATTGGTGGTGGCATCAAAAGCCGAAATAAAAGTTTCCTCAAGCGTCTGCCCCCATGCCCTGAAAGCAGCATCTGCCGTGACAATCTCTTCGATATATGAATACGGCATTCCCCTACCCCTTCACGCTCCCCACCGGCGAAAAACGCACAACAGGCCTGCTTATTCTGGCCTGACTGGCAGCCTCTATCACTTCATCGATATCCTTGTACGCTCCCCCGGCTTCCTCTGCCAGAGCGGAAAAAGAGCTTGTTCTGGTATAAATTCCCTCTTCTGCCATTTTTTTCTGCACATCTTTGCCTCTATACTGCCTTCGGGCTGCCCTTCGACTCATAACCCTGCCGCTTCCATGCGTTGTGGAATAAAAGGTCTGATCGCCGCTGCTGACCCCCTTTAACAGGTAAGAACCTGTTTCCATGCTGCCTCCGATGATTACAGGCTGCCCTGTTTCTTTGTAAACTTCGGGTATGCCCCCCATTCCAGGGCCAAATGCCCGGGTTGAACCTTTGCGGTGAACTAAAAGCCTTCGCTTTACACCATCAACAATATGCTCCTCCAGTTTTGCAGTATTATGCGCCACATCGTAAACCTGATGCATTCCAAGATCCATGGCACTTCGGCCAAACACTTCAGAAAAGACTTTTCGTATCTGATGAAGAATAAGCTGCCTGTTGGCAAAAGAGATGTTGATTGCACATTTCATTGCCACAAAGTATTCCTGCCCCTCAGGTGAGCTGAACGGCGCACAGGAAAGTTCTCTGTCCGGAGCCGTAATGTGATACTTTTCCATCGCACGAAGAAATACCTGAATGTAGTCGGTGGCAACCTGGTGGCCAAATCCGCGACTGCCGCAATGAAACATGATTACAACCTGCTCATCGCTTTTTATTCCGAATACTGAAGCCGTCGATTTATCAAAGATATGTCCCGGTTTAACGAACTGAATTTCCAGATAATGGTTGCCTGATCCAAGCGTTCCAAGCTGATGAAGCCCCCTCTCAAAGGCTCTCTCACTTACGCGGGATGGATCTGCACCCTCAGCACAACCGTTCTCTTCGGTTTTCTCAAGATCCTCTCCCCACCCATAACCCCTCTCCACTAACCATCTGGCTCCCTGCTGGGTGATTTTGAGAAAATCATTCCTGCTTAGCTTTATCCAGCCCTGACTTCCTACCCCGGAGGGAACTTCACGGAACAGACGATCAATCAGCCTCTCCAGATTGGGTCTTACATCCCTGATAGTCAGATTAGTAAGTACCAGGCGCATCCCGCAGTTAATGTCAAACCCTATCCCGCCAGGGGAAATCACCCCTTCACTGGGATCCATTGCTGCCACACCGCCAATAGGGAATCCATACCCCCAATGCCCGTCAGGCATGCACAGAGCATATTTAACTATTCCAGGCAGCATAGCCACATTTGCAACCTGATTAAAAACCCCCTCATCCATCGACTCGATCAGTTTCTCTGTTGCATAGATACGAGCAGGCACATTCATACCCGATCTAAAGGTTCTGGGAAGTTCCCAGATAGTGCCTGTGATTTTCTGAAGTTCTAAAGGAGAGGACATCTAAACTGCTCCTTACTGATCACGCCAGAATCAACTCGTTTACGACGCCTTTAACTCCGCGGGTGTTTTTCGCAGCATATTCTACAGAATAATAGGAATTCCAGTGAGGTACCTTACCACTCAGAGTCACTATACCCTCTTCTACCCGGACAGTGATATTTTCCACCGAGATATCTATTCTGGAAAGAGATTCATTTATCTCAGTTGCAATTTGATTATCGGCAAACTTATGAGTAGGAACAACAGCCAGATCATTTATCACCTGAACCACTCCCTGCACTTCGCTGACACTCTTTCCACAATGTTCCCTGGCCCGGTAGGATTCAACCGAACCCTTCAGCGTCACTATGCCCTCCTCAGCTGATACACGGATAAAATCGGATTTTATGTTCCGGTCAAGAGAAAGCCGATTCCGGACAGAATCGGCAATTTTATCATCAGTTAACCTCTCCATCTCATCCGGGTATCTTATTTTGAGCAAATTACTCACTCTTCCCACACCGGATACACTTCTGGCTGCATCCTCGGCCGCAACGAGTGCAGCCAGCGACTCCACTGTGCCGCTCAGGGTAACCTCACTGTCGATAAGCTCTACGTGAACCTGCTTTTTATCTATTCTGCTGTCTGCCCTGAGTTGTGAGATAACATTATTCAGTATCTCCTGATTGCCTGCCATTGCCTGCTCCTGTTCTCCTGAAAATATTCACTCTTTTTCATGCCACCCCTGCTCATTCCGGTAGTGATGACGCGGAGAGAGGTGTAATTGGTCTTGTCCCGAACAGTTCACCAAATTCGGGCGGCAGTGAGGAGAGAATCTTTGTGAGCAGACCTGAAGTTATCGCTGACCCAAGAACACTCATCACCACTTTTGACCACCTGACCGCCTCCGGATATCCTACCCCGGCACGAGCACTAACCCGGTTATAGTACTCCTCAAGACTGAACAGGTCACCAGAATGCCTCTCTGCCAGAATTTCCTTTATCTTTCTGGGAAGCTGAGCCCCGAGTCCCTCCCGGTCCGCAGCATCAAGCCTCTCACCAAGAGTTGCAACACTGGCATCAATCATGGTGGCCGAAACGCTCAGGTCCGGAAGTTGAGCCCTCTTTTGTACCTCCTGCACAAATTCTTTATACTGCATATTTTCTCCCGGTGAAACTGGGTAATTCAAAACATGTTACCTTAAGACAGAAAAAGAGCAAAATGAGTACCCGCACTCAAAAATATTGAATTGGCACTTTTATTGCGCTTTTCCTAAGAAAACAGTCTTACCCTGAAAAAGGAGGTTGCTATCATGACAGACATAAAAAAACGCATCGCATTTATGGCAATTCCACTAACAGTCCTGGCTGCTGCGGGCTTAATCATGAAGAAAGTGGCGAAAAGAGATGGAAGAATCTCAGAGGAAGTTAAAGAGGCAACATCCAATGCCTTTGAAGAGATTGACAGTACCATATTAGAGCTGAAAAACAACATGGAAGGGAAATCCGCATCACAACTCCAGCACTCACTCGATTCCATAGTTGAGAAGGCAAAAGAGAAATTGGACAAAATCGCAGTCGATGTAAAAACCAGAATTCAAGAGAAAAACTCCTCCTCTACAGAAATCCCTTTAGATATCAATCCCTGAGTTCTGCGAATCAAAGAAGGCTGGTGTTGACCCGGTACAACCAACACCAGCTCTAAGCCACTCTGCGGGATTGTGCTGCAAACTCTTCAAGTAATTCTATATGATCCAGTTCATCCTCATAATTTTCCTCAACCTGGGCCCTTAAAGCGGCAGGCAGCACATTTATCAACGACTCATAAATTCTGCTTATAAAGCGTTCGTTTTCCAGTAATACAAGAATTGTCCGTCTCTGCCCAATTCCCCTCTGGACGGCTATAAGTGCCCCTGTCCCAGGCTGGTTGATCTGAGCCTCTGAAGACTGGGCAAATCTGCTGATCTCGCTTAGAAAAACCTCAAGATGCTCTTTATGATCAAGACGAAAATTCTCAATGTGCCTTTTGATTCTGCTATCGCTTATCTCTGGAACCGCTTCGGAATAACAACACAGAAAATCCACCTCCAGACAACTCATCTGAACCATAAGATCTGCTGTATTTCCATAATCCATAGGCTGCTCCTTTCTCCTGAAACGCTTAATGAGAGCAACGAGCATACCACCGGAAAAAAATCATCTATACATTCTAAAGTATGCCCCCCAAATACCGATATATAGAATGAAAGCACAAGTGGTTCTCCCAAAAGGATGACGGGAGAGTGAATCAAAGGGGGGAGGTCCAGGGAAGGATCGATCTTCCAGGGACGGAAGCATGCCCCTAAAGAAAGGCAGGTAGGCCATGAACATCCAATCAGTAGTATCGGCTTACGGGGCCACACCTTATGAACCCTCAGCAAAGAGTGGCAAAAAGGCAGCCCCGGATAATGCGACGGCTGTTCGTGAACAGGAACAGGTTGAGTTTTCGGATACTTCACTCAATCTCCAGAAATTACGTACTCTGGTTGATGCGATCCCGGATATTCGGATTCAGAAAGTGGAAGAGATCAAGATGAAGATCAAGTACAATGGATATCCCATGGAATCCAACCTGTACAAAGCTGTGAAGCACATGGTCGAACAGAAAGTCATCTGATTCTTCCTTATTTAAACCGGTCACCACACCCTTGACAGCTATTGTGAGCTGTTGAGGGTTTTTTTCTTGCCTTTTACCATCACTTAACCCATTTTTAAACTCTCCGATGCCCAGGTGGCGGAATAGGTAGACGCTACGGACTTAAAATCCGTTGACTGGAAACGGTCGTGCCGGTTCGATTCCGGCCCCGGGCACTTGATTTTAATGGACTTATAACCTTCTTTGTAAACATCAGCAGCAAACCACAATAACACAAATGCCCAAAATTGCCAAATTGGCACCTCAAATTTTCAATCTCATCCTCTGCTGACTCGGGAATTAAACCTTCCGGGGACTCCAGGTAGATTTGTGTTCCTGTGGTACTGAACCAACACCGAAAAGTTTCTTGCAATACACATATTTTTGTGGTAAAATTTGTCTTAAGAAAAGTTTATCCATGCAATACATAAACAACTATAAACACTTCAGTTCAGTATAAAAAGCAAGCAACATGGACCATCTGAACAGATATTTTTCCACTGATGAATCAGTCGATTACAAAGATCTGTTTCTTAAAGAGCAACAAAAAACATCTGAGCTTCAAAGCATAATCGAGATACAGCAGGTCCAGATAAAAACATATTCCCGTGAGTTAAGCGGTGTATATCAGCAATCAAAACTCAAACGCAAACAGATTGCCGATACAAACCAGCAGCTTGAAACTTATTCATCCGAACTGCGCAATACCATAGCCAACCTCAAACAGACTCACCACGATCTTCAGGATGCCTACCGGGATACAATCTACAGACTGGTACTGGCTTCTGAATATAAAGACAACGATACCGGTAATCATATCAGTCGAATCGGTCAGTACTGTATGCTCCTGGCTGAAAAACTCGGCTTGTCAAGCCAGGACATTGAAAACATCGGCCTGTCCTCACCTATGCATGATGTGGGAAAGATAGGAATTCCCGACAGCATCATTCTCAAGAACGGAATGCTTACAGAAAATGAATTCGCTATTATCAAAACACACACAACCATAGGTGGCGCAATACTTGACAATTCTAAAGCCGCAGTGCTGCAGAATGCCCGCATGATTGCGCTCTCACACCATGAACACTGGGACGGAAGCGGATATCCCGAAGGCCTGTCCGGAGAAAACATCCCTTTACATGCCAGAATAGTGGCGCTTTCAGATACTTTCGATGCCCTGACATCAAAAAGACCCTACAAGGCGCCCTACCCTATTGAAGTGGCTTGTGATATAATAAAAAAAGAGAGAGGCCGGCACTTCGACCCCGACGTAGTTGATGTATTTCTGAATAGTATTAATAGTCTGGTGAAAATTAAAATTGACATAGATAATGAAGATCCCAGAAAAGTAATGCAGAAGTTTAGCTGGAGCGAACGGGATAAAATGTACAATCCCGTCAACTGAATTGATCCCGTCTTACCTTACAATCACTATTTTGCCTTTTACCAGCACTTTACCTTCGGTATTGGAAATGGAATAGAGGTAAATGCCCGATGCCACCAGCTCTCCGGCTTGATTACGGGTATCCCAGTGCCATTGCGGTTTGAATAAAGAATTTCCCGACTCAATATGTACCCTCTGCCCTGCTTTACGGGTATCAAATACAGGGTGAGAATTTGTGTTGTATATTCTTATGATCAGATCGGTTGAAACCGGTTTTAGATTATGCAGATTTTTAAACCATATTCCGCATGGACCTGCGTTTCTGCAGTGGCGGGGGTCTTTTCCCGGCTTGTAAGGATTGGGATAGGTATAAAAGCCAACCATTTTCGATGAATATTCCCATTCCTGATCGCAAAATACAGACGCAGTATTCGATGGATAATTTAAAGTGCGTGAATAACGGTAATCTGATGCAAAACCGGAGAATTTACAGTTTATTACTTCTCCACTGAAAAAACTGATGGTTGGATGAAATGTTACACTCAGACTGTCCCGTGAAAACTCAATCGTGCCAAAACCGGATCTCTCTCCGCTGAATAAAGTCGACATGGAAAAACTGACATTCTGACCGGAAGTATCAGTATCTATAATCCCCGGCAACAGGCGCTCGGAAAAACTTATCGTAACAGCAGGAGAACTATTGCCAAACACGGTCCCGCCAGCTGGTGATACTCTTGTCACCTCAATCCCCTTGACCCTGTAGCCCCAGGAAACATCCTCCCGGGTGGAACTGGAATCAAATAGAGTAGTAGGAACACCATCCCGGTCATTATCAGCTGGAAAGCCCATCAGATCCCTTGCACCTATGCCCCGGTATGTACACCAAAGAGAATCGCGGTAAAAAAGCCGCCCGGCAATACGGAAAGTCACTTTGTTTGAACTGACTTTAATACTGTCAAACGAAAGCTGCTTGCCGTTGTTATATTTCGAGTTGACAATAAGACACCGGTTGTTGGTCAAGGATGTATCTATCGAGTTGGCGAATACAGGTGATGAAAACACCAGGGTAATTTCCGGCTTGAGTCCAAGCAGAGTATCTCCGGGCAGAGGCATAATACCCAGAAGGCTGAAGCCGATGCTGTCAACCTTCATTCCGGACTTTGTCAGAGCAGTTTTATCACGACGATTGTCTTTATTTACATCGAGCCGGTTGGGACCGCTGGGAGTAGATGCGATATCGGCAAGGTCCGTAGTCATCACAACTACAAGTGAATCAGTCGGTATAAACAAACCTTCCGGAGGTAAAAATCCGAATCTGGAACTTGCCTTTTCATATGATGCTGAGAGATTCACCTTCGTATTGTTCTGGCTCCAGCGGTAAGAAAATCCAATTTGGTTTCGCTGACCTGTAAATTGGCTGTCAAGGGCACTGTAAAGATAGATGCCTTTTCCGGTCAAACTTGTATCCATCGGTTCTGAAAATGATATCTGTATTGACGCATGAGGAGGAAAACTGTAGGCAAGAGGCCTTGCCGCTTTTTTAAGTGGCTGATAAGGAACATCAGGAATAAAATCGGGAGCAACAGAAACCACCCTTGGAAGATCATTGTACTCCAGACAAACCGGAATCGTGTCAGAGGAGTGCAGCGGATCACTGCTGAGGAGAATAATTGTATCGCAAAGCATGCCGTCTCCCAGCAGCTTTTCTGTCGTAAACACAAAATTACAGTAAACCGGATATCCGGGACGCATGAGAATCGGCACCAGTGAAGATGCGTTTCTGGCGGTAAATGATTTCGTGAGTGTATCCTGAGGCAGCCTGATAGAAAGCCAGTCCGAGCTCTTTTGTCTGAATCTTATACCTGTCAGTGACATGGTATCACTGCCGGAGTTTACCAGGGGAAGGGCAATTGAGTCCCGCTCTGCCGATCCCACTATCAGCGATACTGATCCTTTAAGGGAATCTGCAGCGGCAATGTAGCCTGATGTATCAATAGAGAACCATGGATACCGGATTGAAAACATCACTGTATCAGAGCGGCCAAATCTGTCGTGAACAGTGACTGTGACTAAAGAGTCTCCGCGCAAAGGGCGGAACGTGTGAGAAAAACTGTTTTTCCTGGAACTGGCATTGTAAACTTTTTTACCAGAGGAAAAACGATAAGTAAGGGTATCCCAGAACACACAATCAGTATCGGATACAGCTGTAATAACCGCAATCTCTGCCCCGGGTATTACTCTTAAAACCTCTCCTTCGCTGATCTCCTCGCCTCCAACCGTCAGATTGTTAATGCGCGGTGAATGATTGATATAGAATTTTGTTTTCAGTGATACCGTAGTATCCCGATCTCTGGCGCTGATTGTCACCAGAAATGAATCTACTATCGAAAGAGTATCTCCCCGAATAACAAACCGTTTTACTCTACCCATACCGGTAGAATCAACCTTTTGAGTGCCCCCGGTACTTCCTGTAAAAAGCAGTCCTCTTACCGCAGCCGGATCATTTGTATCGCTTACAGAATAGAAAAACTCAAGAGAATCATCTTCCTGAAGATCGTATACACCTCGTCCAAAGGCCACTGTATCCCGGTACCCAGTCGACGAGGTATATGCCATATTTGCATTTAGTAAAGGCGTCGAGTTTCTGGTGACAATAGTTAACGTTTGGGGAACAGCCTCCCACCCCTCACTGTCGACTGTTTTAAGAGTGCACACAACTGCAGTGTCAGATTTAACTATGGGACGCAGGGTGATTGAGGAATCAAACTCCGATGAATAATTCAGCTTTATCAAATGATTTAAAGACGGGTATGTGCCTGTAAGAACCAGTGTATCGGTGGTATCGGGATCAAAAAGATCCGTATAAATTCGTGTAGAATCACTCCTGGACAGGCAGTAAACAGTATCGCCGAATGAAATACTCTTGTAAACTCTGCTTCCGGTTCTTACTGAATCTATGCCCGAAAAAGAGGGCTGTCCATTCCATGGAACAGTAACAGACCTGATGACCGGAGTTGATAAGGTATCGGCCGCGATATCAGTTCTGCGGTTTATCTCCATTCTGTACTGAAAATATCTGGACTCTCCCTGGATTCCGGCAAGAGCTGTGCTGTCATGCATGGAAATCCATGGCTGATTTCTGCAACCTGCAGCAGTTGAGCCGATTCTGATGGAATCAAGCATATACCAGTCACTTAAAGTGGACACATCGACAATACCGGGATAAAACCGGACTGAATCACCTTCCGGAACTGTCACCGATTCTACCGGAGAGGTCCAGAATCCTTTTGAAACGCACACCACGATAACTAAATGTGGTCCCCCAGAGAGATCCTTTAGTATGTAAATTACTGCTCCATGTCACCCCGAAGTCCCCCGAGCTGTCAATCGCACAGTTGACAGCGCTTTTGTAACGGTCTGTGGTATCAACAGACACATCGGGATCGGAATAAACAAAAAATTCAGGAGTCCCCAGGGTTTCTCCTTTGATCGGATATCTGTAACCCTCAACTGACACAACCCCGCTGTTGTCAAGATCTCCCTTAACTGCCACAATCAAAAACTGTGAATTTGAAGAAGCCGCACAAAACCTGGCCCCGGCTTTGTTGCTTATCTGCTTTGGGATCTGCTCAACATGACCATCTTCTATTTCCAGCCTGTGCAGAAATATTCCACTTGCATTCCAGAATGCAACCGCAAAGCGGCCCTCCCCATAGGGAGCTATCCCAGCATCATCATAGAATGAAAAAGCCCTGTCTCCGGATTTTTCAATGAAAGAACCCGTTGGCCCCCCGGTCAGGTTCCTGCTGAAAAAACGGTAGTTTATATACTTGTCTCCATTTGGGCTTCCCCTTGCCCATGCAACCAGAATATTACCTACTCTGTCGTATGATACGGAGCAATTAAGAAGAAAAGCCCCCCCCATTCCCACATCGGTTGCTACTTCGGCAGTACCGACTACCTGAATTTTATCCCCCGATGAATACACTTTTCTCAGTACAACTTTCTTTGCGTCGATACTGTTAACGACAAGAAAAGTGTCTTTTTCCATATGACACTGGGATGGAAAGAGCCAGCCGGTATTTATCACGGAATCTATTGCGAGGCTGCAGACACCATTATTCAGCATCAGTGTACGTTTGGTGATATTGACTCTATTTACAAAAGATACAAGAAAACCATCACTGCCCCTGTCTGCATGTAAATAACAGTCAATCGGGGGGCTGATATCACAGAATTTATGCGGTGCCACAGCAATGGCATTGGTCATGTTAAGCTTGACTTTAGTATAGAATACAGATTTTTCAATTGAATCTACGTAGAAGAATGCAAATGTGTCTTTTACTGAAGCTACGATGTCTGTATAATTGGCTACATTGAGGTTTGCTGGAACAGAGTCGCCGAACAGCTTTATTGTCTCACTGTACTGAACCGCCAGTCCTAATCCACTGTCAGTCAAAACGATATTGGAATCATTGACACCGTCATTCTGCACAGTAAACCCGGACCGCACATATGTCCCCGGGGCAGCCCTGAAAACAATAAGCAGAACAAAAGCTGAAACGACTGCAAAAAGGAGCTCAGCTTTTGTTCGATCGCGTTTTTCTGATGAATCCCTGCTGCGATACGTCATCGATGAAACCCTGTTCCTTAGTACGATTTTCCTTTTTCCACTCCTGAAGCCTGCGCTCCTTTACAATCTCAATAGCTCGCCGGTCCTTTGTAGCAGTCACCAGCGTTTTGCGGACCTTGACCGCCTCAGCCCTGAGGTCCTCCATCTTCTGCCCGGCTTTCAACAGGTCCTCTCTTAACTTGAAACGGTAGGAAACAGAGTACCTCAACATCGTTATGCTCTCGTTTGTACCACGTCTGTGTTTCTCGGAACTCTGCAGCTCCTTCAGTTCATCATGGATTCTGTTTATCTCTATTTGGGCCTCCATGACCTGCCTGTTTTTTTCGGCAAGATGCAGTTTTATCTTCTCTTCTTTACGTTTTCTTAGCTCCAGAAGAGTATCTAACTGGAATCTGAACTTTTTCATCCACCTGCCCCGGTTATCTTAGCCAGTTCAGTCAGCCTGGTGATACTCTCCTCAAAATTGCTCTTTTCATCTCTGTCCTGCCGCAGAAATTTTGTGAGGGGATCATTGAGCTTTATGGCCTTATCAACCCTTTCGCTGCTCCCCGCGACATAGGCGCCAATCTGTATCAAATCCTCATTTTCCCTGTAGGCTGCCATATAATCCTTTAAAGCCCCGCTTATTCTGGCCTGTGAAGGGGAAATAACCTCAGGCATACAGCGTGATATGCTTTCAAGAACATCTATGGCAGGGAAATGATTGCGGTGGGCAAGCCTGCGGGACAACACAATATGCCCGTCTAAAATACTGCGGGCAGCATCCGCTATCGGCTCGTCCATATCATCACCTTCCACAAGCACAGTGAAAAGCCCGGTGATCGTCCCCTTATCCGATGTCCCGGCCCGTTCCAGAAACTGCGGAAGCATCGAAAAGACCGAAGGGGTAAAACCTTTGGTGGCAGGCGGTTCACCTATAGCAAGCCCGATTTCTCTCTGCGCTGTGGCAAGGCGGGTGATTGAATCAACAAGGAAAAGAACATCCTTGCCAAGATCACGAAAATACTCCGCGATAGCCGCTGCAATCATGGCCCCTTTTAATCGAATCAATGCGGGCTGATCCGACGTGGCAGTCACTACAACAGACCTTGAAAGACCCTCTGCACCTAAATCCCTTTCCAGAAACTCCCTCACCTCGCGTCCACGCTCCCCTATCAGAGCAATCACATTTACATCTGCTTTACAATTGCGGGCCATCATACCCATCAGGACACTTTTCCCTACACCGCTTCCGGCAAAAATCCCCATGCGCTGGCCTTTACCTATTGTAATAAGGGAATCTATAGAGCGTATCCCGGTATGAAACGGCTGGGAAATTCTCTTTCTCTTCAGCGGATTAGGTATTGAAGAATAGATTGAACGGTAGCACTCTGCCTTAACAGACCCCTTGCCGTCAAGAGGATTGCCTAAGCCATCAAGAACCCTCCCCAGAAGCTGACGACCGACTCCAACCATCAGGGGACGCTTGGTGCCTTCAACTGTAAGCCCGGGATGAATACCTTCAATGGGGCCCAGGGGCATAAGAAGCGTTCTGTCCTGGCGAAATCCCACCACCTCTGCACGTCCCACAACAGTGCCGTTTTTCTCAACGATACATAGATCACCCACAGATGCCGCCGGACCTGTCGACTCTATAAGAAGCCCGATCACCTCGGCTATCTTTCCATGTACCTTAATCGGCTCGGCATTGGCTATTGCACTCAGGTATGGCTGGAATTTCAGTTGAAGATTCATTGCAGGGCCGCCATTTACAGGAATGATACGTTCTTTACATACAATTGGAAGTGGATTAATCAGCTGCTGACTGCCTGAGCTCTTCTGCCCCGCTTCCATTCCGTGCGGAAGAATTTATGCTTTCCCAGACACTCTCAACCAGTCCGGCTAATTCCTCATACTGCACACCTAATCTGGCGTCAACTACACCGGAATTAGATTCGATTATACAGCCGCCCCGTGATACCCTCTGGTCAGCCTCTATATTGACGTTTTTGAGACGATCTGCAACAGGAACCCAGAAATCCTTCCTTCCTGAAACAGCCTCAAAATCATCAGGTGAGACTCTCACTATTAAACGGTCCCGGTCTCCGATGTAACCAAGTGCTTTTTTAAGCACTGAAAGTATTATCTCCCCATTTACAGATAATTCTACTGAAATGATTTTCTTCACCATTTCGGTACAGAGCCGTACCAGCATATGTTCGGCGTTGGAAAAAACCTCTCTTTTCGATTCTTCAAACTCCCTGAGGAAAAGGCCTGTTTTGGACTGAAGCTGGTCAACACTCTTTTGATAACATTCACCAGCCTCCTGCTCACCCCGGCTATATCCATCCTTGTAGCCCTCTTCCCTTCCTTTCCCATATGCCGTCTGAACAGCCGTGCGGGCATTCTCCTTCTGCCTCTCAAGCAGAAGCTCCAGGTCCATTACCTTTTTTTCGAGCTCTAAGACCCTCTGTTCATCCTGGTTTAAAACCCTTGCCTTCTTGCCGGGTGAATCAAATTCCTCAGTTGATGGAGAGTAAACCAGGAAGTCCTTTTCCTGCTCCATTTTTTTATGGAGAATCCTGCGAAGCCCTACTGTGGCAGGATCCTTTGATTTAAGGATATTGTCAATCAGGGAGGATACATCCTGACGGGAAGGCGCAGTTTCCATAAACTCGTTCTCCATATCAGACTACAATGTCTTCCTCTCCGCCGCGTCCGCTTATAATAATCTCTCCCTCTTCCTCCAGTCGGCGTACGATATCTACAATTCGCTGCTGAACCTCTTCCACATCCTTGAGGCGGATCGGCCCCATAAACTCCATGTCCTCCTTTATCATCTCTGCTGCACGAGAAGACATATTGCGGAAGAATTTTTCCTGAAGCTCTTCTGATGCGCCCTTCAGTGCCATTGACAAATCTTTTGTATCAATTTCTTTGAGCACCCGCTGCATCGAGCGATCATCAAGCAAAAGCACATCTTCGAACACAAACATCAGATTCTTGATTTCCGTAGCCAGTTCCGGGTTTTCTCTTTCCAGATTGCCAAGGATATTCTTCTCGGCTCCTCTGTCAACGCTGTTGAGCATCTCGGCAATCGCCTTGACTCCACCGATTTCCGATACATCCCCTCCAAAGAGCGATTTTATCTGGCTGACAAGTACCTCCTCTACATGATCAAGGGTCTCCGGTGAGATACTCTCCATTGTGGCAATACGGGTTGCCACATCGGCCTGTATTTCCTGAGGAAGCGCCGAAATTATCGGTCCGGCATTCTTCGGCTCCATATGAGCAAGAAGCAGTGCGATTGTCTGGGGATGCTCTTTCTGAACAAAATTGACGATCTGCTTGGGATCGATGTTTTCAAGAAGGTTGAAACCGGTTGTTCTGATAGTCTGCTGAACTTTTTCCAGTATTTCCTTTGCCTTGCGGGGACCCAGCGCCGCCTCCAGAATCTCGCGGGCATAATCTATGCCCCCCTGGGTAACATATTGATGAGCCATGGCGATGTTATGAAACTCCTCAAGCACCAGCTCCCGTGTCTCAGGAGAGATATTATCAAGTCGGGCAATCTCAGTGGATAAGCGCTCAACTTCAGACTCTTCGAGATTCTTGAAAATCTGTGATGATGCAACAGAACCCAGAGCAACCATAACTATGGCCGCTTTCGTAGGCCCGGGGATCTCATTTATATCTTCAGGCTTTTTGTCCTTTTGGGACTTCTTGTCAGCGTTAGGATCGTACTTTTCCCTGTAAAAACTGGTTTTACTCTCATCGCTCTGTTTACCTGCAGCCATATCTTGTTTCCGGATCAGTTGTGAAAAGGTTGGCATCCCTGCTTTGCAGGCTGCCGGTTTCTGAGCAAATTATAAACTCATGACTCAGCCTTTGCAAGTTCAGCGTTTCTTTCTTTGTTTGGGATTCACCGGCTCCGAAAGCCACTGACGGATGATAGCCGCGATATTTACCGGTTCCTCACGTGTCAACATCTCCACCCGCTCCAGTATTTCAGAACTGCGCTGTATATCAACCGGAGATTCCTGTTCAACAGGCTCCTCTATGCCAAATTTCTCAAGTGCGGGAACCGGCGGATTCATGGCATCTGCAATTGTCCTGGCCAGATAACGGAGAAAGATAAGAAACAGTATGGCGATAATGAACACCAGACTGTACTTGGCTATTGTCATGTAAAATTCCCATTTCTCCCTGGAGCGCATCTCCTGCTGCTCTTGTCTGAGGAATTCATTATCAAACTGAACATTTGAAACAGTGATCTGATCCCCACGGGTCAGATCATATCCCAGTGCATTCTTTACCAGATCCTCAATGTTCTGAAGCTCTTCGGCACTCCTTGCCACAAAAACACTCTTCTGGTCCTTATCAGTCTCATACCTGCCGTCAACTGCCACGGAAATCGTAAGGCGCTTTATATTCCCGACTTCCTGAACCAGGTGCTGTACACTCTTATCGATCTCATAATTAGTGAGCGACCTTTCTTTCTGATTGTCTCCATCAGGAGCATTTTTCTTGGACTCCTCAATGCGCTCCTCCGATCTTACCACCCTGCTTTCAGGATCATACTTCTCCATGCTCTTCTCAACTCTGTCAAAGTCAAGATCGCAGGCTATCTTTACATAAGCTTTTGAAGGGCCAAGAATGTTGGTCAGAATCTGATTAGCCTTGTTCTCCATATAGCGCTCAACATTCTGCTGAAGCTCCATATTCCTGGAACCGGTCAAGGCCTCCTCATCATCACCAAATGGATTGGAAAGAAGCTTGCCTCCGTAATCGATCACCGAAATATTCTGCGGTTTCAGTCCATCAACACTTGAAGAAATAAGGTGGGTTATTCCTCTTATCTGATCTTTATTGAGCTCTCTGCCTGCGGCACATTTAACAACAACAGAGGCCTTGGCATCTTTTTGCTTGTCAAGAAATATTGTGGGTTCCGGAATGACAATGTGTACCCGTGCGCTCTTTACTTCCTCTAACCCCTCGATTGTCCTCTGGATCTCCCCCTCCAGCGCCCTCCTGGCATTGAGTTTCTGGACATAATCGGTCATGCCGAAATTTGCTTTATCAAACAGCTCATAGCCAAGCCCGTGTTTCCTGGGAAGACCCTCACGAGCCAGAGCCATTCTGATTTCATAAAGCTGCTTGATATCTACTGTAATTGTGCGGCCGTTATTCTCGAGTTTGTACTTGTAGCCGCCCTTCTGGAGATTCTCAGTTATGGAAGCCGCTTCTTCCAGCTCCAGATCGGAATAGAGAACCTTGAAACCAGACTCCTGGCGCGAACCGGTTGATGACCAGATCAAAAGACCGGCCATGCCAAGTATCATGAAAGCTATAAGCGAGGTGGTGACAATCTTTTGCTGTAAAGACAGCCTGCGCCAGATAGCAGTAAGCTGCACTATCAACTGCTTGAAAAACTCAGGCATTTTCTCCCCTTGTAATCTTTTTCAGGGCGGCTTCCCGTTCGCCCCTCTTCACGTTACAGTCTTATCCTCATTATCTCCTGGTAAGCATCCATAACCTTGTTCCTGATCTCCATCATCATATTGAATGCCACATTTGCTTCCTCTACACTGCTCATCACCTGATGAACATCAGTAATCTCACCCGCAGCCATCTTCTGTATCGACTGATCCGCCTTCTGCTGCATCGCATTGACATCGCTCAGAAAGTTCTGAAACGTGTCCTTAAATGACGGACCACCCTTCTGCTGCTTTACTCCCAGAGATTTTTCAATTGAACCACCCGACTGAATCGGGCCGATAGAGTTAATCTGGTTCATCTCTGCACTCCTGTATTATAAAGTTAAAGTGTACATCTATTACGCATAGGCGTCAAATAGTCCGCCTAAAATTCTGCTGTTTACTTTTGGCTCACCGGCGGAAAAAGCAACTCCCCTGGAGGATGCAACCGGCGAAGTTTGAGACTTCTCCTCTTTTACGCCCGAAACAAACCCTGCTTTTTGTGCAAATCCGCTGTTGCGCAGACGGGCTTCCTGTGTCACTTTCATAAACTGCGACCACGAATCCCTGCTGCCGCCAACTCCCTGAGTGTTAATCATTCCCTCACCCCTTTATTACTATAACTGCAATGCCTGACTGTACATGCCCTTCAGAGCATTGAATGCCGTCACATTTGCCTCATAGGCCCTGGTTGCGGCTATCATGTCGGTCATTTCCTCAACAACATTGATATTGGGCATCGCAACATACCCGTTTTCATCCGCGTCGGGATGTGCCGGATCGTAAACCATCCTTGGCGGACGAGAATCTTCTCTGATCTCAGCCACATTCACTCCGTTACCGAAAAAACGCTCGTCTTTGGTAAATCTGCCGGAAGGAACAGGCAGATGATCAATGTTTGTCACCGTACCACTGAGTGATGGCTCCCTGTTCAAAAGACGCACATCACTTCTGTCGCTGTCTGCAGTAAAAACCACAAACTGACGACGATAGGGACCACCCTTGTCTGTTCTGGTAGTTTCCATATTGGCCAGATTGGAGGATATTGCATTCTGCCTTATCCTCTGTGCACGCATCCCTGATGCGCTGATCTCAAAACCCGAAAAAATTCCAGCTAACGGCATGGTTCACCTCTGGTCTGTTTACTGTTGTAACGGTTTAGCCTGTATCGCGGCATTCAACTTTTTGAAAACTCCCTGCCCGAATCGCACCGCATAGTTGTACATTATCTGCGTCTCTGCCAACTTTGACATCTCCATGTCGATATCCACATTGTTCACCCCGCTGGGAAGAGCCGGATCGTAGGGATGGTAAGCTTCGGCATTAACAGATGACAAATCTTTTCTTCCCATGTCCATGTGCTTCTCATCGGTGCGGGAACCCTGAAGCCTGGTTCTGTCCAGCGCACTTCGCAGCTCCTCCTCAAAGGCCACCTCTACACGACGAAAACCCGGAGTGTTTACATTAGCTATGTTGTTGGCAATGACCCTCCCCCGCAACATGGCAGCATCCATGGTTTTCTGCATGAGAGGAAGATTGGTCGCTCTGGATAACATCTCACCTAACATTTTAGTCCCTTTTAAAGTGAGAACTTGTTTTTGCCTAAGAATCAAAGCAAGCCTTATGCCAATACAAGGAAGCCAGCAAAAACTATCGCAAGAGCTATCCAATCAATGCAACACATTGATTTTGAATGAGTTACAATCTGCCATCCCGTATATTGACACATTTTCTTTGAGATCATCTAAAGTTACAGGCAAAACATGCCGATATGGAGGGGAATTTTTTTCCTGCCCGTTGGGTAAAATTTTCCCTGCAGCGCAAAATAACCTGCAACGGTACAGAATCTCAGCATCGGGGTCGGAATCGGTATCGAACTAGAAAACAAGCTTTACGTATGAAGTAACTTGTACCGGGCAGATAAAATCACATCCCGGTCCCCTCAACCATCCTGTGGTCCCCTGGAAGGCTGTCTTCAGAATCATATACGGGTATCAGGGCATCTATTCCCGTCTGGCAGAGAAGGTCAAGCATCTCGGGTTTGGGCTCAATAAGACACAGGTCTCCATTTCTATCCCTGACAAGCTTGATACAGCTTACTAATACTGCAATTGCACCGCTGTAAAGGTAGGATGCATCGCTGAAATTCACAGCTATAAATTTTTCACCCTGGGAAAGATATCCTTCTATGAGCTGCTTAAGCTCTGTTATCTCAGAAATAATGAGCTTATCACTGATTTTTAATACCCTGTAAATTCCACTGGGATAGACTTCTATGCGCATGAAATTTCTGCCTTCTGCGGGATATCTGCAGATACGAGTTGTTCAACAGGCTTCACTGCGTATCTGAATTATACCCCCAAAGCCCTACCTGTGCAAGGACTCTGAACAGGTTTCTGCGAGCCTTCTGAGACGGGGAAACTCCGGAAGAGTGCCCAGAACCCCGCACAGCCGCTCCAGGGCAACAGGGATAAATTCCCGGTACCACTCCTTGCCCCTGTGAAGAGAAAGGTTACCGTAGGCCCCCAGGGCCTGCATGAGACGCTGTGCGGCGCAGATGTAAAAGGCACGTTTATCATCTGTATCTCCGGTCAAACCGGAATAATATGAGTAAAGCTCATCTGCGAGTTCATCAAGAAAACTGACATAGGGATCAAAAAGCAGTGATGCCGTGTCATATTGGGGCGGCCCGAGCCTTGCACCCTGATAATCAACAAACCGGATCCGGCTCTCGAAAATCATCACATTTTCCGATTGAAAATCGCGGTGAATGCAACAGCCGGGAAGCCTTGATGCCTCCTCTGCAAGTGCGCGCCGCTCCCTCTCCCAGGCATCGTCCAGAAACCTTTCACAGGCACAGAAATCGGTCACACAGAACCTGGCAAAATAACTGCTCTCCCAGAGAAACGTCTCCAGATCCATTTTTCTGGACTTGATTGCAGGGCTCCCGGAAACATCCATCTTCTGCCACTTGTAGAGTGACCGAAGAACTTCACGGTATGCCGAGGCAACCTCCTGCCTGCGGCTGGAGTTCTCATGGCTGAACCTCTTTAGCGTCATGTTCCCCAGATCCTCTTCCAGAATCAGCCCGTGCATCTCATCACTGTTATAAATTGCCGGAAGAAAATCTATCTGCCCCGAAAGATCGCCTTGAATCTCTATAAACCTGCTCCAGTCCTCATCCCGACTGTCCCACACAACCAGTATGCGCGAAAGCCCCTCACCGGCTACCCGAACGAAATATCGCTGCGATCCCGCTCTGCCGGCCAGTTCAACTTTATACATCTCAGGAGAAAACCCACTCAGGGCACTCCTGAGAAAGTCAATCTGGGATGGAGTCAGCTCAATCTTTTCCATGTATCTTTATATCTCCCCATGGTGTCAGGATCGAATCGGTGATATTTACTCCTCCGGAGATCTCCACACCTTCTAAAACTACACTCCTGCTGATCCTGCATCCCTCACCAACATTAACAGTCTCTACCCAGGCGTAGGGCCCGGGAAAAAACCGCTCGTAAAGCATCTCAGGAACGCAGTATTTCTGAGCGTAATTAATCTTAAGCTTCTCCCCCGCTTCAATTCCGCTCTGGGCATCAAGAACCGAAAAATGTACCGCTGCCAAAGCCTCCGGAGTGCCTATGTCTTTCCACCACCCGCTCTGCTGTACAAACAAGCGTACTTCATTACCTGCAGCCACAGCCCTCTTCCACACCGGCACAATCGAGAAATCAAAAGGTGTCAGCAGATCCAGGAACTCTTTTCTGTAAATGGCTGCACCTATGAACAGAGCATCTGCAGTCAACCTGCCCCGCTCCGTTTCTCCTGGCGTTCCTTCATAAATCCCGGTAGTTCTGTTGTACAGGATGGTGCCGCGGCCGCTTTCTGCCGGGAAGGCAATCAAACCACACAGCGCAGAAGAACTCGAAAAATCCCTTATTACTTTTTTAAGGTCAAAACTGCAGAGGATATCAACATTCAACACAAAAAAGAGGTCATCGCCGCCCAGAAACTCTTTTGCATTGAAAAGTGCCCCCCCGGTCCCCCTTATAGCCCCGTTTTCTTGAAAGAGCTCAAAGCTGTTATTCTGCCCGGCACGGAACCTCTGAAGCATCTCCGGAAGATAATGAGAGTTTACCGCGATCTCTTCTATGCCCTGATTGCGCATAAAGGAAAGCGATCGTTCCAGAAGAGGCTTGCCGCAAACCGTAACCAGCGCCTTCGGTATATGTTCTGTCAAGGGCCGCAGACGGGTGCCGAAACCCGCTGCCAGCACAAATCCCCTCATTCCCGCTCCTCCGGGTATCTGGCCAGGCTTTCGAAAACTTCTTTGAAGTTTTTATGCCCCCCGACCCAGCTCTCCCTTATCTCAGACAAGGGGGTACCCGCCTCGATTGCCCTGCGCAAATCGCAGCTGCCTGCCAGAATGTCAAAAGGCATCTTTTCAGCTTCATACTCGTAAGGCGGGTCCTTGAATTTAAAGTGAGATCCGGCACTCTTCTTTACAGCCAGAAGAATTGCAACGGTCACCAGTACAGGAGAAAACCTCCTGAGATCAGTCACATGCACCTGCATCCCCCCGCAGTACTCACCTTTCCACTTCTGAAATGTGGGTATGAATCCATGCTCACGGAAATAACAGCCCTCAAGCTTCTCACCGGCAAGAATCTCCCTGACCGCTCCGGCATCAAAATAGGGAGCCCCGATCAGTTCAAATGGACGCGTCGTACCACGCCCCTCAGACATGTTGGTGGCCTCTAAAAGAACCATCCCGGGATAAACCGCCGCCGTATCCGGCGTAGGCATATTGGGAGAAGGAAGCACCCAGGGAAGGCCGGTCTGGGGCCAGAAAGAGTTTCTCCACCAGTTCTCCATCCACACCACATTCAGTTCCAGAGAGGGAAAGAACTCCCTCTGCAGAAGCACCGCCATCTCTCCCATAGTCAAACGATGACAGAGGGGAATAGTGGCTCCTCCTACAAATGAAAAATATTCAGCAGAAAGCACAGGACCGTCTGTGCCGATACAACCGACAGGATTGGGACGATCAAGAACCCATACGGAAATCCCATTCTCCTGGCAGGCCTCCATGCAGAGTTTCAGAGTCCAGATGTAGGTGTAAGGACGGGCACCGACATCCTGAATGTCAAATACCAAAGCGTCAAGGCCCGCCAGCATGCGTGGTGTCGGCTTCCGCACCATCCCATAAAGGCTGTAAACAGGGATACCGAGTACCGGATCGACCCCTCCCTCCCACTCTATCATGTTGTCCTGGGTCTGCCCGAAAAGCCCATGCTGCGGTCCAAAAACAGCCGCAAGCCTGAGGTCAGGATGAGATTTCAGAGCATAGATTGCATGGGTGTAATCAGACATCACAGAAGCGGCATGACATACCAGCCCGATCCTTTTACCCCTGAGAGGAAACGGAATCTGTCTGGTAAACACATCCAGCCCGAACTTAACCATTCTCCTGCCCTCCGAAAAATTTAAAAATAACTCCCGCAAGCCTTACCGGTAGAGTACCTCACCAGTAATTCATTTTTTCTCTGCCTCCTCACCTCCGGAGCCTGTTCTCTCTCCCTCTGGCCCCTCTCTTGCTCTCAATACCGTCATAACCCGGATTCCCCCCGATAAATTATTTATCGCTCTTTCCGTATTCCTTATACACCAATTCACCAAACAAATGATATAATTTAAAGCATGGATTTTAAGCTCAAAGCAAACTACTCCCCTGCCGGTGATCAACCCGAAGCAATCGAACAGCTCGTTGACAACATAAAGCAGGATATAAGAAATCAGGTCCTTTTAGGGGTGACCGGATCAGGAAAAACATTCACCATGGCGAATGTGATCCAGAAGGTCAAAATGCCCACCCTGGTCATCTCACACAATAAAACATTAGCTGCTCAGCTCTATCAGGAGTTTCGGGATTTTTTTCCTGATAACGCTGTAGAATACTTCGTCAGCTTCTACGATTACTACCAGCCCGAAGCTTACATACCCTCTACCGATACATTCATTCAGAAAACCTCTCTGATAAACGATGACATCGACCGGTTGCGGCTCAAAGCCACCAGTTCCCTCTTATCCAGAAAAGATGTAATAATCGTTGCCAGCGTTTCATGCATCTACGGAATCGGTTCCCCCGAGGCCTATCTCTCATCCAGCTTCATCGTAAGGAAAGGGGACCTGATCGATCGAAGAAAATTCCTTCTGCGCCTCACGGAAATGCAATACCTGCGCAACGACATCTCTCTGCAGAGAAGTACCTTCAGGGTAAAAGGAGATGTTATTGAACTGCAGCCGGCCTACGAGGAAACAGCGCTCCGGATGGAAACTTTCGGCGACCAGATCGAAGCCATAAGGCGGATAAATCCGGTCAGTGGTAAGGTCATTGGTGAACTCGATGAGATCACTATTTTTCCGGCTAAGCATTACATGACCATGGGTGTCACCATGGATGAGGCCGCAGAGCAGATCGGCACAGAACTGGCCGGGCAGCTTGAAAATTTCAGGGCACGCAATAAGTTACTTGAGGCTCAGAGGCTGGAACAGCGTACCCTTTACGATATAGAGATGCTTAAAGAGGTCGGGTACGTAAACGGCATAGAAAACTATTCCCGCATTCTCGACGGAAGAGAGGCAGGAAGCAGACCCTATACCCTGATTGACTTTTTCAAGCAGCCGTTCCTGACCATAATTGACGAATCCCACGCCTCGATACCCCAGATTCAGGGGATGTTCAATGGAGACCTGGCACGTAAAAGCACCCTGGTCGAACATGGCTTCAGGCTGCCCTGTGCACTGGATAACAGACCGCTGCGTTTTCCGGAATTTGAAAGCCTGATGGACTATGTCGTTTACGTTTCGGCAACGCCGGGAGATTACGAACTGCGCAAAAGCGGAGGTCTAATTGTCGAACAGGTAATCAGACCGACACACCTGGTCGACCCTCCCATAGAAATAAAACCCGCCATTAACCAGATTGATGATCTTATAGATCAGCTCAGAACCACCGTTGAACGGCAGGAGCGGGCCCTGATCACCACTCTGACTAAAAAAATGGCCGAAGATCTTACAGAGTATCTGGAAAGCCTCGATTTCCGCGTTCGTTACCTCCATTCAGAAATCGACACTCTGGAAAGAACAGACATTCTGCGGGATCTGCGGCTGGGAACTTTTGATATTCTCATAGGCATAAACCTCCTCAGAGAGGGACTGGACCTGCCAGAAGTGGCTCTGGTGGCCATACTCGATGCCGACAAAGAGGGATTTCTGCGTTCCGTAAGGTCTATAGTGCAGATCGCAGGCAGAGCCGCGCGAAACATTAACGGAAGAATTATTTTATATGCGGATACCATGACCGATTCCATCAAAAAAGCGCTCGATGAAACTACCCGCAGACGCGATAAGCAGCTTGAGTACAATAAAGTCAACGGGATACAGCCTAAAAGTGTTCAGAAACGCATTGATGAACAGCTGACATACCGAACCGACAGTGAGGAACCGGATCTGCTCTATGCTGCGGAAAAAAAGAATACCTACTACAGGAACCGCAAAAAAGGCAAACAGAGCGACTCTGGAAAAACAGACATAAAAGAACTGGAAAAAGAGATGATGGAAGCTGCCAAAAATCTGGACTTCGAAAAAGCCGCCCGTCTCAGGGATACAATCTCAAGGCTCCGGAGAGATTCATGAATCTTGAACTGGCCCGTAAAAATCTCTCCTCCGAAAACCCCGACCTGGTTGCCCAAAGCCTCCGTCTGTTTTCTGCCTACGGGAAACTCGGAGATTTACAGTGTATAATGACACTGTTCAAACATCCCAGCCCCGATGTTAAAAGAGCCGCAGTGGAAACCACCACCCAGCTCATTAGAGAAAACCTGATCAGCCACTTTAACGAACTCGATCTGGGTGTAAGGCAGAAACTTGGAATCCTGCTGCAGTCTCTTGACCCCCAGGTAATTGACGAACTGAGCAAAGACCTGTTCTGTGAAACCGAGGACAGACGGCTCAGGGCTGTACAGATCCTCGGATTGCTCCACAGAAATCCAAGAGTAAAGGTTATTCTGGCCAGACTGGTTCAGGATAAAAATGTCAAGGTCCGCGCCACGGCCGTTAACCTGCTGGGCAAAGTGATCGGTCAGAACGATCATGATGTCATTCTCTGGCTGCTTAACGATGCCGATAAAAGAGTACGCGCAAACACTATCGAGGCTCTGGAAAGTACCGGAAACAAAAGACTCGTCCCTATACTTCTACGATTCCGCAAAGACCAGAATAACCGCATCAGAGGCAACGTCATCAAAGCCCTGTATACACTGGGGTTTGTCGATGTCGAACACGATATCCTCGACATGCTTAATAACAGCAGTGAATTGATGAAAGCCTCCGCATTGTGGGTTATATCACAAATAAAACTGAAGAAAAAGAGCCTGGAGGACGCCTCCGGGGCTTACCTGCTGGCGGAAAATGAGATGGTAAGGACAAATGCCATGAAAGCCCTGCTCTCTCTGGACACCCCGCGTGCAAAAGGCTATCTCAAATACCTGGAAATACCTCAGGACGTGTTCCAGCCTCAGAACCCTCAGACAGATCCCGCTGCTCAGCAATAACAAGAATACTTAATAGTCAAGTAAAACCGAAATCAGCATCGACGGTGGCAGACTCGAGGATTTAAACTGAAATGCAAAGTCTAACTGAAGCTTTATCCTGTCTATGTCTGTATTTATTCCCAGCCCAAGACATAGAGCGTTCCAGTTGCTCTTGACGTAATCATCATCCTGATTGCCGCTGAAAGAGCGGAATTTCTGCTGCAGATCTTTTTCACTGAATGCATATCCCAGCATCAGAGAAAGTGTTTTCTTGTAAAGATCAAACTGCATCCCGGGCTCAAAATTCATATAATCCCCAAGCTCCTTGTTAATATCAAGAGCAAGCCTCATCGACGGTATATAGCGGGGAACATAAGAAAGGCCGGCTTCTAATACGACAGGCAGATTATAGTTCATTCCATCAGAACTGCTGATCATGAAACCCGCATTGCGGACAACAGCGCCGGCAGTCAGTCTGCCTCGCAACAGACTGTAGAATGCCCCGCCATCAAAAGCCATTCCCGTTGCGCTGTAATCGCTACCGGGGATTCTTAACCTGTCATATACGCCTTTAATGGTAAGACCAAGGGAGAGCTCCTCTCCTACCGGCATGGCCCATGATAGTCCACCGGTAATGAAATTTTCAGAAGCTGTTTCATTGGTAAATACAGGATTTCCGTTTTTCTCCTCTACAACATCAATATCACCGCTTGTAACCCCGATCATGCTGAGTGTAAACACCCCGTATTTACCCATATTACGAGAATATGCAACCGGTCCACCCCACACCCCATCCATTATGGAACGGTAACCTATGTACACCTGATTCCCTTTAACAAAGGCAGTTGCGGCGGGATTTGTCAAAACCCCATAGGCACCATTTGGCACCGCTACCGATGCACCTGCCATGGCTCCTGAATGCGCATCGTAGTCAATTCCCAGATAAGGGAAAATGGACCTACCTGCTCCTGTGTGCTGTGCATACACTGAGGAAAGGAACAGAAGACAAACTGCAGCGAAGAAAATTGATATTCTATTTTTATTCATGCCTATTCCGGCTTTAAATTCTGGTACTTTATCCAAAAATAATTCCTGTCATCCTCTCGAAGCTCAACTGACCTGGCCAGTCCCTTAAAAATATCACTCATCCTGACAGTCCACGATTGGTTGAAGCTGTACCTTATCTCCTCTAATCTTTCATTTCTGCGGTTAACCCTGGCAGTGACCCTGAGCTGACCTCTTTGCCATTCTGCTTCTGCTGTCCTGCGGCTTATAGTTATGGTATCCGGGGCTTCTCCTGAATCCGCAGGATTAACCGGGGCTCTTCCTGTAAGAATACTGATAAACTGGCGAAATGTAAGATCCTCTCCCCAGCTGAAAGGAATAGAGTCCATTTTCTCATCAAGCAAAACCCGGTATTCTTTTCCTTCCAGAATTACTGTTCCGCTTTCCGAGTCTGCTGACACGGAGGCAATCTGTCCTCCAAATACAGAGTAAAAATTAGCCCGGAAATCCCCGGCTTTCTTCCACTGTACATCCGCGGCCCCAACATATTTCTCTCCTTCAAGAGAAACCAGTACCTCTCCACCGCCTTTTACGGAGGAGATATCTGCCGGACCAAATGCGTCTCTCCAGAAATCAGGAGAGATATCAGGAAGCTGGTGCGGCGGAGGGGTGCAGTTGAGAAGCAAAAGAACCGTAACAAACGCCAATGCCGGCCAGCGCTTCATTTGTCAATTACCGCTTCGCTGAATCAGGATCTGCAGCTCAGAAATCTTTTTGCGGATCACTTCCGCTTCTTCTGTATTGTGCTCCAGACTCTTCCGGTATGCCTCTATAGCACCTGTAAGATCATTTCGCCGGGCCAGTATATCCCCAAGATGACTGAAAAGAACAGGATCATCGCCTATTTTTTCGACGGCTTTTTGAATATAGGCATAAGCGCTGTCGATTTCACCCATTTTGAAAAATATCCAGGCGTAAGAGTCAAGGAAAGCCCCGTTTTCCGGATCCTGCTTCAGAGCCACTTCCAGAAGAACTTTTGCAGTATCAAGCTTCACTCCAATGTCGGCCCACATGTAACCCAGATAGTTTGAGGCAGCAGGATCACCGGGCCGAAGCGCAAGCACTTTCCGGAATGCGTTTGCAGCCATCTCATACTGTTTATTGCGTTCATGCGCACTTCCAAGTTCAAACCACGATATTACACTGCTGCTGTCCCGGGCAAGTGAATAACCGAGCGCCTCTATGGCTGCGCCGTATTCTTTTCGGGTGTTATAAACCATTGCCTTGAGCCTCCAGGATGCAGCAGATTGTGGAAGAACAGCTACACAGCGTTCAGCAACAGATAACGCCCGATCGAAATCTTTCTCTCTTATATGCAGGTAGCAGAGATCTCTCCAGGCCTCTTCAAAACTGCTTTTTATTGAGAGCGTCTTTTCAAATTCCATGTTTGCAAGGTCATTTTTTCCGGAGGCCGCAAAAACAAGACCAAGGTAGTAATGCAGCTCGTAATCGTCGATCGATTCCTGAAGAAGTCTCGCGATCAGCTCCTCTGCTCTGTCATACTGTTTATTGAAATAATACAGGAACCCCAGAGTCCTTCCATAAATTTCTCCATACTGACCGCTTCCGTACAGCTTTTCGTAAACAGCTATTGCTTTCTGATAATCATTGCGCCCCAGATAAACCTGAGCCATATTGCGCAGCGTCTCTTCATGGATACTGTCAAGAGCCAGAGCCGATTGGTAATAAGAGAGCCCCGCAGCGGTATCCCCGCGCGCCACATTCACATTGCCGAGCATGGTAAAAATACCGGGAGTTTCTCCCTCATTTTCCTTGATGGACACAAACAGGCTTTCCGCTTCATCATATCTCTTTTCGGCCATTAGCAGATTGCCGATTTTTATGCCCATCTGACCCGATTCCGGCATTTTCCGATAAAATTCCAGATAACTATTAAGTGCCTTGTCTACTCTCCCCAGAGATTCATAAATCAAACCCAGAGAAAATAACTCCTCCTCATTGAGGCCCTCGATGCTCTCAAGTACCTCTGCGGCTTTTGCGAACTCTCCCATTTTGATATAAACAGTAGAAACCAGCCGTTTACTCTCTCTGTCAAGCTCAGAATTCTTTTTATCTCTTTTCAGAAGTACCAGGGCCTGAGAATATTTGCCGCCCTCAATATATTTCCTTGCTACCTGTTCCTGAAGAACACGTGAGGCGGGATCGAGTTCGTAGGCCATTTCGTAATAACGCTCGGCAGATTGATCAAGGCCCCTCCTCTCATAATCACGGGCGCGAATAAAATATTCCTGGGCTTTGATCTTTGTATTTATTTCACGGGGGAACTCCTGAACCGGGCGCACTACCGGAAATTGATGAACCGCACACCCTGACATAAACGCAGCAACGATCAATAAAAGACCATTCTTTAAAAGATCTTTCTTACAGGTCACAAAACCTCTTTCCAGCTGTAAAGTTTATTACCAGAGTACGTTCCTGAACAAAGGATTATTTTCATCCTGCTCAGCGGATCACCGACACAACAAGATCGATGGTCGATTCCAATGGGATGCTCGCCCCCGGGGACTCCGATTGAGAGATAATAGTACCGGGAAGCAGTGATGAATTGTTCTGGTAACTGATCTTCCCGGCAAGAAGCCCAGCATCCTCTATCTTCTTTTTTGCGCTCCCCAGACTCTCTCCAACCAGATTGGGAACCTCAGCATGTGTCGGCCTGGCTCCCTTGGAAACAATCAGATCTACTTCCATCTCGCGGGAAATTGTGGTACCGCTTTCAGGGAAAGCATTTACAACTATATCAACGGGCTTGCCTTCTGAATAAACCTTTTTGACACTCCCCAGGGTAAACCCATGCTTTCTCAGCTCTATTCGCGCCTGACGCTCCGAAAGATTGCGCACATCCGGAACAACGGCTATCTCCTTGCCTTTACTGACGGTCACCGCTATCTTGCGTCCTTTTTTCACCTTGGCACCGGAGTCAGGAAACTGGCTTATCACCGCATTATGGGCAAGACTGTCGTCGTATTCACGACTGCGAATCTCGGTAAGAAGACCGGCCCGGAAAAACATCTCCCTTGCCTGATCAAGACTCATCCCCTTAACTGAAGGCACTTCCACTATGTCCCGATCGACTCCAACAACATTGGGCATTATGATCCGGTCCACCAGTATAAACCCGGCTATAATTCCCAGAATACAGATCAGCACCGCACCCGGAATGTACACTTTCCAGAACCTGCCGGCAGGAATATTAATAGTATAGTTTTTCTTCATTAAGTATCACCAGCTTCTTTCTATCTATTGATAAAAGTTGTTTTTTCTGTAACTGGGAAAGAATCCTGGAAACGGTTTCCCTGCTGGTACCAGCCATATCAGCCAGTACCTGGTGAGTGGGACGGTTTTCTATTATTATCATCTTCCCTACTCTCCGGCCGCACTCCTTCGCCATCTGCAGAAGAACATCTGCAACCCTGCCGTAAACACTCATCATCGAAAGTGTGTTAATATGACGGTTCGAACGGCGCAGACGCCTTGACATCTCTACTAATATCTGTATGGTTATTTTAGGGTATTTCTGAAGTATGTCCAGAAATGGACGGCGATAAAGCAAAAGAAGCACACAATTCTCGGCAGATACAACCGAAGCACTCCTTGGCTCCCCGTCAAGAATAGCCATTTCCCCGAAAAACTCACCCTTACGCAATGTGGCAAGGATCGTCTGCTTGCCCTCTGATGTAAGGGCAGTTACATGTACACTGCCTTCAGCTATCATGAAGAATGTATGTACGTCGTCGTCCTCCTCATGAAGAATCATCTCCCCGTTTTCATATTTCCTTTTAACCACAACAGAACAGATTGCTTCACGTTCAGCCTGGCTGAGATTGGCAAATAGCGGAACCTTTACGATCAGGTCATCAATCTCCTTCTGATTCATTACAGCTCCCCATCTGTAAAGGCCTGTCATCTGCGGCCTGACGGATATAGAAACAAAGAGTCCTATTCACTAAATTTAAATAATACAGACCGCCGAAACAAAAAATGTCCGGCAGCTCAAAAACAGTAAGGCCAACTGCATATGAAAACTATTGTGTTGGGAATTTATGCTCTGGCAGATCATCATTAGCAAGCGACTTCAGTTCTGGCGGACCACTTTCCGGTTTGAAGATAAAATAGCCCGCAACACCAAGCCCTATCCCTGCTACACCTATTGACGACCAGAGGATTACCTTTGGGGTGTTATCCTTGACAATATACTGCGATAGTTTAGCCTGGTCGGTCGTCCATTTGAAACTGAAGGAAATCACACTGTACTCATCATTCACATGAATCTGAGGAATATCTTCCATATTGAAAGTCACCCTGATCAGATCGTGCCATTCAGGTTTCAGACCCTTTACTTCTTTATTTACATCAACTTTATCCTGAACAATCTTGAACCCCAGAATCGGTGGTTCTGATGCAGTTGGAACAGGCGATGAGCCGGTTCGTGTATCATTGAATTCAAATATAATTTTCTTTTCTCTGAGTTTCACTTCATAGAAATAGCTCGATGGCTTGTCTCTGAAAATAAAGTAACCGGTGATAATCTTCTCATTAGGAACATCAGTATCTTCAGTTGATAATTGTATTCCTTCGATTATGGCGTTCTGAACCTCACTATTGACACTCTCTTCTATATCCATGCCCAACGGTGCATACTCTACTGCAGATTCTACAGACGGCTGGCTGATGCCTGACCCCTGAGTCTGTATTTCCGGTTTTGCTTCCTGAACTTCAGTATTAACTGGTTCAGGATCAGTTGCCTGTTCAGGAACTATCTCCGAATCCCACTGCAACCCTTCAATGCTACCTTCGTCAATACCTTCAAAGGGATCTCCACCAAAATCCGAGAAGCCGCTTCCCGAATCATCCTGTGCCAGAACGAAAATCGGGAATATAGCCAACAAGACCCAGCTTGTGAGTTTAATCGATAAAATTTTCATGAAAAAACACCTCTATATTTCAAAAATACCCTAAAAGAGCAATGACGTCAAGTTTATTCTATAATAACAACAGCCGTACAGATGCTCCGCTCATGGCTTATTGACACATGTACTGAGCTGACAGACTCTCCCTTCAGCACTTCCTTGAGCTTTTCGTCAATAATCCTTACGACAGGCTTCCTGCCGTCCTCCCCGGGAATTATTTCAATGCTCTTCCAGAATGAGTGCTGCTGACACGAAACCGGCAAGGCCTTATAAAAAGCTTCCTTGGCTGCCCAGCGCCCGGCAAAATGCGGCGCCGGAAATGCCATTCTGTTGCAGAATGCCATTTCCTGTTCAGTAAATACCTTTTTCAAAAACAGATCCCCGTAATTGCTGATCATTTTCTCTATTCTCTGAATCTCAACTACATCCGTACCGATGCCCTTTATCATAGATTTATCTCCGGTTCCAGTCGAAGCGTATATTATACTTAAAAATAAAAGGTAATACAAACATTCCAATGTTCCTGTTTCTATTGACTTTCATCTGCTGCTACGCGGCGGCTATTATCTACCTGACTGTTTCTGTCCTGAAAAACTCCGGCTCAGAAACCGCCGTTTCCAAAGTAAATGGAATATCCATTGTAATACCGTTCAGGAACGAACAGAAAAACATTCCCGGCCTGCTTAGTTCTCTCGGGAAACAGGACTACAGTGGCCCCCTTGAGATTATTCTGGTAAATGACGGGTCAACAGATGATTCCTTAGAGAAAATCCATGATCACAAGCATCTGCTTCCATGCGAACCCATAGTTTTAAATTCCACCTTCGATCCCGGCTTGAAGCTCACCAGCAAGCAACAGGCGTTAGAAACCGGGTTCCGTCATGCCAATCACCAGTGGATCGCCCTTACCGATGCAGATATCAAGCTTTCCCCCTCCTGGCTCAGTTCACTTTCCATAAATGCGGCTCCTGATACGGCACTTCTCTTCGGGCACACATCAATACTTACTGAAAAAATCAACCTCTTCCACCTGTTTCAGGCGTTCCAGCTGGAGTTTCTGTTTGCTGCAGCTTTTGCAATGCACCGGGCAAAAATCCCGGGATCCTGTATGGGAAATAATCTCCTGGTCTCAAAATCAGCATACATGGAGTGTGGCGGACAAAAAGCCATCGGATACAACATAGTTGAAGACATGGCTCTGCTGAATCTATTTCTGCGCCAAAAGAAACCGGTATCAGCAAACCAGCCTTTCACGCCTACCGCGTTTACCCCGCCTGAAGATAAGCTTTGCGGTTTTCTGAATCAGACTAAGAGATGGGCCCTGGGAGGATTTTCATCCTCTCCGGTGCTTGCTCTGGCCGGGCTGTTGTTTTTTTTACAAAACATACTGTTCCTGTCAGCGCCCTTCATGCCCATTCATCCGGCTCTTTCTATCGCTGTCTGTGCTAATTTCCTTCTTACATGGCTGTTTATTGCCACAGCATTCCGCAAAACAGGCTCCTGCTGCAGGGCAATCTACTTTCCTTTTTATTATTCATTCCTTCTTTTGGAATCGGCCGTTTTGCTATTTTCCTTGTTACTAAAGCCGGGGATAGAATGGAAAAACCGGAAAATCTGAGATGAAACCAATATTGCTGCATTACTATCTAACAAACAGATGCAACTCCAGGTGCGGTTTCTGCTCTATCTGGCAGGAAACCCCGAAAATCGATGCGTCCGATGAAGATGTGCTGATAAACCTTGAGGAAGGGAAAAAAGCCGGCTGCAGGTTTGTAGATTTCACAGGAGGCGAGCCACTCCTGCATAAGAGTCTTCCTCTATTTCTGAGGAAGGCAAAGTCCCTTGGATTTTTTACCTCTGTAACAACTAACTGCATCCTTTTTCCCGATTCTGCACCAGCCCTGAAAGGCCTTGTGGACCTCCTCCATTTCAGTCTGGATGCAGATAAAGCAGAACTCCATGACCATATCAGGGGCGTCGCAAGTTTTAAGTCGGTTATGGAAAGCATCGAAATCTCCAGGGAAATGAATCTCTCTGCAGATCTTCTTTTCACTTACACAAACGAAAACATATCGGCTTTTGAAGGAGCCTACAAGCTGGCACAGCGCAATAAGATGATGATTATTCTGGATCCGGTTTTTGATATCAGAGGCAGAGATCCGGTAAACAGCCAGGTGCATTCAAAGGCGCTCCAATTCTCAAAGCTTAAAGGAGTATACCTGAACCGGGCTCATATCTCATTAAGGGCACAAGGTGGAAACCACATCAGGGCACCCTTATGCAGGGCTGTTGAATCAACGATAGTAATTATGCCCAACAACACCATGGCACTCCCCTGTTTCCACCACCGGATAATGAACATCCCGGCAGGGAAAAACATGACAAGTGCCCTCAAGAGCTCTCAACGGGCCGAAGCGCTGGAAAAACAGGGAAAGTACTCTTTTTGTGAGGGTTGTCATATAAATTGCTACTTTGATCCATCTTTTGTACTCATGAGGAATCGTCTGTTTCTGCAGTCGATTCTCTCAAAAGCATCCTACACCTGGAACAAGTACTTTTTACTCAAAAAGCCCTTACCCCTGCCCTCCCTCCGGAAACGATGATTCTTACCTCTAACAGGCTACTATATTAAGTTATTCTGTTGCGCAGAGATGTAATCTGTATTAATTTAAGAAAACAGCTCTTTCAGAGGGTTGTTTAATCGAATAAGCTGTCATTCATTCTGATCTGGAGTAAATTGTATGAACCCCATCACTCAAAAAACTTACTCTATATTTCTAATGACTATTCTATCGTTTCTATTTATAGTTCAGGCTGCAAGTGTAAGTGTTCCTTCAAAAGCCCCCACTATCGCCGCTGCAATGGCATCGGTCAAAAAGGGTGACACTGTGTGGGTGGAAGAAGGTGTCTACAGGGAACATATATACGTCAACCCAGGCGTAACATTAATCTCAAGAACCATATTCAAGGCCGTTATTGATGGAAGCGGCCGTGGAACAGTAGTTACAATGAGCAACGGCTCAAAGCTTTCCGGATTTGAAATCCGTAACGGCACGGTCGGCATCTTCTCAACTTCTGCTGGAGTAAGCATTACCCAGTGCAGAATAATTTACAATCAGCAGACCGGCATAATGTCCGTAGGCAACCTTCCTAAAATCGAAGACAACATCATCGTCTATAACAGAGGTTCAGGGATTCAGGGATGGGACGTTCGCTCCACCTCCGCATCAATAAACCACAACACCATCGCTTTTAACAGCAACCATGGCGTGGCTATTGGCGGCAGTTCCAGTGTGATTCTGGAAAACTCAATCATCGCCTTTAACGATCAGTTCGGTGTAAAACCCTCTGAAGAAGCTGTAAGGATCACCATGATCAATAACAGTTTTTTCCAGAATTCCAAATTTACAAACGTACTTCCATCCGATAACTTTTCACTGGACCCGATGTTTGGTGATGCCAAAAAGCTCAACTTCATGTTGAGCCAGGATTCCCGTTGCATCGGCAAAGGAAGCGACAATCAGGATATCGGAGCAAGGGTAATTTACTGAAAATCAAGCTCGGTTACTAACATAAAAAGGGAGCAGCAGGTATGAGTATCTTTCGGACAAACAAGGCTCTTGGAATTTGCCTGGCAATGGCAGCAAGCCTGGTCTTTCCGGCATTGTCTTTAGCAGCATCCATACAGGTGCCTTCAATGGGTATACAGACCATCTCTGAAGCGATGATGAGAACCAGAGCCGGTGACACGGTCCTGGTAGATAACGGAATTTACAGAGAACATGTTCTGATCGCCCCGGGAGTGACACTCATGTCACGCTCACAGTTCGGCGCAATAATTGATGGAACAGGAAGAGGAACCGTGGTAACCATGGGAAAAAACACCTCGATCTCCGGCATTGAGGTCCGCAACGGCACGATCGGTATCTTCTCAAACGGTGCGGGGAACTCGATTACCTCCTGCAAAATTGTAAAAAACTGGCAAACCGGAATCATCGCGGTCCGCCACCTCCCGAAAATCGAAGATAATGTAATCGCCTTCAACCGGGGATCCGGTTTTCAGGGCTGGGATGTACGCTCAACAAACGCCACGATAAACCACAACTCAATCGCCTACAATGGAAATCATGGTCTGGCTATCGGCGGGACATCCGAAATTATCATGGAAAATAACGTAGTCGCTCATAATGAGAGGTTCGGACTGAAAATCCTTTCCGACGCGGAAAGAATTCAGGTCTCCAATAATAATTTCTACCGCAACCTTCTCAGCCCCCGTCCTATACCTACCGGAAATTTCTCTTTTGATCCGGCATTCATGTCGCCGCGTACAAAAATGAATTTCAAATCAGATCCTGCTCAGTGCTGCAAAGCTAAGGGGACAGATAACGAAGAGCTTGGAGCAAGATTAACATACTAATTAATACCTTAAGGAAGATTGCTATGATAAGACCTGTAAGTCGACTTTCTATAAAGATTTATTTGATTTTGCTTTTTATCTGCGGAGCAGGAGAAATCTTTTCTACTCTGGCAGCCGGGTTGCCTGGTGAGTATCTGATTACTCAGCGGTGGCGTTATATGTTTGCATCCCACTCTCCTATCACCAACCCGGCAGTAATGAATGAAGAAAACTATTTCACGGCCAGATACGCATTTGCATCAACGATGGGATTCTCAACAATCCATGAATTCGGCCTTGTTTATCCATTAGGCCTGTTTCAATCTGTCGGTGCTACAGTACTTATGCAGCCCAGCGGAACAGTTTTTGCCACAAGAGACGATTTCACGCCATACGATACCCTAAACTTCAATAATGGTATCCTGATGCTCTCCTATGCTAATAATCTGTTTGGGGGGCTTACCCTTGGTGCAAACCTGAACACCGCCCTGAAATCCTTCAGTGACACAACAGGTACGAACTTCGGTTTCGGTCTTGATGCCGGACTTACATACCGGCTGTTCAACAACCCAGTCATAGGCAATCACCTTTTGGGTCTTTCTGTGCAGAACATCTATACATTCTTTACCGCAAATGATAAAGAACAGTATCCACGCAGTCTTACAGCAACCCTAAATTCAGATTACTGGGAGAGACAGATCGAATCTGGCATCGATTTTTCTCTACAAGATATCGGTGCTGATCCCACACTTTTCCTGAATGGATCAAAGCTTGAGTGGGACCTCAATATCAGGCTCGGGTTCTGGATTATGAGGATGGCTAGCCTCTATGGGTTGGTTGGCTTCACAGAAGAGTCTTTGGGATTCTGGGGCTTTGCCGTTGGTATAAACATGCCCTCAATAAACAACGGCCGCGACATGTCCATTCTTTACCAGTATATTACCATGCCGAATGACAACTCCTCGACACACACAATATACCTGCGTGGAGATATCGGTAAACACAGAGAAGAGATCTACGCCAGAAAAATGGCACGGTCGGCATCCGGCGCACCGAACGATCTTTATATCAGAGCTCTTGAGCAATACAACGCGGGTAATTACTGGGATGCATTCTTTATATTCAGTCAGCTTTTCGGGGAATACCCGGATTTCTTCAAAAACGACTGGGTCAGTTTCTTCATCGGAAGCTGCCAGGAACAGCTTGACATGCGTACTACAGCGGAGGAGGCCTTTAAGAAGACAAGAGAGCAGTATGCCCGCAGTGCCGCGGTTCCGTTCTCTGATCTGGGTCTCATGAGAATCTACTATCGCGACGGCAACTTTACTGGAGTAGAAAACCAGTTCAATGAACTTAATAAGCTTGGGGTACCGGATTCCATCAAATTTCATGGCTATTACTATATGGGCCAGACAGAACTTCTCAAGGGTAATACTCCCAAAGCAAAGCAGCTCTTTGACCTTATTCCGGAAACCCATCCCGACTATATCTTCGCTCAGCACTCTTCGGCTATCTCCGAAGCCGCTGCCGGCAATATTGAAGGTGCCGTTTCTGCCCTGGAAAACTGCATCCAGGCTCAGGTTACAACCAATGCCCAAAAAGAGATTGTCAACCGCTCATATGTTTTCATTGGTTACATATTCTATGAAGAGCTTACAAAACAGGAAGGTCCTCTGGCTAAAGCTGTTACCGCTCTGAGAAGTGTTCCTAAAACAAGTTTTTACTACATGGATGCATTGCTGGGGCTGGCATGGACCGGTCTTAAAGCAAGGCAATGGAACGACTGTATTTCAGCGGGATCTGAACTGGCCAGCATCGGTTCCAGCGCGGTTCTCAAAGCTGAAGGTTCTCTGCTTCAGGCATATGCTTATATGATGCAGAAAAACTACCCAAATTCAGTCAGCCTCCTTGAGAGTGCATCAAAGGCTCTGGATGAGTTCCAGCCTCCTTCTGAAGCTGAGCTTTCCCAGAAGGCCCAGGAACACGATCAGGTCAGAGAACGTTATACTGATCTTGCCAGAAAAGCTTATGACCTGGGTACATCGCGTCAGTCAGACAAAATTGTAAAACAGGTTGACAGCATGCATGTTCATCAGAAAGACTACAAAGCCCAGATCGATGAATTCATAAAGTATTCCGATCAGTTCGCCAGAGCATCTTTCTTCTCCAGAAATCTCGAGGCAGTCAAGGAAGATGTCGAGTACGCACTGGCCAAAGCACAGAAACTTGCAGGCCAGGTAAAGCAGCAATCTACTGTAAAGGAATTCCAGGAAGAAGAGCAGAAGATCGAAGACGAACTCGAAAGACTGAAAAAACAGCTTGAAGAAGAAGGCGGCGGCGAGTAAGCCTTTCTCTTTTCTTTGACAAATCAGGTCCGGTGGAGCCCCAGCTTCACCGGACCTTTTTTTTATTATGCGATCTCCTTTTACCGTACCCATTCCTACTAATCCGGAAAATCGCAGTCGGATGAGGCTTTCAGGCATCTTGATCTTATCACCTTGTCGATAAGACCTGCGATGTCTTCAAGCCTTATCATCTCAACATCTTAAGGTTTTTTATTCTCCCCAACTGCGACTTTCAGGATAATCTCATTTCTATTATCATCACCACAAAATAAAGATGTATTTTCATCTATCTGTTAATGAAAAAAGGAGTTTCGATGCAGGTTCCAGCAGGCCCCAAGGGTACCCGGGATTTTTACCCGGAAGAGATGGCATTCCAGCAGTTTCTATTTGGTAAATGGAGTGAAACTTGCCGCAGGTATGGATTTGAGATGTGTGATGCTCCCATGTTTGAACATCTTGAACTCTATACACACAAATCCGGAGATGAAATAGAAAAGCAGCTCTACACTTTTAAAGATAAAGCCGATCGTTCACTTGCGCTGCGCCCTGAACTGACCCCCTCTGTAGCACGAATGGTTGCCGCACAGGGAACCAACCTCAAACGACCTGTCAGGTGGTACTCTATTCCACGGCTTTTCAGGTACGAGAAGATGCAGAAGGGTCGTTTACGGGAATTCTTTCAGCTCAACATGGACATACTTGGGATCCCCGGAGTAGAAGCCGATGCAGAGCTGATCGCAGCATCAATTGACATGATGCGGGACCTGGGGTTGACATCAAATGATTTCAAAGTGAGAATATCCAGCCGCACACTGCTCGAAGAGCTCTTTACAGCCGCCGGTCTTGACAGAAATAGTTTCGGACAGCTTTACGCATTACTAGATCGAAAAAGCAAAATACCACAATCCCTGTTCTCTGAGCAGATGCTTCAGATCATCCCCGATCAGGGTGTGAGGAAAAAAGTAGAGGACATCTTTAACGCGCAGTCACTCAAGGAGCTGGAAAGAACCGCCGGAACGACTCCTTCAATCCAGAATCTCTACTCCCTCTTTGAGCTGCTGGGTTATTATAGCTTCGCGGATTATACCCTGTTTGACATCGGAATTGTCAGGGGCCTTGCATACTACACCGGTGTTGTGTTTGAAATTCTGGATATAAAAAAGGACATGCGTGCAATTGCCGGCGGAGGCAGATATGATAAGCTGGTAGAGCTTTATGGCGGCCCATCCACCCCTGCCGTAGGTTTTGCGGCCGGAGATGTCGTACTGGGGGATCTTCTCAGAGATAGAGGGCTTGTTCCTGCGCAACCGCCCAGAAGCACTGTATTTCTGGCGGCTTTTGAAGGTACCGGGATGTCGAAAGTTATCTCAATTGCTTCGAAAATCCGTTCCAGTGGAATCTCATGCGAATTTCCGTTCAAACTGGGTCAAATTGGAAAACAGCTCAAGAGTGCTAATTCCGCACGTTCCATATTTACTGTTTTTATCGGTGGAGAAGAGGAAAAATCGGGAAAAGTAAAAGTCAAAAACATGTTTGACGGCAGTGAAGAGTTATTGACAGAAGAATCGCTTCCGGGGGAACTGCTCAGCAGGCTGAACCGGATCTGTTCTCAGGACCTGCGATGCGCGCTATAGGCCAGTGCCGCATTCGATTTTGAACTGAGTTTTGACATTTCAGAGCGAACCTGCTCCATTCCAGCCTTTATTTTGAGTTCAGTCTCTTTATCCAGCTGATTGATGCTCAATATAAGCATCTTTATCTCATTTTTAAGACTCCGGCATTCCTGATTAAAAGATTCCCGGGAACCGGCTAAAGCATCTTCCTCCAGTTTTACCTGTTCAAGCAGCACGGTTCTTTCCGACAGGGATCGGTTCAGATTTTCATCTGAGAAATCATCCAGCAGCTTTTCTGTGATTTCCTTTATAGAAGCGTACAGCCTCTTTAAATTTTTAAATCTGGTTTCCATGCTACTCACCCGGAAATTCCAACACTATTCATCTCGATCGGGGAAGAAGACTGCTGTTTTACTTTGGATATCGCTTCAGTCCAAGCCTCCCTGAGTGTTTCGAGATAGCCGATTACCTCTGTGACCTTGTTCTTGTTATTTTTGACATTTGCGTCTACGAGTGAACGAAGCATGTAATCGTAAAGTCTGTAAAGGTTTTGCGCGACATCACCAACATCCAGACGCAGTGCGCTGAGCAGCTCCGTAATGGCATCCTGGGTTTTGAACAGATGTTTTGTACGTGTTTCAAGCTGCTTGTGGTCATCGAAGATTTCCAGAGCAAGCTTGGCGTGCTTGATTGCAATATCGTAGGTTATTAATATAAGTTTCCCCTGATCGGCTGTATCGATGTTGGCACTTCGGTACGCTGTATATCCCTGCTTCATGGACATCCCCCCTGTTAGTTGGCACCAAGTGAGCTTAACATTTTTGAACTCTGAGATTGAAGCAGACTCATTGCCTGTTCCATATCGCTGAACTGTTTTACTAACCGTAGACGGTATTTTTCTATGCGGTCTTCCAGTTTCGTAATCCGCTCATCACTGTATTGGATACTCTTCCTCCAGGATTCCTGGCGCATGGAAACCAGACCCTCTCTGGAATCTGTCAGGCTGTTTATTCCTTCATCAATAAGACCCGAAAGGCCCTTCTGAAAGGTAAACGCCACTCCGGTACCCACAGCCCCCGCAGGTGCAGTCAACATCATGCCTTTTGCCGGACCGCTGGAAAAAGATATTATATCCCCTTCCCTTGTATCGGAAGTGAACCATTCACTGCTGCCGGCAAGCTGAATCCTGAAGTGGTTCGCATCGACTTCTTCAATACGGTATTTTCCGCTGGTAGTGTCGGCCGTGTTGCGTCCCAAAGTGACCGCTGAATTTTCTGAAAAACCTGTAGTCGTAAAGAGCCGCATCACCTCATCAAGGCCTTTCTCCAGTGCCTCTTTGAATTTCTCATCATTGATAGTGTACTCACCAGTTGCAGTATCTGTTTTCAATCCAACCATGGCAAAATTGGTATACGTACCCCCGAATTGATCAAATCCCTGCTGAAAAAATGATCGGACCTGACTGAGAATCGTCTTGACTGTCATATCCCCGGCAAGATCCCCGCTTTTACTCTTCTCGTCTTTGGGATCAGCCACTTTGGTGCTCTCTTTAGAAAACCTCACCAGTGCATTATATGAATCAATCAGTTCCTGAAACTTCTTCTTTATCCCATCCAGATCCCTGCTCATCGTAACCGTAACAGATTCCACTGAAACGCTGTGCAGTTCAAATGTCGCACCTGTGACAAACCCTTCTGCAGAGTTAGTCGAGGAGCTCATTGTGATATTATCTACACTGAAATAAGCATCTTTGCCGGTAGACAGAACACCAGAACCGTCAACACCGATTACGGAAACATTCATATTTAATGGGGTAGAGCCCGCGGAAAGTGAACTCATTCCAAGGGCCGATTTCCCTGAAACTTTGTCTTCTATGACCAGGTTTCCGGAAGCATCAAAAGAGGCATTTACCATATTATTGTATGC
>Ga0123335_1001003_pt1 | contig 47167 bp, 31 predicted proteins | sample BiotimSIPDNA_2_FD_89707 | JGI IMG/M metagenome (GOLD analysis project Ga0123335, IMG submission 89707) | Anaerobic biogas reactor microbial communites from Washington, USA - Biogas_R2 time_0 SIP DNA | ecosystem: Engineered > Bioreactor > Anaerobic > Unclassified | place: Washington, USA...
AGAGCATCATGCTCGTCAGGGAAGGGTTCTGGGGGATCATGGCGGCAAGGAAGTATTTGCTTTCGAAGCCGCCCCAGGAGACATCGGGTCCCAGGAGTTTGGAGGCCTCCATTTTCTTCACGTTTTCCCGTTCCACGCTCTTGCCCACGTAGGATACCGGGCCGGTGTGCCCGTAGCTGTCCTCCTTGGCTTCCGGATCGACATACTGGTTCCAGAAGAGGGCGATCTCCTGGCTCAAGGGGACACTGGAAAGGTTGTAGGTGCGGATTTCCAGATCGATGGCGTACTTCTGGGGATGAAAGGTGTATATTTTTTCAATCTTGATCTTGCCGGGCCAGGTTTGAACAAAGGTCAACCGCCGGGGCTCCGAGGCCGACTTCAGATCCAGGGCCGCCGCATCGGCCTGAAAAAGCGAGGACGGGGAAACGTCAATGCTGGAAGCCGGAAAGGAAATGCTCAATGGGTAGGGCATGCCCTCCTTGACGTCAACGAGTTCGATCTGTTTTGAACCGGCATCGATGGTTTCGCGGTAGTTCTTCAGGGTGAAGGATTTAAGCGCCCCTCCCCTGGTGGTGAATACGGCGCTGTACAAAGGGGTGTCGACGGAAATATCCTGCTCCTTCTCCCCGCCGTTCGGGGAGAGAGGTGCGCCTTTCCGGGCGGAAGGATCGCCGGATTCCGGTGGGGTGCTGACGGTCGCCTGGGGCGTAACCGTTGATTCCGGCTGGATAACAGCCGTTGCGCCTTTCCCCTGGGTGGGGGGCTGAGATTTTGAGGGCTGCACCGGTTTGTAGAAAAATATCTGATAGAGCAAAAGTACAGCCGCGGAAAGGACGAGGGCCAGTACCGCCTTTTTGTCCATTAAGAACCTCCGTGAATTTCGTAGTTACGGTATGCCGGCATGTCCCGGCCGTTTTTTAACGAACCGGGTCGTAGCCGCCCGGGTGGAATGGATGGCATTTAAGCAGGCGGCGCAGCGCAAGCCAGGAACCTTTCAGGGGACCATGTCTCCGAAGCGCGAGAACCGCATATTCGGAACAGGATGGATAAAAACGGCAACAGGGGGCAAACAGGGGGGATATCAATACCTGATACATGCAGATCAGGAAAATAAAGATCTTCGTAAAAAATTTCCTGGTCATTCTTGAGGAACATTCTGAGGTTTTTCTGTCAGCAATACACCCAGTTCCCTGCAGACGTCAGCATAATTCATTGACGATGTATTACCTTTGGCAATGATAACGATATCCTGAGAAGATGCTTTAAACCTGTCTTTGTTCAGTCTGAAAAATTCTCGAATCAGCCGCTTGATTCTGTTTCTTGTGACGGCATTGCCGATCTTCTTGGTTGCAGCGATTCCAAGCCTTGGAATTCCCAGTTCATTACCGGAGACAACGATGGTGAAATGCTTTGAATAACTCCGCCTTCCACGCTGATAGATCTGAAGATATCTTTTCCTCTTCCTGATCCGCTCGTTTCTTTTCAGGGTCAGCTTTTTCATCTGCCGCAGACCGGGTTCCATTCCTGGGCGTTCGCAGGCATTCCCTGTTTTCCCGGGAAGATCAAACCGTCAGGCGTTTCCTGCCCTTGGCTCTTCTTCGGCTTAAAACAAGCCTGCCGCCCCGTGTGGACATCCGGGTGCGAAACCCGTGGGTCCTTTTTCTCTTCAGATTGCTTGTATTTCTTAAATTGATTTTCATAAGTTCATCCCGTGAGCAAGTTTGTGAGCCCATCCATAAATCATAGAGGCGGTTGATTGTCAAGATTAAAATCCCCAGCAGTATCCGGCTGTTTTTATATTGACAAACCAGCGCATAGTCTTCATTTATAGCAGGCAGTTCAAGGCGGGGATGATGATCCCCTTGCGGGTGGTGCACTATGAGAAAAAGAACGACGAAACGGATTCGACTGCGGGAGTTGCTTTTCGTCGGAATCCTGGCGGCAGGAATAGGATGTCCGCCGCTTGTTTCCGGAGAACCCCGGGGAACCATCAGTCTGAAGGAGAGCATAGAGGAGGCTCTGAGGAAGAGCCCAACGCTCCATTCCGCCAGGGAGGGTGTGCAGGTGGCGGAATCGCAGCGCAGAGAGGCCTTCACCTCCTTTCTGCCGAGGTTCAGCACGTCCTACAGCTACAAACGCCTGAATGAAGCTCCCGAATTCACACTTCCCATCCTGATACAGCTCGGCCTCACGCCGCTTGCAACGCAGTCCGGGACGAAGGACAACTACAACTGGGGGGTTGAAGTTCACCAGCCCCTCTTTGCCGGTGGGGGAATCCTGGCAAACTACCAGGCGTACCGGACCAACCTGCAAGCCGTCCGCCAGGAGGAGCGGACCGCCGTTCTAGACCTGGTTCTGGAGGTCCAGACGGCCTACCTGAATATCGTCAAGGCGGAAAAACTGCGGGAGGTGGCCCTGTCGTCCGTGGAGCGTCTCTCCGCCCATCGGGACATGACCCGGCATTTTTATGAAGTGGGCATGGTGCCGCGGAACGATCTCCTCTATGCCGAGGTGGAACTGGCCAACGGCCGGCAGGCGCTCCTCCGTGCTGAAAACGGTTTGGACATGGCGAAGGCGAAATTCAACACGCTGCTGAGGCGGAACATGGAATCGCCGGTGGCCGTCGAGGACATCCTGGCTTACCGGCCTTACGAAAAGGAATTCGGCGAATGCCTGAACACGGCCCTGGAAAGGAGAACAGAGATCAAAACCCATGCCCTCAGGGTGGAGCAGGCCCAGAAATCCGTCCAGCTGGCCAGGAGCGACTATTACCCGTCGGTCAATCTCGTGGGCAATTATTCCCGCTATGGAGACGAACCCGGGGTGTCGGGCAGCCGCTACCAGGACTCGGAAAGCTGGTATGTCATGGCCATGGCCAACTGGAACTTCTGGGAGTGGGGGAAAACGAAATACCGGGTGGACGCCAGTCTCAGCCGGGAGCGCCAGGCGAGCGATGCGCTGGAGAACGTGCGTGATGCCGTTTCCCTGGAGCTGAAAAACGCCTGGCTGTTTCTCAAGGAGGCGGAACAGCAGATATCGGTTACCCGGAAGGCCGTTGTTCAGGCTGAAGAAAATTATCGGATCACTACGGAGCGATACCGGGAGCAGGTTTCCACCGCCACGGACGTGATCGACGCACAGGCCCTGCTGACACGGGCGAACTCGGACCATACCCGGGCTCTGAGCGACTACCTGATTTCTTTGGCCGGCCTGAAGCGGGCGATGGGAGCGGCGTACGATGAGGAGTAGGGGGAGGCGATGGGCTGGTACCGAAAAGATTTATCCCGTATTTTCAACGAATTGAAGACTTCCTCCCGGGGGCTCTCCTCGGGGGAGGCCGCTGAGCGGCTGAAGCGGCTGGGTCCGAACGAACTGACCGAAAAGAAGAAGAAGTCCCCCTTCCGAATGTTCCTGGATCAGTTCCTGGACTTCATGATCCTGATCCTGATTGCCGCAGCCGTTATTGCGGGGTTTATCGGGGATCTTTCCGACACGATCGCCATCGTCGTGATCGTGATCGTCAATGCCGTCATCGGCTTCATTCAGGAGTACCGGGCTGAAAAGGCCATGGAGGCCCTGAAGAAGATGGCGGCCCCCACGGCGACGGTCATTCGGGACGGACAACCGGGGACGGCTCCCGCTTCCGAACTGGTGCCCGGGGATCTGGTCGTCCTGGAGGCGGGAAGAATCGTGCCCGCCGACATGCGGCTTATCGAGACGGCGCAGCTGAAGGTGGAGGAAGCCGCCCTGACCGGCGAATCGGTTCCGGTAGAAAAAAAGACCGAGGCCCTGGCGGAGGAAGTCCCGCTGGGGGACCGGAACAACATGGCCTATAAGGGCACCTTTGTCACGTACGGCCGGGGTGTCGGGGTTGTGGCGGAAACGGCGATGAAGACCGAGTTCGGAAAGATCGCCGCCATGCTCCAGAACGAGGAGGAGGTGAAGACCCCCCTCCAGAAGAGGCTGGCGGTTTTCGGCCGGAAGCTGGCCGTTGCGGTCCTGGTGATCTGCGCCGTCGTCCTGGGGATCGGCATTCTGAGAGGCGAGCCGCCCATGCTGATGCTCCTGACGGCCATCTCCCTGGCCGTTGCCGCCATTCCGGAGGCTCTTCCCGCCGTCATCACGATTTCCCTGGCCCTCGGGGCGAGGAAGCTCATCAATCTCAAGGCCCTGATCCGGAAACTTCCCGCCGTGGAAACCCTCGGGTCGGTGACCTATATCTGCTCGGACAAGACAGGCACCCTGACCTTGAACAAGATGACCGTGGAATCATTGTTCTTCAACGGATGCATGGTTCGTTCGAGGGACTTCAAGGACGGCTTGGGTGATGAAGAAACCGCCTCGATTTTTATGAGCGCCCTGGCTTTGAGCAACGACGCACAGTCGGGGGACGGCGGGGACACCCTCCTGGGAGATCCGACGGAAACCGCCTTGTTCGACATCGCGAGAAAAAACGGGTTTGATAAGGGGGCCCTGGAAACAACGCATCGGCGGGTGGCGGAAATTCCTTTCGACTCCGACCGGAAGTGCATGACGACCTTTCACGAGTGGGAGGGAGGGTTTGTTTCCTTCACCAAGGGCGCCGTCGACGTTCTCGTTGAAAGATCCATCGAGGTGATGGCGCCTGCAGGGCGAGCCGCCGTGGATGACCTGGAGATTAAAGGGGTCAACGAGGCGATGGCCGCAGACGGCATGCGGGTGCTCTGCTTCGCCATGAGACGATGGGACCGGGTTCCCGACGATCTGTCTCCGGAGAACGTCGAAAAGGGGATGACCCTGATCGGCCTGGTTGGAATGATCGACCCCCCCCGGGAAGAGGCGGGAGAGGCGGTCGCCCTGTGCCGCAGCGCCGGCATCAAAACGGTCATGATCACGGGTGATCACCCCGCTACGGCACGGGCGATTGCCGGGAAGCTGGGGATCCTTGACGGAGACGGAAGCGCCGTCCTTACGGGGCGGGAATTGGAAGGGCTCTCACCGGAGGAATTCGCGGAACGGGTCGAGCACATCCGGGTCTACGCCCGGGTGGCCCCTGAGCAGAAGCTGAAGATCGTCAAAGCACTGCAGGACCGGGGGCAGTATGTCGCCATGACCGGCGACGGGGTCAACGACGCGCCGGCGCTCAAGCGGGCGGACATCGGCATCGCCATGGGAATTACCGGAACGGACGTTTCAAAGGAGGCGGCCTCCATGATCCTCCTGGACGATAATTTCGCGTCCATCGTGAACGCCGTGAGAGAAGGCCGGAAGATCTTCGACAACATCCGGAAATTCATCAAGTATCTCCTGACGACCAACTCCGGCGAGATCTGGACCCTTTTCCTGGCGCCGGTGCTGGGGCTGCCGATTCCGCTGCTGCCCATTCAGATTCTCTGGATCAATCTCGTTACCGACGGCCTTCCCGCCTTGGCCCTGTCCGTCGAGCCTCCCGAGGGAAATGTCATGAACCGGCCTCCCAGGCACCCCAAGGAAAGCATCTTTGCCGGAGGGCTGGGAATTCATGCCATCGCGATCGGTCTGCTGATGGCGGCACTGGTCCTCTGTATCCAGGTCTGGTCGATCCGGACCGGGAATGAGCATTGGCAGACCATGGTGTTCACGATGCTTTGCATCACCCAGCTGGGTCACGTCCTCGCCATTCGATCCGAGCGGGAGTCTCTCTTCAGGATCGGGCTGTTCTCCAACCGGTACCTTCTCGGCGCGGTTCTGCTCACCTTTCTGCTGCAGATGGCGACGGTCTACCTGCCCGTTCTCAATTCCGTCTTCAAGACGACGCCGCTGACCCTGCAGGAGCTGCTCCTGACTCTTGCCGTGTCCTCCGTGGTCTTTTTCGCCGTGGAGATTGAAAAATTCTTCAGGCGGCGGATGTCGGACACTGCTCCGGCAGCTTGAGGAGGCGGCGGGCGTTGACGCCCAGAATCAGGTCTTTCTGTTCCGGCGTCAGGGGAAGGCTCCGGACGGCCTCGAGGTTTTCAGCGAGGTCGGCCACACCCGGCCAGTCCGATCCATAAATGACCTTATGGGCAATCCTCCCCAGTTCAGGGAAGTATTTGAGAAGATTGTGGGGTGGGAGCCCCGCGATTTCCAGGAATACGTTTCCGTGCATTTTGGCCAGAAAATAGGCCCGGTCGTACCAGAAGCCGCGTCCGCCGTGGACAAGAAGAATCTTCAGCCGGGGAAAATCCACGGCGACGTCGTCGAGGTGGAGGGGATCGCCGTATTTCAGGCGGGCGCCCTCGAAAACGGAACTCCCCGTGTGAAACATGATGGGGATGTCTCTCGCCTGGGCCACGGAATACAGAGGATAAAGCCTGCTTTCGTTGGGATAGAACTGCTGATAGGTCGGATAGAGCTTCAGCCCCCGGAAGCCGTGCCGGGTGATCAGGTCCTCCAGCCTTTCCGCCGGGGCCAGGTCCGTTGCGGGGTTGATGCTGGCAAAGGGAATCAGTTCCGGTCTTCCCGAACAGAAGTCCTCGACATACTCATTGGTGCAGATGCCTGTGGTGATGGGGCACAGCTCCGCCATGACCACCCCGTAGTCGATGCCGCTTTCCTTCAGGAGGTCGACAAAGGCTTCCGGGTCACTGTACCGCCTGGCATATTCCTCATAATTGCACGTCTGGCCGACAATCTTTGCTATCCATCCCTGCGCCGAGGGCTGGAAGCTTTCGTAGGATATGGGATGCATGTGAAAATCCACAACGACCGATTTGTCTGTCATGCTCCTGTCCTCCTCCCCGTCCTGTTTTATATGCCCCTGCTTTCAAGCAGGGATGGCTTGCCCAGGGTTGTCTTGAAATATTCCAGCATCAATTCCGAAAGGATCTGCTCCCTGGGGATGTTTGCAACGGTTTCTGCCCGGTTTGCCGAAGCATTTCCGGCATTGCCCTTCCGGGCGGCCAGCTGCTGCCTTGCCTGCTGCAGGGCGGCGTACCGGTCAGCCAGGACATTCCGGGGCAAGGCTGAAAGTTTCAGGTACGACGAGGCCACCTGGCTGGGTGCGGGCAATCGAGGCGATTCCAGGACGCTTTTTGAGCTTCTGGCGTGGCGCTGAAGTCCCTTGAGGACGTGTCTGGGTTCGGCGAAATTGACGCCGGACCATCCGGCGCGGATCCAGGAAAAAAAGCCGGATCGGACTGCTGGCGGCGAAGAGCCCGTCGAGACGTAGACGCCGACGGAAAAATAGTCATAGATGTAGGACTTGACCCAGCCCAGGCCGGCTTTGGCCGAACCCGGCTCTCCGGAATAATGGTAATTCCAGTCGTCGTCCTTCCCCAGGATGAAGCCCTTTTTCCCCACATCGGATATGTCCGCCTGCTTGGAAACGGAAACAAGGACCTGCCGCCCTTTGTGCTTGAGAAGGATCAGGGTCTTCTTGAGATCGTATTGATAGTACACCCCGGTGTTGAGGTCCGGGGTGATCCCCACATGCTCCAGCCCCCGGAGGACAATGGGCTGGCCTTCCGAGGGGCTCAGGTCGGAAATGTTCGAGATTCTTCTCGAATTCCCCTGGTCGATCCATTGGGAGTACCGAAGCGACGACGGGCTTGTGAGGACCGATGGAATCTGCCGGCTGAAGGAGTATTTTAGAAAGCTCGGAAAGTCGATCCTCGTGTCGAATTCGTAATAGGCCCCCGAGGCTTTCCAGAGTTTCGGAAGATCCGCTTCCCGTTTCGGCTTGGGTTCGAGCACGTAATCCACAAGGGTGGCGATAGCCTGGGAGTCCAGGGCGACCTTGGGGTCCATGCAGGATTGAACGAGCTTCATGGCCGCGGCGGGAACGGGGTTGGATGCCTCCGAGAGGGGGGCAGCCTGGGTCGGAGCATGAAGAACGAGGGTTACCAGGAAAAGGGCCAGAATCGTGGTGGATCTTCGGATGCCGGAAGCCGGCCCGGGATTGCTTTTTTTCGTCATGGGTTTTTCGTGCTCGGTCAAGCCGAGTCCTCCTTTACCTTTGAGCTTAAAACGTTTCGACCTTATATCCCTTCCGCCGGAGCGACGCAAGTATTCCGTCGGGACCCACCAGGTGGCCGATCCCGACAAGGAAAAATTCCTTCTGCGGGGTCTGCCCATAGGCATCGATTTTGGGCAGCCAATTCTCGTTGCGGTCCGTCAGCAAGCTCTTGTAGAGCTCCGGCGTTTTCTGAAAGTCGGCGATCAGGAGTTCATGGAGCCGTTCCGTATCACCCTGTTTCCAGGCCGCCACGAGGCTTTCGTAGAAAGGTCCCATCGATGCCACTTCCTGCAGGGCATGACGGACAAATCCGTCTTCATCTTCCCGCCCCATATCCGCGAGAAATGCGATCTGCTCATCGACCGTCTCCAGTCCCTTCACGGCCTTTCCGTCCCGCTTTGCCTGGCGGTAGAAGTGAAGGTCAACGCCTTCGCTGGTGGCGTTGAGCTTGGCCAGCTCGGCAGCCTCCATCATGACTGCGAGAATGGAGGGCTTGAACTTTCTGAGCAGCTCGACAGGGATGCCGTTGTCCCCGCAGTAGCGCTTCAGCCGCTCATAGGTTCGGGGCGACAGGTGCTGATCCAGTGTGGAGCCGTCTGTATAAAGCGCCTTTGACATCAGCTTCCGCTGTGTTTCTGGGCTGTTGAGCTGCCGGAGATCCGTTTCGAAGACCAGGAGATCGGAGGCCCGGTATGCCCTGTCAAATTCCGGAGGAAGGGGAAAATCCGAAGGGCGCAGCAGGTGGCAGGTTCCTCCCAGGAAAAAAACGGTCGGCCCCTTTTCGATCTTCCACACAGAGGTCTGCGCGGATGCCGTTGAACAAAGCAGTATGGCCAGAAAAATTTCAAGTACGATCCGTTTCATGTCCAGCTCCGGAGTGAACCCGCCTGTCTTTTAAGGAAAGAGCGACAACCTGAGTGCCCTCGCGCTCCCATTTTTTTGAAAACCCCAGTTTTTTGGCAAGAGCGATCATCTTTTCGTTTTCACTCATGATCTGTCCTTCAATTTCGTTGAGGCCCTTCGTGATGCCGTTGCTGATGATCAGCCGCAGAAGCTTGGAAGCCAGCCCCTTTCTCTGAAAATCATCATGAACGAGAAGGGCGAATTCTCCTGAATTGCTTTCCGGGTCCACATGGAGCGAACCCACGCCGATGATCCGCCTTCGCCCGCCTTCGGAAATCTCCGCCACAATGGCCAGGTGCCGGTCATAATCCGTGTCGCACATCAGGACAAGCCATTCGTGGTCGATGTTCGTCGAGGACGAGAAGAATCTCGTCCGGAGGGTCTCTTCAGAAAGGGTGGAGAGAAACTCCCGCGCCAGGGGTTCGTCTTCCGGCTTTATCGGCCTCAGCACGACGGCGGTTCCGTCCCTGAACTTCCAGTCTTCAACGAGATGGCCCGGATACGGAGAAATGATCAGGTGCGGATATGGCGAATGATAATTGATGATCAGCCCGTCGTCAACGGGGGATGTTTCCAGAAGGATGCGGACATCGCGGGCATGGGCCCTGCCGCTGGAGATGACGAGGGGATTGATTTCGATTCCCGAAATCTCGGGGAAATCTGCAATGAGATGAGAGAAATTCACGAGGAGTTCCTCGAGGGAATCAAGATCCGCCGGAGGCCTGCCCCGGAAGCCCTGGATAAGCCGGTAGGCCTTCGTCTCTTCCATGAGCCTCTTCGCAAGCGTCCTGTTCAGGGGAGGCAGTCCGATGGAGAAATCCCGGATGAGGTCCGCGTTGATCCCCCCCATCCCGAAAAAGATAAAGGTGCCGAAATCCCGGTCTCTTCTGGAGCCCAGAACGAGCTTGTAATCCACAGGTTCGATCATCTTCTGAAGGGCGATTCCCTCGATGGCGATTCCGGGTGCGCGCTCCTTCACCCGCTTCAGCATTTTTGTCCAGGCCTCCCTGAGACGCTCATCCGACGCAATGTCCGTCACCACTCCGCCTGCGTCCTTCGGGGAGGGGATCTGGGAAGACACGACTTTAACGACGACGGGGTATCCGATTTCCCCCGCTTCGTGAAGGGCCTCTTCAACAGTGTGTACCGTCCGGGAAGGCGTCGAGGGGATGGCGTACCCGTCGAAAAATTCTTTCGACTCCCGATCGTTCAAAGACGTTCTTCCCTCCGCAAGGGCCTTGTGGATGAGGCTGACCAGCTTCTGCCTGGAGAGGGCATGGCGCTCCGGCAATTCCGAGGGGGTTTCATGGAGCAGATCCAGGCTTCTCCGGTACTTGAACATGTTGACATAGGCCCGCACGCCCTCTTCGGGCGTCGAGTAGGTGGGAATATTGCCGGAAAGGAGGATATCCCGGGCTTTTCTCACCTGGCTCCCCCCGATCCAGGCGGCAATGATCGGCTTCCAGGATTTTCCTGCGCTCTCGATGACGGCCCGGGCAACCACTTCAGGCCCGGCGGTGTTCATGGGGACATAGATGACCAGGACGCCGTCGACACCGGGGTCATTGAGGCAGGCGGTGATGGCCTCCACGTAGCCGGCGGTATCGGTGTTGCTGAGCAGATCCACGGGATTGCCTTCGCTCCATTGAGGCGGGAGGGAGTTCTTCAGCGTCCTGATCGTTTCCGGGGACAATCTGGCCGGTTCACCGCCAAATTCGATCAGGGCGTCTGTCGCCATGAGTCCGGCGCCTGCGTAGGCAAACTCCAGGCCCGCAGCGGTCACGATGGCCAGCCTCGGCCCCCTGGGAAGCTTCCTGGAATCGAGAACCCCGGCGGCGTGAAACAAGCCTGCGATGTCCCGGACCCGCATCACTCCGGCCCGCTTGAAGGCCGCCTCGTAGACGGCGTCGTTGCCGGACGGAACAAAAAGGGTTGACGACCTTTCCAGGCTTGTCCTGTCGATAAATCTGCCCGGCTTGAGGACGACGATGGGCTTGCGGAGCGCGAAGGAACGGGCCGCGCTCATGAATTTTTTCGCGTTCCCCACGCTCTCCATGTACATGAGGATACTCGTCGTCTTCCAGTCGTTGCTGAGGAAGTCAATGAGATCGCCGAAACCGATATCGATCATTGAACCCAGGGAGGCAACCATGCTGAAGCCGATATCGGCGTACAGTCCCCAGCTCAGGATGGCGCTGGTCAGAGCGTTGCTTTCGGAGATGAAGGCGATATTTCCCGGCGGGGGCATTTCCTCCACGAAGGTGGCCTTGAGTCCTGAGTCCGGCCTCACAAAACCGAGGCAGTTGGGGCCGAGGATCCGCATGCCGTAGCGCTTCCGGGCATCGGACAGGCGCTTTTCCAGAAGCGCCCCCTCGGCGCCGGTTTCCCGGAATCCGGCGGAAATGATCACAGCGCCGCCCACGCCGGCTTTGCCGCAGGCTTCCACCCCTTCGGGGACGGCCCCGGCCGGGATGGCGATCACCGCGAGATCCACGTGTTCGGGAACGCTGCCGATATCAGGGTAGCATTGGAGATCCAGCAGGGTATCCTTCCTCGGATTGACGGGAAAGATCTTCCTGCCCTTCGCCTTCAGGAGGTTGTCGAGGATGATCCGGCCCACGGAGCCCTCCTGATCTGACGCGCCGATCAGGGCAATGCTCCGGGGGTCGAAAACGCTGGAAAGGGTTGCCATTTCTGACCTCTGTTTTCCTGCCGTGTTCCCGGTTTCCGGCTTTCCCCTTGGCCGGGGGATCCGGCACAGTCTTCCGGGAGGAGATGAACTTCATGAATTCTAGGGAAGAATCCGCAAGTTCTCAATGCTTTTTTTTTGCTGTTCCCTGCCCCCGTCATGGCCCTGGCGTAGACATCTCCAGGGTGCCCTGTCCTGCGGCGGCGGGGTTTTCCCTCCCGAAAGTTGAGGTAGTCATGGCGGCGGATTGGTGCTATGCAGTAAGCTGGCTTCCATCCTCAGGGGAGCCTGCTGGAGAAGAGAGATGACACCCTTTCGCATAACGACGGACTTCGAACCCCGGGGGGATCAGCCCCAGGCGATCGAGAAGCTGGTGGAGGGGCTGCGGCGGGGGCTCCCTCATCAGGTGCTGATGGGGGTTACGGGATCGGGAAAGACCTTTACCGTTGCCAAGGTGATCGAGGCGGTTCAGAGGCCCGCCCTGGTCATTGCCCACAACAAAACCCTGGCGGCCCAGCTTTACGGGGAATTCAAAAGCCTTTTCCCCGGGAATGCCGTTGAATATTTTGTCAGCTATTACGATTACTACCAGCCCGAGGCCTACATCCCAAGCACGGATACCTACATCGAGAAAGACTCCTCGATTAACGAGGAAATCGACAAGCTCCGTCATTCGGCGACCCATTCCCTCCTTGAACGGCGGGATGTGATCATCGTGGCCAGCGTCTCCTGCATCTACGGTCTGGGCTCCCCCGAGGCTTACCAGGGCCTGCTCCTTGAGCTGGAAGCCGGCGGGGATCTGTCCCGGGAGGCGATGCTGAGGCGTCTCGTCGATATTCAGTACGAACGGAACGATGTGGACTTTCACCGGGGAACCTTCCGCGTGCGGGGCGATGTGGTGGAGATTTTTCCCCCTTACGAGGAAGAGCGGGCCATTCGCGTGGAATTTTTCGGCGATACCGTCGAGGCCCTGTCGTTCGTGGACCCGCTGCGGGGGAGAAAGCTGCAGGCCCTGGAGCGGATCGCCGTTTATCCCGGGAGCCACTATGTGACCACCCGGGACAACCTCAACCGGGCCATTGCCGCGATCCGGGAGGAGCTGCAGGGTCGGCTGGCGGAGCTGAGGACTTCCGGCAAGCTCCTGGAGGCCCAGCGCCTGGAGCAGCGGACGAACTTTGACATCGAGATGATGGAGGAGATGGGATACTGCCAGGGGATCGAAAATTACTCCCGCCATCTCACCGGACGGGCCCCCGGCGAACCGCCGCCCACGTTGGTGGAGTACCTGCCGAAGGACGCCCTGATTGTCCTGGACGAGAGCCACGTCACGGTCCCCCAGCTGATCGGGATGTACCGGGGAGACCGGTCGCGAAAGGAGACCCTTGTCACGTTCGGATTCCGCCTCCCCTCGGCTCTGGACAACCGGCCGCTGAGATTCGAGGAATACGAAAAATTTTCCCAGCAGCGGCTTTACATCTCGGCGACGCCCGCGGCCTATGAACTTGAAAAGGCAGGCCGCCAGGTGGTGGAGCAGATCATCCGCCCCACGGGGCTGATGGATCCGGAGATTCTCGTCCGGCCCGTTTCCGGGCAGGTGGATGATCTCCTGGCCGAGATCCGGAAACGAGCGGAACGGAAGGAGCGGGTGCTGGTGACCACCCTGACCAAGCGGATGGCGGAGAATCTGTCCACCTATTATGAAGGGTTGGGGGTGAAGGTGAAGTATCTTCATTCCGACATTTCGACCCTGGAGCGTGTCGGCATTCTCCGTGATCTTCGCCTGGGGGAGTTTGACGTGCTGGTCGGCGTCAATCTCCTTCGGGAAGGTCTGGATATTCCTGAGGTATCTCTCGTGGCAATCCTGGATGCGGACAAGGAGGGGTTTCTCCGTTCAGAGCGCTCCCTCATTCAGACCAGCGGCAGGGCGGCGCGGAATGTAGGCGGCCAGGTCATCATGTATGCCGACACCATGACCCGCTCCATTACGGCCTGCCTGAAGGAGACCGGTCGGCGCCGTACCCTGCAGGACGCATACAACCGGGAGCATTCCATTACCCCGGAATCCATAAAAAAATCCATCGACAACATTCTGGCTTCCATCTATGAGGCGGATTATGCCTCCGTTACCGTGGCCGCCGAGGAAAAGGCGGCCTATCTCTCCGATGCGGACCTGGAAAAGACGATCCGGAGGCTGAAAGCGGAGATGAAGGAGGCGGCCGGGAGGCTTGAGTTTGAGAAAGCGGCGTCTCTGCGGGATCAGATCAAAGGCCTCACCGAATTGAAGCTGGAGCTGGGCGGCAAGAGCTAGACGGAAAGCCGGGAAAAAGGGGACCCCCCCATGGATTACCCCTTTTTCCCCTCAAAGAACAGGGCGAACCCCCTCAGGAGAAGCCGCTCAAAGGCTTGAGCGTCCGCCCCGGCTGCGACGGCCTCAGGATTCCGTTTTTTCGCTCAGGCAGATTGAGCCGCTCTTTTTCCCCGCGTTGCAGCGTCTCCATGATGCCTGCCCTCGCCGTTCACCAGGGTCGTCAATTCCCCGATCACGAAGGTCATCTGTCCAGCCTGTTCGTTCATCTGCTCGGCGGCGCTGGCCGATTCCTCGGCGCTGGCCGCGGTCTGCTGGATGACGCGGTCCATTTCCGTCACGGCCTTGTTGACCTGTCCGATTCCCTGTGCCTGCTCCCTGGAGGCCGCTGCAATTTCCTCGACCAGGCTAGCGACTTTGGCTGAATGTTCGACATTTTCCAGGAAGGCCTGCTGAGTCTGCTCTGTCAGCTCACCGCTCTTTTTGACGGTTGCGATCGTGTTTTCGATGAGTCCGGAGGTGCTTTTGGCTGCCTGAGCCGCCCGCATGGCCAGGTTGCGCACCTCATCGGCGACGACGGCAAAACCGGCCCCTGCTTCCCCGGCGCGGGCCGCTTCCACGGCCGCATTGAGGGCTAAAAGATTGGTCTGAAAGGCAATCTCGTCAATGGTTTTAACGATCTTTCCCGTTTCCTCGCTCGTCTGAATGGCCTCCTTCACCGCGGCTGCCATGTGGCTGACATGAACATTCACCTTGTCGATTACGGCTGTAACCTCCAGCATCAGGGCACGGGCCTGGGCGGCGTTGTCGGCGTTCCGCCTTGTCATGGAGGACATCTCTTCCAGGGAGGAAGACGTTCCCTCCAGTGAGGAGGCCTGTTCCGACGCACCTTCGGCCAGGACCTGGCTGGCGGACGCCACCTGTCTGGCTGCCGATGAAACCTCTCCGGCGCCCTGGTTGAGCAGATCCATTTTCCCCAGGACGGGACGGAGGATGGTTCCCGCCAGGAAGTAGCCCAGGACGGCCATGGAGATTCCCACGAGAATGCCGGCCCCCGCAATCATCAGAATCATGGATCGGAGCATTTCTTCCATCGGCGTGCGGTCCTTTCCGATGAAGAACATCCCGGTGATCTGACCCGTGCTGCCCATGAGCGGCCAGTAGGCCGTATTGTAGTTTTTGTCGGCAATCCTGTTCCTGTTGAGGAACTGACTTCCTTTGCGTAAAACCGTCTCAAGGACGGCCGGGTTGTCCATTTTGGTTCCGACGAGGCGCTTGCCGCCCCGCGCCAGGGTCGTCGAAACCCGTTCATCGCCTTTGAAAATGGTGCAATCGACCCCGAAAATTTTCTTGATCCCATCGACAAGGGAATTCGTGGCGATCAGATTCATCCCGGTCGTAACCGAGCCGGTAATGCGTCCGTCGGCCATGATGGGGGCCCCGCCCCTCAGGCTGAACTTGATCTCGCTTCCATCCTCGATGCCTGCCGAATTTTCTCCGGCCAGGGCTTTCGTCACGTTCGCCTGATTGCTCACAGTGTCTCCTCTTTGGTCGGAGTGGCCCCGCGCCATGACATTCCCCCTGGAATCGACCAGCGTCACAAAGTCCACCATGTACTTCGACTGGAGGGCCTTGGCCATGGCCTGGAGTCTGTCCGCATCTCCTTCCTTCATCGCCGCCGCAAGTTCGGGATCAAGGGCCATCATCGCCGCCTGTTTTTTGGTCCTGTCCATGGCCTCCTGAATGTTTGCCTGAACGGCCGCAGCCACGACGGCCATTTCTTTTTCCGCCTGCTTGTCAAGTCCTTTTGATACGAAATAATAGACCATCCCAAGCGATGAAAAACCAACCATCACCACGGTAAAAAACACCAACCCGACAATCTTCCAGGACAGGGATAAGCTTCTTTGTCTCATGTGCACAGTCTCCTTTTCACTCGATAGTATGGGGTGTCGCTTCTTGCGAAGGACCGTTAAGCAATTCATATTCCAGGAAATAATCGGCGGGTGTTTTTTTTGACAGGGCGATAAGGGACTAACGGGCCGGTACGTCGTATCCGAAGCCGGAAGGGGTGCGTCCTGGAAAGGGGAAAACGGGTCAGGGAGGCAGAAAAAGGGGGGATGATGCGTGCCTGGGAAGGCTCTTGGCAGAAGATGGAGGCGGGACGGCGAAAAACCCGGAAGCCCCGGCCACGATGCCGACGGGATCCTGCCCTGTAACCGACAGGGCTACCGGGTCATGATGAAGCGCTGTTCGGGCCTGGGTACGTACCACCTGATGAAATTGTGACTGATCCCCAGCGGAGCCAGCTCGATGCCCCGGAAGCGGGCCTGGACGATGGGAAGGGCGTCCGGAACGTAAAGGAAGGTATAGGGCTGCTCTTCCGCCAGGATTTCCTGGATCCGGTCATAGATTTTTTTCCTCTCCTTCGGATCGAAGGTGCCGCGCCCCTGTTCAAGAAGCCGGTCCACTTCCTCGTTTTTGAAGGATGTGAAGTTCAATTCCTGAGGGCCGGTCTTGCTGGAATGCCAGACGTCGTAGAGGTCGGGATCGAGGGGAATCGTCCATCCCAGGATTGTGGCGTCAAAGCGTCTCTTGTTGATGAAGTCGTTGACGAACGCGGCCCATTCCACAACCCTGATTTTTACGGAAATGCCGATCTCGGCAAGGCGGCGCTGGATGATCTCCGCGCATTTGGATCGGACTTCGTTGCCCTGGTTCACCAGAAGCTCAAAGGCGAAGGGCTGTCCGTTGCGGTCCAGAATCCCGTCACCGTCGCGGTCCTTCCAGCCCGCCTCCGCCAGCAGAGCCCGTGCTTTGGCCGGGTCGTGGGGGAAGGTCGGAACCTTTGGATTATAGGCCCAGGTCCCCGGTTTGAAAGGGCCGGTGGAGGGTTTGCCCAATCCCAGCAGGACCCCCTGAACGATTTCCTCCTTGTCGATGGCCAGGGTCAGGGCCTGCCTGACCCGCCGGTCCGAAAAGAGGGGATTTCTGAGGTTGTAGCCGACAAAGGTGTAGGCGAAAGAAAGATAACGGAATTTGTTGAAGTTATTGCGGAACAGGGGATTTTCCGTCTGCCGGGTGTACTGCAGCGGCGTCAGGTTCATCCGGTCGATCCCGGAGGCCCGCAGCTCCAGGAACATGGTGGCCATGTCCGGAATGATGCGCAGGATATAGCCGTCGATGTACGGCCTGCCTTCGAAATAGTCCGGATTGGACACCAGGACGATTTTCTGTCCGGACACCCACTCCTTGAATTTGTAAGGCCCGGTTCCCACGGGCTTCCGGGCGAGGGGCGTCCGAGTGATGTCCTGCCCGGCCAGAAGATGCCTGGGAAGGATCGCGCTTCCCCAGCTCATGAGGGCGGGGGCGAAGGGCTTGTCATAGGTGACCCGGAAGGTGAGGGGATCGAGTGCCTCCGCCTTTTTCACCTTGAGAAAATCGCCGGCGTAGGCTGTCGGCGTTCTGGGATCGATGGTGAGCCGGTAGGTAAAGAGAACATCTTCAGCGGAGAACGGGTGGCCGTCATGCCAGCGGACGTTGGGGCGCAGGTGAAAGGTGATGACCAGGCCGTCGGGGGAGATCACCCAGGACTCGGCAAGGTCACCGACGATATTGAGGTCCTTGTCGTATTTGACCAGGCCGTTGTAGATGAGGGCGGCGATGCCGTGGGAGGTGGAGTCGGAAGAGAGCAGGGGGATCAGGTTGCTGGCGTCCCCGATGGAGCCGTCGACGATGATATCGCCATAGGCGGGCACTGCCGCTTCCCGCTCCCCGGTCTGCCGGGGCTCGTCCCCGGCCGGGCTGCATCCCAGCAATCCGCCGGCCAGGACAAGAAGGCTCACCAGGAGATAATGTAGAAAGGAGCTTTTCATGAAGGTGGAAGATATGTTAGAAAGGGCTATTTTGCAACAGAATTCGTCGGATTCTCATGGGTTTGTCCTTACAAAGCCATCCCGGTTCCGTCCTGGAGCCAAAAGATCAGCCTTTGCCGGAAAAATCAAGAGCCCCCGTCAGGCGAAGGATCTCAGCAACATGGCAAGCCTTCCCTTCTTATTCTTGAGTCCCAGTTTCATGCGGATATTTTCCCTGTGAAATTCAATGACCCGCTGCTTGGCATTTAAAAGCTCCGCTATTTCCTTTGACGTCTTGCCTTCCTTCACGAGACAGGCAATCTGAACCTCCGTTTTCGTCAGGTTCAAAAAGCTGGAGGTCAGCCGCTGAGCAAAGGGGGAAGCGATATCCATGAGGTGAGCTTCCGCCGTCTGGAGGCATCCAAGCTGGTCCTGGCGAAGGGGTGATTTCTTCAGCCTGTCCAGATAGGGAAGCACCAGCTTCTGGATATTCAGGAGAAACCTTTCCTTTAACTCCTCCTGATCCCTTTCCAAGGTATTCAGCAGGACATTCAGTGTCGTGTTGACCTCCATCAGGTTCTGAGCCTTGATCCTCAGTTCCTTCTCCCGCTGGGCTAAAGCGGCCTCGGCCTGCTTCCGCTCCGTGATGTCTTCTACAATTCCTTCCAGGTAGGCTGTGGCGCCATCCTGTTTGACCACCTTGCGGATCGTCGCCTTCCCGATCATGATGCTGCCGTCTTTTCGGCGATAGGGATGCTCGGCATAGACCCAGTCCCGGTGGTTCAGGGCGGAAAGAAGCTCTTCGCGGTTCCGGGGATCGGCGTGGATCTGGGTTGCGGAATCCGTGACGATGGAAAGGACTTCCTCGGTCGAGTCATAACCGAGCATCCGGGCATAGGCCTTGTTGATGCGCAGCAATTTTCCATCCATGGTGAACTGGCACATGCCGATCGAGGCGTTCTCAAAGAGGTTCCGATAGATGGCCTCGCTTTCCGCGAGGGCCTTCTCCACCCGTTTTCGCTCCGTATTGTCGAAGACGGAAGATCGACTCAAGAGATAGCGGCCGTCCTGATCATACACCGCCGTTGATTCGATGAGCACGGAGAGGACGTCCCCGTTCTTCCGGATCAGTTCACCCTCGATGTTGCGCCTCGATCCCTGCCGCTTCAGGAGCGTGAAGCTTTTCCGGAATGCGTCCTCCTGGTCGGCGGGGATCAGGTCCGTATAGTTCATCTTTCCGATCACCTCGTCGCGGGAATAGCCCAGCCAGGAGAGTTCCGTATCGTTCATGCGGAGGATGGTTCCGTCCTCTGCCAGGGAATGGTAGCCGCAGGGGGCGTTCTCGTAAAGGTCCCGAATGGCCTCGGCATAGCGCTTCAGTTTGTCCTCCGCCTTCTTGCGTTCCGTTCTGTCGGTAATGGCCACAACGATGGAAAGCAAACGCCCCTGTCGATCACGATTGGTCGCCGATCTCACTTCCCCCCAGCGCCGTGTACCGTCTTTCCGGATGAAATACATTTCATGGGTAAACCCTTTGATTCTACCGCATTTCTGCTGCTCGATGAGGTGGTTGGCCTCCTCGACGTAGTCCGGGTGAAGGATCTCCGTCGTCATTGGCCTGTTTTTCAGCTCTTCCCAGGAGTAGCCGATAAACTCCAGATAGTGCTCATTGGCATGGAGATAATTTCCCTGTGCATCCAGATTGACAATCGCCACGCCGGCATTTTCGAAAAGGGTCCGGTAGATGTTTTCCGGCTCAACCAGGGCGCCGTCCGTCCCTTGGCAATCCGTGATTTTCGCAATCAATGCTCGGTTCTTCCCTGCGGGCCGTGGTTCGGTCCGTCCGGTTGATCCCCTGAAGATCCGGCTCCGGCCGGATTCCGACGGCGCCCGAGGAGAGTCTCCCTTCGCCCCTCTCCTGTCGGAGAGAGGTCGCTTTCCAGGGTTGTTTCCATCGTTCATGGGCAAGGTCCTTTGAGAAGGGTCGCACAATCTAAAAACTATGCGATGCCTGTTTTGTCAACAGAGAATAGAAGTTCCTGAAGCGTCCGGAAATGGAGTGTTCCGGCAGCTCACCGACGCTTCCTCCCCCAGCGGGCACAACTTGTCATGATCAGTATAGAACATTCCCCCTGGCGCGGGAAGCATAAAATCTTCCGTATACCAGGATCATCCTGGAATATGTTCCGTATTCAATCCGTGTTGCAATCTCCGCACAATATGAAAGGATCAGCTCAACCCGACAGGCGAGAAGCCGACGGTCGAATGCACGGCAGTATTGAAGCTGGGAGGAGATCACGATGGCCGAGATGAAAAGAAGTTCCTATACGCACAAAAAACCGCGAACCCGCAGCAGCAGGCTGTTCGGATTCAACAATTCCATCCTGAGCAACAGGACGGTTTACCTGAATCCCTGCGTGGAAAGCGGCGACAGCCTTTCCATGGAAGAGGTTGTCCTGTTTGCTTCCGCGGGCAAGTATTTCAGCAACAAGAACTCATAGAAGTCAGCGGAATCAAGGGGGCGATTTCAGGAGGGGCGTGCGCCGCCGCCAGCAAGGATCTTCTGTACGGATCGTCTGCCCGCAGCGGAGGGCCCGTTCCGAGGGGAGTCGAAATGGTTTCCTGAACAGCCGGTGCTCCATCGTGAGCGCGGGCGAAACCCCTGCCGGAAAGCCATTTTCCCGGGCCTGCCGCAAGACCGCGGGCAGGCCCGCCGCACCACGCCAGAATTCCCGAAGCGACTCGAACGCCCTTGTAACCGCCACCGCCGTCCGCGGCGGCGGAAACCTGCCGGAATCTCCCGCCTCAGGCAGAACAGGGGATGCAACGTTCAAAGGGATCGCTCCCCCGGTGACCTCCCCGCATAAATATCGGTTGACTATTTGTGATGGTAACGTCATATGGAGTCGATCACAGAATTCCCGTTCCGGGAAATCGATCACATTCAACATTACATGAGGACGTCCGGCATTGTCCGGGAAGACGAGCGCTTATGAAGAAAACGGCCGATCATACAGAGCCCCTTGTTCGAAGGGAAATTCCCCCCCTGATATCGCGCAATATGCGGATCGCCGGAGAGGCGCAGCACAAGCACTCCTGGCCTACGACCCCCGGCGCTTTTTTCAGAATCTATAAAGACGACCCCCTTTTCCTGGAAATGACCTTCGAGGAGGGGAGCCCTTCGGCCCGAGTCCTGCTGTACACGAATCTGGTCGGCGAGTCGGAAGAGTGGGGCGAGGTCGAATTTCACAATAATTTATCCGGGAACTTCACCCTTTCGGTTTTGCCGTCGAGATGCGGAATTTTCCTCTTCAAGATCAAATTTTCTCCGGACGGCGGAAAAACGTGGTACTGGGATCGCTGCCCCGTGACGAAGGTCATTGTCGATCCCGAGGTCGCCAAGGACATCAGGATGTATACGCTTATTCCGAGCGTGTCGGGCCATATCGGAGACTGGATTGCCGCCCTGGATCACATCCGGGATCTGGAGTTCAACACCGTTCATCTGCTTCCCGTGACCACCATGGACTATTCCGAAAGCCCCTATGCGGCAGCGGATCTTTTCAGCATCGATCCCTCCTTTCTGAATCCGGCCGATTCACGAAGCGGCCTGGATCAATTCGATGATTTCGTCCGTGCGGCCCGTGAAAAGGGCATCAAACTCTGCGTGGATCTCGTCATGAATCATGTGGGTGTTTCCAGCCAGGTCGCCACGCACTGTCCGGAATGGTTTATTGCGGACCACGACGAACCGGACGGCCTCCTGCGGGCGGGCTGCTGGCACATGAACAAATGGATCCGGTGGGAGGACCTGGCGGTCATACAGTATGACCAGCCCGAACCGAGCATCAGGCAGGAGGTCTGGTCGTACATGAAGCAGTATGCCCTTTTCTGGGCAAACTACGCCGCCTATACCGGCGGCATGATACGTCTTGACAACCTTCATTCCAGCCATCCGGCCTTCATCGAGGACCTGATCGGCTCCCTCCGCGGCGCTTATCCGGACCTCATCATCCAGGCGGAATTCTTTTCCGACTCCAATACGCTTCTGAAAACCGCGGCAAGCTGCGAACTCAACCTGCTGCTGGCCAATCCCTGGGAACACCCCTTTGCCGAAGATCTGCGGGAATATCTTCGCTACCTTCATGAAATCAGCAAAAACATCCGCTTTCTGACCCCGGTCACGACCCATGACACAGGTGCGCCCGCGCAGCTGTACGGGACTCCGGAAGCGGCGGTGGCCCGTTATTTTACCCTGGCCCTTCTGGCCACAGGCCAGACCGGAATGGTCCAGGGCACGGAACACGGCGTGCTCGAAAAGATCGATTTCATCGGGCGGAAGCGCTCCGTATCCTTTCCGGCCCCCCACCGCTACGATGTTCTGATCCGGAAAATAAACACCCTCCTTCACAAATACTCCCTCTTCCACGAGGGCGGGAACATCCGTTTCGTGGACCAGGGGCATGGCGCGCTTATTGCTGCCGTGCGGGAAGGTCGAAAAAACCCCCGGGAGAAGTTTCTGCTGATTTCAAATCTGGACACGGCCAACGCTTATAAGATCAAACTCCCCCTGTCCGACATGCTTCTTCAGAAAGACAGGTGCCGGCTTCAGGAGATGATCAGAGGCGAGTCGTTGGTCCTCGAAGGCTGCGTCCCTTTGGAAATTGAAGTCGAACCCTGCGGCATGCGGGCTTACCGCATCCAATGAAATGAGACCCGGACTCGCCCTGCATTCTGCCTGCATGACAATGGATTAGGAGGATTGGAGCCCATGATGACGTCGGAGATCCTGGGAAGATACGCGGATGTCCTTATCTGGGGAATGACCACGGCACGAAAGAAACGATTCAAGAAGGGGGATATCGTGCTCATCCAGTACGATGTCCCGGCCCTGCGCCTGGCCGAGATGCTGTATGGGAAGCTGATTGAGAGGGGGATGAATGTCCTTCAGCGGATGAACCTCACATCGGCCATGGAGCATTCCTTCTATTCCCGGGGAAACTCAAACCAGCTGGTCTTCATCCCCCCCGGCGAGCGGGAGCTGTACGGCCATCTCAACGGGCGCATTTATCTTCACGCCCCGGAATCGCTGACACACCTGGCCGACATCGACCCCGCCGTTATCGCCAAGGCGCAGCTTTCCCGAAAACCCCTGAGGGACATCTTCAACGAACGGGAAGATCAGGGGGCCTACGCCTGGACGCTCTGCACCGTCCCGACGGAGGACATGGCGAAGAAGGCCGGCCTGTCACTGAGCGATTACACGGCGCAGTTGATGCGGGCCTGCTATCTCGATGAGCGGCAGCCGGTGGAAACATGGATGTCCGTCTATCGCGAAGTGGGAAACATCAAGGCCTGGTTGAATCGCCTCCCCGTCCGGGCCTTTTCGGTCGCGTCGGAAAACGTGGATTTGAGGATCACCCCCGGCGCCATGCGCAAATGGATCGGAATTTCCGGCCACAACATCCCCAGCTTCGAGATCTTTCTTTCTCCCGACTGGCGGGGAACGGAAGGGACGTATTATGCGAATCAGCCTTCCTTCCGCCTGGGAAACTATGTGGAGGGGGTAAGGCTCCGGTTTGAAAAGGGCAGGGCTGTCTCCATCGAGGCGGAGAAGGGACTGGAGTTTGTCGTCAAGCAGCTTTCCATGGACCGGGGAGCTTCCCGGGTGGGAGAATTTTCCCTAACAGACCGGCGCTTCTCCCGCATTGACAGCTTCATGGCGGATACCCTTTTTGACGAAAATTACGGAGGGGAATACGGGAACTGCCACATTGCCGTGGGGGCCTCCTATTCTGACACCTATGCGGGCAATACGGCTGAACTGGACAAGAGCATGAAGCGGAAGCTGGGATTCAATGATTCCGCCCTGCACTGGGATCTGGTGAATACGGAGCCGAAGACCGTCACAGCGGAGCTGACGACGGGGAAGAAAATTCTTGTCTATGAAAACGGCGAGTTCCGCTGCTGAGCGTGGAAAGAGCCAGGGCAATGTTCCAGGGACCCCATCCATGCGAACTGCGGAGAAGCAGGGTGAAGACGCTTCCGCTCCGGCCTGACCTTTGGCGGGCCGCCGGCAGTGTTGCGGTGGGGAAGGGGCTGCGTCAGGGCATGAGAAACTCAGCCGTCTTCCGAAGAAGGGCGTGAGGCATGCAGACGTTTCTTCCTTATCCCGACTTCCGGCAGTCCCTCCAGGCCCTGGATTACAGAAGGCTCGGAAAGCAGCGCGTGGAGGCCTTCCAGCTGATCCGTGCCATCACCGTCGGAACGGGCTGGAGCCGTCATCCCGCCGCCCGGATGTGGGCGGGGTATCTCAATGCCCTGAAGCTCTACTACAACCTGGCCATTGAGGAATGGGAGCGCCGGGGATACCGGAACAGAATGAAGAAAATGGCCGTCGAGGGGGAAGTCGTCCTGCCGCCCTGGTTCGGTGACGAGGCGTTTCATGCCGCGCACCGCTCCAATCTCCTGCGGAAGGATCCCGCATATTACGGACAGTTCGGCTGGCGGGAGCCGCCGACGCTTCCCTATGTCTGGAATGAGGAGAAGTGGCTTCATCCTTCCTCGGGAAATCCATGAGGGGGAAAGAGACGGGAAAGGAGGAAGGACCATGACCGTGGGCGGATTGTTCCTCGCTGGAATCGCCTGGGCTGTGTTCGCCGGGACCGCCCTGGCTGCGGAACCCGTGCGGCAGGTCAATGCCTGCGAAGCTGGAAGGCTTCCGGAGCTGGCGGATCAGGTGGCAACGGAAACGGAAAACCAGATAAGGAAGGCGAAATACCCGGAGGAGGTCGCCCAGATCATCGGGCGGGCCCAGATGGATTTCCTGCGTATCCTGATTCGGCAGAACGACGAAATTCTTCGGCAGAACAGCGAAATACGACAGCTTCTCCAGAAGGACATGAGGTGAGTTTCCCTTTGGAGAACAACGAAAGACGGAAAATCCGGCCTCAACACTACGGAACGAGAAAAGGAATACCGGCATGAACGATTCTATCGAAAGGAATATCCCCGGAAATGCCCCCGGTCTCCGGAACGCATCCCCCTCCGGCAGAAGGGGATGGTCATGTTGGCGGAGTGTCGTGCTCATTCCCCTGCTCATTCTGTTCCTGCCCCTTTCCTCGGTGTCGGAAAATCTTTCCTGCCGCCGTTTGCCGATGGTCATGGAGGGGTTTCTTTCCAACCATTACGCAGTAAAGACCATAACCAGGGAGGTCAAGGCCCAGGCCATCGAACAGATGATCAAGAGGCTCGACCCATCCAAAACGATCCTGTATTCGTCCGATGTGGAAAGGCTGAGGCCGGTTCTCCATGGCTTGTTTGCCGGGATGCAGAGAGGCGATTGCGCTGCGCTGAAACCGGTCTATGACGTGCTGGTTGCGCGGGCGCGGGAGAACGAGGAGATGGTCCGGAAAATCCTCGCGGCGGACTATCGGCTCGACGAGGCGGCGGAGCTGAACATCAACGTCAGCAAGCGATCCTATCTGAAAACGAAGGCGGAAAAGTACGACCTCCTCAGAAAGCTCGTGCAGTTTCGGATTGAAAACACCCTGCAGACGGGCATCGACCTGGCAGAGGCCAGGAAGCAGCAGATTCACCATTACGAACTGCAGACCATGAGGGTGATCGAACGCAATCCGGAAGAGCTTCTCACGAGCGCGGCCGAAGCCTTTGCGCTGGCCCTGGATCCCCACACGAACTATCTGTCCCCTGAAAAATTTGAAGATTTCCGGATCTCCATGCAGCTTTCCCTGGAGGGGATAGGGGCCATCCTGAGCAGCGACAATGGCTTTACCGTCATCGAGGAGTTGACCGCCGGCGGAAGCGCCGCCCGGTCGGGTCTGCTCAAGCCGAAGGACAGGATCATCGCCGTTGCCCAGGAAGGGGAACGGCCCGTCAATGTCATCGACATGGATCTGCACGATGTGATCCGGATGATCCGCGGCAGGAAAGGGACGCGGGTCGTCCTTACCATCCTCCGCCAGGAGGAGCGCACGACCCGATTCAATGTCGCGCTTATACGCGACAAGGTGGAACTCAAGGAGCAGGAGGCCAGCATCGAATATGTGACGCGCAAAGCCGGCGACCGGCGCTACACCTTCGGCGTGATCGATCTCCCTTCGTTCTACGGCGATGAAAAGGAAGACAAGTCCTGCTACGAAGATGTTAAACGGCTGCTTGGAGAGGCCAGGGGACGTCGTGTCGACGGAATCGTGCTCGACCTTTCGCGCAACGGCGGGGGACTCCTGAAGGAGGCGGTGCGCCTCGCCGGTCTCTTTGTCGACCAGGGGGGGATCGTAGCGACCAGGGACCATCTCGATCAGGTGACTGTTCTGGCCAACGGCTCGGCCGTCGTGGGGCCGGCGGGCTACAAATACAAGCTGATGGCCTTTCCCGGGGAAGATCCACGTGCGCTCTATACAGGGCCCCTTGTTGTGCTGACAAGCCGCTTGAGCGCATCGGCCAGTGAGATCGTGGCGGGCGCTCTCAAAGACTACGCCCGATCGGTGATTGTCGGATCGGATCATACCTTTGGAAAGGGCTCCGTGCAGGTCATGATGCCCCTTCCCTGGAACCTGGGCGGCATGACCGTCACCACGGGCATGTTCTTTCTTCCCGGTGGCAAATCCACGCAGAAGACCGGTGTCGAAGCGGACGTGAAGCTGCCCCTCTGGTTCACCCTTGAAGACGTCGGTGAAACGGCCCTGGATTACCCCCTTCCGGCCCAGAGGATCCCGCCTTTCCTTGGATCGCAGGGACGGTTGCCTCTATGGACGCCTGTCACACAGGCCATGCTTGCGAACCTGGCGGCAAGATCCAGGGAGCGGGTCGCCAAGGACGCGAAGTTCGCCGAGATCATTCGGACCAGCAAGGAGGCGGCTGCCAAAAAAGGCATCATCCGGCTTGCCGACCTGCGCAGGGACATGGTCAAGGAAAACGGTGCGAAAAAGAACGGTGCGAAGAAGAAGGAGACCTACACCGAGCTGAGGCAGAAGGCAAAGGAGCAGTATGCCCCCTTTGTGAACGAGGGCGTCAACGTCCTTCTCGACATGGTGACCATGGGTTACGGCAATGCCCCGCGAGGCGGATTCTCCTCGAATTGACGTGAACTCCGGGGAGCCTCCTTCATCTGTTCCCTATGGCCTCAGCCGGCCTGGAAGCCCGTTTCCGGCTGGGGCGGAACACCCGTTCCGCTTCCCATGTTCCGCTGTCCGGGGTGCGGTGTCGAAGCGAATCCCAATCGTTCAACCGTGAACGCCCCGGCATCACCCCTGCGCTTTCCGGCGCCTGAATCCCTTTCCGGTCTCCGCCGCCTTCCGCGATTCGTCCCCTTGTCCGTGAGACTTCAGATTGGAATTTATCCGGCCCCGTGCCCTTGACATGCCTGGGGTCGATAAATATATTAGCTCCGGATTTGCTGAGACAGATAACGGAAAGGATCGGGCCGTACGGGTTCCATGGAAGACCATATCATCAAAATATTTAAGGAAAGCGCTCAGCTCAAAGACATTTTTCTGAACGAAAACCTGGGCCGGCTGGTGAATGTCATCGAAGCCGTAACCGGCGCCCTGAAGTCCGGAAACAAGATCCTGATTTTCGGAAACGGCGGCAGCGCCGCCGATGCTCAGCATCTCGCGGCGGAGTTCGTCAATCGCTTTATCATCGAAAGACCCCCTCTGCCGGCCATCGCCCTGACGACAGACACGTCGGTCATAACGAGCATCGGCAACGACTATGATTTTTCGGAAATCTTCAGCAAGCAGATACGAGCGATCGGGCAGGCAGGCGATATCGCCTGGGGAATCAGTACGAGTGGAAAATCGCCCAATGTTTTGAAGGGCCTTGAAGTGGCCGGGAAGATGGGCCTGATTACCGTGGGGCTGACGGGACACGATGGCGGAGACATCGCCAGGAAGGTGGATTACTTTCTCAATGTCCCCTCAAACAGCACGCCCAGGATCCAGGAAGTGCATATTGCCATCGGTCATGTCATCTGCGAAATGATCGATTTCAAGCTTTTTCAGAGGCCTGAACTTAAATGAGGATCCGGACCGGCAGGAAACAATCCGGGAACTATTCAGAAAGGAAATACGTTGCGGCATGACAGAGAAGGAGAAAAAAGATCAGGAAGACCTCGCTCCGGAATCCATCGAGGAGGGGCTGTATGACGAGTTGACGGGCCAGGACAATGCCGGCCAGGACGCTGAATTCCTGAAGACCCAGCTGGAGTTGAAGGAAAAGGAAGTTGCGGAGCACTACAATAATTATCTCCGCGCGCTGGCCGATCTTGAGAATTATAAAAAGAGGGCGGCCAGGGAAAGGGCCGATCTCGTAAAATACGGGCATGAAAATCTGCTGCGGGATTTCCTTCCGATTCTGGACAGCCTGGACCGGGCGATGGAGGCGGCATGCGGCTCCGACAATATGGAAGCTTTTCAGGAGGGGCTGGCCCTCGTACGGAATCAGTTCCTCGGTTGTCTGGAAAAGTATGGTGTTGAACCGGTCGCGGCCTGCGGATTGGATTTCGACCCCAACGTCCATGAGGCCATGCTGGAGGTTGAAAGCGATTCGCATGAAGACAGACAAGTGGTCGATGAATACCAGAAGGGGTACCTCTATCAGGGAAGGCTGCTGAGACCGGCGAAGGTTTCCGTCTGCAGACGCAGGAAGTAGATAGACATACATGGAATCTATGACATTGGAATACAGCAACACCATCAGACATTAAGGAGGATGAAATTTCTATGGGAAGAATTATCGGAATCGATTTGGGAACGACCAACTCGTGCGTTTCCGTCATGGAAGGGGGAGACCCTGTCGTCATCGCCAACCAGGAAGGCAATCGAACGACGCCGTCCGTCGTGGCCTTTTCGGAAAGCGGCGAACGGCTGGTCGGGCAGGTTGCCAAGCGGCAGGCTGTGACCAATTCGGAAAACACCGTTTACGCGATTAAAAGGCTCATCGGCCGGAAATATAGTTCCAAGGAAGTTCAATATGACAAGAGCATCAGCCCCTTCAATATCACCGAGGCGTCCAATGGAGATGCGCAGGTTGAGGTGAGGGGAAGGGCCTACAGCCCCGCTGAGATCTCATCGATGATCCTGGTCAAAATGAAGCAGACCGCAGAGGATTATCTGGGGGAAAAGATCACGGACGCCGTCATTACCGTTCCGGCGTATTTTAATGACTCCCAGCGTCAGGCCACGAAGGACGCTGGAAAAATCGCCGGCTTGAATGTTCTCCGGATCATCAACGAGCCGACGGCGGCGGCCCTGGCATACGGACTGGACAAGAAAAAAGACGAAAAGATCGCCGTCTTCGACCTGGGTGGAGGCACCTTCGACATCTCCATTCTCGAGTTGGGCGAAGGGGTCTTCGAGGTCAAATCCACCAACGGAGACACCCATCTGGGCGGGGAGGATTTCGATCAGCGGATCATTGATTATCTGGTCAATGAATTCAAGAAAGACCAGGGAATCGACCTCCGCAGCGACAAGATGGCCCTGCAGCGCCTCAAGGAAGCGGCGGAGAAGGCGAAAATGGAACTGTCCTCGGCCATGGAAACGGACATCAATCTGCCCTTCGTCACCGCCGACGCCTCAGGGCCCAAGCATATGAACATCAAGCTGACGCGGGCCAGAATGGAGGCGCTCGTGGAAGAGCTGATCGACCGGCTTGAGGGACCCTGCCGGACGGCGCTGAAGGATGCCGGTCTGGCGGCGAAGGATATCGATGAAGTCATCCTTGTCGGAGGCATGACCCGGATGCCGAGGGTTCAGCAGAAGGTAAAGGAAATTTTCGGCAAGGAGCCCAACAGGGGGGTCAATCCCGATGAAGTCGTGGCCGTCGGTGCCGCCATTCAGGGCGGCGTTCTGGCCGGTGAAGTCAAGGATGTCCTGCTCCTCGATGTGACGCCTCTGTCTCTGGGCATTGAAACTCTCGGCGGCGTCATGACCAGGCTCATCGATAAGAACACGACCATCCCGACCCGGAAGAGCCAGATTTTTTCCACCGCGGCGGACAATCAGCCTGCTGTGAGCATTCATGTCCTTCAGGGAGAACGCTCCATGGCGTCGGATAACCGGACCCTGGGTCGGTTCGATCTCGTCGGGATCCCATCCGCGCCCCGCGGAATTCCGCAGATCGAGGTGACGTTCGACATTGACGCCAACGGAATCGTCCATGTCTCCGCGAAGGATCTGGGAACTGGGAAGGAACAGAGCATCAAGATAACGGCGTCAAGCGGCCTTTCCGAGTCCGAGATCGAGAAGCTCGTCCGGGAAGCCGAGGCCCATGGGGAAGAGGACCGCAAAAAGAAGGATCTCGTGGAAGCGAGAAACTCGGCGGATGCCATGGCCTATGGTGTCGAGAAAAACATCAAGGAGTTCGGCGACAAGGTGGATGCCGCGGAAAAGGCCCGCATTGAAGAGGCGATTGCGAAGGTCCGGAAAGCCGTGGAAGGCGATGACCTCGAGGCCATCAGGTCCGCCCAGGAAGAGTTGACGACGGCGTCCCACAAGCTGGCCGAGGCGATGTACGCAAAAACCGCCCAGCAGCCCGGTGGAGGCCCTCAGCCCGGGGCGGGTCCCGGTGCCGGAGCCCAGGAGGCGGGCAGAAAGGACGATGACGTCGTGGACGCCGATTTCGAAGAGGTAAAATAAACCGGGGTTGATAAAACCCGGCGGATGCCTGGATGTCAGGAGACCTGATGTCCGGGCATCTTTGTTTGTGCGGAAGAAGGGAGGAGAGCAATGAGGTACCTGCTGACCAATGACGACGGGATCTATGCCAGGGGGTTGAGCGCCCTGTACCGGGAACTGTCGAAGGAGGCCGACTGCCTGATCGTGGCGCCGGAAGTGGAGCAGAGCGCTGTCGGGCATGCCATCACGCTCAATCGCCCCCTCATGATAAGGCGCACGAACAAGGACGGAAGCTTTCTGGGATACGCCGTCTCCGGGACGCCGGCGGACTGCGTCAAGATCGGGATCAAGGAGCTTTCGGAAAAGCCCGTGGATCTCGTCGTTTCGGGGATCAACATCGGCTCCAACGTCGGAATCAATGTCATCTATTCCGGAACGGTTTCCGCGGCGACGGAGGGGGCGATCCTGGGGGTTCCCTCCATGGCCGTCTCGCTGGGCACGCTGCGCAATGCCGATTATACCGTTGCCGCCGACTTTGCCCGGATGATGTCCCGCTTCATGATCAAATATTTCGCCGGAAAAAGCGTCGCCCTGAACATCAATGTGCCGCCCCTGCCGAGAAGCGAGATCAAGGGGATCGCGGTAACGCGGCAGGGAAAGGCGCGCCTCATCGAATGTTTCGACAAGCGGGTCGATCCCCGTGAACGGCTTTATTACTGGCTGGCGGGTGAAACGCAGCTTTCGGAGCAGGAGGAGCCCGATTCCGACGGAAGCGCCCTGAGCCGGGGGATGATTTCCATTACCCCGATCCATAACGATATGACGCGCCATGATGCCATCGGCGGCTTGAAGGAGCTCCTGGGGCAGGAAAGCACCCTCTTTACGTCAACGAAATGTGAATGCTCTGACTAGAGGGTTCTTCAGCGGGCGGCAATGACGGGTATCGGGCTCTCCTGGAAAAGGCGGCGGCCCTGCTGATCCACTCCCGTCAGGGCCAGGACCAGCAATTCGATGGATCCTTCCCGGACAAACTGCAGAGCCGTTTCGTCCACCGGCCCCAGCAGGGCGACGGTCACCCAGTCGATGGGAGTATCCTGGTCGTTCTGTTCGAAATAATCCTCCAGCGTTCTGCTCAGGTCGGCAATCCGGCTCTGGTCTTCCGAAATGAGGAGAATCGTCAGGGGCCACACGGCGCTGCGGGAGAGGGCGACGGCCAGGTCCAGGGCGCGGTCCGATTCCCCGCTGCCGTCATAGACCAGCCCCATGCTTTCAATTTCCAGAAACTGGGGGGGGATGACCATCAGAGAGGCCGGGGTGGGGCGTGTCGCGAGTTCAGAAAAGGAAACGGCGTCATTTTGGCCGTTGTCCAGGCCCTTCCGGTGCACGAGCAGGAGGCTGCCCTCCCCGTTGCCCGTAGCCGCATAGATCGAGTCTGCGGAAAGGTCGGGAATTTTCTTCAGGCTTGGTGAAATTCCGGAAAGATTGCAGTCCTTCTGAAAGCTGCGGACGAGGATCTCCTCGGTGGGAGAATCTTCCAGGGCTTTGCCCGCGTACAATCCGACCAGGGGAACATTCAATCTTTTGGCGGCATAAACCCCGTAGGCGACAGCCCTTGAACTGAGCGTCAGCCCGCTCAGAGGAACCAGAATGGATTGGACGGCGGTACGGCTCATGACTTTCCGCTCTCCTTTTTCATCGTTTTTCGGTCTTCCTTGGTTCCATTTACCAGAAGAGGCCGGATCCTTCAACGCCTTTTCCCGCTGTTCGGGAGGGCCATACGCTGAAAAAAATGTCATCCAGGATGTGGGACGAAATCTCGATGTTTGAACGCCTTGAGGAAATCAATACACCGCCGGATCCATTCCAGTTTTATACGGCCGCCGATCTGTGGACGGATGAACACACCTCTGAGCAGATGCTCAAGTTTCACCTGGACCGGGAAATGGATGTCGCATCCCGCAACCATGCCTTCATCGACCGGTCCGCAGATTGGATTGCCTCCCATTTCGACATCGGGGCCGGAAAGAAGATAGCCGACTTCGGCTGCGGCCCCGGATTGTATGCCGTGAGGCTGGCTCGAAGGCAGGCCGCCGTGACCGGCATCGACTTCTCGCAGAGATCCATTCGCTATGCCCGGGAAGCGGCCACCTGGGAAGGGCTGGCCATTCATTACGTAAACATGAACTACCTGGATTTTGAAACGGACGATCGCTTTGATCTCATCGTGATGATCATGTGCGATTTCTGTGCATTGAGCCCCGCACAGAGAAAAACGATCCTGTCCCGGTTCCATGGGCTTCTCGAACTCTCCGGTTCCGTGCTCCTCGATGTGTATTCCCCGGTGGCCTTCGACGAACGGGAAGAGAAGACGGAGTATGGACCCGGTCTCCTCAACGGCTTCTGGTCTCCCGGCAGTTATTACGGCTTTCTCAATACGTTCAAGTATGAAAAGGAAAAGGTGGTTCTCGATAAGTACACGATCATCGAGGCCGGCGGTACGCGGACGATCTACAACTGGCTGCAGTATTTCAGCCCCGAGGACCTGGAAAGGGAGCTTGCGGCGTGCGGGTTTGCCGTCGAAGGGTATTATTCCGATGTGGCGGGGACGCCTTTTTCAGCGCACAGCAGAGAATTTGCCGTCGTTGCAGGAAAGCGGCCGTGATAACGGAACAGGAGTCCGTCTAGATGGGCCGGATTTATCGTTGACAAAAAAATCCAGGCCTCCTACATTCATATCATTTAAGAATCAGAATGTTCAGAACGTCTTGTACCGTGTTTTTTCCCGTCCTCACGGAAGGAAGACGGGCCTGCGGCAGGGAAAGGCGACGTTTCGAGTCGGTGATCTCTGATCCATCTTGAAAACGGTTGTGACTGGAACCAAAGGAGGGGAGACGATGAAAAACCGGATCAATTTCGAGGAAGATACGGCGCGCTCCAGGCGCCTGGCAGATGTGGCCCGGCAGAAGGAGCCGGCGGAAACCCTTATTCAGAATGGAACGCTTTTCAATGCCTTTACCGGCGAGTTCCTTCCGGGGCAGTCCCTGTGGATTGCCGGGGGAAGAATCGCCTACGCGGGGCCTGATTCGGACTGTGTCCGGGATGACCGGACCGAGGTGATCGATGCCGAAGGAATGACCCTCCTTCCCGGACTGATTGACGGCCACACCCACATCCTGATGCGTTCCGGCCTCGAGGAATTCATCCGCCATGTACTTCCCGGCGGAACGACGACGATCATTACGGAGCTGATCGAATTTGCATCCTTCTTCGGCATTCTGGGGATCGAGCCCCTCGTCCGGGCGCTGAAGGACCAGCCGATCCGCTTTTATTACACCCTCCCGCCACTGTGCGCCCTGACGCCCGCCCTGGAACGTACCGCACCGGATAACGCAGCGTATCTCCCCTACCTGGAGGATCCGGAATGCATGGGGGTCGGGGAAATCTACTGGAGCAACCTGTTTCTTGAAGGAACGCAGGGAAGCCGGGTGCAGGAACTGGCCCGGATGGCGATCCTCCTGGGAAAGCGTGCGGAAGGCCATACGGCCGGGGCGCCTGCCAAGAGCCTCCAGGCCTATACCGGATTCGGCTTCTCCTCCGATCACGAACCCATCACGGCCGCAGAAGCCATGGACCGGCTGAGGCTGGGGTGCTGGGTCATGGTCCGCCAGGGCTCCATCCGGAAGGAGCTGCCGGAAATAGCCCCTCTCTTCCGGGAAAACCTGGATTTCCGGCGGATGGCCCTCTGCACGGATTCCGTCGATCCCCAGGAACTCCTGGAGCAGGGCTACCTGGAGGGCTCCCTGCGCTCGGCTCTGAAGCTGGGCATCCCGCCCGCTCAGGCCTACCAGATGGTGACGATCAACGTGGCGGAGCATTTCCGCCTGGACCATCAGCTCGGTTCCCTGTCTCCGGGAAAGGCGGCGGATGTCGTCGTGATCCCCTCTCCGGCGGAGTATGAACCCCGAAGGATTCTGATCGCGGGAAAGACGGTTTTTTCGGAAGGGAAGACCCTCGTCGAGCCTAGGCATGTCGAATTTCCTGAAGCCCTCTTCTCCTCCGTCAGAATAGCAGGCTATCAGCTGGAGGAACCGCGGAAAGCAGGCCGATGCCGAGCCATGGAGCTGGTGAACCGCCTGGTCACCCGAGAAAAGATCATCGATTTTGACAATCCGGAAGATGCGGCCGATGTTCTCTATGCCGCGGCCCTGAACCGGACGGGTGGCGGAAAATCCTTTACGGGATTTCTTAAAGGGTTCGGATTGAAGATGGGGGCCTGCGGCACCACGACATCCTGGGATACGGTGGACATGCTCTGCGCCGGCGCCGATATGGCCTCGATCCGGACCGTCATCGAACGGCTGAGGGAAATCGGCGGGGGGGCCGTGTTCGCCATCGGCGAAACAGTGGTGGCCGAATGTCCCCTTCCCCTGTGCGGGGTCGTTTCCCTTGCGCCCCTGAAAACCCTGTCCGCGCAGATGAGAAATCTGGATGAAGCCCTGCAGAATGCGGGTGCGAGGTGGGAAAAACCCGTCTTGACGCTCGATACCCTGACAACGGCCTCCATCCCCCATCTGCGGATTACCCATGAGGGATATGTCCGCATGCGGGATCGAAAAATCCTGCCGCTCAGCGAGTGATCCCCGTTTTCGCCTTCCGGCGGGCCGACTCCGCCGGAAGGCCCGGTCGTTCCATCTGGTACGATACCGTTGTTTCTCCGCCGCGGGGGTTCCCCATGAATGCGGCCCGCTACCGGAGAAGCGATGCTTCCCCGTTCCGCCGTTCTTTCCCGGCAGGGTTCACATCCCTGTTGCAATAAGGCGGAAATTTACGTATAGGAAACCCCGGAATCGAGGCGGGAATGTTGAACCCTGGAGAGGAATCCGCCGGGAAGGCTGCAGGCGGGTGCAGGCACTCCGGAGTTCCGCCGGAAGGAATGCGCTGTGAGATGACGATGAAACAGGCGGAGCCGGCAACAGGTGGGAAAACAACGTCATGCTGAATTTTAATCTGGATGCAAGTCGGATTGCCATTATCGGACCCGGGCGTCTGGGGACATCCTTCGCATACAAGTTCGGCCGGGACAACAAAAAGGTTGACATCTATTATCACGACGCAGACGTTTGCCGGGCCATCAATCGAGACCATCTCAACCCCAAGCATCTGACCGAGGATCTTGCCCGGCTGGTGGGAGGCATGGAGAAGGTGCCGAGGCTGTCACCCCATGTCGTTGCCACCAACGATCTGGAAAGGATCGTGGAGGATCACGATGTCATCATGCTGTCGGTCACCACGAACCGTCTTCCCGAACTGCTGAGCTACCTGGAGCCCCTGCTGGAAAAGAAAGCGGGGGATACCTGCCTCATTTCGCCGATCAAGGGGCTGACATCCGATGAGTTGACCAAGGAACTCATTACGCCTTCCCAGCTGATCAACAACCATCTTCACCGATTGAAGCACAAATATCAGGTGGTCTGTATCGGGGGGCCTTTCTTCGACGTGGACATCGCCCTGGGGCGTCCCGTATGCGTGACGATTGCCGGAAAGGGCCGGATATGCCGCTTTGTCCGGGAGGAGCTGTTCCAGTTCAATCGCCGGGAGCTGAATTCCTACTACAATTTCGACATCGTGGGTGTGGAGGCCTGCGGATCCCTGAAGAACATTGTGGCCAATATCAAAGGGGTTGCCGATTCCCTGAATCTGGGCGATTCGTTCCCCGGCACCATTTTCGCCCGCTCCGGAGTCGAAATCCGGTCCCTGTCGAAGCTTCTTGGAGGCGACTTTCAGGCCTTCTACAGCCAGGCCGGGGTGGGGGACATGTATGTGACCCTTTCCTCCTACGCCAGCAAGAACTATCGCTACGGCAAATATTTCTATGAACTCTACAACGGCAACCCCATCGAGACCAATCTGAAGGTTCTGGCGCGCATCGACGGGACGCCGGAAGGCCCCAACACCATCAAGAATGTTCACCGCTTCCTGGAAAAGAAGAATATGTACAGCCCGCTCTTTCAATGCGCTTACCAGATTTTCAATGAAGGGGGGAACAAAGCGAAGATGAAGGAGCTGCTCATCCAGTCCTGCCAGCTCGACCGGCGGGTCAAGGAATACATCGGGCCGGTTTCCCGGTTCCTGTACCACATCATGCCGAATCTGTGGTACCGCCGGGACAAGGGGATCCTGGCCAACCTGGACAGGTAGGGGCGATGGGCGAGTCTGGTTTCAAATAAGGGCTTGACTTTATCCGGCCGCCTATGGTAGCGGGATTGGAAAATTTCAGCTAAAGTCGGATGGTGACAGGTTATCGGAATGATGACATCTCCTGCGAATCAACCGGTGGGCTGGTGGTGGCCTTTGAATAGTCCCTGCCCACAATGATCAGATAACATTCCTTTCAGGTGTGGGTGGAAAAATCCTTCCCATGCCTTTGACGCAAACCGGAAAGCCATGGGAAACCCCATGGCTTTTTTAATCATTTCCGCCACTGGAGAAAGAGGCGCCGGAAATACGATCAATCAGTTAAAAAAGGAGAAAAAGATATGGAACCACGTAAGATTGTCTTGGAAGACAGCGAGATCCCCAGGCAATGGTATAACATCCAGGCGGACCTCCCGAAACCCCTCAGCCCACCACTTCACCCGGCGACGCAGCAGCCTGTCGGTCCCGATGATCTGGCCCCGATTTTCCCCATGAACATCATCGAACAGGAAGTCAGTACGCAGCGATGGATTGACATCCCTGAAGAAGTTTTGGAGAAGTACCTGATCTGGCGGCCTTCGCCCCTGTACCGGGCCAGGAGTTTTGAGAAACTCCTCGATGCGCCGGTGAAGATCTATTACAAAAACGAAGGGGTCAGCCCTGCCGGATCCCACAAGCCCAATGCCGCCGTTCCCATGGCTTACTACAACAGGCAGTTCGGCATCAAGAGACTGACAACGGAGACGGGGGCCGGACAATGGGGCAGCGCCCTGAGCATGGCGGCCGCCATGTTCGATCTGGAATGCCGTGTATACATGGTCCGGGTCAGCTTTGAGCAGAAGCCCTACCGGCGGATGCTCATGAATACCTGGGGGGCGGAATGCCTGTCCAGCCCCAGTGAGGTGACTCAGATCGGGAGGAAGATCCGGGCCGAATATCCCGATACCCCGGGCAGCCTGGGGATTGCCATCAGCGAAGCGATCGAAGACGCCGTAACCTCGAAGAACACCCGTTATGCCCTGGGGAGCGTCCTGAATCACGTCCTCCTCTATCAGACCATCATCGGCCTGGAGGCTCACAAGCAGATGGAGAAAATCGGGATTTATCCCGACGTGGTCATGGGCTGCTGCGGCGGCGGAAGCAACTTCGCGGGCCTGTCGCTGCCCTTCGTCAAGGATAAGATCGAGGGAAAGCAGGTGGAGATCATCGGGGCGGAGCCCTCCTCCTGCCCGACCCTGACCCGGGGCCCCTTTGCCTATGATTTCGGAGATCTGGCAAAAATGACGCCCCTGCTGCCGATGCACACCCTGGGGCATGATTACGTCCCGGCGCCGATCCATGCCGGGGGGCTGCGCTATCATGGGATGGCGCCCATTGTAAGCCACCTGCTCAATCTGGGGCTCATCGGGGCCCGGTCCTTCCACCAGCTCGACACCTTTGATGCCGGAATCAAGTGGGCGCGTTCGGAAGGGTTCGTCCCCGCGCCGGAAACCTGCCATGTCCTTGCCGCCGTCGTGGAAGAAGCCCGGAGGGCGAAGGAGGAGGGCAGGGAAAAGGTCATTCTCTTCAATTGGAGCGGACACGGCTTGATCGATCTCACCGCGTACGACGCCTATCTGTCAGGCAACCTGGTGCCCTATGAACTGCCGGATGAAGAAATCCAGCGCGTCCTGCAGGCGGTGGAGAACATGCCCAAACCCCGGAGCTTCTGATTTTGGCGGATCCTGCGGCGGGAAACGGGGAGGGGTTCAGCCCCTTTCCCCGCCGTATCCCCCTCATTCCTCTCCGGATCGAAAGGCCCTGTGACTCCCCTGTCATCAGCGGGGGGTGCGGCAGGAACGGGGTTTCCCTCCGGAGATCCTTCTCGGTGCTCTCATGGAATCTTTTGACGACCTGACCATACGATGTCCCCGTCTGGGTCATGAAGTCCCTTTTTCCTATTGCCGTCGCGAGTCCGGAGATCTTCCCTGCATCCGCGTCCTTTCGTGCTGGGAATCCCGCATCCCGGCGGAGGCGTGCCTGCGGAAACAGATGACCGCGGAAACCTGGGAACGGTTCTGCCGTCAGGAACCGAAAAACAAGGTGTCTTCTCTCATCGAACTGATCGAGGCGGCCAAAAAACGCGGCAAAATGAAGGATTAGGGGACTGTCGGGACCAAAGGCGCATCAGCGCCGCAGAGGTCTTGCAGAACGTGGAACGGCCATGGATCACTTGAAATCAAACGAACAGGCGGCGGACCGGGATCGCCGGCCTCTCGCGGATCGGATGAGGCCGCAGACTCTGGAGGAGTTTTCCGGGCAGGGCCATCTCCTGAAGGAGGGGAGTCTGCTGCGTCGGGCGATCGAGGAAGACCGGCTCTTTTCCGTCATCTTCTGGGGGCCTCCGGGTTCCGGGAAGACCACTCTGGCGCGGATACTGGCCGGGGAAACCAGGGCCTGGTTCACTTCCTTTTCCGCCGTGCTTTCCGGGGTCAAGGAACTTCGGAAGGTTGTGGAGGAAGCGGAAGCCCTGTGGCGGGATTCCAGGCAGAAAACGATCCTTTTTGTCGACGAGATCCACCGGTTCAACAAGGCCCAGCAGGATGCCTTCCTTCCCCATGTGGAGAGCGGCCTGATCACGCTTATCGGGGCAACGACGGAAAACCCCTCCTTCGAGGTCATTGCCCCCCTTTTGTCCCGCTGCCGGGTTCTGGTGCTCAAGGCCTATTCCGAGGAGGACCTGGCCCGGATCATTTCCCGCGCATTGAACGACCGCCAACGGGGGCTGGGAGCCCTCGAACTGACCCTAGATCCGGATGCCCTGGAGCACCTTGTCCGCACCGCCGACGGGGATGCCCGGACCGCCCTCAACAGCCTGGAGGCCGTCGCTTCCCTTCTGGCTGTGGGGGAGGGGAAACCGGGGCGGATTTCCCGCCTTCAGGTGGAGGAGGCCCTGCAGCGAAAATCCCTTCAGTACGACAAGTCGGGGGAGGAACATTACAATCTGATCTCCGCCTTCCACAAGAGCCTCCGGGGTAGTGATCCCGATGCCGCCCTCTACTGGATGGGACGGATGCTTTCCGCCGGAGAGGACCCTCGCTATCTCGCCCGGCGGATGGTGCGGTTTGCGTCGGAGGATGTGGGCAATGCCGATCCCATGGCGTTAAACATTGCCGTCGCCGCCATGCAGGCCTTTTCGTTCATCGGCTTGCCCGAAGGCGAGCTGGCCCTGGCTCAGGCCGCCGTCTACCTGGCGACGGCGCCCAAGAGCAATGCCCTGTATGCCGGATACAGACGGGTGAAGGAGACGATCGCTTCCACCGGAACGCTTCCCGTTCCTCTCCACATCCGCAATGCCCCGACGCGACTCATGAAGGATCTCGGGTACGGACGGGATTACCGCTATGCCCATGACTATGAAGACGCTTTCGTTCCCCAGGATTATCTGCCGGAAGCCCTTTCCGGAAAAACGCCGCCGTTCTACCGCCCCACAGACCGCGGTTATGAGCGGACGATTCGGGACCGCCTGGAAAAATGGAGAAAGCTCCTGGAGAAGGCCCGGAAAAACGGGCCGGGTTCCCCCGAAACATAAGAAAAACCCCTCTGCCTGCTATTTTTTCTCCAGGACCCCCCGTAATGTGACGGCCAGGGAACGCAGCGAAAAGGGTTTCTGAATGAAATTCAGGGATTTGTCCAACACGCCGTGCTGGGCAATCACATCGGCCGGATAGCCTGACATGAACAGGCATTTTACCTTCGGGTGCAGGGAAAGAAGGCTCCTGGAAAGCTCCAGTCCGTTCATCCTGGGCATGACCACGTCGGTCAGGAGCAGGTGGATCTCGCCGGGATGCTCACCGGCGATACGGAGGGCATCATCCGGACAGGAGGAAGCCAGCGCGGTATAACCCAGTTCCTGGAGCATCATGATGTTCATCTTCAGGATCGCCTCCTCGTCCTCAACCACCAGAATGGTCTCATGACCCCGGGGCGGCGCCTCGGGACCCTCTTCCTGTAACCCCTCGAGCCTGCCTTTGTACCGGGGCAGGTAGATCTTGAAGTTGGAGCCATTACCCTCCTGGCTGTCTACATCGATAAACCCATTGTTCTGTTTCACGATGCCGTAGACTGTGGCAAGCCCCAGGCCCGTGCCCTTTCCCGACTCCTTGGTGGTGAAGAACGGTTCGAAGAGGTTCTCCAGGATCTCCCCGCTCATGCCGAAACCGTCGTCACTCACGGCCAGCAGCACATAGTCGCCGGGGACGCAATCCGGATGGCGGGCTCGACAGGATTCGCCGAGGGTGACGTTTTCCGTTTCAATGGTGATGTTGCCGATGCCGGCAATGGCATCCCGGGCGTTGACGCACAGATTGGCCAATATCTGGTCGATCTGGGAGGGATCCATATTAACCGGCCACAGGCCATTGCCCGGCTGCCAGATGAGATCGATGTCTTCGCCGATGAGGCGCCGCAGAAATTTCAGCATGCTTTCAAGGGTTTCGTTCAAATCCAGCACCTTCGGGACGATCGTCTGCTTGCGCGCAAAGGCCAGAAGCTGCCGGGTCAGGTTGGCGGAGCGTTCGGCAGCCTTTCGGATCTGCTGCAGGCCGGCAGCGACAGGGTGAGCCGGATCCACCCTGCTGAAGGCCAGATCCGTGTACCCGATGATGACCCCCAACATGTTGTTGAAGTCGTGGGCGACGCCACCGGCCAGCCTGCCGATGGATTCCATCTTCTGGGCCTGGGCGAACTGTGCCCGCAGCTTATCCTGCTCTTCTTCCGCCCGTTTGCGTTCGGTGATGTCTTCCGATATGCCGAGGAGGTAGGCGGGTTTCCCATTTCTGTCGGGGATAGGAATCTTTTTGGTGTGCAGGATTCGTGTCCCCGACTTCGATTCAACGAGCTCCTCGGGGATGTCGTACAGCTGCCCGCTCTCCAGCACCTCCCGGTCCTTTTTAAGAAAAAAGTCCGCCTGCTCCCTTGGGAAGAAGTCGTAATCGCTCTTGCCGATCAGTTCCTCCCTCCTGTATCCAAGAAGATGTTCGCCGGCCCTGTTAAACCGGATGAATTTCAATTCACGGGAATCCTTGATAAAAATCATGTTGGGAATGTTCTCGATGATCGATGACAGGAACTCTTCCCTTTCCTTGAGCATCTCCTCGGCCCGCTTGTGTTCCGTGACGTCCTCCAGGGTCTCCACGGCGCCGAGAATGCTTCCCTTGGAATCCTTTATGGTTGACGCCGTAAAATAGAGCCACTTCCCTCCATCCCCGATCTCGGGGAAAAAGTCCGTCCCCTCGTAAGCGCCATCCACGAGCACCGATTTCGCGTACTTCCCTTCATAGAGCAGCGGGATTTTCTCCACAGCCCCGTCTATGAGCAGATCGGCCATCGTGGGTCGTTTCTTTCCGTAGAAGGGGACGGACTGGCCATCCGTGCCCACCATCTCCTCGGCCCTGACCCCGCTGTATTTCTCAAGGGCCTTATTCCACATCACGACCCTGTGATCCCTTCCGATTACAAATTGAGGGATCGGTGAGCCGTCAAGAATGTTCCGCAGAAGGTTCTCGCTGTTACGAAGAGCTTCTTCCGTGCGCTTGCGTTCGGTAATGTCGCGAAGGGATTCGATGGCGCCGATGATCTTTCCGGAAGAGTCGCGTAATTTTGATGCGGTTCCCGAAAGATAGGCACCCTTTCCGCCATAGGCGCTTGGCACGTAGGCCTCGGCGTACAGGATGGCACCGCCCTTCCTGAAGACATAGTTATAGTGATCTTTCTCATAATCATCATCCGGCAGGAGGGCGAGATCGATCAGAAGCGGTCTGGCCCTGCCGTAAAAGGGAATGGCGTATTCATACCTTTCCCTGCCGATCATCTCCCCTTTGGAAACCTGGGTCAACTGCTCCATGGACCTGTTCCACGCGATGACCTTCCCGCTGCGATCAATCGCAAAGATGGCGTCTGGAAGGGCGTCAATGATTTCGTCAAGCGTCTTGTAGGAATCCCAGAGTGGTTCATCGGCCTTCCTGAGCTTTACACGCTCGATCAGCTGATGAATCGAAACGGCGAGACTATCGATTTCATCCTCTCCTTTGGTTGAAAACAGGGGAGAGGAACCCTCATCCTCCAGGGCTTCCCGGACCATGTCCCTTATTCTGTCAATGCGACTCCGTTTTTGCGTTTCAGTCATCTCTGCCTCTCTCGTGGTTGCGATAGGGACGATTGAATCTGGATTTCCGGGGAAATCCGCACTCAACGAAGGATCTTCGCTCAATGCGGATCGTTAAAGGTGAAATCGCAGGACGCTCTTTGATGCCGTCCCGTCAGCTGCGGTCCAGTTCCTGGCGGAGCATCCTCATCAAATCCAGGCTCTTGAAGGGTTTCTGGATGAGCTTGAGTCCATGGTCGAGAATAAAGTTCGTGTGCACGGCGTCTTCGCTGTATCCGCTCATGAAAAGGCAGCGGATTTCGGGGTTGATGGCGCGGATTTCGTCATAGACGGTACGTCCGCCCTTGCGGGGCATCACGACATCCAGCAGCAGCAGGTCGACCTCCCGGCCGTGCTCCTGGTAGATTCGCAGTGCGTCCTCGCCGTCGACGGCGGCCAGGACTCGATATCCGGCCATCTTGAGCATCTCGGTCGTCAGAAAACGAAGCGGTTCGTCGTCTTCCGCCATGAGAATGGTCTCATGGCCGCCCGGGGAGGGGACCTGTCTTTCCTCGAGGATTTCTTCGTCGGTGCTTTCGGTGACCGGTAGGTAGACATTGAAACGGGAGCCTTTCCCCGTTTCGCTGTAGACCTGGATCATGCCGTCGTGCTGCCGTACGACGCCGTAAACGGTGGCCAAGCCGAGACCTGTGCCATGCGACTTTTCCTTGGTCGTAAAAAAGGGCTCGAAGATCTTTTTCTGCGTTTCCCCGTCCATGCCGCAGCCTGAATCCGTAATGCTCAAGAGGACGTACCGGCCCGGCTTCGCCCAATCATGGTGGATGCAATAGTCTTCATCGAGCCAGACGTTTTGAGTTTCAATGGACAGGCGGCCTCCATCAGGCATGGCATCCCGTGCGTTGACGCAGAGATTGATGAGCACCTGTTCGATCTGGCTCCGGTCGGCGTTAATCTTCCTTAGAGCGTGGCCGGGAAGGATGCTCAGCTCAATGTTTTCGCCGATTAGGCGACGGAGCATCTTCATCAGATCGTCAACGACCTGGTTCAAGTCCAGGGGGCCGAGCTGGAGCACCTGCCGCCTGCTGAAGGCGAGAAGCTGGCGGGTCAGAGCCGCCGCTCTCTCGCCGGCCTTTTCCACCTCCTTCAATTTTCCGTAGTGCTTATTGTCCTGTCCCATGGAGAAGAGCACCATATTGGTGTAGCCCAGGATGGCCTGGAGGATGTTGTTGAAGTCGTGGGCGACCCCGCCGGCGAGCTGGCCGATGGCCTCCATTTTCTGGGCCTGGCGCAGTTGCTCTTCAAGGGTTTTGCGCGCCGTGATGTCCTGGGCAATGATTATGGATCCTCCGGACGCGTCCCTGCCGTTGAGATACGACCGGCTCAGCAGGACACAGATTTTCTCTCCGTCCTTCCGCTTCATCCGCACCTCCTTCGTCGCGCAGTGCGATGGTGAATAAAGGGATTCCCCAACGGCCCTGCATTCGTCGTCGCTGAAGTAGAGGAAATCCGTCCTCCGGCCGACCATCTCTTCAGGCCGGTACCCGAAGGTCTGGACGCAATGATCGTTGACCCGTGTCAGGATCCTGTCCTGATCGATGACGCCGATGGCGAGGGGAGCCGCCTGGAACAGGACCCTCCAGAGGGCTTCATTCTGCTTGTGGGCCGTGATATCGTGAGATGAAGAGATGACGGCCTTGACCTTTCCGGAGGCGTCCCGTTCGGGAATGAGCATCGAGTCCAGCCACGTTCCGTCGGGAAGTTGGAACTCCGTGCGGCCGATCTCCCCGGAGAGAAAGGCCTGCTCCGTTGCCTGCTCCATCAGGGAGCAAAGCTCTTCGGGGGCTCCCGCTTCTTCAAGGGTTTTTCCGATGAAGTTCCCGGGGGGAATTCCGGTCTGTTCCTTCACGTTGGGATTGACATACAGGAGGCGATGGCGGCGATCAAAACGCATGATCGTGTCCCGGCTGTTTTCCACAACGGCGCGGAACTTCTCTTCGCTTTCCCGGAGCGCCGTCTCCGTCGCTTTGCGCCGGGTGATGTCCCGGACATTGGCCAGTACGACGGGACGGCTGCCAAGATCGATCCGTTTGAGGGCGACATCGACATCGAACAGGGAGCCGTCGTTCGGCCGCTTTGCCTTCCATTCAAAGGTGACCGTTTCCCCCTTCATGACCCGGTCCCATCGTTCCTTCTGCTCCGCCAGGGAGCTGCCCTCGCAGGAAAAATCGTCGATGATGGTGGAGCGGATCGCCTGTTCTTTCGTGATTTCGTAGAGGTCAAGCATTCTCTGGTTGCCTTCCAGGATCCGTCCTTCGAGGTCATGAATGAAAATCGCGTCGTAGGTGTTGTCAAGAATCGTCCGGAGGGCCTGTTCCGATTTTTTCAAGGCCCGTTCCGCCTTCTTCCGTTCGCTGATATCCCGGGATATGACGAGAATTCCGGTGAGTTTGCCTTGCGTGTCCCGGATAAAGGAAAAATTGGCTTCCATCCAGATCAGGGAGCCATCCTTCCTGAAGGTTTCTATTTCCATCGTTCTGGTCCTGTCCGGATCGGCGGTCCCGGTCGCTTCCAGCTTCATTTCTTCCTCGAAAGCAGAACGGACCTGCTGCAGGGATTCCGGGGTAAGGTCCTGATTGATGGTTCTTTCTGAAGCCTCTTCGACGGTGAACCCACGGATTCGAAACACGGAGGGGCTCAGATAGACGCAACGCTGATTCAAGTCCAGGATGCGGATGATGTCCGCGGTATTTCCCATGATGAAGCGATATTTCGCTTCGATTTCCCTGAGAGAGTCATCCATGTGCTGATGCTCTGCCTTGTACCGCTCCAGCTCTTGAATATGTTGCTTCAGCGAGGAGATTTCATCGAGGAGTTCCTGATGTCCCCTGTTCATTGCGTCCGTGTGTCCCATCAGATCGGTTTTCTCCCGTATCGGATCTCAAAAGGATGACCGTGAAAAGAAAAAAGGTCCATTATATAAGGAAATAAAAGACAAAAAATTTTATCACTTTTGTCAGAAGATTGACAGATTTTATTATCATGAGAGGCAAGAAACATTCCCGTTTTCCTGTTATGTTGAACTCGATGCGGAATTCCCATGAGAAGGTTCAGGGGTGGTCTTTCTGAGATTGTCTTGACAGGAGGGAAGCATTTTAATTATGGTTCAGATCATTACAATATCCTTTCAAACGCGAGAGGTCCAGATCAGGCTCAGATTCTTCTGTTCGGCGATCGCGCAGGACGACAGGTCCAATCACGGCTGGAGGCGGAGGGAACCATGTTTCTAAGCGGGTTTGTACATCGGGGAGAGCTGTTTCAGATTGCCGAACGGTGGTTCCGGGAAAAGCTGGAACCCAGCGATGCCCGGCGCCTCACGGAAATCCTCATTGCCGACGGGTTCATCCTGGGCGAGACGCTGCAGGACCTTACCCGCTTTCTCGTTCACGAGCTTCATCCGCAGCCTGCAGCCTGCACGGGACATCCCATTTCTTTCAAGGGGCAGCTCCGAAACGCCCTCCTCAGCTTCCAGGGGGACCTCTCCCCGCGTGTCCGTGAGCTGCTTTCGACATATCAGCGGAATCCGGATTTTTTCTACCGGGATGCCCCCATAAACGGCGTCATGTATTTAGGCGACGCGGGAGAGCTTCTTGCCGCCTGTCGCATCAAGCGCCCCCGCCGCGTGGCGGAGAAGGCCAATCGCAGAATCGCGTCATGGCTTTTCAGCATCGTGCAGTCCGAAGCCGAGAAACTGGCGGGGGAGCGGGCCAGCCGGATGGGGGTTCCCCTCAGCCTGCTGCTGACTCCTGAAGAGGAAATGGTGGAGGAATTCGCCCGGGCTGAAGAGATCATCTCTCGAAAGTTCATCTCCGGAGAAATTTCCTTCGACCCGGAGTTCCTCACCATCCATGATGTCGGCGGCATCAAGATGGTCGGGACGCCGGAAGAGCTGCTGATGATCGAGGAGTCTCTTTCGAAGCGCCGGAATTGCCGGATCGTTGAAAGGGAATCCCTTCAGGGCCTTTACAACGCCGTCAATCTAATCGTGGAGATTCCCTGGAATCGGGAAGAGGTCTGCAGGCGCTACGAAAAGAAACGCTGGTGGGAGCACGTCGGAAACCGCGGGCTTTCGGAGGCTTACCTGAGGCGCGGTCTGGCAAACCTGCTCGGGAATGCCGAAGATTCCATCAAGATCGAAGTCATCTTGACCACCTTCCCCGACCTGGTTGAATCGGAACTGGGAAATTCCATCCACGAAAAGCGGATCATCACCCAGCGGGACAATAAGGATTACAAGGGGAATATCCCCCTCAACATCGAATTCCTGGTGGAGTATCTCTTTGCCGTGGGGTTCAGCCCTCGAATCGAGGTGGATTCCATTCCCATTCATCTCTGGGGCCGTTATCTCCCCGACACCCTTTTTTCCCACATCCGCAGGCTACACAATATGCCTCCCCAGGACCTGTTTTACTGAGACCGGTCCC
>Ga0123335_1001012_pt1 | contig 46996 bp, 48 predicted proteins | sample BiotimSIPDNA_2_FD_89707 | JGI IMG/M metagenome (GOLD analysis project Ga0123335, IMG submission 89707) | Anaerobic biogas reactor microbial communites from Washington, USA - Biogas_R2 time_0 SIP DNA | ecosystem: Engineered > Bioreactor > Anaerobic > Unclassified | place: Washington, USA...
AACCTGTTCGGCTACAAGTACTTCTTATACGCCAACGTTGCTTCCGCGACAGCCGCCAAGTAAAAAGCTGACATTAACAAACCGGCTGCCCCTGCAGCCTGAAAAAGACTCCGCCGCACAATGCGGCGGTGAATTAAGAAAACATTGAAGCAAAAGACGGTTTAGCTTGACGGCTATGCTGTCTTTTGCTGTTTTTGAGTTGTGTTGCGGGCTTCTTCAATCGCCCGCGAAAATTCAAATGCACCGATGAAGTTATAGATAATAGTGATTTCCCTTGTCTTAGATTTCTTGTCTGCATGGGACACTTCGATGCGGTCTATGAACTCTCGTAGAACTGCCGCGTCAAGCTCCTGCATATCCGTGTACTTCTTCACCGCTGCGATAAATGCCTTGGCATTGGTTTTCTGTTGCTCCTGCTGTTTCAGCTCTTTGCGCAAAACCTCTGCCATAGATTTAAGATTGCTCTGTTCCAGCTCGTAGTCGTGGGACATTTTGATAAACCTATCATCAGACAGCTTGCCCATTACATTGTCCTCATACAGTCTGGAAATGATACGGTCAAGTTCTGCAATGCGTTTGTCGGCTTTTGTCAGTGTGTCGCGTTTCCGCGAAAACTCTGCATCACGATCACGCATACTGATGTCTGCGGCTTCCTGCATAAACTCGGCTTCGTGCTGGCTCACATACTGTATGGCTTCGCGCAGGTTTTTCAGCACGATTTCATGCAGTACCACATTTTTGATCGAATGTGTTGTGCATAGGTCTTTTCCCTTGCGGTAGGTGGAGCAAATAAAGTATTTCTGTTCCTCCGTAAAGTTGGTGGCACGGCATTGATACATTTTGCCGCCGCACTCTGCACAGTAGAGCAGCCCGGAGAAGATACCCATATCACCCATCTTGGTAGGACGGCGGCGGGATCTGCGGATATTCTGTACAATGATAAATACGCTTTCCTCAATAATCGGCGGCTGGGTATTCTCAAAGATCACCCAATCCGCAGGATCGTTCCAGAGCTTCTTTTTGCTCTTGTAGGATTGTTTCGTTGTCTTGAAGTTTACCGTATGTCCCAGATAGTCAATGCGCTCCAAAATGCGGGAAACGGTTTCGTTTGTCCACTTGTACGGGTCAGCCGTAGGCTTGTTGCTGGCGGGCAGCCCTTTGGAATGAGCATAAGCAGTAGGATTCAAGACCTGATGCTGTTTCAGCCATTTGGCAATCTGCGTAGGTCCCTTGCCGGACACACACAACGCAAATATCTTTTGCACAACGGCTGCGGCTTCTTCATCGACGATCCATTTCTTTTTGTCCTCCAGGTCTTTTATATACCCGTAAGGTGGAATGGTGGTCAGATGTTCGCCGGATTTTCCTTTGCTCTGCCATGTGGCGCGGATCTTCTTGGACGTATCGCGGGCGTACATTTCGTTGAACACATTGCGGATCGCGGTAAACTCGTTTTCCCCGCGTGTGCTGTCCACGCCGTCATTGACGGCAATAAAGTGTACGCCAAACTCCGGGAAAAGCACATCCGTATACATACCTACTTGCAGATAGTCACGCCCGAAACGACTCATATCCTTTACAATGACGCGCTTGATTTTGCCATCCTTAATATCGGCAAGCATACGCTGGAAGCCCGGACGGTTGAAGTTCGTTCCCGAATAGCCGTCATCCTCGTCATAGTGCCGGATAGCGGTATACCCGTGGTCTTTGCAGTAGCGTTCCAAAATCTTCTTCTGGTTGGCAATACTGTTGCTCTCGCCGTCTAATTTATCTTCCTGCGACAAGCGTTCATACAGGGCGGTAATGCCTTCTTCCTGTGTATCCATGCCGTTGCTCTGCACATAGAATTGCAGAACATTGTCACGGATTACGCTGCGGAGTTCGTTGCTTATACTGTTCGGTGCCTGCACACTCTGAAATTGGACCTCATTCATCATTTGCAGTCACCGCCTTTCAGAGAAACGGACACGCCGTTGGTCATTGCATGGTGGAGAAGTCGGTACATTTGATTGTCAAGGTACAAGTCTGTATTGATATGCGCCGCACGAAAGTAGTATGCGGTCATCTTGTCTGGCTGCTGATTCATGTTTACCTCCTGTTCCGGCAGCCGGACAAACAGGTTACTATAATTATACCATAGGACCTGTTGGCCGTCAGCAGGCCGGGCGAAAATTATTTGTAACTTTTCACCCGCTGCAAGTCATTTCTGATCAGACGGCGTACCTTTGTCGCGGCGTCCTCTTTTACGCCGTCCTTAACGACGGCTTTCACGATATATGTCATGTCCCCGATTTTGTATTCGCATACAACGGGGGCAGTATGTTTTTGCTTGATAGCTGTTTCCATAGAAATAAATCCCCCTTTCTTGGGTTAGGAAAAATCATATCAGTAACAAATAAGCTCAAAGGACGGCTGCTGGCGCAGCTCCACGGGAGTTTCACCCCTTCGACGTTCTGCCGAAGCCCTGCCCATTGCCTGCGACGCTTTTAACGCTCGGACTGTGGCTGCAAGGGAGTACCATTGTTCCTTTTGCGCGTCCTCGCCCGCAAGCTACCACGCTGCATTACGGTGAAGGTGTTTGTCGCTCGGCATATCCTCCCGGATATGGGTCATGGCGCACCCGCCACACGGCTCGGCGCAAAAGGGATGTGTCCTTTGTGCTGTATGACGTTATCGTTGTTATCTTACGAGCGTATTTGTCAAGGAACAGTCAGCCGGACTTGCAGAAAGGGGAAAGTGCTTGTCCGACTTTCGGGTTAATTTACCCGAAACGTCAGGATTTTGGTTATGAGCTTGGTTTCCAGCCTCCGGCACAGTTCTTCGTCCACACAGAGATGGGGATTGCCGCACTCGTCGTAAAACCTTCGCAGCGACAACTTGGCAATGTACCCCGCATAGTGTTTCAAAACTGCGTTGATGGCTTCCACATCGCTGCCTGCTGCTTTCTGAATGACAGTAAAGGGCAGCAGACGTGCATTGTTCAGGTTATTGTTCATCTGCTTTTCCTCCCATCAGTTCTCTCAGCAGTTTTAGTGTGGCGGATCTGCGGTAGGCAACGGAGCTGCGCACCATGTTCAGTGCCTTGGCGATCTCGTTATCCGGCATATCAAGGAAATAGGACAGTAGGATAATATCGCGTTTCTGGGCAGGCAGGGCAGCTATGGCTTCTGCCAGCTCGTCATTGTCGATATACACCCTATAATCGAGAACGCCAAAGGATCGTTTTTCGACAAAATAGATGTCACAGACAGAAAGCTGACCCATAACTTCAACCGGCAAATCGGAAAAGCTGATCTCACGATTTCTTTTCCGTGCCAGCTCATCGAGGTAATCCCGCGCTTCATTCCGCAGCACCTTTTTACAGAACGCATCAAAGGTATGCTGGATATGTTCTTCGTGCGAATGAGGTTTCATTTTCTCACCTCCCTTCGCGTCCGCAAAGGCGGGTGATACTTGTCCTCCCCTTTCGCCACTACTACGGTAGCCAGTGCCCAAACTTCCAAATTGAGCGAAAGTTTCTGAAATAATTTTTATGAGCAATCCATGCGCCGCACCTCCTTGTCCGTAGTCAGTAAGTCGGAAATCGGACCGAAAGCGCGGCGGGGAACGACAGTCTGGGCAGCACAAAGCAGCTTTGTGGCGAATCAACCCAAAGCAACGGGATATATTGGACGCAGTAAGTACGCGTCCGTTGGCGTTAGTAATACCTCCTGCTGTTATTTTTCATTTTTGCGTCCTCCATAAAACAAGGGAGTTTTATGTGTTTCCCTAGCGTTCAGAATTTTTCACAGAGGAAAGCAAAGCGCCCAATTTAAGGCGTCAATCTCCTTAAATTGGGCGTTGTTGGAATTAAATGAATTATTGGGTTCACTCTACATTTGGCATACTCCTTTTGTATGCTATTAACCATACTTTGCAATATTTAGTTGTAGCTTATATTTAGGGAGATATCAGCCCTCCATGTGTCATATTTTATAAAGCGCAAAATGGTACGCGGGGCAATCATTCCCGTTACCAGCAGCCTTGATTAATCGTTTTCTTGTCTTCTCAAGGTGTATGTACCTCCTGTTGTACCTTCGCCGCCCACAAGGGTTAGAGTATCTCCTTCATAGATAAAGGTGTATTCGCAGTCCCGGACAGCTTCATTATCAAAATCCAGTTTCAGCTTATCTCCACTAATGGAATAGGCATAAGCATATCGAGTCGTACTCAAACTCATATAGCCGCTACCTTCTCCGTCAAATTCATAGTAAGTGCTGTCATTAAAGATAAATGTGCCTGTAATCGCTGCTGTATTGTCATTTGAACAACCTTTCACACAGAAGATAATTAACAGCGCAAATAGAGCGAGTGTAAGAATTGCCCCAACCGATACTGTGCTGCCACTTCTCTGCTGGTAATACCATCAGCCCCCAATCCAGTTGAAAAAGTTAGCACTACTTTTTCAACTCCCTATTGGGACTATTTTATGGCTCCGTTGCTAGTTTTGCTATGTCCTTTCTATTTGGCGCTTACGATTGCCGTTTCAATTTCTTGGCGCACTTCCAAAACGGCGACCCCATTCTTCGCCGCTACTTTCTCAAACACTTTGGTCGCTTTCGATTTTCTCATTTTCTTTATCCTCCCGATACAACTTGCTTTGCTTAACATCCGGTAGAACAGTCTTATTGATGTATTTAGGTATCTGGATAGGGACATCTCTGTATAGCCAAGGAAAGCGTGCGCTAATGCTGATTAAAAGACACATTTCACTATTTTGCTCATCTATGGAATAATTCAGTTCAAGACCAAATGTAGTTTCTTCCGATGGGCAAAAGTCTGGATCGTTTAAGACCATTTCAGCATCTACACTGACCGTTCCAATCAAAGGGTATTCGCCATAGTACATGACTTGTTGCTTATATGGGTCGATTTCGATAACCGATACATTCTGGCATTTCATAGGATCTATACCTAACGGCTCAAAATACTCATTTAAAGGGGCCTTTATTTGCAAAAGGTTGTTTCTAAAATTTAACAGGCCCGAATCTTCGTTTTTTATGCTACAGAACGTTAAGTACAGCTGTTTCGTTGCCACATTATCAATAGTTGTGTTCGTCAAGTAAAAATGTTAGCAAAAGGTCCCCGAAACGGTTAGCACCTTGGAGCACCTAATAAATTATTCGTTCAGCCAGCGTCGGAGACCCAGCACTGCCCTTTTGGGGGCCAAACAGGTCGAGGCCCAACGCTCACATTTTGGAGACCCACGGGGCCAAACAGGTCAGGGCCCAATGCTCACATTTTGGAGCGCTTTTTCAGCGAGTGCGCTGGCGCTGCATGGACTGGGTCAGCCGGTAGCTTTCGCCGGAGAAGATCACAATGTGGGAATGGTGGATCAGCCTGTCAACCAGCGCTGCTGTCAGGCGGTTGTCGCCAAAGACGGTGTTCCACTGTGAGAACTCCAGATTGGATGTAATAATGAGGCTCTTTCGCTCGTAGCAGTCGGAGATTACCTGAAACAGTAGCTCGGCGGCATCCTTGTGCAGCGGCACGAAGCCAATTTCGTCAATCACAATGAGCTCCACTTTTTTCAGTGTGCTGAGATAATTGTTCAGCGTGCCCTTGTTGTTCTTTTCCAGCAGGATATTGGCAAGGGATGCCGCCGTGTAAAAGCGGACACGCCGCCCCTCCTGGCAGGCTTTCAAGGCAATAGCCGTGGCGAGATGCGTTTTCCCGGTACCAACGGTGCCCATAAAAATGAGATTTTCCTTTGGTGTGAGAAATTGCAGTTCCTCCATGTACTCGGCAGTCAAGCCGCTGGGCAGTTGGGTGGCGGAAGTCCACACAAAGTCATCCAGCGTTTTTAGGACACGGAAACCGGCGGTTTTCACCATGCGGTTAATCCGGTTGGCTTCACGCTCCTTCAGCTCCAGCTTCAGCAGATCGGTCACATATTGCTCTGTGCTTTCAAACTGGACTGAGCGCCATTCCTTGGCCATGCCGCCCAGCTTCACCTGCCGCATCATCAGCTCAATTTCCTCAGACATTTACATCGCCTCCCATCAGACCGTCATAGGCGGAGAGGTTGGGATTGTAGTGCAGTGCCGGGGAACCAGGCAGTTTCAGCGGGTCAGGTCGGTACTCTTTCTTTGCAATCATGTAATAGCACTGCCGGAGGCTGTCCGTATCCGTGCGGCCATGCTCACCGGCAAGCTCCAGCGCATTGGCACATAGAGCAGCGTTGCCGTCAGAGACAATTTCACTGAGCAGCTGAAGCGCATTTTTGCGTTCTCTGCCGGTGGCCTGTTCCAAAAATGTCTGCCACTGCTGCGGCATCTGGTGGAAGAAGCGAGTATGTTCAATGGCTCCCGGCTTTTTGCAGAGAACGGACACATACTGCGTCCAGTCGTAGACCTCATCATTGGTTTTGTAGCTCCTGCGGTAGTGCCCAGCCGGGTGGTGGTCATGGAAAAACTCCACATGGTCATAGAAAATCTTGGCCTGCACCGTTTCGCCGGATAGTATGGGAGAAAGGCCATATTTGTTGGTCTCAATGCTCACAAAGCCGCTTTTGCTTACCGTCAGCGCAGCATAGCGGAACACCGAGAACGGATACTCCGGCAGACAGAGGAGACTCGCTTTGTCATCTTCCCAAAGCTCCTCAATTAGCCGCTTCTTCTTGTAGTGAGGGCGCTTCGCATCCTTCTCACACCATTCCCACAGGGATTCGTTAAAATCGTCAAAGGACGCAATCGTCGGAACCGGAACAAAGGCATTTCTGCGGCTGTAGCCCACCTTGTTTTCCACGTTGCCCTTTTCATTACCGGACGCCGGATTACAGAACTCCGCACGGAAACGGTAATGCAGCATGAACCGCGTAAAACCGTCTGTGAGAATTCGGTCTGTACCCCCCAGCACCTGCACAACGGCGGTGGACATGTTGTCAAAGCGCAGCACAGGCGGCACGCCGCCAATATGCTCAAAGATACGCTTCATGCCCGTGAGCAGGCATTCCTGGTTCTGCGAGGGGAAGGTCTGGGTGTAGCCTTTATTGGAATTGGGGAAGGAAATGGTCAGCGCATAACCCTTCTGCTCCTGCCCGGCGCCGTCGTAGTAGAGATGCTTGCCGAAATCCACCTGTCCACTGCCCAACGCATGCTCTAACGGCAGATAACCGCTGTTCTTGGAATTCATCACAAACCGTTTTTTGCGGACGTACTTTTTCACGCTGGAATAGCTGCCACCGAAGTCGTGTTCATCCCGCAAACGGCAGAAGATCCTCCAAACGGTGTGGCGCTGCTTGCGCGGGATTTTTAGGTCTCTCTCCAGCCATTCGTCAATCACGGGAATGAAATCTCCCAGCACCGGATAACTCTTTGGCTCGGTATCCGGCAGATTGTCCTCGCTCCAGTCGAGCTGGTAGGCGTACTTTTGGACGGTCTTGAAGCTGTGACCTGTCTTTCGGGAAATTTCTCGCAAACTTAGGTCTTCATTTTCGTACAGATCTTTGATATGATTTACTTGAGCCATTCTTAACACCTTTCTGCTACCTCCTTAGTCTTAGACAAACTAATGGTAGCCGTTATTTCAGGTGCTGACAATGGCTCACTTTTTATGCCATTTGGGGTGCTAACTTTTTCGAGACCTTTTGCGATACTTTCATTTTACCGAAAACATCAATAGTTGCTTCTATGCCTGCTATCGTGTGCTTTTTCAAACCTTTCACTCCTTTTCATGCAGATTTTTCTTAAACTTAATCAAGCTTAACAAATAATGGTCAATTGAATTTTACATTTCGTTGCGTTCCAAACTGACCTTATCTTCGTTTCATATGCGTTCCATTTTACTGTATAAAATAATGATAAAGGCCCTCTGCATAAGACCTTTTGTAGCAGAACTTGAAGCGCCTATTCTGCCAGATTATATCAATTCTCCGGCAGAAGCGTCCTTGCCTGATTTCTATCGCAGAACACAGCTATTCTTGCCTGTCCTCCTTTTGTGCATGTGTAGAGCACTAGGTCATATCCGCTTTTTTGGACAGTCTCAACCTCGGAGGGAATTAATTTCTCGACGGACACAACCGAATAAGTATTTACAATTCCGTCCATATCGGTAAAAATCACACTATCGCCAACCAAGAGTTCCTTTAGCTGGCCAAAGTGACTTTCATAATTATGGGCAGCAATCACCAGATCATCGGTCTTTGAAGAACCAAAATGCCTACAGGGGGCAAGCTTAAGCCTATCGTAATCCCAAGTTGCCATAACTGGCAGCTCAATTTCTAGCGATGGGATTGAAATATATCCAACGTATTCATACCCATTTATCAACGCTATGGGCAGTTCCTGGTTAGCTATGTCCGGTTCAATGGACGGGGCTGTATCAGGATCCCCAGTCTCAGAAACAGGTAGGTTAACTCTTTCCAAAATTACCGACTGTACATCGGAGAGCATGGTCTCGGCTTCCTGTCCAGCATGTACATTCTCCTTTTGGTTATAAAAGAAAAGGAGCAATGCTGATATTATCAGCACTGCTCCTATGATTAGGAAGACAATGCCCTTTCTATTAGGCATTATTTTTCCTTCTCCTGATGATAGTGATAATTCCATATCCTATCATAAGAACACCGAGACCGCCGAGAATTGGAATTGGCCAGTTGAGCTGACCTGTTTGAATCAGGGTTGCTGTATTCGTGATGGTAACAACACCGTTCCTGACACTATAAGACGGCGTGTACCCTTTCGGAATACTTGTTTCAAGAACTTGCCAGTTCCCATTTCCGTCTAGGTTTTTCCATTTATACGTCCAGCTATTCCAATTACCGAGCCAGACGGTTTCAACCGGAGTTTCACCGTTATACAGCGTTATCTTTATAGAATCAGGTCTGTTCTTCCCGTTCCCGTTATCTTCCCAAACCTTGGCAACGCTAATATCTATCGGAGCCGCCGGAGGAGAAGGTGGATCAGATTGATCATCGGGTTTAGTGTTGGTTATTGTTGTGGTTGTTCCTACGATGGCATAAGACACGCTATAACCTGTCGGTACACTTGCTTCTTCAACACTCCAAGTGTAGCTGTCGTTAAGCCTACTCCATGTATAAACCCACTGATTGTTCTGACTCAGTTCAATCTTATCAAAGTAGCTGCCATTTCTGAGTAGGTTAACCGTAATGCTTTCAGGGCGGTTCTTCCCATCATCGTCCCATACTTTTCGGACAGTAAGTCTTGTATAATCATCGTCGGGCGGGGGCGGTGTTGGATCGTCAAATCCTTCTGCGATAAAAACCCAATCTACTTCTCCAATTCGGTTTGCATAACGGTTATCCAATCCAATCGGAACAGACAGTTCCACATCAAGCGTCATAGTTTGGTTTTGCCGAAGCGTTCCAATATAAACATTTTCCGCCAAACCGTCCAGCTCATCAGGAGAAGCATTGTAGATCTCAGTACCTTCGTTCTTTACTGTCATGGAAAGCTGGGATAGAAAATCATACATGTACGCAAGCGCAGTATTATCTCCACGACGGCCATCTGCTTGTAGCTCAGTAAGAACATTTTCGCTGATTGGATTTCCTTCCTCATCATGCAGGATTGCCTTGATATATACCTTGATATAGTCGCATTGGCTCACGTTGTTTTTTATCGTAATTTCTTCTTTCAGCGTATCTCCCGGCATTGCGCCTTTGAAGTTATCAAACAAGTCTTTATCTGCATAGCTGCTGCCTGGATCAAAAACAACCACCTGATTGTTCTCAAATGACACAGAAGAATCAGCGGCAAAAGCATTAGCACACAAGCCAACAACCATCAGCACGGTTACAAGAAGGGAGAATATGCTTTTCAGCCATTTGTTTTTCATATCTGCACCTCCTTAATTATAAGCACTGACAGTGCCGGTGGAAATCGATACACCCCAGGATTCTCCCACAGCCTCGGCAGGGTAGCTTTGTATTGCTTCTGCCAAAACTTCGACAACCTGTTTGCCGCCATCCGCATCGTTATAGCTTCCGCTTAAGGCAATGCTATTAATTAAAACATTCGCGGGCAATTCATTCGGTGCGACTGATAAGGTGTAATAGTAATATCCGTCGTACAAAACCCAGCCGGTTCCCGGAACGAAAGAGGGGATAGTTGCTGTTCCGCCAATTCTCTGTCCCTCGTCATTTACACGATAGCTTATAAGCCTAACACGCAGGAAGGCGTCTGTATCGCTGGTGTTTTTGACATTGACGTTAGTTTTTGTAGTGCCGTCAAATGTTTCTGTGACTTCACAGCTAACCTGAGCAGGGGTAAACGTGTTTTCGACTGGCCCATCCTGAGTAATCAGGTATGCAATGGTGCCCCCAACTACCGCCGTATAAATCAGCAGGAGGGAGAGAAGCAGCAACCCAGTCTTTCTTTTGCGACTACGTTTACGATTAATATGTTTTGGCAAGTGTTTTCCTTGATACATCTTTCATTTCCCTCCTTCCTTTAGTTCTCAATGCCGAAGATATTTTTCACAACCTCGCTGAATCCATTGAGCCAGTATATTTTTTGATTTGCCGTATTGGTGCAAGTGATTGACCCTGTTGCGGACAATTGTGAAAGTGAAGCAGTTTCGCCGTTATTTGCATTGAATCTCCAACTCCAACCTTCGTCCTCCTGAATAGTATAACTACCAACTGGAAGCTCATAAATGGTGATGCTGTTATTCCCGACAATCGTAGCTTCGGTATACTTATTGCCGTCTTTGTAAATGCCGAACACATACGGCTCATTGCTGTTGCCGCCGGTTTTTGTGATGGTCAGCGAACAGGTCTGAATGTGGAGAAGAAATGCCGGAGCGCCGACATTGGTTGGCTCTGTCCACTCACAGCCTGGATCACAGGGTTGATGGACAAAGTCAGTATGGTTATTGATGTTCGTCATCGTTTGCTGTTCTCCTATGGGCATGGTTACATCAACCGTTACCCCAATGTCCTCTTTAGTTCCAACTTTTCCATCGACAATCTTGCCTGCATCCGGCGTATAAGACAGGGTAAGGGAAGGTTCCTCGTTCAGCATTGTCACGTCCGGGTCGTGGTGATCTTTATTGTCACCTGGATGAACCCAAGTCAAACTTTCAAGGTTGTCCTCTCCGTAAACTGCCGTATCGCCATAATACACTACGCTATCCTTGTAGGTCAGTCTCGGTTTAAACACCCGAATCATTCCCTCGCCTGTATCGGAAGCTCCGTCAGCATCAATGGAACCCGTGAACTTTGGCGTTACGGTAATCGTTACCGTATAAGATATATCTTCTGTTATGTTTTCAAAACTGCCGCTATTGCCGTCAGTTGAGGCCGTAACATCAATATTTACATACTCGTTCTGCCAAGGTTCCAGACCGTAGTTGGGCTGGCTGAAATCAAGTTCGTATCCTCCAATCATGACAGTCGCTCCAAGCTTTATAGCATCTTCTGGAACTGTTTGTTGGAAATAACTTCCCAGATAAACATCAGAATCAGGAACATCTATTTCAATAGGAGCGAGAGGAACATCCACCGTAGGCCTATCAAACTCAAAAAGGGGCGTTCCTGCATTTGCATCCTCATACACACCGGCAGAAGAGTTGGTAAATACCTGGTTACCACCAAAGAAACCTTCTCTTGGTTCCACAATGATCTTTATAACTAGCTTGTTTCCCCGATAAGTTGTGCTTTCGCCTTCCGTTTCGGTGCCGACCCAGTTTTCTGCAAAATCAAACCCTGTAACACTAATTTCGTTGTTCGTTGTAATTGCCGAACTGGAATCGGTGCTGCTTATGACAGCTGTGGCTCCCATAGCATCCGGATTTTTTGACCACGTGTATTCGTCACCGCTTTGACCGGTACACTGCCAGGTTTCTAGTATAATATTTTCTGCGGAGGTACCTGTCGGGAGAACAAATGCCGGGGCTACAATATCCCGAATTACTGTAGTCTCATCGAGGGAAGTATAAGAACCACCTGTCTCGATCTGCTCTGCAATTTGCTGGAAGATATTCGTTAAAGACTCCGCATCAGCAGCAGAGAGATAATAACTCGGATTGTGAACAGTTCCATTATTAGATGAGAGATTTTGCATAAACCAGTTGGCACGCTGGGTTTCGGTTCCATTGGGATTTCCTGCACTGGTTGCATCCGCACCATCAAAAATGCCAACGGTATAAACCGTTGCCCCATGAGTATTCTTGGTGGTGTCACCTTGAGAAACAGCGTTACTTGCAACATCTCCATCATACCCACTCCAGCCAGGGACACCGTCTGTAAAAACAACAACAACGCGGTTCCTGATTTCTCCGTCCGGCACAGGATTCGCACTTAAAACGCCGTTTGCCATTTCCATGCCCAGATCGGTCATTGTGCCACCATCAGCATCAAGTGCGTTGATAGAGGCGCCAACATTTGACTGCCCACTGGCTGTATTCATATTCTGGAACGCTGTGTTGTACACACCTTGAGCCGATGAGCCATATTTGTACTGACTAGAGCCGATAAATATTTCTGTATTGCCATAATTATAATTTGTACCCCCGTAATAATTGCCGGAGGCAAAACCAATAACAGCAATACGATGGTTAACATCATCGGCTGTACCGAGGGTGCCATCCGCACCAGCGGACTTTGTATTTACCTGTGAGACAAATGATGTAAGAGCATTTTTCAAAGCATTAAGCCTGGTGATGCTCGCACTGCCTCTTTGATAAAGCGTTACATCGGTAAAAAATGTATTTGCTCCAATGGAGGTTCCAATAATGATTACGGTATTTTCGGAATCAATATAGGAATAAGTGTAAGTGGCGGTACTGAGGTCTGCGGTCGACAAATACAGTGGTCCCTCCGAACCAAAATCCGGATAGCTATTGCTTCCGTTGCTCGTAACATTTAGTCCGGCAGAGGAAGTGTATGTGTATTTGCGATTAAAATAACCGCCGGAACGAGTTACTGTGACACTGACATATTCGCCGTTTACAAGCTGGTAAAGGTTGTTTCGGTTATCATAGTAATAGCTGTTATCCTGTCCTGTGATAACTGAATGGGACACCTGGGTTACACGCTCTACCGAAACAGAAACATAACTACCGTCCTCAAGCTTATGCCATAAATTATTATTTCCTCCATTATGGCGGCGCACGTAAAAATAGTCATTGCTTCTTGTGCCATAGCTACTGAAGGTAGTCGTCTGCATGTTATTTTCCATTGATCCGGACTGGTCGAGTACGAGGACAATATCCGTGGGAACATCCTGTGTAATTTCGGTAACGATGCTTTCGCCAGTCGCATAAGCCTCCAGCTCAACAGTGTAAGTTCCGTCATCATTTGCGGTTGCGTTTTTACTTATAACCATGCCGTTGTCTGCCGGCGTTTCGCCTTCCGCAAAAGCAGTCGTGCCAGGCATCAGCATGGTAAAGATCAGCGAACAACTTAAAATGAATGAAATTAGTTTTTTATTCTTCATGCCAGCCTCCTTAATTAGCTCCGCCAATAACCGGATCGCCAAGGGGAGCTACATTGGTAAAGGAAACCGCCGGGAATACGATTTCGCTCTGCACAGGAGGTTCAGATGCTTCTGCAACAATAGCAGGAAGTGGCTCCGGCTCCAGTACGAGGATATGATTTTCAACTTCCGCAAGCTCTTCTTCTGTTAATACGAGAAGTTCATCCTCGGAGATCTCCTCAAATATAGCTTCGATTTCTTCGATGGAAGTGCAGGACATAAGCCTTTCAAACAGGCTCATTTCGTGACAGGAGCACGTGCAGTCTTCAGAAGAACAATTGTCATCGCAGCCTTCGATGTGTTTCGCTCCTTTGGACGGAAGTTCCTCGGCAGGCAAATCCTCTATATTCAGCTCAGGCGCATCAACCGTTTCTGAGATCAAAACATCTGCCGTATTATCTGCCTCGGACTCCTGGCTTTCTTCTACACCTGTCGCAGAAGTATCTCCGACAGACGAAATAGGCTCAACCGGCTCAGAATTCTGAACAGTTTCTTCTTCAATATTTTCAATTAACAACTCTTCCCCAGTACTTTCATGATCATCAACGATAATCTCAAACTGGTCTTCGTTATCCGCAACAGCACTGTCAGCAATAGCTAAGGTTCCTGGTACAGCGAAGCACAGCAACAGGGCAAGACTTAAAAAAAACGCAATTCCTTTTCTGTTCGTCATAATTTATCCCTCCTTATTCCGCAGCTGGCCAACCACTAGCTGATAGGGCGCTGCCCCCGTTATTGGCAACCTGCGTCGCATATACCGTTATATCAATCGTAACCTTACATTGCTGATATAAATTGTCCATGCTTTTATCAAAGCTAACAGAGGTAAACAGCGGCTCGGCAGTGGTTTGTCCAGGCGCAAGAGCCTCGTTGTAGTAGTAAAAGCCGTCCTCATGGAATGTCCAGTATGTATTGTTAAAGTTCAGGACAATAAGCTGTGGATTTACCTCTCCGGCAACACCCGGCGCAAGCTCGATGTTCTTATCCACCTTAATGCGGATATACGCTTCGTTGTTTCCGGTGTTTTTCACCTCAACAATCTTTACAGCTTCCGTATCAGGCATAACGCTGATTCCATCTTCCGGGAAAGGTATGGTCTTTTCCTCATTAGCCCATTCGAGAAGCTCAATTTCAATTCCGCCCGTAGTGATAACGTTGTGAGCGGTGTCTGTTGCCGTAAAATACGCAATTGTCCCATAGGCTAATAAAGACAGACAGATTGCAAGTACGGCACCAATAAAAATTTTGCGTTTCATCGGATCACCTCTGCTTTATAATTTTTAAGAACATGTCTCGCTTCATTGCGAGGCATACCAGGATATCCAATCGCAGGCATTGGGTATCCTGGTATGCCCACTGCCCACTGGGGGCAGTGGACAAAGTTTATACCTTGCGGTAGAAAATTACATTCAATTGCCTATATTCGCCCAAGCCTCAGCTGCGGAAAACGCCTCGGTATTGTTCTTGTAGTACTGAGAAGCATAAGCTGTTACGGTCAGCTTAGGATATATATCCACGTTCAAAGCTTCCATCATTGCCTGCGTAACAGTACAAAGAACCGTCACTTCATCATCCTTCAGAACACCGAAATTTTTAACAGCATCCTCGGACATAACAGCACGATAGAATACATTTGAGGGAATATTCGTCCCATCGCCCTGCGTCCAGCCATCCGCAATGACATAGCTTAAAAAGTTGTCAAAATTCGCTGATTTTTCTAACTTTACAAACAGCCAACAATCTTCACTGCCATCAAGAACTGTAACCATAGGGTCTTTCTCAATGGTGTACCCAGGCACCATGGTCAAATCCAAGTCCTCGGATTCTTCAAGGGTTATATCAATACCACTTGTGGTAAAAATATTCACAACGTCATTTGTTGTATCAGTCAACCAGGCTAGTGATCCACCAATAACTCCACCAATTACAAGCACCAAGGCAAGCAGAAGAAGCAAAGTCTTTTTTTTCACTTAGTTCATCCTCCTGTTTTTGCACAATGTTTTTTAGTCATTTACTGAGCATCAAACGCAGCCCAAGCACCGTCAGCGGTGTTATAAGTTTCTGCTTGCGCCTGAATAGCATTAGCAACAATGTCCATTGTCAGGCCATCAAAAATGGGAAGCTCGTCCTCAGTAATCGTGCCGGGAACAGTAATCGAAGTGAAGAGAGCAGGAAGTACAATATCATCTGCTACCTCGGTCGCGTCAACAGTCTCAAAATACCTAAACTCATATGTACGAGTATTATCGGTTTCATTCTTCGTGTTTCCGATGTACTCCCATTTGGTATTGTCATATCCGCCGAAAAAGTCCAATAGATTTGCGCCATCGGGGCTAAAAAAATCATCCAACTCTGCGCATTTGTTGATGGTGAGCAGCATGCGGATATATGCTTCTTCGCTGCCTGCAATTACTGTGACGGTCGGATCTTTAACATAGCTCTGACCGGGGAGTAGCTTGTAAGCGTTACCCTCTGTAGTACGATCATTTGGGTTTAATAGATCCGCTTCATCAAGCTCAATGTTGACTGCTCCAACGGTGAATGTGTTAGACACATCCTCGGTGTCAGTCAGGAACGCCATTGTGCCGAAGATCGTTGCTGTTACAAGCAATACTGCGGCCATCACGAGTCCTAAAAATTTGGTTTTGGTTTTCATTTTAATTTCTCCTTAAAAAGAATTATTATATTTGGGGCCTTGCGGCATTACCCACTAATTAAGATCAGAGTCTTTCTCATCTCGGTTGTTACCGGGATATTTCTCCAGATCGCTTTTTCTTTTTTTCTTGCCTTCTCCAACGAAAACATCGGGAAGAAAGACCAGTAAAAGCAGTACAGCACCAACAGAAATTGCAACATATGTCCCCGGCGGTTTTTGAATGTAGCTTGCTAGATAACCGAGCCTTGGAATCGTAAATACCGGTGTTCCAATCACATTTTTGTAATGGACGAGAGAAGCGTCAACAGCATTGTTAGCGTCGCCTTTGGTGCGGTAGCGCAGTACGGCGGGATCTGTCTCGTCCGCTACAACCTCAACAATCCTGTGAGTAGCTACTGTATTCTCATCCAACATAAAAGTAATTACATCTTCGGCTTTTAAATCCTTATAGTCCACAGGCTTGACATATATCAAGCTACCGGTGTGATAGGTAGGTTCCATAGAACCAGAGAGAACGGTAAATACCTGTAACCCTACAAACCGAACACCCACCAAGACGATAGCAACCAAAACAACAATTCCCACAAGTATGCTTGTTATGATGTTCCAAATGCGTTTGAAGCGCTTTCCCATTTCTATTCTAAAGCGTGGACTCGATATTGAGTCTGGCTCCTCCTCCATAATTTATATTGACTTCTGACATATTCCGCCGATTAATACCCAACAGCAAACCGCAAGTAGCTACCGCTTAACCACAATAGGTTTACTTTTTTTCATGCACTACCGGATACATCTTTCCTATAAGCGTTATTTTGCATTCCATAGCGTTCCATACAGACCTTATTTGCGTTCCTTCAACGTTACTTTTTAAAAAAATAATTCTTTGCATAAAAATGGGCTGCCCCCAATCTTTGTACCAAGTACAGAGTTAGTGGAGGAGGCATCGTAAAAGTTTCTTATACAGCATATACCATGCTCTGAGGCGCTGGCGGCCTGCCGCCAAGGCTACTATGTGGTCTGACTTCATTGTAGTAGCGTACCCATCTTTGTGTCAATACCTGTGCCTCATATATATTTCCAAACAGCTCCCCATTCAAAAATTCATCGCGCATCCTGGAATTGAAACTCTCTATATAGCCATTTTCCCACGGACTACCAGGCTCAATGTATGTAGTGATAATCCCCAGATTATTTAGCCACTCACGAAGCCTCCTTGCAACAAATTCAGGGCCATTGTCGCTGCGGATATATTCCGGACATCCTCGTAATATCATGATTTCCGCCAGCACCTCAATGACATCTGTACTTCGCCAACTGCGTCTGGGCACACTTGCCAAACATACACGCTCATATTCGTCGATAATATTCAGCCACCGGACTTTTCGTCCATCCATTGTTCTGTCTTCTACGAAGTCATAGCTCCAAACATGATTTTTATGCTCTGGTCGGAGGCGGATACAACTCCCGTCATTTAGCCACAATCGGCGTTTCTTCGTTTGTTTCTTGGGAAGTTTGAGGTATTCTTCCCGCCATATGCGTTCTACCCGTTTATGGTTGATTATTTTACCTTCATTTCGCATCATATTTGTTACCATCCGATACCCCACTCGTCCGTAATTACACGCTTTATCCACGATATCCGCACGTGTTTCATCCTCGTCCGGTAATCTGATGGGTTCATATCTATATGCGGTTCTATTCACGTCCAGCACCCTGCAAGCCCGCCTTTGTGATATTTTATGAGCCTCTATCACATACGCTACGGCCGCATGCCGCTTTACAGGGCTTAGAAGTTTTTTGAGTTTACATCTTTGAGTATCTCTATATCGAGTGCTTGCTCTGCAACCAGTTTCTTTAAGCGCACATTCTCTTTTTCCAGCAGTTTGAGTCGTTTAGCTTCATCCTTATTCATTCCGCCATATTCTTTCCTCCAGCGGTAGTACGTCTGTTCAGAAATATCCGCCTGTCTAACCGCTTCCCCTATTGTTTTTCCTTGTCCGCATAAAACCTCAATTTCTCTAAGCTTTACAATTATCTGCTCTGTTGTGTATTTTTTCCTTGCCATCTCCATTCTCCTTCTTCGTTAGTTTATCATCACTCCACTAACTTTGGAACTGGTTCAAGGATTGGGGGGCACGCCAGTATAGAAAGATACCCTTTCATAAGCCGCCCCTTTCCGTTTCATATAATAATACATTTTATATTATATACGAATATCAGTAGGTTTTCAAGAATTGATGTGTAAATTGTTTAACCTTTTCTCTCTGGATTTGGAAGAACGCAGTGGGTTCACCGTAGTAGTAGTGATGAAAGAGATGCCGTAGCAAGCATAGGGAGTGTAGCCACACTCCCGAAAAACGCTCCCGCCCGTCCTGCCGGATGGCGGCGCGTCTGCTTGTACCCTCGCAAGCTAACGCTTGCTGGGGCAGACCCTTGGGATAGTCCCAAACCCTTATACGAAAGGACGGTGAACGAATGGCAAACAGAGTGCGGAACATTGTGCTGCGCGTCCCGGTGACAGCGCAGGAACGGGAAATGATTGAGCTGAAAATGCAGCAGATGGGAACGCGCTGTTTCTCCACCTATGCCCGGAAAATACTGATTGACGGCTATGTTATCAAGATTGATTACAGCGATATAAAGGCTATGACTGCCGAGCTGCAAAAGATCGGCACGAACATAAACCAAATTGCAAAGCGTGTCAACGCTACCGGGGAAATCTATGCGCAGGACATTGAGGACATCAAGGGGGTGCTAAATGAGATATGGCTATCACAAAGATCCATCCTATCAAAAGCACCCTAAAGAAAGCTCTGGACTACATCACCAATCCGGCAAAGACGGACGAAAAGCTGCTGGTGTCCTCTTATGGCTGCGGAATCGAAACGGCGGACATTGAGTTTGAAAAAACGCTGCAATGGGCTATGAACAAGGGCAACAACCTTGCCCACCATCTGATACAGGCTTTTGAGCCGGGAGAAGTGGAATACGAAAAAGCCCATGCTATCGGCAAGCAGCTTGCCGATGAAATACTTGGGGGAAAGTATGAGTATGTCATATCCACCCACATAGATAAGGGTCATGTGCATAATCACATCATATTCTGCGCCGTGGATTTTGCCGAGCATAAGAAGTATATCTCGAATCGGAAAAGCTACGGCTTTATCCGCAGGACGAGCGACAGACTGTGCAAGGAAAACGGACTGTCCGTTGTGATCCCCGGTGCGGATCGGGGTAAACACTATGCGGAATGGGATGCCCAGCGCAAGGGAACGAGCTACAAGGCAAAGTTGAAAATCGCCATTGATAAGCTCATACCCGTGTCTGCCGATCTTGACGATCTGCTGCGCCGTCTGGAAGCAGAGGGCTACGAGATCAAGCGCGGCAAGTATATCTCTTTCCGCGCTCCCGGACAGGAACGCTTCACTCGCTGCAAGACGCTGGGGGAAGCATACACAGAGGAAGCCATAGCCGAGCGAATCAAGGGCAAGGTCATCACCAAAGAGCCAAAGCCGGAACGCAAAGGCGTGTCGCTTCTGATTGATATTGAGAACAACATCAAAGCCCAGCAGTCGGCGGGCTATGAGCGTTGGGCAAAGATTGAAAATCTGAAACGCGCCGCCCGAACAATGGTATTCCTCGATCAGAACGGCATAGCCAGGTATGCAGACTTGGAGCAGAAAATAGCTGCCCTGCAGGGCGAGAATGAGCAGACTGCGGCGACGCTCAAAGATGTGGAACGCCGCTTGTCCGATATGGCGTTGCTCATTAAGAACATCACCACCTACAAAGAGCTGAAACCGCTGTACGACGAATACAAGAAATCCCGTGACAAAGAAAAATATCTGCGTGGGCATGAAAGTGAAATCATCCTCTTTGAAGCTGCTGCAAAGGCATTGAAAGCGTCCGGCGTTTCCGGCAAGCTCCCCGATCCGGCAAAGCTCAAAGCCGAATACAAACGCCTTACCGCAGAAAAGGACGCGCTGTATACCGAGTATGGCAAGCTCAAAAAGCAGCTCCGTGAGTACGATGCAGTCAAGCAGAACATTGACAGCATTTTGCATCCCGCCCGTGGGCGCGAACAGGAAAAAGCATTGTAGCTGTTCCGACATTCACACATTATTTACAAATAATTTGATGTGTGATTGTCGTTCTTGCATTGACAATGACACATTATTTTTCTATAATATAATGTGTAGTAGTCGAAAGTGAGGTGGCAGCTATGACCGACAAAGAAAAAATCAAAGAGCTATTGGAAGCGTCGCCGGACGGAACAATTACCGCAGAACAGGTGACAGCCGCAGGGCTGCACCGCAGTATTTTACAGGAGCTTGTAGAAAACGGGGAGCTTTACCGTTTCGGGCGCGGCCTGTATGTGCGCAGCAACGCATGGGAAGATGATTTTTACCTGTTGCAGCGCAAGTATGGGCGCGGGATATACTCACATGATACCGCGCTGTATCTGCTGGGCTATTCTGATCGCACCCCGGCGCAGTACACCATGACATTCCCCAAAGGCTACAATTCGCCGTCGCTGAAACAGGAAAGTATCAACATCAAGCGAGTTGTGCCGGAGAACTATTCTTTTGGTGTGATTGAACTTAGGTCCCCCTGCGGCAATCCTATCCGTGTCTATGACCTTGAAAGGACGCTGTGCGACATCCTGCGCGGCAGCGGCAGCGACATTCAGATTGTGGGCGCGGCAATGAAGAAGTACGCGGCTTCCAAAGAAAAAGACATACACAAACTGATGCAGTACGCGGATCAGCTTCGCGTGAAGCCCAAAGTGCTGCGCTATATGGAGGTGTTATTATGATTACAAAAAATCCAATGCAGCTCAAAGCCTTTATCAAAAAGAAAGCTGCGGAAAAGAATATCTCTGCCCAGCTCGTCATGCAGAACTATATGCTGGAAAGACTGCTGGAACGAATTTCGCTGTCAAAGTACAAGCACAATTTCATTCTCAAAGGCGGTTTCCTTATTTCCGCAATCGTCGGTCTGGACACAAGGGCGACAATGGATTTAGATACCACAATTAAAGGCTTTACGCTGACGCATGAATCTATCCGTGAGATCTTCGGAGAAATCTGCACCGTGGAAATTGCTGACGATGTAAAGTTTGAGCTGGTGGACATTTCAGACATCCGCGAGGGTGACGATTATCCGGGCATCCGTGTTGCGCTGAAAGCGAACTACCCGCCGATCAGCGTACCCTTGACCGTGGATGTGACTACCGGGGATGTTATCACGCCGAGGGAGATTGAATATACCTTTTCTCTGCTGTTCGATGACCGAACAATCAGCATTCTTGCCTATAATCTTGAAACGGTGTTGGCGGAGAAGATCGAAACGGTACTCTCCCGCAGCATTGCCAATACCCGTCCGAGAGATTTTTACGACATACATATTCTGTATGCCCTGCGCGGCGCGGAGTGCAATGCAAAAACGCTGCTGCAAGCTCTGGAACGGACAGCGGACAAGCGCGGCAGCCGCAAAGTGCTGGAAGTGTACCTGGACATTATCGCGGAGATCCGCGCAAGCGATCAGCTCCGGGGCTTCTGGAAAAAGTATCAGCGTGATTTTGACTATGCAAAGGATATTTCCTTTGACGATGCCTGTGATACTGTCCAGCGCATTATGGACAGTATCACGGAGTAAACAGAAAGTGAGGTCTGGATATGGGCGTAATTCTGTTTGGTATTTATATCGTGTTAAGCATTGTGCTTACCGTAATCGGCGTATTTATCGGCAACATCATTTTCTTTGACAGCATATTGCTTGCCGTTCTGTCCGGGCTGCTCTGCCATACGCTGTGGTCGGTACACCCGGCGTTCTGTCTGCTGATCGGCATTGCCGTGTTCCTGCTGCTGTTTTGGTTGCAGCATACGGGCGTCGGCTTCTGGACTATCGGCGGCATGATGTCCCTGTTGTGGTCGGCAGCGTCTGGTGTGCTGGCATATTTTATATCAGAGCATGATCCGATATGGGGCTGGGTGGTGTTCAGTCTGGCTGCTGTCATTATGGCCAGTCTGCATTTCAAGGCGCGGGACAGCTATGTGTAACACCCGTCTGTCACCGTTTAGAGTGCCATTTTCCGGCTTGTAGCAGGGCTTCCCGGTGCGGGAAATGGTTTACCTGTATGTTTCCCTTGCCGGGGTCAAATATCGGAGTTGAAACCGTGACATTGTAATATCAATGCCATGTAGTAGAAATTTTCACATTTATGTGATATAATAATTCCGATAGCAGGAATTGTGAGTGCGGAAAATTTGAATTTTAGGATGGATAACAATGGAAAAAGAAGTAGTTAGGCATATTCATAAATACGCAAAAGCAATGTATGTAATGGTTTCTATTCCAGAGAATAAAGAAGAAAATATTTATGAATCACCTATTATTTTGGGATGTTTCAAAACTAAAGATGAAGCAAAAACTGCATGGAAAGCAAGAACGCCAGCGTATAAATCCATAAAAGCAAAAACAGTCCATATTTACTATTTCAATCTACAGACGGATGTGTCGGAAATACCAGAAACTGTATTCTTTCGTGGTTCGTATAAAGTGTCAAAATATAATGGAGAGCTGCATTTTAGTTTTATACCCAGCAACAGCTACCCAGACATAGAATCTCATTATAATGTTCTTGAATGGGTCAACAAACAACATCCAATTAGTTTTCGTGATTGCTGTGAACGCTCAAATGGTTGGCAGACTTTTTATGCTTCCAATGAGTTGTTTTGCATAGAGTGTCCAGTAAATAGACTTGTGAACATTTCAGTTCCGCTTATAGATGTAGCTTATGATTTAGATAGTTGTAATAAGCAATGACGATGTATCTAAATTAGCAGCGAACAGAAACTTTCAGTTTTCGCCAGAACAAAAGCAAAAAAGACGGGACACGGCAGCCCACTTGTGGCCACCGCGCCCCGTCTTTCCGTTGGTGCAGTTTTAAATGTGTGTTACGCAGTAGAACGCCGATTTGGCGGGGGTAGGTATAAATCCCTTACCCCATGAAAAACGCGCCCGGAAAGTCTTGAAAAACAAGCCCTTTTTTGCCCCTACTGCGTAACAAGGGCGCGTCTTTTCCTCATGCGCTCGGCTGCCTGTTGGTGGTAGAAAAATTCACATCTATGTGCTATACTAATTCTAATAGTAAGCCGCAATAGTGCTGATTAAGAATACGGAGAAAGACCATGATACCACTACCAGACCACTTAAAAGGAATTGTTTTTTTGGAAAAGGATAAAGGAAATACAGTTACACTATCTTTGAAATGTTGTAGGTGTAACTGCAATTCTTTCTTCCTACATGAAAACTATCCAACCAAAGAAGAAAAGGCATTACTAAAGCCATATCGGGAAGCTCTGAATAATTGGTATCCAAAACCCAAAGACGGATTTCCCGGTCAAATGACGTGTGATGAAAATGGTGTGTGGCATTATTGGAAAATCCTCTCTGCTGACGGCCTGAAAAGAGAAGAAGTATTCATACCAAAACAGCCGCCTTTTGCGACAGTAAAAGTTATTAAAGCAGTTTGCAGCGAATGTCAACAAGAGTATATTTTGTTCGATAGTCGTTTGCATGGTTATGACGGTATAGTATCAGAACATTGCGAAGAAGAATTAGAATATTCTCCACACTACCGATTGAAAAATCAGAACGCACTTAAAGTAATTCTTGTGGTAGAAAATGATACTACGCTTGATACGTTTGTAAGCAATACAGGCGTGAAACTGAATGAGCAAGATTACTCTAATGCTTATAGTTGGATAGCTATTTATGGGATTGATGATAGCGGAAAAAAGAAAATACTATTTGAATTTGAAACAGCATAAACAACAGAATATACATTTTCACGGGACAGCCAAATTCGGTTGTCCTTTTCTTTTACCCGAACAGACAGCAAAAAAGACGGGACACGGCAGCCCACTTGTGGCCACCGCGCCCCGTCTTTCCGTTGATACAGTTTTGGTTATGTGTTACGCAGTAGAACGCCGATTTTGCAGGGGTAGGTATCAATCCCTTACCCCTGCGGGAAACGCACCCGGAAGCCCTTAAAAATCAAGCTCTTTTTCGCCCCTACTGCGTAACAAGGGCGCGCCTTTTCCTCATGCGCTCGGCTGCCTGTTTGGGGTAGAAAAATTCACAGCTATGTGCTATAATAATTCCGATATTAGGATTTGTGAGTGCAATAAATCGCAAGAGTAGGTGATAGCCGTGTTGAAAAAGAAAAAGATAAAACAATACCTTGAACAAAAAAGTGAATATTCTATTTTTGATAATTTGTTGAGATTATATATTTCAGACGCTTTGCAAAACGAATTACAGTCGTGGGGATTAACTCACATTTCAATTTATATTGATTGGAAAAGTGATTACAAGTTGATTGATCTCCAAGCAAAATGTCGTGACTATTTTTATGAATGGCAATTTGATGAAAGCGAATGTAGCTTTATGGTATATATTGATAATGAACCAGACGAGCCAACGTGTTTGAACTATTCCATATTCAAGAATGTAGATGATTTATTGTTCAAAATGAAATCATTAGTACCAACAGTAGAATGATATAGGTAGCAAAAAAACGGGACACGGCAGCTATCAAATAGCCACCGCGTCCCGCGTTGCTGTTACTCTGCGTCGGAGAGCGTTATATTAAACTTCGCTTCCTCAAATGCTGCATCGGTCATGTTGTGCAGCTTATGGATTGTCTGCTCCGCAAGCTGGCGCATATCCTCGTCCATGTCCTGCAGGGCGTCGGAGATCCCGGCAAGCGTCCTGTGCCTGTCGGTGTTGTGGTACATACAGATCAGATTTTCTTCCTCTACGGTAAATACAATACGGCTCATGCTCATACCTCCAAATCGTTGCTTTTCTTCTTTGCCGCTGCCTTTTTCGGTGCAGCGGCTTTTTCCTGCCCGTCTTTGAGCTGGCTGCGCACGGATCGGCGCGGCTGGCGCAGGGGCAGACTGCGGTTTTCGTCCTTGCTTATCAGCGCATAAATCCCGCGCTTGTCTTTCATGCCGGATAGGTACAGGGATTTATAGGGCAGCATAGCTTGTAAGCGTTCCTGCTCCTTACTGGATGCCAGGAACAAAAACGCCTGCGATACCTCCACCATGAAATGCGTCTTGTTGGGGCTGTTGGGCGCGGGCAGCTTTTGAAAGGCGTCCGCGATCCGCTGGGCTTCGTCCATAACCTTTCTGTCGGACAGTTCCGCAACATGGCTGCGGACATCCCCCGGCGCAAGCTGCTCCCGCGCCTGCCTTTCGCTGCGCAGTAGGTCTTGCAGCGCGTCCGGGTCATTGGGCAGGGCTTCAAACCGTTCAAACTTCCCGAAAGCCCTGTCCGGCTGGGCGTCGAATCGGTAATTGGCGGGCTGGTGTCGTATTCCGTTCTCATAGATCAGAGCGTGGGTATCAGCGGGCATGGCTTCCCGAACTACCTTTTGCGCCTGCTCCCGGTAGTCCAGCTCATAGACATTGCCCATAATCTTGCCGTCCTTTATGCCCGTTATCGCAACGGCATAGGCAAGCACTTTGTCGCTGGTCTGCTCGGCATAGAAGCGGAAAGTGTTGTACTCCCGCGTATCTTTAAGAAATACATCCCGTTCCCGCAAGCAATGTGTCCCAGCTGGGCGGGACATCCAGAGAAAGGCTTTGTCCTCCGGGCTGCTGCTTTGCGCCGCCCGCGTCAGAATCCGTTTATCAATGTCAAAATCGTTCCGATAGTACGCCGTGTTGTGCCGCATAATCTGTTGCAGCGTATCTATCACATCCACGTTTTCAAACTTTTTCATTGGCTCACTCCATTTCTAAATCCTTTTTGATGCTGCGCTTTTTCTCCTTGTCTTGCTTCTGCGTCTTTGCCGCCTGCTGGTCGGCTTTGAGCTGGGCGCGGATAGAGGGCTTTTTGCCGTCCCCGCCGCGCTGGGTCGTCTTGCCGTCCTCGGCTTTGACTGCTGCGGCAAGGGCAGACAGGGAAACAAGCTCACCGCGCTTTGCCTTTTCTTCCAGCTCATCAACGGACGGGGTGTTGTTGATCTGCTGGTCGATCATGTTGTAATTTTGCTCGGTGGACATTTCTGCGGCTTTCAGATAGTTTTCCGGCTGCTCCACAGCGACGGCAAACGCCTGTGTGCCGTTGCCCATGATATGATACTTGCCGTCCTCGGAAGTATGGTGAATACCGTACCCGGCTTCCCGCATCTGCTCCACGCTCATAGAAGTCAAGTGGAAGCTGCCACGGGGCGTTGTGATCTGCTCCCCGGTCAAAAGGTTGTCGGGGGTCGGTGCTGCCTGTTGGTGCTGGGCTTTTCGCTGCAAGTCAATGGGCTTTTCCCCGGTGATTGGCTGAATACAGGAAACATAGCCTGCGGCGTAGTAGGCATTGTTGTTAAGCTGCCGCTGCCATGCGCCCGCGCTGGGTGCCCACTTAAAGCCGTTTGCTTTCAACTCGGCGCGGGCTGCATCGTCAGGCTTTTCGTCAAAGAAGATTTGCAGTCGGTTGTCGGTCTTGTTGGCTTCCACGCGCCCGCCGTCAAACTCCCAGCCCACAAAGGATTTTTCTTCATGCTGCTTTAGCTGCTCAATGCGCCCCCGGATGCGCCGGATCTCCGCGTTGTTGTTGGACAGCTCAAAACTCTGGAAAGGCTTGTTTTTCTCCAAATGCCAGCTCTGCGCCATGCCCTCCTGTAATTCTTTGATCTGTTCCGGCTTTAGGAGCGTACAGCCCTCCAGCGTACCGTGCTTGCGGTAATAGGCATTTACACCTTTCATTGTTTCCTGCGCCGCTTCCAGCTTCGCCAGTTTTGCTTCCAGCTTTGCGACAGCCTGCGGATCGTCTGCGCTGATACCGCCCATGCCTGTGCTGCGGATTTTATCAAGAATCCCCTGCACATCCTGCCAGTCCTCCATATTGCGGTCGCGGGCTGCGTTCTGCTTTTCCTTTTTACGGACAGGGAAATTGCTGCCGCCAGCGATAAGGATAGACGGTACGCGGGCTTCAATGGCATAGCTGTTATTCATATTCTCCGCAAGGCGTCGGGCGTAGGTGTCAAGGAGCTGGTCGATTCTCTCATGGTGCATGGGATCGACGCGGCTTTTCTGCTGCTGCGCAAGCTCGGCGGCTTGGTCTACCATCTGTCTGTATGCGGCGGTTGCGCTGCCCGGTGTATAGTCCCGGAAGCTGTTTGCATCGTTGGCGCGTCTGGCTGCGCCCTCGTTGATCGGATAATACTTGACGGCGGGGGCTTCTGGCTGCGCCGGGGTGGATTCTTCGGGTACGGCTGCTTCCGGCTGCTCCGGCGCGTCGATGGGCTGCTCCCTCGGCTCGTAGCCGTTGGCGGCGTATTCCTCAACCGTCATGCCCGCTGCGGCGGCTTCCTGCGCAATTTCTTCCCGCACATGGTCTTTGTAGGCTTCCATTTCTGCGGCTTCCTGTGAGAAGTCGGAGAGTTGGGGCGGGTCGGGCAAATCATAATCGCCCGCATTGAGCTTTTCCCGGCAAGCATCCACATGGGACAGCACGGCATTGAAATAGGCAGTCTGCTCCGGCGTCAGCTCCGCGCCGGATTCCAGCATACCCGCTGCGGTGCGCTCCTGCTCGTAGAGATTGCAATGCAGACGCATATATGGCACGAACTCGGAGAGGATCATTTCGCGCTCTGCCTGTTCCTGCGCCCACGCTTCCGCGCCCTCATTGCGGATCACGCTGTTTTTGTAGCTTTCATCCCGCGAATAGTATTCGTGGTGGGCTTGGATATGGTCGATCAGAGAGCCGTCCCCGTCGCCAAAGTCCTGCCGTCCCTCGTAGTTGTCGGCTTCCTCGTGGAAAGTGAAGTCAATGCGGAACTTGGTTTTGTCGTACCAGCTCCCGTCATATCCCGGCTGCTCCCGTTCCGTGCGGCGGGTTTCGTCCAGAGATTTGAAAAGGGCGTCGGCACGGGCAAGGGGCATCTGCTCACCCTCGCGCAGCTTGTCGCTTTCGCTCCAAATGATCGTCACCACGGGCTGCACAGCCGGGTCAAGGGACGGCGGCAAAGGCTCGGTCTGCTGGCGTTCCTGTACGGCTGCGGTGATCTCCGCGTCAATACGCTGCTTCACAAGGTAGTCAAGGTGTCCGTGCTGCTGCTCAAAGCCTTTCTCGCACAGTTCATTGACAAGGGCAATGGTTTTCGGAAGATCCTGCACCTGTTCATGGTACTGGACAATCAAGCCGCGCTCGGCGTTGCCCAAACGCTGCCCGTCCTGCTCGGCAAGATCAATCAGCGCGTTTGCTTGTTCGGTGGGCGTCGCGTCCGGCATGAAAGGCTTGTCATTCAAAAGCCCGTCAATGCCGTTCCATTTCTGCGCTGTCTGTTCCTGCTGCTGCAAGAACTCCGGCACTTCCGCAAAACCAAAGCTGTCACAGTAATGGGCGGTTTCGGTGTCCCCGTTGCGCAGCACAACGATGTCGGAAACGGAAAGGGAGTGTCCCGTAAAGTCTGCCGGGTGGTCGATGTTGAAGCGTCGGTAAATATCTTCCAGAGATTCCCCGTCAGCCAACGGCGCAGAATATACAAGCTCGTAATTGTCCCGCTGCACATCCAGCCCCACAGCCCGCAGACGGTCAAGCGGTTCAAAGCGGTAGTCCCGTGTTTCCTCACCATCTTTGAGCTGGTAAATGGCAAAGGTGCTTTCCGGCTGGGGCGCGGTCTGCTCGGTGGCTTCCTGCTCCTGCTGGGGCTTCTCCAAATGACGCTGCCATGCTTCTTTTTCCACGCCGAAAATGCCGCCCTGTGCGGCGTGTTCGGTGATCTCGTCGGCGTTCAAAACTGCGCCCTCGGTGTTGTCCTCATAGATACGGTAGATCTCCACGCCCTCATTTTCAAAGAGCCGGCGGGCGGCTTCCTCCTGCAAGGGCAGCATCCCGTCCCATTTGTAGCCGTATTCGTTCATTTCCTGTACGGTGATTGTGGGGTCTGGCATGGGCAGCTCGGCTTGCGGCTGTCGCTGCACAATGCCGTCTTGCAGGACATAGCCCTGTGCTGCCAGCGCGTCAAGCGTTCCCTGCGATACCTCGCCGGAAATCTGCATATCGGTGTTTACCAGCATTTGCAGGGTGGCTTGTACCTCGTCGCGGATCGCCTGCTGCTGTTCGGGGGCAAGGCTTTCCAATACGGGGCGTTCTTCCTGTGCCGCTTCCCGCTGCTGCTGAAGCTCACGGAAATGCCCGTCAATCTCGGTAATCAGTTCGCTTGCGGTGGCGCGGATGGTTTCAAGGGAAGCCTTTAATTCTTTGATGTCCTTGTCGCTGCTCCATCCGGCAACATAGCCGAAAGAGTAGTCAGAGGTATCAAGCCCGAAGTGCTGGCATACGGTGTAGGCAATGCTTTCCGCTTCCACCTCACGGGTGCGGCGGCTGGGGCGTTCCTGCTGCTCTGGGGGCGCGTTCAGATCAATGTCATGCAGCTTGGCGTGGGCAATCTCATGGATAAGGGTCTTGACCGTTTGCAGCTCGCTTTCACCCTCGTTAAGAGCAATGCGCTTTTCTGCGTTGTGGTAATAGCCGTGTGCGCCGCTTTCAATCCGTTCAAAGCCAACGGGAACAGGAGAAGTCTGCTCCAACGCCTTGAAAAAGTCCTCGTACTGCTCGACGCTGCCCGTCAGAGAATCCACGGCAATGTCCGGGATCTCCTTGCCGTCTGTCTGGCTCACATCAAAGACGCTTACCACCTTAAAGGCAGGGACGGTGATTTCTTTCTGCTCGGTGACGGGCTTGCCGTCCTCACCGATAATGGGCTTGCCGTCCGGGTCAAGTTTTTCCAGCTCTTTTTTGATTTTATAAGGCGCGGGGGCAAGGATTTTAATGCCTTTTTCACCGCGCTTTACATGGCGTTCAAACTCGTCACGCCATTTGTTAAAGCCAGCTACAAGGGAAGCGTCCGGCTTCTGCATCACGATCAGCAGCGTATTGTTAAGGCTGTAATCGTGGAACTTGGACATGGCTTTCAAGTAGTCCTGGTATCGCTCACTATTGAAAAGGTCTTTTACGCCAGCTTCAAGCTGCGCCGTGATCTCTTTGACCTTTCCCGCCGTGTCGGTGGCAGTCAGCTCAATGGGACGAATGGGGATCGGCTGCTGCGGCTCGGCAGCGATTGCCGCCTGCTGGGGAACGGCGGCAGCGTCCATAAAAACCGTGTCCGGCTGGTCGGGGGTAACGCGGTGTTCTTTCGGAATATCGTGGTCTGCGTACCATACGGCAAAGTCGTTTTTGTTGTTGTAGATATAGCCGTAGTCGGTGAAAGTGCCGCCGTCCTCCTGTACCGCGTCGCGCCCAAAGGCTTTGTAATCAAAATACTTTTTGGCGGCTTCCGGCAATTCCAATTCGTCCAGCTCGTCAACTACATAATGCCCGTAGTCCTCGGAATTATGGACGGTAGGATAAAGCCAGTAGCAGTCAAGATTGTGGGTAAGGTTGATCGCGTCGGCAATGCTTGCCGCGTGGTCGCCGTGGATCATGGCTGCGGCAAATTTCTCCCGTTCCTCTTGGCTGCGCTGGGCAAGCAGGGCGGCAAGGTAGTTCAGCTCGTCCAGACTTTCGCCGGAACGGAAACGGTCAGTCAAGCCGTCAACGGGCGATTCGTAGGCGACAGCCTCGTATTCAGACGGGTCAATGCCGTCAACGCCGATCCGGGCAAAGACTTCTTTCATTTTTTCCGCGTCAGTCGGTAGCTGCACCCATTCTGCGACGGGATTTTGCTCGGTATGACGGGCTTTGTTTATGAGATATACTTCAAAAATGTGTTCGTCCATGTATGCGCTCCTTTCTGATTGGTATAAGGGTTTGGGACTATCCCAAGGGTCTGCCCCAGCAAGCGTCAGCTTGCGAGGGTACAAGCAAAAAATCCCCGCCGAACTCCAAAGAGGACGGCGGGGATATGCGGGATGTGTGAAGCCCCACTTTTTCAAAGTGTGGCTACACTCCCTATGCTTGCTCCGTAACTCCCCGTACTCCGGCAGAGCCGGAAACTTCTGTGTCACGCTTTCAAAACGGTTTTTCGGGGTATCAAGGGCAATATCCCTCGGCAGTAGGAAACGCGGCTGCAAGGTGGCTTAAATCAAGGATTTTTCAGCCCCTAAACCGTGATTTGCAGCCGTACTTTTACCGTTTCCCGCTGGCGGCGTTTTCGCTCGGCAGCTTTACGCCGTGCCGCTATGGGTGCGCAGGCGTCGCAATACTTGGCACGGTTGCTGCGGGCGTGGTAGGGCTTGCCGCACATTTCGCATTTTTTCCGGGTATCATGCTCACGCATAATATCCGCGCACAGCTCCCGGTCTGCGGGCAGTACCGCTTCCCGGAAGTATCTGCACAGCAGCGAATAGCTGATTGCCTGCACACATACGCAAGGGTCGCCGTCATCCAGCACAAGGCAGCACCCGCCGTCGTTGTTGGCACAAAGGCGGCGGGTCAGCTTTTTCACCTTGCGATACTGTGCTTCGTTCAGCCGGATCATTTGGTCTGTTCGATACGGTAATTCACATACTTGTCGCCTGTGTCGCAGAGAAGCACCGTACCGTCGTAGGTTTTGCCCGTGCGCTCGGAATACAGCCCCTTGACCTTTGCCTTGCCGTCCTTTAACAGCGCAGCGGCGATTTTCTTTGAAAAGGTAGTTTTCCTGCTTTCAAAAAACTTGTCGTTCTTCCACATCACAAAGCGGCAGGATCGGTCAGAGCAGTAATAGTTTTTCTTGCCCTCATAGACAGGGCTTTTGCAGCGGGGGCAGATGCCGATTGCTTCCTTTTCCGGCGCGAACAGCTTTTTGCCGTCCTCGGTGATATGGGAGTAGGCTTTTACCAGCTCCCGCGTCAGATCGGCAATGCCGTCCATAAATTCGTCCGGGTCTGCGCTGCCCTTGGCAATCTCGGTCAGCCTGTTTTCCCATTCAGCCGTAAGCTGCGGGGATTTGAGCATATCCGGCAGGATCACAGCCAGATTCACGCCGTCCTTGGTCGGCACAAGGCTTTTGCCCTTGCGCTCCACAAATCCGGCAGACAACAGCTTTTCGATCATGGCGGCGCGGGTCGCGGGCGTCCCCAGCCCCTTGCGCTCGGCTTCGTCGGGCATATCCTCTTTGCCCGCGCTCTCCATAGCGGACAGCAGCGTATCTTCGGTGTAGGGCTTAGGGGGTGTGGTGTAATGCTCGGAAACGGATGCGGCAGGGGTGTCAAAGGTCTGCCCCTCGGCAAGCTCCGGCAGCGTCGCTTCGTCCTCGGCTTCCTCGTCGGGCTTTCCTTTCAGCGTCAGACGGAAACGGGCGTCAATGCCTTTCCAGCCCGCAGTCAGAATTGTCTTGCCCTTTGCGGTGAACTGTTCGCCGCCGCACTCAAATACAGCGGTGACAGCTTCATACACATGGGGCGGCGCAACGGCGCAGAACAGCTTGCAGCAGATAAGGGACAGCAGTTTCTTTTCGCTTTCCGCAAGCCCGGTAAATCCAGACTTTGCAAACTCCGCTGTTGGCAGGATCGCATGGTGGTCTGTCACCTTGGCATTGTTGATAACGCGCCCGATCTCCGGGGAGAACTCCACGCCCTGCATAAAGGGCAGCATGGGCAGAAGTGCCGCAACAAGGTCAGCCGCCGTCTGCTCCATGTCGGAAGTGATATAGTTGCTGTCCGTTCTCGGATAGGTCAACAGACGCTTTTCATACAGGGCTTGGGCATAGTCAAGGGTCTGCTTGGCAGTAAAGCCATAAGTGCGGTTGGCTTCCCGCTGCAAGGAAGTAAGGTCATAGAGCTTCGGGGGCTGGGCTGTCTTTTTCTCCTTTGCCAGAGAAACGCAAACGGCCTGCGATTTCTCGCAAGCCGCCTTCAGCCCATTGGCGGCGGCAGCGTCGGTGATCCGTTTGCTCTGGGCGTCTGCGCCGTCGCAGCCGATATGCACGGTATGGTATTTCTCTTTCTTGAAAGTGAAGATTTTGCCCTCACGCTCCACCAGCAGATTCAGCGTCGGGGAGAGGACGCGCCCCACATTCAGCGTCCTATGGTACAGCACGGAAAAAAGGCGGGTGGCATTGATGCCCACAAGCCAGTCTGCCCGCGCTCGGCAAAGTGCCGATTGATACAGCGGGTCATACTCGCGCCCGTCTTTGAGCGTGTCCATGCCCTCACGGATCGCGCTATCCTCCATAGAGGAAATCCAAAGACGCTTGAACGGTTTGCTGCAAGCCGCCTGTTCATAGACAAAGCGGAAGATCAGCTCACCCTCGCGTCCGGCATCACAGGCATTTACCACTTCGGAAACATCGGCGCGGTGCATAAGCTCTTTGAGAACGGCGAACTGGTTTTCCTTGCCGGGGGTCAGCGTGTACTTCCATTCCTGCGGCAGAATCGGAAGATCCTCATAACGCCATTTTTTATAACGCTCGTCGTAGCCGCCCGCGTCGCTCATGCTCACCAGATGCCCCACACACCACGATACCAAAATATCGTTCCCGGCAATGTGTCCGTCCTTTTGCTCCTTTGCGCCCAGAGCTGCGGCAATGGTCTTTGCCACAGAGGGCTTTTCACAGATAATCAGTTTCATTCCTCGGTGTCCTCCTTATCGTCGGGATCGTTCAGCTCGTAGCCGTCATCCCCATAGCTTTCTTCTTCGTCCTCTTCATCGTCAAAATCGAACTCGTCAAGCTCGGTGCTGCCCTTAGTGGATTCTTTCGGCTTACGGAACTTGAAGTACCACACAGCAGCCCCGCCGCCCAGCGCAAGGATCAGCACGACGGCAAGGATGCCGCCCATGTTGCTTTCTTCGGGTTCTTCGGGCTGTTCGGGTTCCTCCGGCTGTTCCGGCTCGGCTTCCTTGCCCGCACAGTTTGTCATATCCTTACTGCAAAGCTGGCAGTTTGTGTTGACTGCGCCAGCTACGCATTTATCGGTGCAGGAACAGACAATCGGGCTATTTCCGTTCTCGTCCTCCAAAAGTGCCAGCAGATCGGCTTCGTCCACCGGGTTAAGGAAGTATGTCTGATAGCGTTCTTCTTCCTCGTCAAGCTGCTTGTCGTAGTCAATGACGATATAGAAAGTGTTGCCGTTTCGGGTTTCAATGGTAATGTACTGTTTGTTGGTATGCTTGTCATAAAGCAGATCGCGGGTCGCCGCAATGCCGTCCTCGGTAAACGGTGTGCCGGGGGTGATCGTCACAGGCTCGGTTTCTTCCTCTGGGGGCGTGGTTTCCTCCGGCTCGGTGTTCTCTGCCGGGGGCAGCTCGGAATCGTGGTAATCCCCGCCGCCTGCGTATGCCACGGTTGAAAAGGTTGTCACAGACAGTACAAGGGCGCATACCACAGCAAGCAGTCGCAAGGGTCGCTTATTCTTCATCGTCGTTTACCTCCTGTCCGTCGTAGTCGGCTTCTGCCTGCTCATGGTAGGCAGTTTCCACAGGCGGCGCGTCGTTGCCGCCGCCGCGCAGAAAGTTCATCAGCTCGTCACGGGTCATGCACATGGAACGGACAAGGTTGACGATTTCAAAGTTTTCCTGCTCGGTGCGCTGGGCTTCCAGCTCTTTGAGCTTGTTTTGGAACTCGGTAATCTTGCCGCGGGTCTTTTCAATCTCGCGGTCAATACGGTCAATTTTGCTCATAGCCATAGGTTAAAATCTCCTTTCGTTTTTGGGATCAGTTATAGGGCGGTCTGGCATAGGCATAGAAATGCGCCTGCCAATAGGAGCTGTTAAGGTTGGAATAGGAAATGGGATCTCCGCAATGGATCATCATGGAATTGCCCACATAGATTCCTACATGGGAAACGCCGGGGGTGTCGTATGTCCCCGTGAAAAACACAAGGTCGCCGGGTCGGACATTGGCACTTGATACAGGGGTGGAAATGTTGTAAAGCCCCTGCGCTCCCAATCGCCCGGTATTGCATACGCCGCTGTTTGTCAGCACATAGCTTACAAAGCCGCTGCAATCAAAGGAAGTGCTGGGAGAGCTGCCGCCCCATACATAGGGGAAGCCCAGATATTTTTCCGCTTCCTCAATCACGGCGGCAAAGGTTTCATCCTGTAATGCCGACGCGGGAATATCGTAGTCGGTATAGCTGCTGTTGATATACTTGTCCACATATTCAGAGCTGCCGAATAAGTCCGGGCGGTTGCCCAGCGTGGACATATACAGCGCATACTTGCTCAAATCTTCCTCGCCCATGATATACACGGGGACATGGGACAGGTTAAAGTTTTCAAGGGACACATTGCAGATGTAGTAGGTGTACGATACCGTAACCTCGTATTCGTATTCCTCGGTGCTGGTTTCGCCCGTTTCCGGGTCGGTGACGGTGCGCGTCCCCGTGCGGGTTTCTGTCCTGTACCGGGTTTCCGTTTCTATGGTTTCGGTTAGGATATACTGCTTGTCAAAGAGCATTTGCAGCGTTCCTTGTACCTCGCCAGCCGTCCATGCGCCCTCATGGAGCGCGGAGAGAATCGAAATCAGCACATAGGGGTCATGCTCGATCTCGTCAAGGTCAAAACGGCACTCGTCATAGCCGGGGTGGTAGCTTTCGTAGTTGTCCAGCTCGTCTTGCAGCGCGGCTTCCATATCACAGTAAGCGGCTTCTGCGGCAAGGATGTCCGCGTCCTCCGATTGGTAGGTGGAAGCAGCCACGCCGCCGCCCGCGCCGGAAAACAGGATGGAACAGGATTGCAGCCCGCCGATCAGCAGCACAATGAGCAGGAAACAGGCAAGCACGATCAGACAGCCTTTCCAATGCCGCGCTATAAACGCCGCTGTTTTCTTGGCTTCCTCGGCAACGCGCTTCGCCGCCTTTGCGCTGGCTTCTGCGGTTTTCTTGGTGGTCTGCGCCGTGGTCTGTGCTGCGCCGCCTGCTCCTTTCGCTGCCCGCGCCGCTTTTGCATACTGCTGTTTCAGCTTTTGCTTCTGGAAAAAGCGGGACATGGGGTTGCTTCCGGCAAGCTGGGGGTTATCGTGCAATGCCTTGTGGTACAGATAATCCGTGTTCGCCTTTGCCGCCGCCCGTTCTGCCTTTTCTACGGCACGGTAGGGCTTCATTTTGTGGTGACGGTACGCGCTGCGCACACCGCGCCCGATCCCGCGCTCCGCAAGTTCCTCTGCCTTGTGTCCGCTTTCCACGCCCACATTATCGCTTTCAACCTCATGGATCTTGCCGTGCGCCATAGCTGCCACTTCGTTTACAGGTCGATTCAGCGGATTGTGTTTGAGCTTGGACGGCTGTTTATCTACTTTATCAAAGCGCAGACGGGTATGCCCCTTGCCGGATGCTTCGTCAAAGACGCGCTCCTTGGTGATAACGGTCTTTTTCGGCACGGCTGCCCGCGCCGCATCCAGCTTGTCGGCTTTTTTGTCAGAGTTGCGGATATACCTTTGCAGCTCCGGGGTGCTGCGTTCCTCGTCGGTAAATTGCAGACGGGATGACGGACGCTGCCTTGTGGCTTCGCCCTCCCGGATGGTGCTGTTGCCCTGCCGCGTCGCCCTGCGCTCCGTGTGGGCGTCATGCTCGGCGGCTACACGGTCATACACCTTGCCAGCCATACCGCCGGAATGGACGGGGGCGGCTTCCTGCACCACGGAAGATACAGGGGGATCGCTGCCGTTTTGGAACGGGGCGGGATCATGCTGCGGCGGCATTTCCTGCTGGGGCTGTTGCTGCCGCTGCCGATTCTGCGCTGCGTCCGCATTTTCCGCATCCTCCCGGCGCAAAAGCTCCGGCTGCTCCTTTGGGGATAGGTTTTGCTCTGCGTCGCGCCCGGAAACGCTCTGGGTTTCACCCGTGGTCTGGTTGTCCTGTACCAGCCCGTCGCGGGTCATGCGCTGCGTTACCTTGTCGCGGGGTTTCAGTTCTTTCAAGGGGTATCACCTCCAATCCGTTCCCACAGCGGGGAACAAAGTCAGATTTCAGTTTCTTCCACGGTATCGGGCAGGGGCGTCAGATACTTTTTTGTAAGTGCTTTTTGCAGGGTTTCGGTGGCAAAGCTCTCACAGTCCTTGGGGATTCCCCAGCCGCGCATTTTCCTGTACGCCCTTTTTTCGTAGCGTTCAGCCTGCTTTTGCAGCCTAATAAAATCCTTTTGGCTTTTGGCTGCTGATAGCTTCCTTGCTATACTGACATTCTCCACAAAGAGAAGATACAAGTCCAAAACCAGCATACGGTAGTGCCAGCCCTCGATTATATACCGTTCATCATTTTTCATGGTGTTTGCTCCTTTCACCGTCTTTCGTTGGTGTCGCTTCCGATCCGTTCCCGTGCAAGGGAACAAAATGTAGTGTTCAGCTCAATGCCGATATAGTGTCTGCCGTGCTGCTTGGCAGCAAGCCCCGTCGTGCCGCTGCCCATGAATGGGTCAAGGACAACGCCGCCTGCAGGACAGCCCGCCAGTATACAGGTTTCAGCCAGCTTTGGGGGATAGGCGGCAAAATGCCCTCCCTTGTATGGCACGGTGTTGATAAACCACACATCGCGCTTGCTTCGGACGGGTGAGATCATTTCGTCTGTTATGCTTCCTTTTGCCCTCGGCTTGTTGATGTTCTGCGTCTGGGGCTGTCCGGGAACAGGGACGGAGTATTTGCCAAAACCGCGCCCCGCTTTCTTTCGCAGGGCGGTTGTGGGTGCTATCGGCTCGGCTATGGCAAGGCTGTCAAAATGGTACTTCTTACTCTTGGTAAACAGAAAAATATGCTCATGGCTGCGGGTGCAGCGGTCTTTGGTGCTTTCCGGCATCGGGTTTCCCTTTGCCCAGATAATGTCATTGCGCAGATACCAGCCCTCGCCGCGCAGCGAAAATGCCAGCATCCACGGTATGCCGATCAAATCCTTTGGTTTACAGTTCTTTACCACACGGGAGAGTGAAACGCTCTGCCCGTTGCGTCCCTGCGGATATTTGGGGTCGCGGGTGCTGCCTTTACTGTTCGTGCCGCAATAGCTGTCCGCGATATTTACCCAGAGTGTTCCATCCGGGCGCAGCACACGCCATACCTCGCGGAAAACTGCCGTTAGCTGCGCTATGTATTCCTCCGGGGAATCCTCACGCCCGATCTGCGCGTCCATGCCATAGTCCCGCAAGCCGTAATACGGTGGAGAGGTCACGCAGCAATGTACGCTTTCATCGGGCAGGGTTTTCAGCACAGCCAGACAGTCGCCGCAAAGGATGGTGTCAAGGGGCAGCGTCATACGCCGTTTACCTCGCTGGGCTTTGTGGACATGATACGGTAAAGCTCGGTATCACGCGGGAAGTGATCGACAAAGGGCAGGATGATATTCTCAAAGAACAGCAGTCCTTCGCCCGGTGCGGAGTTGGTGACATACTTTAGCTGCTCCTGCGAAATGTTAAGGCGTTCCGCAAGGATCTTTCTGTCGCCCGCCGCTTGGTTGAGCATACAAATGAAGTCAGAGTTTTCAAGGATGTTTTCGATCTCCGGGGAAGATAGCAAGTCCTTGACATTCTGGGTCGCGCCCGTCGGTACGCCGCCCCATTTTCTAAAACGCTTCCAGATTTCCGCGCTGTACGCTGCGGTCTGCGGCTCTTTTAGCAGCAAGTGGAACTCGTCTGCATAGTACCATGTGGAAACGCCTGCATTTCTGTTGACGGTGACGCGATTCCATACTTGGTCTTGGATAATCAGCATGGCGGGCTTTTTGAGGTTTTTGCCCAGCTCCTTAATGTCGTAGCACACAAAACGGTTGTCGATGTCCACCGTCGTTCTGTGGTTAAAGAAATTCAGAGAGCCGGACACATACAGATCAAGTGCCTGTGCCACGCGGTCAGCTTCCGGCAAGTGCTGCGCCACAAGCGCATCGTGCAAGTCGGACAGGATCGGCATATTCTCCGGGCGCGGGTCTGCAAAGTAGTTCTGATAGATACGCTGCACGGCGCGGTCAATGACTGTCCTTTCAATGGCTTCCAGCCCGGTTTTGCCGCCCATGATAAGCTCACACAGCGACAGCACAAAGTCGGATTTGAGTGCCAGCGGGTTTTCGTCCTCCGAATAGTTCAGATTGATGTCCAGAGGATTTACATAGTCCGTGCTGGTGGGTGACAGCCGGATAATCTGCCCATGCAGACGCTTCACCAAAGGCCAGTATTCGCCCTCCGGGTCGCAGACGATCACATGGTCGCCCGTTTTCAGCAGCACATTCACCATTTCGCGCTTACACGAAAAGGATTTGCCGCCGCCCGGTGTGCCGAATACCAGCCCGTTAGGGGATCGGGCATTTTTGCGGTCAAGCATAATCATGTTGTTGCTCTTGGCGTTCAGCCCGTAATACAGGGCGTCGCCGCCCTCAAACAATTCCTGCGTCACGAACGGGACGAATATTGCCACGCTGGAAGTAGTCAACGCCCGCTGGATTTCGATTTGATTCAGTCCCAGCGGCAGACAGCTCATAACGCCTTTTTCCTGCTGGAAGTCAAGGCGGGTCAGTATGCAGTTGTATTTCTGCGCTACGCCAGCGGCACGGAAAATATCGTTGTTCAGTTTCCTTGTGGTGCTTCCGTAGTTAAGGACAAGGAATGTGGCAAGGAAAAGACGCTCATTGCGGTTTTGCAGCTCATTCAGCAGCTTCTTTGCTTCGCCGCCATAGGTGGCAAGGTCAGAGGGCAGAATATCCATGTCGTAGCCGTCACGGACAGCCCTTTTCTGCTCTTGGATTTTCATTGCGTCAAGGTCGGTGATCTTGCGCTTTACCATTTTCACCGCTTCGGTCTGTTCCACCGCCTGCACATGGAAGCTCACCACAATGCCGGAATCGGTATCAAGGAAGTCTGTCAGCATTGTGTCGCTGATTTCCGGCGCGAGGATTTGCAGGAATGATACGGCGCAGATTTTATTGCCCATCTGGAAATTGCGGCTTTTCTTGAACGCGAAAGAGGACGGGGCGATAAAGTCCTTGGTGGACAGCCCGCTTGGGGCAAGCCAGTTCCAGTCAAAGTGAAAACGATCCCCGTCCGGGTGCATAATGCCATGCAGCACTTCCAGCCGTTCCTTACCGTCCAGCACACGCGCCCTTGCGCCCATCACCTTAAAATAGTTGAGTATGTCGGTTTCAATACGGATCAGACGCGCCCGCGCCGTTTTGTAGTTGTCTGCTTCCACCGTAAAGGTCAGATACTTGGTTTTTACATTGCCGTTGTTGCCCCGTTCAAGCTGCCGTTTCAGAACGCCGGAATTTTCCACGCGGATAGAATCTAAATCGTCGCCGCAGGGCGGAATCTCAAAGCTCCGTGCAATCTGCTCCTGGTCGGTCTTTCGGTTGACAAAGTTAAGCTGCACATGGATGGAAGCGTCGAGATAGTTATACAGGTCGCACAGATATTCAAAGATTGCCGTCTGCGTATCGGGCTGGGCAAGCTGGTAGTTCACATCGAAAAACTCAATGCTTTTGGAATAACTCTTGCCGCCCAGATAGCAGATGCCGTCTTGGTGCATGGTGTGATAGGGTATGCTGTCCTGCGCAGTATGGGGCTTGCCGTCGCCCTTGTATTTGCGGATTATTTCGTTAATCTGCTTTTTTTCTGCGCGGGTCAGCTTTGTTTTTGCCGCTGCGGGCTGTTCCGCTGCGGGCTTTACTGCCTTGGACAATCGCCTTTACCTCCATTTCCATTTGATGCTGCCGCACAAGGGCGGCGTATGCGTTGTTAGTCTGATAAGGTCGCTCCTTGGGGCGCAGGAAACAGGTTTCAATCATCTGCCGCCCGATCACTTCAAGGGGCTGCCCGTTTTTTTCATACACGCCGAACATAAATCCGGGCAGCATGGCAAAGATCATTACCATTGCTGCAACGGTTGTCCCCGCGCTGTCTTTGAGTAAAAAGAAAAGCGGCAAACCGATTGCCGCCGAGATACCAAAACACAAAAGCTGTCTTTTGGTTAGGTTGAAAAGTACCTTGGTCTTAACTTTCGTCAAGTCCTTGGGTACGCTCACATAAGCCATCGTTTCTCCTTTCTGCAAGCGACAAATCGCTTGCAACTTCATTGCCCCACACATCCCATCCCAGCGTTTTCTGCCGTGCAAACAGCTCCACGCGGGGCAGGTCGCCCATAAGGGCAAGGATTTTCTGCCTTGCTTCATCGGGCTTTTTGCTGTGCTGCTCTATGGGAGAGATAATAAACTGATGTACGCCTGCTGAGTTCCGTTTGGGCTTGCCCTTGGTCGCCAGCAGACAGATTTCAGCGTTTCCCCGTGTCCAGTAGCCCAGCCCGTAAAACCATGAGGGGCTTTTCCGATTCCGTTTCAGCCATACGAAAGCAACTGTCTTATAGCGGAAGCCCCACGCCTTGATAAGCTGCAAGGCTTCGGGAAGCTGGGGAAAGGTCGCCCACAAAAACAGCACACAGTCATTTGCTGCCAGCTCTGCCACGGGCAGGGCGCACAGCTCGTCTATGCTCATGGTGGGGTAGTGGTTTTCTGCCGCGCCTTGAACTTTTTTCTGTTCATATCGCCACGGCGGGTCTGCGTAAATGATTTGATAAGTAGCGGCTTTGTACCTCCTGTGTTTAATGTGCGCCAAATACGGCTTTTGCCATGCTGCCAGTCTTGAACAGGCAGAAGCAAAGCAGTACGGTATAGCCCATTGCTGTCCACACCGCGCCGGATATGTCGCCAGTTGTGGAAATCGTCTGGATCAGCACCGAATAGATGCCGACGCACACCATAATGAGAAATGCTTGGAAGCCGAGAGCCAGCAGGGATTTTAGGTAATTTTGCCCCATGCTGCGCCACTCGCCGTTTGTCATTGTCGCAAGTGGGATAGGTCCGAGGGAAGTTACAAGATATATTTCAATCATGCGCCCGTAGATCACCAGCATAATGCAGATAGACAGGATATTCATAGTCAAGCCCACGAACAGGGATTGAAACCACAGTCCGATCAGCCCGCCTATGCTCATGGCTTCCAGCCGCGTTTCAAGGTCTGTTACCACGGATGAAATGTCTATGCTGGTATCGCTGATAATCACGCCCGCGCTCTGATTTACCACTTGCTGGGTCGCGTCAAACACGCCCATGACAATGTTCCATGTATTCGTAACGAGAAGAACAGCCGCAAAGGTTTTGAACACCCATTTGAAAAACATAAAGGTGTCAATGTCGTGCATATTGTTCTTTTCCGTCACCATCTGTATCAGTTCATAGCACATTACAAGCGCAAGGATCGCGCCCGCAATGGGGATAATGACTGATTCCGAAAGGTTGCGTATCATGTTGAAGATCCCGGCGTTCCAGCCCTGCGGCGTCGCGCCGACTTCTCCGGCAATCTCGCCCACCTTTTGATTGACGGTATCAAACAGCCCGGTAAGGTTGCCTATGATGCCGTCCGTTAATATGCCCCTAAACCATTCTTCGAGCCAATCAAGTATCAAGTGGCGGCACCTCCTTTCTGCCCCCGTATGCCGTGAAGCACACGGGGGCTGCGCCTATGCCTATGTCAGAGGGCTATGCGCAAAGGTTTATGCGGGCTGATTAACCGAACAAGCCGGAGAGCAGGGGAACGAGCATCATGCCGATCAGCGCAACGCCGCCGCCAGCCATAAGCTGCTTCATGCCCTGGCTCTTGGCACCGGGATTGTCAGAGCCGTAGCCCTCCATCAGATTGATAACACCCCAGATTGCAAGGCCTGCGCCCAGCGCGATAACCAAAGTCTGCAAAACACCAACTGCGCTATTGAAAAATGCCATAAATTTTCCTCACTTTCTGCCGCTTTGCGGCTACATAAAATTGATTTGTGTTGAGTATGAAAATAGCCGCCGTTATGCTTCGGCGGCTTCGTGGCTATCCGTTTCCGGCAGCTCAATGTCGTATAGGTCAAACACTTCCTCCGGCGCGATCACGGCGGGGGTATGTTTCTTCTTTCGCTGCGCCCGGATGTATCTCTCAACATCAAAGGCATTTTTCTTGTCGGCGTCGGATAGGTACTTGTAGTTCGGGTGCTGGGTAATGTCGTACTTCTTGGAGAAGAACGGGCGTACACCGCGCACCTGTAAAATACACATTCCTCCGTCCATCGTTGCAATTTCGTCCTGTGTCATCAGCTCCTTTCCTAATTTTTGATAATTTAAGCCGTGGGAGATTTCCTTGCCCCTGTTCTCGCTGGTGTTGAAACTGTCAATCGTTTCCTTGCCCAGAATTTCCGAGATTTCTTTGAGCGTGGTTTTCTCCTTACCGCCTAAAAACAACATGGTATCGCAGTTGCCCACAATGGTATCGGCGTTGTCCTTGTAGATCGCCTTTAGCTGGCTCTGCGACTGCAAAATAATAGAAGCCGATATTTCACGGCTTCGGATGGTGGCTATCAGCTTGTCAAACTGCGGGATCTGCCCGATATTGGCGAACTCGTCCAGAATACAGCGTACATGGACGGGCAATCTGCCGCCGTACACATCATCTGCCTTGTCGCATAACAGGTTGAATAGCTGGGATTGGAGAATTGCAATGACAAAATTAAAGGTGCTGTCCGTATCACTCATTATGAGGAACAGGGCGGTCTTTCTGTCGCCCAGCGTGTCCAGCTCCATTTCGTCATACTCCATAAGGTCGCGCAGTTCTTTGATGTCAAAGGGCGCAAGACGCGCACCGCAGCTAATCAAAATCGACTTGGCTGTTTTGCCAGCGGCTAACTTGTATTTCTTATACTGTTTGAGCGCAAAATGCTCCGGGTCTTTTTCTTCCAGCCTGTCAAACATAAGGTCAACAGGGTTTTTATAGTCCTCGTCATCCTCCCGCGTGTCAGATGCGTTTATCATGTCAAGCAGGGTAATTATGTTCTTTTCTTCCTCCGGGGCTTCGTAGTAGATGTACCCAATCAGCGCGGTATAGTACAGCCGTTCCGCTTTCACCCAGAAATCTTCTCCGCTTTGTGCGCCCTCGCCCTTGGTATTGACGATGATCGTATTTACCAGCTTCAAAATGTCTTTCTCGCTGCGCAGATACGAAAAGGGATTGTAGTGCATACTCTTGGAAAAGTTAATGGTGTTCAGCACCTTAATCTTGTACTTGGCTCTTTGCAAAAGCTGTCCGCACTCAATGAGGATGCTGCCTTTCGGATCGGTTATCACATACGAGCTGTGAAGCTGCATGAGGTTGGGTTTGGCAAAGAAGCGGGTTTTTCCGCTTCCGCTACCGCCGATCACAAGGATATTTTTATTCCTTGCGTTCTTCGGCTCTTTGGGGCGATTGGACATCATCAGCCGTTCCGTCTGCGTCAGCAGCACATTGTTTTCAAACACGGGGTCGATAAAAGGCTTGATGTCTGCGGGCGTCCCCCAGCGTGCCGTGCCGTACTCCATGCCCTTGCGGTACTTCTTGGCGTTCTTCTGTTTGGAATAGATCACAAGCCGGATAATGACTGCTCCGGCAACGCCGATCAGCAAGTCCATAGGTTTGAAGCTGGGCGCGGCATTTTCAAAGGCTGCGGAAAAGCCCTGTTCAATATTCAGCAGCTTTGCGGAAAGGTCTGCACCCTGCGCCAGCCGGAACGCCTGCCCAACCTTACCGAACAGATAAACAAACATCAGATACGGGAGATGCAGAATGATTTGCTTTTTAATTTCCGGCTTCATAGCTCAATCCCCCTGTCTTTGTTTTTCACCTTGTCGCGCTTGGCTGTCTGCTTGGCGGCTTCGGCTTTCTTCTCGGTCAAATCCCTGCGGATAGAGGGCTTGCGCTCCTTGTCAAGCTTCTTTGCGGAGAACTCCCGAAACGCTGCGGTCAGCACATCGGCATCCCGCCCTTTGAAAAAGACAAGATAGCGGTCATCAGCCTTTTTCAAGGCAAAGTCAATGCCGTACTTCTTGGCAGTCTGGGAGAACGCCTTAATGTTCGCGTCGGTGATTTCGATATTGGAAACGCCCGTGCCGTGCCGCATGAGCTGCTTTAGCGTCTGCTTGCCATGCTTGGGCGTATCTCTCTGCTTGCGGTACATTTTCAAGAACTGCCGCATGGCAGCTTGCAGGGCTGTCCCGCTGATCTTGGCTGTCTTGATCGATAAAGCCATTGTTTTTTGTGTGACTTGTTCCTGCAAAATATCCCTCCTTTCGCAGATTTACAGGATTGCCGTTAAGGTGGATGCACCCGCTGATACAGGGGAATCTTCACGGGCTTTCCCATAATCGCGGCGGCTATATCCGCACCCGCAGCCCGTTAAGGTCTGCCGCACGGACACCCACAAGATACCAGCTTTCGCCCAGCTCAATGCGGGTCGGCTTCCATTTGCCGCCCACCATCACATCGAAACACTCACCGCAATGCAGCCCGCCGTAGTAGTCGTTGAGGTCAAAACGGATGTCGTAGCGGTCAGTATGTTCGTCAAAAACCAATGCGCCCTGTTTCATGGCGTGTCCTCCTTTCAGATTTTGCCGCTTGCCATATCGTGGGCGACAAGGGCAGAGTAATAACCGTTGATCGTGCTGGGCGCGTTGAACAGCACCGCACGGAGATATTGTCGGATGTTGCGGATCTTGGTGGTGTTCTCTTTCATGCAGTCAAAGACAAACTGGATATGCGAGCTGTCCAGCTTCATAAACTTGCTTTTCACCAGCTCTGCCGGGTAGTCATCCCCGGCAATGCGGATTTTCTTCCGGGAGCTGCATACCGTTTCAAGCATGATGTCCACGATCTCGTCCAGCATTTCCTTGTCCACCATGTCATACTGGCAAAGATGCTCATACTCAATGTTGTCAAGGATGATTTCACGGTAAATCTTAAATGCTTCATTTTCTTGGTCTGCCGCTTCCTTTCGCTTCCGTTCCGGCGGCGCAGCCGCTTGTCCCTCGTCACCCGTCAAGGGAAAGGGGTTAGGGGAAAGGATAGGAATGGAATCGGTACTTGATACATCCGTAATTGATTTATCTTTTTTTGATAAGTCAGTTCTTGATATATCTATATTTAATTGCGTTGGATTTTCCTGCGTAGGTTTTTCCAATGTAGGGTTTTCCTGCGTTGGATTATCCAATGTTGGATTTTCCAATGTAGGTAAATCCGATTTAGGTATTTGGGGCAGTTCATAGATTACATAGTCCGCGCCGCGCAAGCGTCCTTTCTCGTCGCGTTCCCTTGTGCGGACGATGTACCCGGCTTTTTCAAGTTCCCGCACAGCTTCGCGGATCGCGTCGATCTGCTCACGGTTGATAAGGGATAAGCCTTTCAGCGTGTAGTCCCAATTCTCCGGCAGGGACAGCATTTGCGACAACAGCCCCTTGGCTTTCAAGGTCAGTTCCTTGTTGCGTAGGTGGTGATTCGACATGACGGTGTACCCGTTATTTCTTTCCACCCGAAATACTGCCATAGATCATCAGCTCCTTTCGCTCACTCTGCCTTGCCGCGCTGTATTGCGGTCAGCCTGCCCGGTTGGTACGGACATTCCTCAAACACGCAAAACTGATACTTCCAGCGCGGACGGTAGAAGCGGCAAGTGTTGCAGTCCTCACGCTCGGCGCAGCCGTTTTCGTACCGATCAAAACCGGGTTTGCCCTGCATGAGCATTTCAAAGGCGCGGTCTTTGCCGCTGGTGAAGTACAATCCGGCTGCACCTCCTTTCTGGATTTGGGCAGAAAAAAACGCCGTAGACTTCTTTCAAAATCTACGGCGTCGGCGTATGCGAAAAGGGATGCTGCCTTGCGGTAACATCCCTTTTGTCGCTTGGTTATTCAGTTTTTGAGCTAACCTGTTTGCCCTCTGCCCTTAAAAGCGTTGATTTTACTGGGTTTTTGCTTGTTTTCTTATGTCAACGCTCTTAAGAGAGCGGCGGTTATAGCTGGATGGATACATACGGCGACATGGTCACCCTCCTTCTTTGCTTTTTCGTTCTTCTGTATTCGTTCTCAACGCTGAACGAAGAAAAGGCCAAGGAGCTTGTCAGCGC